>Ga0228698_1000112_pt1 | contig 72907 bp, 65 predicted proteins | sample McNCre117_Aug_MG_FD_178015 | JGI IMG/M metagenome (GOLD analysis project Ga0228698, IMG submission 178015) | Freshwater microbial communities from McNutts Creek, Athens, Georgia, United States - 1-17_Aug_MG | ecosystem: Environmental > Aquatic > Freshwater > Creek | place: USA: Georgia...
GGACCTGCTGCAGCGACTCGAGCGGGCGGGGCGTGGCGAGCGCAGCATCGTCATCACCGCCTACGGCTCGCCCGAGAACGCGGTGCAGGCGCTCAAGGCCGGCGCCTACGACTACCTGACCAAGCCCGTCGATCTCAAACAGTTCCGCGCCGTGGTGGCCTCGGCCCTGGGGCGCAGCAGTCCGCCGCGCCCGGGACCCGCTGAAGCCGCTGCGGCGGCACCGCGGCCGATGCGCCGCCCCGCCGACGGCCCTGAGAGCGCGCTGCGGCGCATGGCCGGGCGCTCGCGGGCGATGGACCAGGTGCGCTTCCTGGTCGAGAAGGTGGCGCGCAGCATGGCGCCGGTGCTGGTGCAGGGCGAATCGGGGACCGGCAAGGAGCTGGTGGCGCGCTCGATCCACCAGAGCAGCGTGCGCGCAGCCCAGCCCTTCATCGCGGTGAACTGCGGCGCCATCCCCGAACAGCTGCTTGAGGCCGAGTTCTTCGGCTACCGCAAGGGCGCCTTCACCGGCGCGGCCGAGGACCGCGAGGGCTTCTTCCAGGCTGCGCGCGGCGGCACGCTCTTCCTCGATGAGATTGGCGACCTGCCGCTGTCGATGCAGAGCAAGCTGCTGCGCGCCATCCAGGAGCGCGCGGTGCGCCCGGTCGGCGCGGTGGCCGAGGTGCCCGCCGACGTGCGCATCATCAGCGCCACCCACAAGGACCTGGCCGAAGAGGTGCAACGCGGTCGATTCCGCCAGGACCTGTATTACCGCCTCAACGTCATCGACATCCGCGTGCCCGCACTGCGTGAGCGGCCCGAGGACCTGCCCGAGCTGTGCGCGCGCATGCTCGACCGCATCGCCGCCGAGTCGGGCCAGCGCGAGCCGCCGCTGCTGACCGAGGCCGCGCTGCGGGGCCTGGCCAGCTACCGCTTCCCGGGCAACGTGCGCGAGCTCGAAAACCTGCTGCACCGCGCGGTGGCGCTGAGCGGCGGGCCGGTGATCGATCTGGAGGACCTGGGCCTGCCGGAGGGCCGCGATGGCCGGGAGAGCCGTGAGGGCACCGGCCGGCCCGATCTGTCGCAGGGTCAGGGCTCGGGCGGGGCCGATCCCGCATGGCCGGACGAGGCGCTGCCCGGGGGGCTGGCGGGTTTTGCCGGCCGGGGGTACGCCGGGCCGATCGTCACCGCGCCCGCCCCTGCGCCTCGCATGCCGATCAGCGCGGCGGCCGTCGCGCCCGCGCAGCCGGAGGCCGTGGCCGTGGCCGACGGGCCCGTGCCGGCCGACCTGGTGGCCTATCTGGACGAGGTCGAGCGCCAGGTGCTGGTGCGCGCGCTCGACCAGTTCCGCTTCAACCGCACCGCCGCCGGTGCCGCGATGGGCCTGACGCTGCGGCAGATGCGCTACCGCATGGCGCGCCTGGGCATCCACATCGCCAGCGACGGCCTGAGCGTCGACGACGTCGAGGGCGGTGCTCTGCCGGGCTCGGCCGGGGCATGACGGCGCGCAGCGCCGCCGTGGCGCGATGAATTCGGCCCGTTCCCGACGGCGCTGGTGGCGGGCCGTCTGCGCGCTCGCGGCGTCCGCCGCGCGTGGGGCCGACGCCTGGGCCTGGGAGGGCGGCTGGCTGCGCGCGGCGCAGCGCTGCCCGAGCCCCAACTTCGGCCCTCGGCCGACGGGCGCAACGCCGGTGCTGGCGGTGCTGCATTCGATCAGCCTGCCCCCTGGGCGCTACGGCGGTCCGGCGATTGCGCGCTTCTTCACCAACCGCCTGGGTGCTGCCGGACACCCGTTTTTCGCGCAGATCGCCGGGCTGCAGGTGTCGGCCCACTTTCTGGTGCGGCGCGACGGGCGGATCCTGCAGTTCGTCGACGTCGCCGAGCGGGCCTGGCACGCCGGGGCCTCCTGCTGGCGCGGGCTGGCCAACCGCAACGACGACTCGGTGGGCATCGAGATCGAGGGGCTGGAGGGCCGGCCCTTCACCGCCGCGCAGTACCACGCGGTGGCCGGGCTGCTGCGCCAGCTCGTGCGGCGCTGGCCGCTGGCTGAGGTGGTGGGCCACGAGCACATCGCCCCGCTGCGCAAGCGCGACCCCGGGCCGGGCTGGCGCTGGCGGCGCCTGGCGCAGCGGCTGCAGGGCCTGCCGCTCGCGGTGACGCCGGCCACGGCCAGCGCCGCCGAGCTGCGCGCACTGGCCGCCGCGGAATCGGCAAAGTCGCCGCGAGGCTGATCGAAAAGACACTACCCCTAGTGTCAGATTCATGTCTTGGCACTACGGCTAGTGTCGTCGTGCTATGCTTCGGGCCATCGACACCTGCGACACAGGTGCTTCGCCCGGCGGCTGAGCTTGCGTTTCAGCCGTTGGGCCCGTCTCGTCTGCTCCCTCCTTGCCTGACGTTTCGACCCGGCGCTGCGGCCCGGTCGGGGCCGCGGCATGGGCGTGCGCAGCCTGTGTCGCTGGAACGCCCGCCCCGCCATCGCGCGCCGAATCCCGATCGATCGCCGATCGACCTGCCCCCGAGGGACTCATGCAGACCAGCCACGCCGCTCCCCAGCCGTCCGCCTTTTCGCCCGCCGTCGCCCCGACCGCCCGCACGGCCTCCGCCTACGCCGACTACCAGATCATCCGCCGCAACGGCGCCGTGGTGGCCTTCGAGCCGCACAAGATCGCGGTGGCGTTGATGAAGGCCTTCCTGGCGGTGCACGGCACGCACGGCGCGGCCTCGGCCAGCGTGCGCGAGGTGGTGGACACGCTGACCGAGGCGGTGGTGCGCGCGCTGCTGCGCTCGCGCCCGGCCGGCGGCAGCTTCCCGATCGAGGACGTGCAGGACCAGGTCGAGCTGGGCCTGATGCGCGGCGGCCACCACGACGTGGCGCGCGCCTACGTGCTCTACCGCGAACACCGCGCGCAGGAACGTGCCCGCGCCGGCCAGGCGCCGGCCGTGCAGGCGCCGGGCGTGATGGTGATCGACCACGGCCAGCGCGTGCCGCTGGACGCCGCCCGCCTGGCCGCGCTGATCGAGTCGGCCTGCGCCGGCCTGGGCAGCGAGGTGGTGGCCGCGCCGGTGCTTGCCGAAACGCGCCGCAACCTCTACGACGGCGTGCCGATGGACGAGGTCTACAAGGCCGCCATCCTGGCCGCGCGCACCCTGATCGAGAAGGATCCGGGCTACACCCGCGCCACCGCCCGCCTGCTGCTGCACACCATCCGCCGCGAGGTGCTGGGCGAGGAGGTCAACTCCGCCGAGATGGCGCAGCGCTACGCCGAGTACTTCCCCGACTTCATCAAGAAGGGCGTCGCCGCCGAGCTGCTCGACGAGCGCCTGATGCAGTACGACCTGGCCCGCCTGGGCGCGGCGCTGAAGGCCGAGCGCGACCTGCAGTTCGACTACCTGGGCCTGCAGACCCTGTTCGACCGCTACTTCCTGCACGTCAAGAAGCAGCGCATCGAGCTGCCGCAGGCCTTCTTCATGCGCGTGGCGATGGGCCTGGCGCTCAACGAGGTGGACCGCGAGGCGCGCGCCATCGAGTTCTACGAGGTGCTGTCGGGCTTCGACTTCATGTCCTCGACGCCCACGCTGTTCAACTCGGGCACGCGGCGCTCGCAGCTCTCCAGCTGCTACCTGAGCACCGTGCCGGACGACCTGGACGGCATCTACGAGGCCATCAAGGACAACGCGCTGCTGAGCAAGTTCGCTGGCGGCCTGGGCAACGATTGGACGCCGGTGCGCGCGCTGGGCTCGCACATCAAGGGCACCAACGGCGAGAGCCAGGGCGTCGTGCCCTTCCTGAAGGTGGTCAACGACACCGCGGTGGCGGTCAATCAGGGCGGCAAGCGCAAGGGCGCGGTCTGCGCGTACCTGGAGAGCTGGCACCTGGACATCGAGGAGTTCCTGGAGCTGCGCAAGAACACCGGCGACGACCGCCGGCGCACGCACGACATGAACACCGCCAACTGGATCCCGGACCTGTTCATGCGCCGGGTGATGGAGGGGGGCGACTGGACGCTGTTCAGCCCCAACACCTGCCCGGACCTGCACGACAAGTTCGGCACCGAGTTCGAGGCCGCCTACACCGCCTACGAAGCCAAGGCCGACCGTGGCGAGATCCCGCTGTTCAAGCGCCTGCGCGCCGTCGACCTGTGGCGCAAGATGCTGACGATGCTGTTCGAGACCGGGCACCCCTGGATCACGTTCAAGGACGCCTGCAACGTGCGCAGCCCGCAGCAGCACGTGGGCGTGGTGCACTCGTCGAACCTGTGCACCGAGATCACGCTGAACACCAACGACCGCGAGATCGCGGTGTGCAACCTGGGCTCGGTGAACCTGGCCCAGCACGTCATCGATGGCCAGATCGACCACGCCAAGCTGCGCCGCACGATTTCGACGGCGATGCGCATGCTCGACAACGTCATCGACATCAACTACTACGCGGTGCGCAAGGCTCGCGACTCCAACCTGCGTCACCGGCCGGTGGGCCTGGGCATCATGGGCTTCCAGGACGCGCTGTACCAGATGCGCCTGCCCTACGCCTCGGCCGAAGCCGTCGAGTTCGCGGACCGTTCGATGGAAGCGGTGTGCTACCAGGCCTACTGGGCCTCCACCGAGCTGGCCGAGGAGCGTGGCCGCTACGCCACCTACCGTGGCTCGCTCTGGGACCGTGGCGTGCTGCCGCTGGACTCGCTGCAGCTGCTGGCCGAGCAGCGTGGTGGCTACATCGAGGCCGACCGCTCGACCACGCTGGACTGGGACGCCCTGCGCGCGCGCATCGCCCAGCACGGCATGCGCAACTCGAACTGCGTGGCCATCGCCCCGACGGCGACGATCTCCAACATCATCGGCGTGGACGCGTCGATCGAGCCCAGCTTCGGCAACCTGTCGGTGAAGTCGAACCTCTCGGGCGAGTTCACCATCGTCAACGAGTATCTGGTGCGCGACCTCAAGGCCCTGGGCCTGTGGGACGACGTGATGGTGATGGATCTCAAGCACTTCGACGGCAGCCTGCGCCGCATCGACCGTGTGCCCGAAGAGCTCAAGCGCCTGTACGCCACCGCCTTCGAGGTCGAGCCGAGCTGGCTGGTCGAGGCCGCGGCGCGCCGCCAGAAGTGGATCGACCAGGCGCAGAGCCTGAACATCTACATGGCCGGCGCCTCGGGCAAGAAGCTCGACGAGACCTACAAGCTCGCCTGGGTGCGCGGCCTGAAGACCACGTATTACCTGCGCACGATGGGCGCCACCCACGCCGAGAAGTCGACCGTCAAGGCCGGGGCGCTGAACGCCGTGCCGGGTGGGCATTCCGGCGGCGGGCTGTCGGCGATGGAGGCCGCCGCTGCGCAAGCACAGGCGCAGATCGCTGCGGCCACCGCGGCCGACTCGGCGCCGGCCACCGACGTCAAGTTCTGCGCCATCGACGACCCGGGCTGCGAAGCCTGCCAGTGAGGCGCCGGGGCCCTCCGAATCCGTGAATGCATCCATCGGCAGTCACGGATGGATGGAATGAAGCCCCGTCGCAGCGCATTCACGCCACGTCCCGGGCATCGAGCGGCTCGATATGACCGTTCGATGTCAAGAAACGCTTGGTGTTTCGACGCGACGTTCCGATAATCCAACACCGTTAGGAAGTCAGACATGCTGGTCTGGGAAGACTCGCCCCAATCGTCGCCCGCCTCCGCGAATTCACTCCCGCCGAACGTCCTGCGTGACGGGTCGGCCCTGATGCCATCCCCTTCGTTTTCGGCCGCTCCGTCGGAGGCTCCGAGCGCGCTGCGTACGGCCGCTGAGGATCTGCGCTCGCGCCGAGTGAACATGGCCGACAAGCGCATCATCAACGGCCAGACCGACGTCAACCAGTTGGTGCCGTTCAAGTACAAGTGGGCCTGGGAGAAGTACCTCGCCACCTGCGCGAACCACTGGATGCCGCAGGAGGTCAACATGAGCCGCGACATCGCGCTCTGGAAGGACCCCAACGGCCTGAGCGAGGACGAGCGCCGCATCATCAAGCGCAACCTCGGCTTCTTCGTCACGGCCGATTCGCTGGCGGCCAACAACATCACGCTGGGCACCTATCGCCACATCACGGCGCCCGAGTGCCGCCAGTTCCTGCTGCGCCAGGCCTTCGAAGAGGCGATCCACACCCACGCCTACCAGTACATCGTCGAGAGCCTGGGGCTGGACGAGGGCGAGATCTTCAACGCCTACCACGAGGTCTCGTCGATCCGCGACAAGGACGAGTTCCTGATCCCGTTCATCGACGCGATCATGGATCCGGCCTTCAAGACTGGCACGCTCGAAGCCGACCAGACGCTGCTGAAGTCGATCATCGTCTTCGCCTGCCTGATGGAGGGCCTGTTCTTCTACGTCGGCTTCACGCAGATCCTGGCGCTGGGCCGGCAGAACAAGATGACCGGTGCGGCCGAGCAGTACCAGTACATCCTGCGCGACGAGTCCATGCACTGCAACTTCGGCATCGACCTGATCAACCAGATCAAGCTCGAGAACCCGCAGTTGTGGACCGCCGCGTTCAAGACCGAGATCAAGGCCCTGTTCGAGAAGGCCGTCGAGCTCGAATACCGCTACGCCGAGGACACCATGCCGCGTGGCGTGCTGGGCCTCAATGCTTCCATGTTCAAGGGCTATCTGCGCTACATCGCCAACCGGCGCGCCACGCAGATCGGCCTGGAAGCGCTCTATCCGAACGAGGAAAACCCCTTCCCGTGGATGAGCGAAATGATCGACCTGAAGAAGGAGCGCAATTTCTTCGAAACCCGCGTCATCGAATATCAGTCGGGCGGCGCCCTGAGCTGGGATTGAACCCGGCGGGCCAGGCTGCATGCACTGTTCTTCGTTGATCGCGGCCAGAACGATGCGCCACCGCGGCGCGTGCCCTCTACCGAAGGGGCACGCCACGGTGGCGATGCATTCGACGTGTCGCTCGCCCGAGCAGGGCAGGGCGGCGCGAAGGATCACCGGGCGGGCGCGAGCAACCTGGTGTGTGTTTGTGTGCAAGTGACCAAGGAGAACCAGATGGCAACTGCAAAGAAAGCGGCAGCGCCCGCCAAGAAGACGACGGCGGCCAAGAAGGCCACGACCACGGCCAAGCCGGCCCTGAAGAAGGCCGCTCCGGTGGAAGCGCCGGCCCCGGCACCCGCGCCGGCGCCTGCCGCAGCACCGGCCGCCCCGGCCAAGAAGGCGGCGGCAAAGAAGGCCCCCGCGAAGAAGGCTGCGGCCCCGGCGGCCAAGCCCGCGCTGAAGAAGGCGGCCCCGGCGCCAGCACCGGCCCCGGCACCCGCGCCGGCGCCTGCCGCAGCACCGGCAGCAGCCCCGGCAGCCCCGGCCAAGAAGGCGGCGGCGAAGAAGGCCCCTGCGAAGAAAGCTGCGGCCCCGGCGGCCAAGCCCGCGCTGAAGAAGGCGGCCCCGGCGCCCGCACCGGCACCGGTCGAGGCCCCGGCGCCTGCCCCGGCCAAGAAGGCTGCAGCGAAGAAGGCTGCGGCCAAGAAGGCGGCAGCCCCGGCTGCACCGGCCGCGAAGCCCGCGCTGAAGAAGGCGGCCCCGACGCCCGCACCGGCACCGGTCGAAGCCCCGGCTGCAGCACCGGCCAAGAAGGCAGCGGCGAAGAAGGCCGCAGCCAAGAAGGCCGCTGCCCCGGCGGCGAAGCCCGCGCTGAAGAAGGCGGCAGCGAAGAAGGCGGCTGCGGCCCCCGCGGCCTCCAATTCGGCCAAGACCACGCTGAGCCCGCAGGCCGCCTGGCCCTTCCCGACCGGCGAAAAGCCCTGAGCGTTTGAGTGACGCCGGCTTGCCGTTGTGGTGGGCCTGCTGAACGAGTGCTCCACGCCCGGCCTTGTGCCGGGCGTTTTCTTTGCGGCCCCGCCGACGCAGGTGCGAACGATGAAAGCCCCCCCTTCCCGCCCGAGTGCAGCCCCGGCGCCCGAGGCCCCGTCCTACCTGATCTGGCAGGACGATGGCGCGCTGCTGGACCTGGCGGTCATCCCCAATGCCAAGCGCAGCCAGCTGGCGGGCCTGCACGACGGCGCCCTGCGCGTGCGTCTGGCGGCCCCGCCGGTGGATGGCGCGGCCAACGAGGCGCTGCAGCGCTGGCTGGCTGACGAGGTGGGCATCCCCAAGTCGCAGGTGCAGCTGCTGCGCGGCGCCAGCGGGCGACGCAAGCGCGTCAAGCTGCTGGCCGAGCGGCCGGTGCTGCAGGGCTGGCTGGCGCGGGTGAGTGCCGCGCTGGCGGCTTTGGCTGAGGACTGACCGTTGCGCTCCCGGGGGCGCTCACGGTCGGCGTTCAGGATTCAGGCCACGCCGAGGGCGTCGCAGTCCAGCACGTGGTTCTGCGGGCCGTGGCAGGCGATCTTGATCGCGCCGACGCGGTTGCCCAGCTCGACGCAGCGCACCAGGTCCCAGCCGCGCTCCAGGCCGTAGAGCAGGGCGCCGCGGAAGGCGTCGCCACAGCCGGTCGGATCCAGCACCGCGTCGGCCACCACGCCGGGCACGCGGGTGACTTCACCCTGCACCCAGACGTCGCAGCCCTCGTGGCCCAGCGTGACGACCACGCCGCGCAGGTGCGAGCGCGACAGCGTGGCTAGGTCGGTGGCCATGCGCTCGCAGAGCATGCGCGCCTCGTAGTCGTTCACCGTGACCCAGGTGGCCTGGGCGACGAAGCCGCGCAGGTCGTCGCCGTCGAACATCGGCAGGCCCTGACCCGGGTCGAAGACGAAGGGCAGGCCGGCGGCGGCGAAGTCGCGGGCGCGCTTGAACATCGCATCGCGCCCGTCGGGGCCGATGAGGGCCAGCTTCAGGTCGTCGCGCGCCGGCATCTCGATGCGGTCGGCAAACTGCATTGCGCCGGGGTGGAAGGCCGTGATCTGGTTGTTGTCCTCGTCGGTGATGATGTTGGCCTGCGCGGTGTAACTCTCGGCCACCGTCAGCACATGGCGGGTGTCGATGCCCAGGCCGTTCATCCGCTCCAGGTAACCCGCGCCGTCGTTGCCCAGTGCCGCCATCACGACCGGCTCGCCGCCCAGGGCCTTGAGCGTGTAGGCGATGTTGCCCGCGCAGCCGCCGAACTCGCGGCGCAGCGTGGGCACCAGGAAGGACACGTTCAGGATGTGGATCTGCTCGGGCAGGATCTGCTGCGCGAAGCGGCCCGGGAAGGTGGCGATGGTGTCGAAGGCGAGCGAACCGCAGATGAGGGCGGGCATGTCGTGGGGCTCCTGGAGCGAAACGGGCGGCGCGCAGTGGCCGGGCGATGGCCGCGATTGTGACGCCGTGGCCGCCCCGTTGGCCCGCCCGTGGCGCTCAGCGTCGGCGCAGCAGTGCGTGCAGCAGGACGGCGCCGAAGGTGGCGGTCCCGATGCCCCCGAGCGTGAAGCCCCCAAACTTCAGCGTGTAGTCGCCGGTGCCCAGCACCAGCGTGACCGCCGCGACGATCAGGTTGGTGTTGTCGGAGAAGTCCACCCGGTTGTCGACCCAGATCTTGGCGCCGGCCACGGCGATCAGGCCGAAGACGACGATCGACACGCCGCCCATCACCGCCAGCGGAATGGCCTGGATCAGCGCGCCGAACTTGGGCGAGAAGCCCAGCAGCACCGCGATCAGCGCGGCGACGACGAAGATGGCTGTCGAGTAGATCTTGGTGGCCGCCATCACGCCGATGTTCTCGGCGTAGGTGGTCACGCCGGTGCCGCCGGCCATGCCGGAGACCATCGTCGCCACGCCGTCGCCGATGAAGGCGCGGCCCAGGTAGCCGTCCAGGTTGCGCCCGGTCATCGCGCTGACCGCCTTCAGGTGGCCCAGGTTCTCGGCCACCAGGATCACCGCCACCGGGGCGATCAGCAGCATCGCGCGGCCGTCGAACACCGGCGCGGTGAACTGCGGCGCGCCGAACCAGGCGGCGCTGGCCACGCGGCTGAAGTCGATCGCCTTGCCCAGGCCCAGGCCGTTGGTCAGCACGGCGTAGAGCAGGGACGCCAGGATCAAGCCAACCAGGATCAGCAGCCGCTGCACCGTGCCGCGGGTGTAGACTGCCACGAAGCCCACGCACAGGCAGGTCAGGCCCTGCATCCAGGCGTCGAAGCCGGTGGGCGCCATGTTCTTGATCGGCACGCTGGCCAGGTTCAGGCCGATGACCGCCACCACCGCGCCGGTCACCACCGGCGGCATGAAGCGCTCGATCCAGCCCACGCCGGTGCCGGCGACGACCAGGCCGATCAGCGTGTACACCGCGCCGCAGGCGATGATGCCGCCCAGCGCCACGCCGAGGTGGGCGTTCGGCCCCTGACCGGTGTAGCCGCTGGCGGCGATCACCACGCCGATGAAGGCGAAGCTCGAACCCAGGTAACTCGGCACCCGGCCGCCCACGACGGCGAAGAAGATCAGCGTGCCGATGCCGCTCATCAGGATCGCGACGTTGGGGTCGAAGCCCATCAGCAGCGGCGCGAGCACCGTCGCGCCGAACATCGCGATGACGTGCTGCACGCCCAGGGCGATGGTCTGGGGCCAGGGCAGGCGCTCGTCGGGCGCGATGACGCCCTCAGTCTTCTCCTGCCAATGTGGCAACAGCGAGCTCATGGGATTTCCTTGTGGTGAGGCGCAGGCCACCGCCCACGCGTGACAAAAGCACGCGCAGTGTAAGCAGGCGTCAAGAAAATCGCTGCGCCGACCGCAGGAAAAAGAAGGGGGGCGGGACGTGGAGGCCGGGTGCTCGCTCTCTCTATCCCGGTTCGCCCGCCCCCCCTGGGGACACTACCCCGTCCCGAAGGCTTCTCTGAGGAGGAGTCACACGAGAAGTTCGGTGTCAACGATGCCACTGCTGGCACCGTTCATGCCTGATCCGGTCTCTCGGCCGGATCGCGGCGACGTGTGTGTTGTTGGGGTTCAGCGTGCCTCAACCTGGGCGGTGCTGTCCTCGCCCGCTTCGGCGGCGGCGAACGCGCCCAGAGCCATCACCACCGCCAGTGCGGTCAGCCAGTCGGACCAACGGAATTTCATGCTCTGCTCCCTGGTCGACCGGGCGGACGGGGTGTTCCGCGCTGCAGCGACCTTGATGGGTACAGCGGCACCGTCCATGCCATGTTGCATCCGTGAGCGGCGTCACAACCCCCCCGGGCCTGAGCAAGGTTTGATTGCAGGGCTGACGCGCCACGTCAGCAGGACGACGGGATTTGTCACTTTTGGGCTGACGCGTCCTGCCAGCCCCGCGGCAGCGCTGCCAGCAGGCGTTGCGTGTAGGCCTCACGGGGGGCGGCCAGCAGTCGCTCCGTCGCCGCCTGCTCGACCACCCGGCCGTCCTTCATCACCAGCACCTCGTCGGCCATGAAGCGCACCACCGCCAGGTCGTGGCTGATGAAGACGTAGGCCAGACCGAGCTCCTCCTGCAGGTCCTTGAGCAGGTTGAGCACCTGGGCCTGCACCGACACGTCCAGCGCGGACACCGCCTCGTCGAGCACCAGCAGCTGCGGCTGCAGCGTCAGCGCCCGGGCGATGGCGATGCGCTGGCGCTGGCCGCCGGAAAACTCGTGCGGGTACTTGCCGAAGGCGCCCGCGTCCAGCCCGACGCGCTGCAGCAGCGCCAGCGCGCGGGCCTCGCGCCCGGCGTCGTCGGCGCCGAGGCCGTGGATGCGCATCGGCTCCAGCAGCGCCTGGCCGATCGTGAAGCGGGGGTTGAGCGAGGCGTAGGGGTTCTGGAAGACGATCTGGAGGTGCCGACGCAAGGACTGGCGTTCAGCGGGGTCCCGCAGCTGCAGCAGGTCCCGGCCGCCGAAGTTCACCTCGCCGGTCACCGGGCCGGAGCGGGGCTCGTGCAGGCGCAGCAGCGCCAGGCCCATCGTCGTCTTGCCCGAGCCGGATTCACCCACCACGCCCAGCGTCTGGCCGCGCCGCAGCTGGAAGCTCACGTCCTGCACCGCCTTGAAGTCGCGCCGGCCGAACAGGCCCTCGCGCAGCAGGAAGGTCTTGCTCAGGTGGCGCACGTCGAGCAGCGGCGCCTCGGTGGCGGCCTGCGGTGCGGGCGGTGGGGCTGGGGGAGCCGGGGGGGGCGCTTCCTGGCGGGGTGGATCGTCCGCGTCGATCGCCGCCAGGCGCCGCGGCAGGGGCGCCGTGAGCGAGGGCCGGCAGGCGAGCAGCGCGCGGGTGTAGGCGTCTTGAGGCGCCGCGAAGATCTGCGCCACCGGCCCCTGTTCGCGCACCCGGCCGTGGCGCATCACCACCACGTGGTCGGCGATTTCGCCGACCACGCCCAGGTCGTGGCTGATGAACAGCAGGCTCATGCGCCGGCGCTGCTTGAGCTCGGCCAGCAGCGCCAGGATCTGGCGCTGGATCGTCACGTCCAGCGCGGTGGTCGGCTCGTCGGCGATCAGCAGCTGCGGCTCGCAGGCCAGCGCCATCGCGATCATCACGCGCTGCTGCTGGCCGCCGGAGAGCTCGTGCGGGTAGGCCGACAGCCGCCGCCGCGGCTCGGGCAGGCCGACCTCCTCGAGCAGCGCCTCGGCGCGGGCCCAGGCGGCGCGGCGCCCCAGAGCGCGGTGCAGCCGCAGCGGCTCGGCCACCTGCGCACCGATCGGCAGGACGGGGTTCAGCGAGCCCATCGGGTCCTGGAACACGCAGGCGATCGCCGCGCCGCGCAGCGCCCGCAGCTGGGCCGGGCGGGCCTGCAGCAGGTCCTGGCCCTGGAAGAGGATGCGCCCGCTGGGCTCGGCGTTGGCGGGCAGCAGCCGCGGGATGCTCATCGCGGTGACCGTCTTGCCCGAGCCGGACTCGCCCACCAGCGCCACCGTGGTGTTCTCGGGCACGACGAAGCCGATGCCCTGGCCGCCGCGGCCGACGGCCTCGCTGCGGCGCACGACGCCGTCGGCCTGCCCGAGCCGGAAGGCGACCTGCAGGTTCTCGACGCTCAGCAGAGGACGGGTCAAGGCGCCGGTCATTCGAGGCCCCGCAGCTTCGGGTCGAGGGCGTCGCGCAGCGCGTCGGTCATCAGCGAAAAGGCGGTGACGAAGACGGCCATGAAGCCGGTGGCCGCCGCCAGCTGCCACCAGTAACCCAGGATCAGCTCGCTCTGCGCCTCGGCCAGCATCGTGCCCCAGCTGACCTGGTCGACGCTCACGCCCAGACCGAGGTAGGACAGGATGACCTCGTACTTGATGAAGCCGACCACGTGGATCGACAGCTGCACCAGCACCACGTGGCTGACGTTGGGCAGGATGTGGCAGGCCATGCGCGAGGTGGCGCTGGCGCCGATGGCCTCGGCCGCGCGCACGTACTCGCGCACCGCGTGCTTGAGGTACTCGGCGCGCACGAGGCGGTAGATGCCCGTCCAGCCGGTCAGCCCCAGGATCAGCACCACCGCGCCCACGCCCCGGCCGGTCACCGCCGCGAAGGCGAAGATCAGCAGGATGCCGGGGATCGAGGTGAAGACGTTGTAGAGCCACTCCAGCGCATCGCCCACGCGCCCGCCGACGAAGCCGGACATCGCGCCCAGCAGCGTGCCGATCAGCGTGGCGAACAGGGCGCCGAGCACGCCGACCTGGATCGACACGCGCGAGCCCTGCACCGTCTTGGCCAGCACGTCGCGGCCGAGCTTGTCGGCGCCGAGGGCCAGCGTTGGTGCGAGCTGCGGCTCCTGCGTCTTGAGCTGGGCGGCGCGCGCAGCCCACTCGGCGTAGCGCGGCGCGAGCGGGTCGACGTCGCGCAGGTCGAGGGTGAGCGGCGGTGTGGACGCCGACGCCGGCGTGGCGGCGGCCGCTGCCGACGTCGCTGTGCTGCCGACGAAGTGCGGCGGCGCGTGCGACACGCCGCGCTCGGTCTGCCAGTCCGCGGCCAGCCAGCCGGCGGCCACCGCGGCGATCATCAGGAGGTAGGCGACGACGATGGCCAGACTGACGCGGCCGACGCGGTCCTGCCGAAAGCGCGCCCAGGCCGCGCGCCAGACGCCCTGGCTGCGCGCGTTGTCCGGGTGTGGGGAGGTGACCGCGCTCACCGCAGCACCACCCGCGGATCGGCCGCCTTGTAGAGCAGGTCGGTGAGCAGGTTGACCGCCATCGTGATCATCGCCAGGTAGACCGTGACCGCCTGGATCACCGGGTAGTCGCTGCGGTTCACCGCCAGCAGCACCTCGCGGCCGATGCCGGGGATCGAGAAGAACACCTCGATCAGGAAGCTGCCGACGAACACGCCGGGCAGCTGCACGCCGACGTTGGTGAGGATGGGGATGAGCGCATTGCGCAGCACGTGCCGCAGCAGGACGGCGCGCTCGGTCAGGCCCTTGGCGCGGGCGGTGCGCACGTAGTCCTGGCCGATCTCGTCGAGGAAGAAACTGCGGTACAGCCGCGTCTGCGGCGACACGCCCACCAGCACCGCCAGCAGGATGGGCAGCGGCGCGTAGGTCAGCAGGTTGCGCCCGAGGTCGGCGCTCCAGCCCTGCACCGGGAACCAGCCGAGCTGGAAGGCGAAGAGCCACTGGCCGACGATCACGTAGACCAGGAAGCTGATCGACAGCGCCACCGTGGTGGCCACCATGATCGCGCGGTCGGTCAGCGAGCCGCGCACCGCCGCCACCGCCAGCGCGAAGGGAATCGCCAGCAGCGCGTCCAGCACGAGGATGGGCAGCATCACCGTCAGCGTGGCGGGCAGCCGGGTGGCGAAGAGGCTGGCCACCGACTCCTGCGTGGCCCAGGAGCGGCCCCAGTCGAAGCGCAGGATGCGCTCCAGGAACATCAGCAGCTGCTCCCACAGTGGCCGGTTCAGGCCCAGCTGCTCGCGGATCTGCTGGATCTGCTCGGGCGAGGCGTTCAGGCCGCCGAGGATCTCGGCCGGGTCGCCCCCGAAGGCCTTGAACAGAAAGAACACCAGCAGCAGCACGCCCAGCAGCGTGGGCAGCATCTGCCAGAGTCGTCGCAACAGGTAGGCCAGCATGGGGCCGAGTCTAGCGACGCCCCGGCTGGCGCGGCCGGTGGTTCAGGCGGGCAGGGCCTGGCGGAAGGCGGTGGTCGTCTCGGGCGTCGGCTCAGAGGCCGGTTCGGCGGCCGAGTCTGCGGACGGCTCAGCGGCGGGGTTCACGCCGTGCAAGCGCTCGAACTCGCCGCGCGGCACCGGCCGGCCGTAGAGCCAGCCCTGCGCGAGGTGGCAGCCCATCTGGCGCAGCGCGGCGGCCTGATCGGCGTCCTCGACGCCCTCGGCCACCAGCTCCAGCCCCAGGCTCTGGCCCATGCCCACCACCGCGCGCACGATGCCCGCGCGCGCCGGCTGGGTGGCCACCTCGGCGACGAAGGAGCGGTCGATCTTCAGCGTCGTGATCGGGAAGCGCGTCAGGTAGCCCAGCGCCGAGTAGCCGGTGCCGAAGTCGTCGATCGCCAGCGTGAAGCCCAGCTGGCGCAGCTCGGCCAGGATCGAGCCGACCTGGCCGCGCGAGTCGATCAGCAGGCTCTCGGTCATCTCCAGCTCGATCCACTCCGGCCGACAGCCGGTGTCGTGCAGCACGGCGCGCACCATGCCGATGAAGTCGGGCGACCAGAACTGGCGCGGCGACAGGTTGACGGCGATCTTCAGCACGCCCTCGTCCTCGGCGCGGCCCAGGTTCCAGGCGCACGCGGTTTCGCAGGCGCTGCGCAGCACCCAGGCGCCGATCGGCACGATCAGGCCGGTGTCCTCGGCCACCGGGATGAAGCGGTCCGGTGGCACCAGCGCGCCGCCGCCGCGCCGCCAGCGCAGCAGCGCCTCGGCACCGACCACGCCGCCGTCGCTCACGCGGACTTTGGGCTGGTAGAACAGCTCCAGCTCGCCGCGCTCGATGGCGCGGCGCAGGTCACCGTCGAGCTGCACGCGCTCGCGCGCCCGCACGCTCTGGTCGGCGTCGTGGAACTGGTAGCCGGCGCGCCCGCGCGACTTGGCGTCGAACATCGCCACGTCGGCGCAGCGCAGCAGCGCGTCGGCGCTGGCCGCGTCGTTCGGGTACATCGCGATGCCGACGCTGCAGGACACGAACAGTTCCAGTTCACCCAGGCGGAACGGGCGACCCAGCGCGGCGAGCAGCCGTTCGGCCACCGCCGCGGCCACCGCGCTGCCTTCCAGCGCCGGCAGTACGATGGCGAATTCGTCGCCGCCCAGGCGGGCCAGCCCGTCGCCTTGGCGCAGGCAGGCCTTCAGGCGCGTGGCGGCTTCGATCAGCAGGCGGTCGCCAGCGTCGTGGCCCAGCGTGTCATTGACCGATTTGAAGTGGTCCAGGTCCAGCACCAGCAGCGCCAGTTGGCCGCGGCAGTCCGCCACGGCGGCACCGAGCAGCTCGCGAAAGGCGGTCCGGTTGGGCAGACCGGTGAGCGGGTCGCCGTACGCCAGGTCGCGCAGCTTGCGCTGTGCCGCCATCTGCGAGGTGATGTCCTGCACCGTCGTCATCACCCGCGTGGCGCGGCCCGTCTCGTCGTAGTCGGCCCGTTGCACCGACTGCACGTGAAAGTGTTCCCCCTGGGCCGTGACGAGGCGCGTCTCGTAGCGCAGCTCGGGCAGTCGCTCTCTCAACGCGCTGCGGATGAGGCCGGTGACGCGCTCACGGTCCTCGTCGGCCAGCGTACGGGTCACGTCGCGGGGCGACACCGCCGTGCCCGGTGCAACCCCGAGCATGCGGCAGGCCTGTTCGGACAGGCTGACCCGGTTGCTGGCCACGTCCCAGACGAAGTGGCCCACCAGCGCCATTTGCTCGGCGTCCTGCAGGTGCGACAGCAGCAGCTCGCGCCCGCGGGCCGTCAGGTGCAGGCGCCGGATCAGGTCCTGCACGGTGCGCGGCAGTGAGAAGCTCACCGTCACGAGAAACATCAGGCTGGCGAAGGCCAGGAAATGGTGCAGACCGTCGCCCCAGCTCAGCAGGCCGATGATGGCCGGCGTGAGCGTCAGCACGCCGTACAGCGGCACGGCGATCGGCAGGGCGCCGACCAGTGCCGCGCTGCCCCCGACCATCACCACCGCGGTCATCAGCACCGCGGCTTGGTGAATGGGGTCCGGCAGGACCCCCACCAGGGCGCTGAACGCGCCCCAGACCATGCCCTGCAAGGTGGCGGTGATGAGGACCAGGCGCTGCCAGGCGGCCAAGCCGAAATGGCGCTGCCCGGTGCGCTGGTACAGCTGCACGGCGGCCAGGCGCAGCACGAAGAAGGCCTCGATGGCCGGCAGCCAGACCGTCACGTAGACGGGCGGCAGGTGGGGGGCCAGCACCCAGACGACCAACGCGGCGCCGAACGCGCCGGCCAGCAGCGTCACCGATGAGGCGCCGTAGTAGGCGTCCATCATCGCCTGTCGCTCCCCGGTCATCTGGCGTTGTGATGCGGGCGCGGGTGAAGCGTCGGCGCTGCTCGAGGGGGGCGCCGTGGCGGCGCGGGCGGGGAGGTTGCGGTGCATGAGGTGTCCTGCCGACGGCCCGCCACCGCACCCACGGGGCGCCAGCCGTCCGTCAGGTCATCGGCAGCGCGGCGCCGTCGGCATAGGCTCACCTGCGGCGCGGCGGCGCCGAGTTGGTCACGCTTTGCGAGGGTTTTTCGATTCAGGCGCGGCGCTGCCGTCCGCCCTCGAAGACCAGCAGCTGCCCCGGCGTCATGGCCGTCCACTCCTCGTTGCACGTCAACGGCTCGGTCACCACCAGCGCCACGCGGTCGTCGGGCGTGGTGTGTTCGGCGAAGTCGACGGTCAGGTCCTCGTCCTGCAACTGCGCGGCTGGGAAGGGGTGGGCGCGCTCGATGTAGTGCAGCTTGGTGCTGCAGTGCGCCCACAGCGCCTCGCCGTTGCTGAGCAGGAAGTTGAAGGTGCCGTGGCGGGCGATCGGCGCGGCCAGCTCGGCCAGGGTCTGCGTCAGGTGCTCGATGCTGGGCAGGCGGGCGTGGTACTTGGCCATCTCCTGCATCAGCCAGCAGAAGGCGCGCTCGCTGTCGGTGTCGCCCACGGGTCGGAAGGCCGCGTGCAGCTTGGGCTGGAAGTCCACCAGGTTGCCGTTGTGCGCGAACACCCAGTAGCGCCCCCAGAGTTCGCGCATGAAGGGGTGGGTGTTCTCCAGCGCCACGCGGCCCTGGGTCGCCTTGCGGATGTGGGCGATGATGTGGCGGCTGCGGATCGGGTAGCGCCGGATCATCTCCGCCACCGGCGAGCGCGCGGCGCTCTGGTGGTCGACGAACAGGCGCGCCCCGGGGCCCTCGAAGAAGGCGATGCCGAAGCCGTCCCGGTGTTCTTCCGCGCGGTGGGCGAACCCGGTGAAGCTGAACACCAGATCGGTGGGGGTGTTGGCGTTGAGGCCGAGCAGCTGGCACATGCCCGCAAGTGTGCCGCAGCCCGAGGGGTCACTCCGTCAGCAGCTTGTAGATGCCGCGCAGCGAGAAGAGGTGACCGGGGTTGCTCGTCTCCTCCAGCACGCCGGTCATGCGGCGCTGCAGGCGGGGCGAGCGCCGGGCGCGGGCGATCACCAGCTCCGCCAGCCAGGGGTGGCGGTTGACGCCATTGGCGCGCTCGTAGAGCGTGAACTTCGGCTTGAGCCGTTGCAGCGCGGCGTCGTAGTCGGCGCGCACCGCCGCATCGTCCGAACCGGCGCTGCGCCCGCGCAGCAGCGCCTCGGCGGCCAGGAGGCCGGTCTCCAGCGCCTTGCCGATGCCCTCGCCGGTGAAGTCGTAGGTCGAACCGATGGCTTCCCCGGTGGCCAGCAGGCCGGGGCGACTGGACACCGCGCCGGACAGCGTGCAGCGCAGCGGCGCGCCCTTGAGCTCGCCGATGAGTTCGCCGCCGTCCATCAGCGCCCGCGCCGGGGCGTAGACGCGGGTGAAGGCGTCGAAGACCTCGCGCAGGTTGGCGTCCGCGGCGCGGGCGCGGCCGCCGCGCTCGGTGCGGAAGAAGGCGCCCACGCCGATGTTGAAGGTCGCGTCGCCGGCCGGGAAGATCCAGCCGTAGCCCGGGCGCAGGTCGCGGTGCCAGACCACGTCCATCGTGCGCTGGCTGGCCACCACCGCCGAGTTGCGCACGTAGCCGCGCAGCGCGATGCCGCTGGGCGTGCGCCGGGTGCACAGGCCGGCGCCGACCATCGGCTGGATCTGCGCGCCGGTGGCCAGCACGACCCAGTCGGCGCGCAGCTCCTGCGTCGCGCCGGCATGGCGCAGGCGCGCACCGACCACGCGGGTCAGCCCGCTGGTGCCGGGTGTCGCGGGTGCCTCGATCAGCCCTTCGAACTTCACCGGCGTGCGCACGGTGGCGCCGGACGCGCCTGCGTGCCGGTGCAGCAGCAGGTCCAGCTGCTGGCGCGGCAGCACCGCCAGCCGACCGGGCACGTCGACTTGACCGCCGCGTGGACCGACGCAGCGCACGTGGCTGACGTGGCAGGCCTGCGCCATGACCGCGTCGAGCAGGCCGATGCGCGCCAGCGCCTGGTGCGCGTCGGGGATCAGGCCGTCGCCGCAAACCTTCTCGCGCGGGAAGTCGTGCTGGTCGACCAGCAGCACGTCCACGCCCGCCTGCGCCAGCAGCGTGGCGCAGGCGCTGCCGGCCGGGCCGGAGCCGACCACCAACACCTCGCAGCGCTCCGGCAGGAAGGGGCCGGCCGTCGGCTCGGTGGGGCGGGGGGCGGGCGCGAGGGAGTGGGGCATGGCCAGGATTCTAGGCAGGTGCAGACGCAGCCGCGGGCGTTGATGCCTGTCAAGACCGGGGGCGACCGGGGGTGACAGGATGGTGACAACGGCCGGCACAGGCGTGCCTCCCGACCGTTCCACCGAGACAGGAGATCCGGATGACTGCCCCCCTGGACGCGACCCAACGCGATGCGCTGCGCGCCGAACTGATCAAGCGCCGCGAGGATCTGCTGGGCACGCTCGCCCTGCACCAGGAGGGCGCCACGCGTGTGCAGCATGCGCGCGATCTGCTGCAGGCCGACGGGCACGACGAGCCGCAGCGCGACGCCGACCGCGAGGTGGACCTCGCCTTCACCGACCACGAGCGCCATGAGTTGGCCGAGATCGGGGGCGCGCTGAAGCGGCTGGAGGCCGACGACTATGGCGTGTGCGCCGACTGCGGCAGCGACATTCCCCTGGCTCGCCTGAAGGTGCAGCCTCAGGCGTTGCGCTGTGTCGGCTGTGAGAGCAGCCAGGAAGGCCGCCGCGGCGGTGTGCCGCATGCGCTAATGTGAGCTGAAACGCCATTGGTCCGGCTGCGGCCTGTCCGCGGCGTTGGCGGCCGGGCGAGCCCTGACAATCGGCCCTCATGAGAGGGCCGTTGTCTTGGGTGTGGGTGTCGGCGAGGTCCGCCTGGCTGGCGGGGCTGCTGCTGGGGGTCGCTGCGGCGCCGCTGCCGGCGTCGGCTTCCTCGGCGTCGGCGCAGGCGGCGTCCGCTCCTGCTTCCGCGGCGGCCATGACCGCGGCGGTGCGACGCCCGCGCGTCGGGCTGGTGCTGTCGGGCGGCGGTGCGCGCGGCCTGAGCCACGTCGGCGTGCTCAAGGTGCTGGAACGCGAGCATGTGCCGATCGACGCGATCGCCGGCACCTCGATGGGCGCGATCATCGGCGGCCTCTACGCCAGCGGCCTGGGGGCCGAGGCGCTGGAGCGCGAGCTGCTGGCGCTGGATTGGGACGCGCTGTTCGCCGCTCGCATCCGGCGTGAGAGCCTGGCGCAGCGCCGCAAGGAGGAGGACTTCGAGATCTCGCCGGCCGTCGAGGTGGGCCTGAACCGCGACAGCGGTGAGCCGATGCTGCCGCTGAGCTCGGTGTCCAGCCGCGGGCTGGAGCTGCTGCTGCGACGCTTCACGCTGCCGGTGCGGCAGGCGCGGGACTTCGACGCGCTGCCGATCCCCTTCCGTGCCGTGGCCACCGACATGGAAAACGGTCAGGCGGTGGTGTTCCGCGACGGCGACCTGGCCCAGGTGCTGCGCGCGAGCATGTCGGTGCCGGGCGTGTTTCCGCCCACGGAGGTCGGCGGGCGCATCCTCGGCGACGGCGGACTGGTCAACAACCTGCCGGTGGACGTGGCCCGCGCGATGGGCGTGGACGTGGTCATCGCGGTCAACATCGGCACGCCGCTGGCCGGGCGCGATTCGCTGGGCACGGTGGTCGGGCTGACGGCGCAGATGATCAACATCCTGACCGAGCAGAACGTGCAGCGCTCGCTGGCGACGCTTCAGGCGGGGCGTGATGTGCTGATCGCGCCCGACCTGGGCAAGCTCAGCTCGGGCGACTTCAACCGCGCCCGCGAGCTGGTGGACCGTGGGGAGCAGCACGCCGCGGCGCTGCGTGAGGCGCTGCACGCGCTGGCAATGGACGACGCGGCTTGGGCGGCCCACCGCGCGCAGCGCGCCGCAAAGGCGGCCGAGGGCCACACGCCCGCGCCGATCACGTCGCTGCGCTTCGAGGGCGCGGACATCAGCCACCCCGAGCACTTCGCGGGCATCCTGTCGAGCCAGCCGGGCCGCCCCTTCTCGGTGGCCGACGCCGAGCGCGACAGCCGCGCGCTGGCCTCCACTGGCGACTACCTGCACGCCGATTACCGCGTCGAGGACCTGCCCGCCGGCACCGGGCTGGTCTACGTGCTGCACGAGAAGCCCTGGGGGCCGAACTACTTCGGCCTCGGGCTGGACCTGCAGAGTGACTTCGCCGGCCGCGGCGAGTTCAACATCAAGCTGGCGCACAACCGCCACTGGCTCAACGATGCGGGCGGCGAGTGGCGCAACCGGCTGCAGATCGGCTCGGTGCCGCGCTGGTACACCGAGTGGTACCAGCCGCTGGGCGAGCAGCGCTCGCTGCGCTCGGACTGGTTCTTCTCGATGGCCGCGGACGTCGAGCGCCGCCGCATGAGCGCCTACGCCGACCTCGCCTCAGGTCAGAGCGCGCACGACCTGCCGATGACCGGGCGCTACATCCGTGGCAAGGCCACGCTGACGAGCGATTTCGGCCAGCCCTGGGGCCGCTGGGGCGAGTGGCGCCTCGGCGCGATCGTCGAGGCGCTGCGCATCGACCCGGAAATCCTCGCCGGGGTGGGGCCGGACGGCGGCAGCGCGCTGACGCTGCACAGCCGCGAGTGGGGCCTGCGCGCCGGGCTGGTGGTCGACCAGCTCGACCACGCCTCCTTCCCGCGCCGGGGCTGGCGCCTGAAGCTGCAGGGCGTGGCCGGTCGGCGCAGCCTGAGCAACGGCGACGAGAGTCAGGGCGACGCCGCCTTCCGCCGCGTCGAGCTCGACGCCAACACGGTGCACAGCCTGGATCGCCTCACGCTCGACGCCAGCCTGAAGTTCCGCCAGGCCCACCAGCAGCGCTCGCTCGGGCCGGCGCAGTACAGCCTGGGCGGCTTCCACAACCTGTCGGGCTACCAGGCCGACCAGCTCTCGGGCAATCAGATCCTGTTGGGCCGGGCGATGGTCACGCTGCGGCTGAACCAGCAGCCGGTGCTCACCCGCGGCTTCTTTGCCGGCGCGACGCTGGAGGCCGGCAACGCCCGCGCCGAGCCGGGCACCGTGCGCCCGAGCGACCTGCGCTGGGGCACGAGCCTCTTCCTGGGCGCCGACACCGGCATGGGGCCGCTGTACTTCGGCCTCACCTGGGCGCCGCTGGGCAGCACCGGGCTGTACCTGCTGCTCGGGCGGCCCTGATCAGGTCCCGATCAGGCCGAGGCCGGGCCTTCCGGGGCGGCCGGGGGCGGTGCCTCACTCCCGTTGGCTCCGTCGGCCGCGTCGTCATCCTCGGCGGCCTCGGTCGGGGCGGCGACGCACCAGCCGCGCAGCACCTCGGCCACGTCGCCCACGCCCTGGCGGTTGAGCGCCGAGAACAGCGTGATGCCGACGTCCGAGCTCTCGGTCGCCAGCTCGGCCAGCACCGCCTGGGCGCCGCGCAGCGAGGCCGCGGCCTCCTTGCGGTTGAGCTTGTCGGCCTTGGTCAGCACCACCAGCAGCTTGACCTCGCCGTTGCTCACGCGCGGGGCGACCCACTCGAGCAGTTGGCGGTCCAGCGCGGTGAAGCCGTGGCGCGAATCGACCATCTGCACCACGCCGCTCAGGTTGCGGCGCAGCGCGAGGTAGTCGGCCATCACCTTCTGCCAGCGCAGCTTGGCGGCGCGCTCCACCGCGGCGTAGCCGTAGCCGGGCAGGTCGGCCCAGATGGCGTCGGGCGCGTCCTTGGGGCCGACCTCGAAGAGGTTGATGTGCTGGGTGCGCCCGGGCGTCTTGGAGGCGAAGGCGAGCTGGCGTTGCTGCGCCAGCGTGTTGATCGCGGTGGATTTGCCGGCGTTGGACCGGCCGACGAAGGCGATCTCCGAGAGGTCGTTGCCGGGCAGCTGGTCGAGCTGGCTGGCGGTGGTGAGAAACCGGGCCGTGTGGGTCCAGGCCAGTGCCGTGCGCGTCGCTTGCGCGCCACCTTGCGGCGCTGTTGCATGGGAAGTCATGGCCCGCATTGTAAAATCCACAGGTTTAGGGTCTCTTCCTACTTACTCTCTGCGCCGCTCCACCATGAAATCGATCGCCAAGTCGCTCCTAGCCCTGCTTGCAGCCGCCGCCCTGGCGTCGTCCGTGGCAGCGAACGAAGCCAAGCCCGCCGCCAAGGGCGATCCCGCCAAGGGCCAGGTCACCGCCACCCAGGTCTGCAGCGCCTGCCATGCGATCGACGGCAGCCGCGGCCTGTCGGCCAACCCGATCCTGCAGGGTCAGCACGCCGACTACCTCGTCAAGCAGCTGACCGAGTTCAAGGCCGGCAAGCGCGACAACGCCATCATGAAGGGCATGGCCACGCCGCTGAGCGACGAGGACATGAAGAACGTCGCCGCCTTCTTCGCCAGCAAGTCGATGCCCGCGGGCGCCGCCAAGACCAAGGACCTGGTCCTGCTGGGCGAGAAGATCTACCGCGGTGGCGTGGCCGACCGCAGCATCCCGGCCTGCTCCGGCTGCCACAGCCCGAACGGCGCCGGCATCCCGGCCCAGTACCCGCGCCTGGCCGGCCAGCACGCCGAGTACACCGAGTCGCAGCTGAAGGCCTTCCGCGACGGCGTTCGCAAGAACAACCCCGTGATGAACGGCGTGGCCGCCAAGCTCAACGACCGCGAAGTCAAGGCCCTGGCCGACTACATCGCCGGCCTGCACTGAGCCGGCGACTGGGGCCCGTCCGGGCGGCCGCAAGGGCCGGGATGGAACCCTGACAATCGAAGCGCATCGAAAGGCTGGTCACCGACCGGCCTTTTGTCTTTGTAGCGCGCCGCTTCGGCCCACCTCTTCGCCACGCCAGGCTCCCGAGAAGTTCCGCCATGTCCCACCCCCCGGCCCGCACCGCCGGCCTCGAGGTCCGCACCGGCTCGCGCCACCTGCAGGACGCCGTCGAGCTGCTGTCGTCGATGCGCTTCGCCATCGCACTGCTCACCCTGATCTGCATCGCCTCGGTGATCGGCACGGTGATCCAGCAGCACCAGCCGCCGGTCAACTACGTCAACCAGTTCGGGCCCTTCTGGGCCGACGTGTTCGGCCGCCTCGGGCTGTACGCGGTCTACAGCGCCGGCTGGTTCCTGCTGATCCTCGCGTTCCTGGTGACCTCGACGACGCTGTGCATTGCGCGCAACACGCCGAAGATCCTGCACGACCTGCGCGACTGGAAGGAGGGCATCCGCGAGTCCTCGCTCAAGGCCTTCCACCACCGCCGCAGCGGTGAGCTGGCGCTGGGGCGCGACGCGGCGATCGCGCGCGTCTCCGAGCTGCTGGCCGCGCAGGGCTGGAAGGCCCGGGCCCAGGTGCGCGAGCAGGGCGTGATGGTGGCCGCGCGCCAGGGCCAGGCCAACAAGATCGGCTACATCGCCGCGCACTCGGCCATCGTGCTGGTGTGCATTGGCGGCCTGTTCGATGGCGACCTGGTGGTGCGCGCGCAGATGGCGCTGCTGGGCAAGTCCACCTTCAACGGTGCCGGGGCGGTCAAAGCCGTGCCGGAGCAGCACCGCCTCAGCCCCGCCAACCCCACCTTCCGGGCCAACCTCTTCGTGCCCGAGGGCCAGCGCAGCGGCACCGCGATGATCAGCCTGACCGATGGCGTGGTGCTGCAGGACCTGCCCTTCGACATCGAGCTGAAGAAGTTCATCGTCGAGTACTACGACACCGGCATGCCCAAGCTCTTCGCCAGCGACGTGGTGATCCACGACCGCGATGGCCGGGCGACGGCGGCCACCATCAAGGTCAACGAGCCGCTGATCCACGACGGCATCGCGATCTACCAGTCCAGCTTCGACGACGGCGGCTCCAAGCTCACGCTGCGCGCGCGCCCCTTCGGCCGCCCGGGCGAGAGCTTCCTGGTCGAGGGCGAGGTCGGCTCGGCCACCCGGCTGGCGCCCGCGGCCGGGGCCGCCTCGGGGGCCTCGGCAGGGGCGCCGCAGGCGATGACGCTGGAGTTCACCGGCCTGCGCGTCATCAACGTCGAGAACCTGGCCGGTGAGAGCGGCGCCGAGGCGGGGCAGAACCCGACCGGCAGCGGCGCCGACGCCCGCAAGGTCGACCTGGTCGCCTCGCTGGACAAGCACCTGGGCTCGGGCGCCAAGCCGGCGGGCGACAAGGCGCTGCGCAACGTCGGCCCCTCGGTGACCTACAAGCTGCGCGACGCGGCCGGGCAGGCGCGGGAGTACCACAACTACATGCTGCCGACGGAGCTGGACGGGGTGTCCGTCTTCCTCGCCGGCTTGCGCGATTCGCCCGACCAGCCGATGCGCTACCTGCGCATCCCGGCGGACGCCGAGCGCAGCATGGACGACTGGCTGCGCCTGCGCAGCGCGCTGGGCGATGCGGCGCTGCGCCAGGAGGCCGCACGGCGCTACGGCCAGGCGGCCGCGCCGGCGGACAAGCGCGAGATGGCCAGCCAGCTGCAGGCCTCGGCGCTGCGCACGCTGACGCTGTTTGCCGGCGCCGAGCCGCCGAAGCAGGGGACCGAGCCCGTGTCTGGCTTCCAGGCGATCAACGACTTCGTCGTCGCCAACGTCCCCGAGGCCGATCGCGAGCGCACTGCGGAGGTCATGCTGCGCATCCTCAGCGGCACGGTGGGCGAGCTGCTGGCCGTGGTGCGTGAGCGCGCCGGCCTGCCCCCGCGTGCGCAGACGCCTGCGACGCAGCGCTTCCTCGGCCAGGCGGTGTTCGCGCTGGCGGATTCCTTCGCCTACCCATCGCCGCTGATCTTCACGCTGGAGAACTTTCAGCAGGTGCAGGCCAGCGTCTTCCAGCTCACCCGCGCGCCGGGCAAGACCCTGGTCTACCTCGGCTGCGTGCTGCTGATGATCGGCGTGGTCGCGATGCTCTACCTCCGCGAGCGCCGCCTGTGGATCTGGCTGGGCGGTGCGGCCGACGCCCCGACCACCGCGGTCAGCATGGCCCTGTCGGCCACGCGCGCCACGCTGGACACCGATCGCGAGTTCGACGCGCTGAGCGTCGCGCTGCTGGGCGCCGCGGCGCCGCCGGCCGCCGCCACCGCTTTCCCCGCCCCTGGCGCTTCCACCGACGAGACGACACGATGAACCCCTCGACGCGCACCGTCGCCACCGGGCAGCCGGTGGGCACGACCACCACGCTGCAGCTCGGCCGGCCATCCTACTGGTCGCAGCGCAGCGCCTTCGACTGGCTCTACGCCGCCCTGCTGCTGGCCGGGGCCGGCTACGCCTGGGCGCACTACGGCACGGCGATGAACGGCTACGAGCGCGGCATCTTCGTCTGCGCGCTGCCGGCGCTGATCGGGTTGGGCTGGGCCTGGGGGCCGCTGCGTGGGCTGGCGCTGGGCGTCGGCGCCGCCACGCTGCTGGCCATCGCGCTGTACCTGCGGCAGATAGACGGCTTCGGCGCCGACCTGGCCGCGGCCGACAAGGTCTTCTGGCTTAAGTACGGCCTGTCCAGCCAGAGCGCCATCCTGTGGATGTGCACGCTGACCTACATGAGCACGCTGTTCTACTGGATCGGCTACTTCGCCGGCCGCGGCAGCGACACGGCGCAGCGCATCGGCTCGCGGCTGGCCTGGGCCGCCGTGTTCATGGCGCTGCTGGGCACGATGGTGCGCTGGTTCGAGAGCCACCAGATCGGCCCGGACATCGGCCACATCCCGGTGAGCAACCTCTACGAGGTCTTCGTCCTCTTCGCCTGGCTGACCACGCTGTTCTACCTCTACTACGAGCAGCAGTACCGCACCCGGGCGCTGGGCGCCTTCGTGATGCTGGTGGTCAGCGCGGCGGTGAGCTTCCTGCTCTGGTACACCGTGGCGCGCGGTGCGCAGGAGATCCAGCCGCTGGTGCCGGCCCTGCAGAGCTGGTGGATGAAGGTGCACGTGCCGGCCAACTTCGTGGGCTACGGCACCTTCGCGCTGGCGGCGATGGTCGCGCTGGTCTACCTGACCAAGAGCGCGCCGGCGCGCACGCTGTGGATCGGCCTGGTCGCGGTGCCCGGCGGCGTGCTGGCGCTGCTGGCCGCCTTCTGGGCCTTCGGCGACCTGGCGCCGGACACCGCCACCGCCGTCGTCAAGGCCGCCCGCCTGCTCGGTGGCTGCATGGCGCTGTTCGCCTTCACCATCGTCGCGCGCCGGGCCATCCACCGCCACACGCCGCCGCTGGAGGTGCTCGACGACGTGATGTACAAGGCCATCGCCGTGGGCTTCGCCTTCTTCACGATCGCCACCATCCTGGGTGCCTTCTGGGCCGCCGAGGCCTGGGGCGGCTACTGGAGCTGGGACCCGAAGGAGACCTGGGCGCTGATCGTCTGGCTCAACTACGCCGCCTGGCTGCACATGCGGCTGATGAAGGGCCTGCGCGGCGCGATGGCCGCCTGGTGGGCGCTGGTCGGCCTGGTGGTGGTGACCTTCGCCTTCCTGGGCGTGAACATGTTCCTGTCGGGCCTGCACTCCTACGGCCAGCTCTGAACCGGGGGTTGGCCCCGTGACTTGAGCCGCCGCCGGCCTCGCGCCCGCGGCGGTTTTTCGCATCCGGGCTCCAGACCCGGGCGCGCCGGTCGATAACCCGGGTCACGAGGTTCCACGCCATGCCCTACGTCCTGCGCACCCCCGACGGCCAGATCGACAGCCTGCACCGCGATGCCCACGCGGGTGCGCAGTGGCTGCCGCCCGACCACCCCGAGCTGCAGCGCTTTCTCGCCGCCGCCCCACCCGCGTCCGCTGCGGCCGGCCCCGCAGAGGAGGGCGACGCCCCCGACGAGGCCGAAGCCGGCTTCGCCAGCCTCGACGCCGGGCTGATCCGCGTCGTCGAGGACCTGGTGGATGTGCTGGTGGCGCGCAACGTCATCAACATCACCGACCTGCCGGCCGAAGCGCAGCACAAGCTGTTCGCGCGCAAGAACTTCCGCGAGCGCTTCCAGCGCAACGCGCTGCGGCTCTTTGAGTCGCCCGAGCCCCTGCGGGTGGGCGCTGCGCCCACCGAGGGGGATGGCACCGACTGGCTGGCCGCCGTGGCCACCTCCGGCCTGGTCGGCCTGTTCGACCCGCTGGCGTCTGCCGCCGCGGCGGCCCCTGCGCCGCAGAAGCCTGTGCCTCAGAAGCCCGCGCTGCATAACCCCGCAACTCGGCACCCGAAGCGCCCGGTGTAACCATTCGGGGCGCTGGCGCGATGGGGGGAGGTCCCCCGCAACGCGTCCGGCCGGCTTGGTGCCCGCCGGGCCGCGTCGCACCGACCTGGAGTGCCCCATGCCCCTCATCCGCCGCAGCGCCGCCGACACCGGCTTCGACCACCCCTGGCCGAGCGAGATCACCCCCGCCGCGGTCTACGCCCGCCGCCGCGACTGGCTGCGCCAGGCCGGCGCCGCGGGGGCTGCACTGGTGCTGCCCGCGCTGCCCGCCCTGGCCGGTGGCCAGGCCGCATCGAGCGCCCGCCCGGGCAAGCTGGCGGCGCTGCCCGCCCAGCGCAGCGGCGTGGCCGGCGCGGTGGTGATGGAGCGCCCCACCGCCTACGCCGACGTCACCGGCTACAACAACTTCTACGAGTTCGGCACCGACAAGTCCGACCCCGCGCGCTACGGCGCCCGCCTCAAGCCCCGGCCCTGGACGGTGCAGGTCGACGGCGAGGTGCTCAAGCCCGCCACCTTCGACCTCGACACCCTGCTCAAGCTCGCGCCGATGGAGGAGCGCACCTACCGCATGCGCTGCGTCGAGGGCTGGTCGATGGTCATCCCCTGGCTGGGCTGGTCGCTCTCGGCGCTGCTGCGCCGCGTCGAGCCCACCGGCAACGCGAAGTACGTCGAGTTCACCTCCCTGGCCGACCCGCAGCAGATGCCCGGCGTGGCCAGCCGCGTGCTCGACTGGCCCTACACCGAGGGCCTGCGGCTGGACGAGGCGATGCACCCGCTCACGCTGCTGGCCTTCGGCCTGTACGGCGAGGTCCTGCCCAACCAGAACGGTGCGCCGCTGCGGCTGGTGCTGCCCTGGAAGTACGGCTTCAAGGGCGCCAAGTCCCTGGTGCGCATCCGCCTCGTCGCCCGACCACCCCAGACCAGCTGGATGCGCAGCGCGCCCGGCGAGTACGGCTTCTTCGCCAACGTCAACCCGACGGTGGACCACCCGCGCTGGAGCCAGGCCACCGAGCGGCGCATCGGCGAGGACGGCCTCTTCGCCCGCAAGCGCCCGACGCTGATGTTCAACGGCTACGAGGCCCAGGTGGGCCAGCTCTACGCCGGGCTGGACCTGCAGAAGAACTTCTGAGCGCCGCGACCGCATGGCCCCGCTCCGACTTGTGGCGCTCAACCGCCTCGCCCTGCACCGCGCGGCCCACCCGCTGCTGATCCTGGCCTGCTTCGGCCCGCTGGTCGGCTGGATCTGGGCCGGCAGCCAGGGCGGCCTGGGTGCCAACCCGGCCGAGACGCTGCTCAAGGGCAGCGGGCTGTGGACGCTGCGCCTGCTCTGCCTGACGCTGGCCATCACGCCGCTGCGCGTCTGGGCCGGGCTGAGCGCGCTGGCGCGCTGGCGCCGCACGCTGGGCCTGGCCACCTTCGGCTACGCGACGCTGCACTTCCTGGCCTACGCCTGGCTGGACATGGGCTTCGACCCCGCCGCCGTCGTGCGCGACCTGTCCAAGCGGCCCTTTGCGCTGGTCGGCTTCGCCGCTTTCGTCGGGCTGATCCCGCTGGCGGCCACGTCCTGGAACGGCGCCATCCGCAGGCTGGGCGCGCGCCGCTGGCAGGCGCTGCACCGCCTCGTCTACGCCATCGCCGGCCTGGGCCTGCTGCACTTCATCTGGATGCGCGCGGCCAAGCACCGCGCTGACGAGGTCTGGCCCTACGCATTGACGCTTGCACTGCTCGCCGTTGCGCGCCTGCTGCACCGGCAGCGGACGAATTCACGCCCGGCGGCGTTGACGGCCCGCACCCCCTGAACTGAGGAAATCTTGCAAGCGTAGGCGGCCTCTACGATGCCCTCCAACGACAAGAAACGCCAGGAGGGGGCCAGACGCAAGCACAGGGGAGTCCGTCAAGTTCCAGGGAGGAGCGCTGCCCGGACCCCCTGGGCGGGCCGACTGCGGCCCGTCCGGTGACCTCCAGGAACATGGCAGGGTGGGCCGGGGACAATCGGGGCTTCTGACTTTGCCCGAGCCGCCAGGCTGCGGGATTTGCCCTGCCGATGACCACCTCGCCCCCCGCCCCCTCGCCGCGTCCCGGCCCGGATGCTGCGCTGCTGCGCCACACCCGCGTTGAAGACATTCAGGCCCTCGTCACCGGCACGCTGCTGATCGCGCTGGCGGTGTCGATGTACCGCCACGCCGGGCTGCTCTCGGGCGGCACCTCTGGGCTGGCTTTCCTTGGCCACTACGCCACCGGGGCGCGCTTCGGCCTCTGGTTCTTCCTGCTCAACCTGCCCTTCTACTGGCTGGCCTGGCGGCGCATGGGCCCGGCCTTCACCTTCAAGACCTTCGCCGCGGTGGGCCTGCTGTCGCTGGAGGTCGAGCTGCTGCCGCGGTGGATCGGTTTCTCGCAGCTGCAGCCGCTGTACGCCGCGGTGATGGGCGGCATGCTGATGGGCACCGGTTTCCTGATCCTGTTCCGCCACCGCGCCAGCCTAGGCGGTGTCGGCATCCTGGCGCTGGTGCTGCAGGAAGAGCGCGGCTGGCGCGCCGGGCACGTGCAGATGGCGGTGGACTTCGTGATCGTCGCCGCCGCCCTGGCCCTCGTGCCCTGGCCCAAGGTGCTGGTCTCCATCGCCGGCGCCGTGGCGCTGAACATGGTGCTGGCGGTCAACCATCGCCCCGGTCGCTACGTCGCGCAGTGAGCGCGGCATGATGTGCGACCCGCCAGATCCCTGTCCGCACCGTGACCGATTCCGCTTCGACTTCTGCCGGCGCTGCGCTGCCCGGCGCGCCGCTGCTGCGCCCCCTGGGCCGCGTGGCCTATGAGCCCACCTTTGCCGCGATGCGGGCCTTCACCGAGGCGCGCACGGCCGAGACTCCCGACGAGCTCTGGGTCTGTGAGCACGACCCGGTGTTCACCCAAGGCCTGGCGGGCAAGGCCGAGCACGTGCTGGCGGCCGGCGACATCCCGGTCGTCGCCAGCAACCGCGGCGGGCAGGTGACCTACCACGGCCCCGGGCAGGTGGTGGCCTACCCGCTGATCGACCTGCAGCGCCTGGGCATCTACGTCAAGGAGCACGTCTTTCGCATCGAGCAGGCGGTGATCCGCACGCTCGACGGCCTGGGCGTCACCGGCCACCGGGTCGGCGGCGCGCCGGGCATCTACGTGCGGCTGGACGATCCGTTCTCGCACGCGGCGCTGACCGGGCCGGCCGATCCGCGTGACCCCTTCCGCGGCCTGGGCAAGGTGGCGGCGCTGGGCGTGAAGATCACCCGCGGCTGCAGCTACCACGGCGTGGCGCTGAACGTGGCGATGGACCTGTCCCCCTACCAGCGCATCAACCCCTGCGGCTACGCCGGCCTGCAGACGGTCGACTTGGCTACACTGGGTGTTTCCGTCTCCTGGGACGAGGCCGCCGAGCGCCTGAGCCGCCACCTGCTGGCGCTGTACAGCCGCTGACCAGCCTGCCCGATGTGCTGTGGCGGCGTTTCGGCCCGCGCAGCAGACCCTCCTCAAACGCGCCCGTTCCGCCTCTCGCTGCCTCGCCATGTCGTCTTCCGAGTCCTCCGCCCCCGCCGTTCCCGCCGTGCCGGCCTACGACCCCACCGCCAAGCAGAAGGCGCAGGACAAGACGTCGCGCATCCCGATCAAGATCGTGCCGGCCGAGACGCTGAAGAAGCCGGACTGGATCCGCGTCAAGGCGGGCAGCCCGAGCACGCGCTTCTACGAGATCAAGAACATCCTGCGCGAGCACAAGCTGCACACGGTCTGCGAGGAGGCGAGCTGCCCGAACATCGGCGAATGCTTCGGCCACGGCACGGCCACCTTCATGATCATGGGCGACAAGTGCACCCGCCGCTGCCCCTTCTGCGACGTGGGTCACGGCCGCCCGGACCCGCTGGACGTGAACGAGCCGGCCAACCTGGCCAAGACCATCGCCGCGCTGAAGCTGAAGTACGTGGTCATCACCAGCGTGGACCGCGATGACCTGCGCGACGGCGGCGCGGGCCACTACGTCGACTGCATCCGCGAGACGCGCGCCGCCTCGCCGGCCACGCGCATCGAGGTGCTGGTGCCGGACTTCCGCGGCCGCCTGGAGAAGGCGCTGGCCATCCTGAAGGACGCGCCGCCGGACGTGATGAACCACAACCTGGAGACGGTGCCGCGCCTGTACAAGGAGGCCCGCCCCGGCGCCGACTACGCCTTCAGCCTGAACCTGCTCAAGCGCTTCAAGGAAGAGGTGCCGGGCGTGCCGACCAAGAGCGGCCTGATGGTGGGCCTGGGCGAGACCGATGAGGAGATCCTCGAGGTCATGCGCGACATGCGCGCGCACAACATCGACATGCTGACCATCGGCCAGTACCTGGCGCCGTCGGGCCACCACCTGCCGGTGCGCCGCTACGTGCACCCGGACACCTTCAAGATGTTCGAGCGCGAGGCCGCGGCCATGGGCTTCACCCACGCCGCGGTGGGCGCGATGGTGCGCTCCAGCTACCACGCCGATCAGCAGGCGCACCAGGCGGGCGTCGCCGACGCGGTCTGAGGCGCGGCGCGTGGACGGCGGGTCACGCGCCGGATCTGAAACTCCGCGTATCCTGGGTCGTCGGCGGCCGGGCGCCATCCGTTGGCTTGGCTGCCCCCTTCTGCCCCCTGGAGTGCGAGATGACCCTTTCGGACCAGTCCGTCACCGTATCGACCGACGATGAATCCGCGCTGCGCCTGGCGCGGCGCCGCTGCCTGCAACTGCTGGCCGGTGTGACCGGTGCTGCTGCACTGCCCGCCGCTTGGGCGCTGGACCTGAGCGAGTTTGACGCCAGCGCCGGCCTGCGCGCGGCGCTGGAGCGCGGCGCCAGCGCCGCGGTGAGCCTGCTGGGCAAGGAGAACGGCTTCCTCGGCAACCCGGCGGTGCGCATCCCGCTGCCCGAGACGCTGCAGACCGCCGCCAACTTCCTGCGCCGCTTCGGTCAGGGCAAGCGCGTCGATGCGCTGGAAACCTCGCTGAACCGCGCCGCCGAGGCGGCCGTGCCGGCGGCCAAGCCGCTGCTCGTCGACGCCGTCAAGTCGATGACGGTGCAGGACGCCAAACAGATTCTCAAGGGCGGGGAGACCTCGGTGACCGAGTTCTTCGCCGGCAAGACGCGCGAGCCCTTGGGCGTGAAGTTCCTGCCCATCGTCACCGCGGCCACCGAGAAGGTGAGTCTGGTGGCCAAGTACAACGCGGTGGCGTCCAAGGCCAGCGGCTTCGGCCTGCTGTCGGCCGATCAGGCCAACTTGCAGCAGTACGTCACCGGCAAGGCGCTGGACGGCCTCTTCACGATGATCGGCGAGGAGGAAAAGAAGATCCGCCAGGATCCGGTGGCGACCGGCAGCGCGATCCTCAAGTCGGTGTTCGGGGCATTGAAGTGACGCAAGGACCGACCGCCCCATGAAGAAGAAAGGGCCGCATCTGCGGCCCTCGTCCTGTCTGCGGCGCCGGTTTCAGCGGTAGCCGCTGTCGTTGGCGTTGTGGATGATCCAGATGAGGTTGCCGCCGGTGAAGTTGCCCAGCGATCCGCCTGCAAAGATCAACCGCCCCTGGCCCTTGTAGGCCATCTCGAAGCGATGTCGGTCCGAACCATAGTAGAACGGGATCCAGGCCTTGCCGGTGATGTAGGCGCCTGAGTCGGTGGGGGGGCCGATGGCGTCGGTCACCTGCTTCTTCGTCATGCCGATCTGCAGTTTGGTGAAGCGGCTGCCTGGCGCAGGCTTGCCTGTGATCTCGCCTTCCCAGTCGTCCAGCCCTTTGACTTTCTGGCCAGCGCCTGCTTCCACTTTGCTGGAGTCAATCACCTCGCCGCGCTCGTTCATGCCGGCGGGGGTCTTGCCGGCGGGCTTCGCCGCGTCGGCGCTGCCGCCGCCCGTCGTGCCGCAGCCTGCCACCAGTGCCGCGGCGACCATCCAGGTGGCCCAGCCAGCAGCGTGCGACGCCGCCTTCGACTTCTTCTCGTGCATCGTGAATCCCTTCCTTGGTGACGAACTGGGTGTGCACTTTGCACGCCCTGGCGGGATCCTCGCACAAAGCCTTCCAGGCAGGCGTGACAGCGCGCCTCGGTGTGCGTTGGCGCCACGACCGATCAGGCTTGTTGCGCCAGCAGCTCCTCCAGCAGCGTGTTGAGTTGCTGGAAGTCGGGCTCGCCGACGAAGCGCTTGACGATCTCACCGCGGCGGTTGAGCACGAAGGTGGTGGGCGTGAGCTGCACCTGGCCGAACTGCTGGGCGATCTGGCCGCTGCGGTCGTGGGTGACCTGGAAGGGCAGCTGGCGCGACTGCACGTAGTTGGCGATGTAGCCCGGCACGTCGTAGCTCATTGCCACCGACAGCGTCTCCAGCCCGCGGCCCTGGAACTTGCGGTGCGTCTCGACCAGCGCGGGCATCTCCTTCATGCAGGTGGTGCAGCTGGTGGCCCAGAAGTTCACCAGCACGACCTTGCCGCGCAGCTCGTCGCTGCGGTGGCGGCTGCCGTCGAGCAGGGTGTAGTCCACCGTCGGCGCCCGATCGCGTGACCCCACCGCCAGGGTTCCCGCCGCTGCGGCGATGGCGACCACGGCGACGAGGGCAAAGTGGGTGAACTTCATGACAACACTCCGCGTACTGCAATGGGCCAGAAGTTTAGGCCACCCGGGTTCCTCCCAGTCCCCCGCCGCGCAATGCCTTAGCATTCCGGGTCGGCCACAGAGCCCCCGAGCCCCACTGAGTTCCAGCATGACCGCACTGTCCGCGTCCACCGCCCCTGCTCCCCTGCCTGCACCGCTGGTGCGCGGCTACGAGGTCGTGATCGGCTTCGAGACCCACGCCCAGCTGTCGACGCACTCGAAGATCTTCTCGGGCGCCTCCACCGAGTTCGGCGCTGAGCCCAACACGCAGGCCTGCGCGGTGGACCTGGCGCTGCCCGGGACGTTGCCGGTGATCAACCGCGGCGCGGTGGCGCGCGCCATCCAGTTCGGCCTGGCGGTGAACGCGACGATCGCGCCGATGTCGATCTTCGCGCGCAAGAACTACTTCTACCCCGACCTGCCCAAGGGCTACCAGATCAGCCAGTACGAAATCCCGGTGGTGCAGGGCGGCGGGGTTGAGTTCTACGTCGATGGCGTGCTGCACCGCATCAACCTGACGCGCGCGCACCTGGAAGAAGACGCCGGCAAGTCGCTGCACGAGGACTTCCACGGCATGTCCGGCATCGACCTGAACCGCGCCGGCACGCCGCTGCTGGAGATCGTCACAGAGCCGGAGCTGCGCTCGTCCAGGCAGGCGGTGGAGTACGCCCGCGCGCTGCACACGCTGGTGGTCTGGCTGGGCCTGTGCGACGGCAACATGCAGGAAGGCAGCTTCCGCTGCGACGCCAACGTCTCCGTGCGCCGCCCGGGCGAGCCCTTCGGCACCCGCCGCGAGATCAAGAACCTCAACAGCTTCCGCTTCCTGCAGCAGGCGATCGACTACGAGGTGAACTGGCAGATCGACCAGATCGAGGACGGCCTGTCGATCCAGCAGGCCACCGTGCTGTTCGACCCGGACACCGGCGAGACGCGCATGATGCGCAGCAAGGAAGACGCGCACGACTACCGCTACTTCCCCGACCCGGACCTGCCGCCTCTGGTGATCGCCCCCAGCTGGGTCGACGAGGTGCGCGCCGCGATGCCCGAACTGCCCGGCGCGCTGGCCGGGCGCTTCCAGGCCGAGCACGGCCTGCCGGCCTACGACGCGGCGATGATGACCGCCAGCCGCGCGACGGCCGCGTACTTCCAGGCCGCCACCGCCGCCTGCGGTCAGGCCAAGCTGGTGGCCAACTGGGTGATGGGCGAGATCAGCAAGCGCCTGAACGCCGAGGGCGGCGACCTCGCCGCCGCGCCGGTGGCGCCGGCCACGCTGGGCGCGCTGATCGGGCGCATCCAGGACGGCACGATCTCGAACAACGCGGCGCGCCAGGTCTTCGACGCGCTGTGGACCGGTGAGGGCCAGGACGTGGACGCCCTCATCGCGGCCAAGGGCCTCAAGCAGATGAACGACAGCGGCGCGCTGGAGGCCATCGTCGACGAGGTGCTGGCGGCCAACGCGAAGTCGGTGGACGAGTTCCGCGCCGGCAAGGACAAGGCCTTCAACGCGCTGGTCGGCCAGGTCATGAAGGCTAGCAAGGGCAAGGCCAACCCGACGCAGGCCAGCGAGCTGCTCAAGAAGAAGCTCGGCGCGGCCTGATCGGGTCGCCGCCGGATTCAGCGCGGCGCGGCCGAGCCGGCAGGGGCTGCCTGTGCCGACGGGCCGGCCGCCCAGAGCTTGCGCAGGTGCGCCAGCTCCTCGTCGTAGCGGGTGATGACGCGCTGGCGTTCGGCCTCGGTGTTGGCTGCCGCTGCGCGCTGGGCCTCGATCGTGGCCCGGTTGGCCTCGATGCGGGTCTTCAGCGGGCGCGGCAGGTCGCGGCCGAGGTAGAACTCGGCCTCGTCGGCGAGCTTCTTGCGTTCGCGATCCAGCTCGCTCAGGCGCTGCTCGGTGGCGCGGGCGGCGTTTTGCAACAGCTGCAGCGCCGCCTCGCGGGCCTGCTGGTGTGCCGCCACATCCGGGTAACGCGCCAGCAGGTTGCGGTCGCGCCGCAGGGTGTCGCGCCGGGCACTTTCTTCGGCTTCTGTTCGGCGGCGCTGTTCGTCACGCGCTGCGCGTTCTTCGGCCGAGTAGCTCGGAGGCAGGGTGCCGCGCATCGAACCATCGCGGTTGCGCACCGTCTGGTCTCGGTCCAGGCACTCCGGAATCGGCCGGTCCGAGGTCAGTTTGCGTCCGTGGGCGTCGATGCAGCTGTAGATGCCCCCCGCGCCGGAGCTGGCCGTTTGGGCGCTGACGGTCGGCACCGGCGCCACCCAGGCGATTGCGCCCAGCAGCGCCAGCGCGGGCAGCCCGCTTGCCGCGGCCCGCGAGATCATGCGTGGGCCACGCCGTAGCGATCGCGGTAGGCCTGCACCGCCGGCAGATGCGGCGCGAGACGCTCGTCGCCGGTGGCGCCGAGGTAGTGCAGCAGGTCGGTCAGCGTCGCGATGGCCACCACGGGCAGGCCGAGGTTGCGCTGCACGAACTGGACTGCCGAGTGCGGTGCGTCCACGCCGTTCTCGCTGGCCTTTTCCTGCCGGTCCAGCGCGATCGTGACGCCGCAGGGCGTGGCGCCTGCGGCTCGGATCAGCGCGATCGACTCGCGCACCGAGGTGCCCGCTGAGATCACGTCGTCGATGATCAGCACCCGCCCGCGCATCGGCGCGCCCACCAGCGTGCCGCCTTCGCCGTGGTCCTTGGCTTCCTTGCGGTTGTAGGCGTAGGGCACGTTGTGGCCGAGGCGGGCGAGCTCCACGGACACCGCGGCAGCCAGCGTGATGCCTTTGTAAGCCGGCCCGAAGAGCAGGTCGAATTCGAGGCCGGAGGCGATCAGGCGACGGGCATAGAACTCGGCCAGCCGGCCCAGCTTGGCGCCGTCGTCGAACAGGCCGGCGTTGAAGAAGTAGGGCGACAGCCGCCCCGCCTTGGTCTTGAACTCGCCGAAGCGCAGGACGCCTGCGTCGACGGCGAAGGCCACGAAGTCCTGGGCCAGGGTGTCGGAGGGCTCATTCCGGTCGGCGGGGGCTGCGGCAGAGGGCTTCGTCATCGGGTCGGTACGTCTTGGGTGCGCAGTGCGGCCCCGGCCATCGGTGGCGTCGTTGGGCTGCGTGCGCTGGGCTGAAGAATCCCTGGGGGTACTGCATCGTCACCGGGTTGGCGCCCGGCGGCGAAATTGTAGGAGGGGGGCGTCTCGGGGCCCGCTTCGTCGGGTCGGTGGCAACCGTGATGCCCTGCCGCTGCGGCCGGTGCATGTTCGCTTCGGATGGCGAGACGGGCCCCGAATGCGAAAAATTCCCAGTCGCTGCAACGCCGCCGGTTATGGCACGCGAGCGCGGGCCTGTCCGTCATCAGTTGTTACCCCGCGGCGGCTCTGCCACAGTCGCGCTTGCGCTGTGGCGGGGGTGGGATCAGGGCACCAGCACGAGCAGCCAGTCGACCAGTTGGTGCGCTTCCTCGGCACTGACTGTGGCGACGTTGGGCGGCATCGCCGTGGCGCCGACTTGGCCCGACCAGTGCCGAGCCTTCGGGTCCGAGCCGGTGATCACCGTCTGCGTCAGCGTCTTGTGCGCCACCGGGTCGTTGCGGTACTTGAGCGCCACCTCGCGCCAGGAGGGCGCGATCGGCGGCAAGCCGTCGGCGCGGCGCGGCTTCGGGTCGATGCTGTGGCAGAGCATGCAGCCCTTGTCGTTGGCCAGCCGCAGCATCGCCGCATCGTTTTCGGCCGGGGTGGCCTGGGCGAGGGGCGTGGCACAGAGCAACGCCAGGGCGCAGCGGCGGGCGGTGCGCCGCAGTGGCGACGAGGGGTGGGTGTCAGCGAGAGGAGGGCGCATCGTGGGGTTGGAATCAACCAGAGACCGGGGCACGCCGGGATGTTAAGACGCGGCCGCGCTGCCCGCTGTGTCCGCGCGTTCCTCGGCCAGCACCTGGCGCAGCGCCTGCTCGAAGACTTCCGGCGGCTGGCCACCGCTGATCAGGTAGCGGTCGTTCAAGATCACCGCCGGCACGCTGGAGATGCCGGCTTCCTGCCAGTGCCGCTCGGCGGCGCGCACCGCGTCGGCGTGGGCGCCGCTGGCCAGGACCTCGCTCGCCTCTGTGGCGTCCAGTCCGGCCTCGCGGGCGACGGCGATCAGGACTGCGGCGTCGGCCACGTTCTCGCCGCGGCCGTGGTAAGCCTGCAGCAGGGCGCGCTTGAGCTCGACGCCGCGGCCCTTCAGATCGGCCCAGTGCAGCAGGCGGTGCGCGTCGAAGGTGTTCCAGATGCGGTCGCGCGGCCCGAAGGTGAAGCCCACCGCCGCCCCCCGGGCGCTTAGCCCCTCGCGGCCCTGCGCGATCTGCTCGGCGCTGATGCGGTACTTGCGCGAAAGGTGCTCGACGATGTCCTCGCCCTCGGGGCCGAGGTGCGGGTTGAGTTCGAAGGGCTGGACATGCAGCGTCACCGGCAGGTCGTCGCCGAGCCGTTGGAGCGCCACGTCCAACGAGGCGAGACCGACGGCGCACCAGGGGCAGACCACGTCGGAGACGAAATCGATCTTCATGAGCAAGCTGGCCGCCGTGGCCGTCGGATCAGGGGGTGCCCAGTATGCGTGATGCCTCGCAGGGACGTGGCGATGCTCTACGATGGCCCGCATGCCTGCCGCCCTACACGCCGCCCCGCCCGCTGCCCTGCCCGTCGACCTGCGCGACCCCACGCCCAGCGCCGCTGCGTTGGCCCTTGCGCCCGGAGGCGGAGTCCGCTGGCCGTCTGACCGCCCGGGCCTGGCCCGTACGCTGGCCGCGCTGGGTCTGGCGGCGGGGCTCGCTCTGCTGCAGGCCTGTGCCACGCCCACTGCACCGACCGAGGTGACGAAGTTCGCGCCGGAGCATGCGACCAGCTTGCGCCAATCGCTGGAGGCCAAGCAGTGGAGCTTCATGGGCACCTTCGTGCAGCGCACCACGCCCGCGGGCACGGCGGTCGACCACCTGAATTTCATCGACACCGCCTCGGTGGTGCGCAGCGGCACGACGGTGCGCTACCGGGCGATGGCGATCTACGCCAAGCCCATCGGCACGCTGCTGTCCACCCTGACCTACATGGTGGCCGACTGCAACGCCCGCACGCTGCAGACGGTCGCGGTGGACACCTTCAGTGACGAGGCGGCCAGTGCGCGCCTGTCGAGCTCGAACACCCCTGGAGCGGTCCTGCCCATCCAGCCCAACACGCAGGGGCAAGTGGCCTGGACGGCCGTGTGCGTGGGCCGCCTGGCCACACCGGCGCGCCCGGGGGCGGGGTCTTCTGGTTCAGCCGGCTCGCCCCGGGGCGGTTCGGGCAGCGGGGTGGCGATCGCACCGAAGCTGGCGCTGACGAACTCGCACGTGGTGAACCAGTGCAAGACGATCGAGGTGATCGTCGCCGGGCAGCGCTTGCCGGCCACGCTGCGCAAGCGCGATGCGGTCAACGACCTGGCTCTGCTGGATGTGGTCGGCCTGCCGGCCCTGCCTTACCCCGCGTGGCGGCGTCAGGCCGAGGTCGGCGAGGCGGTGATGGCGGCGGGCTTCCCGCTGGCCGGTCTGCTCGGCAGCGACCTGATCGTCACCGACGGCCTCGTCAACGCGCTGGCCGGGCTGGGCAACAGCACCTCGCACCTGCAGATCTCGGCGCCGATCCAGCCGGGCAACAGCGGCGGGCCGGTGCTTGACCGCGGCGGCAACGTCGTCGGCCTCGTGGTGTCCAAGCTCAACGCCGCGGCCTCGATGGCGCTGACGGGCGACGTGCCGCAGAACGTCAACTTCGCCATCAAGCCGGAGATCGTCGCGCTGTTCCTGCAGGCCGAGGCCCTGCCGCTGCGCCAGGTCGGGCCCGGTGGGCACCTGGAGACGCAGCAGATCGCGGCCCGGGCGCGGGAGTTCACGGTCAAGGTGGAATGCAAGGTGTGAGCGCGGGCGGCTCACCCGCCGGCGGGCTCACAGCCCCCGCAGAAAGTCCAGCAGCAGCGCGTTGACCGCGTCGGCGCGCTCGCGCTGCACCCAGTGGCCGGCGCCGGGCAGCAGGTGGCAGCCGCGCAGGCCGGGCAGGGTCTGGCCGAAGGCGGCGATCTGCGCGCGCGAGGCGGGGAACTTGAGCACCGCGTCGCGCTCGCCGGCGATGAACAGCGAGGGCTGCGTCACCGGCCGCCCGTACCAGGGCGCCAGCAGCTGGGCGTTGCGGCGCAGGTTGCGGTACCAGTTCAAGCCGCCGCGAAAGCCGGCGCGCTGGAACTCGGCGACGTAGTGGGCCAGGTCGGCCTCGCTCAGCCAGGCGGGCAGGGTGGCGGGCGCGACGCTGTGGTGCAGGAAGCCGCGGCCGGGCTCCATCAGCCCGAAGGCCAGGCCCTCGGGCGCGTCGCCCGAGCCGCTGACGGTGATGCGCCGCAGCGCGTCGGCCACATCGCGCTCGAACTCGGCCTCGGCCACGCCCTCGGCCTGGAAGTACTGCATGTAGAAGCTGGTGATGCCGCGGCGCTCCAACGCGCCAAGCAGGTCCAGCGGGATCGGGGGCGCGTAGGGCACGCTCAGGCCGGCGACCGCGCGAAACAGGTCCGGGCGCAGCAGCGCGGTGTGCCAGGCCACCGGTGCGCCCCAGTCGTGGCCGACGATGACGGCGCTCGTCTCGCCCAGCGCCTGCACCAGCCCCACCACGTCGCCCACCAGGTGCAGCAGGGTGTAGCGGTCCACCTCGGCGGGCGCCTCGGAGCCGCCGTAGCCGCGCATGTCGGGGGCGACCGCTCGCCAGCCGGCGGCGGCTGCGGCGGCCATCTGGGCGCGCCAGGAGTACCAGGATTCCGGCCAGCCGTGGCAGAACAGCAGCAGCGGGCCCTGGCCCTGCTCGGCCACGCGCAGGCGGATGCCGTTGACGCTGAGTTCGCGCAGCGTGGGGGCGTCGGGTGGGGTGGGGGTCATTGGGGCTCCCGGCAGGGTGGGGGACGCTCGATCGATCGATCGAGCGGCGACCATCTTGGCGGCGCGCCCCTCCGGGCGGACGACGCGGGCGCGACAGACCGAGGGCTTGTCCGGATCGGTCGGCCCCCCCGAAGTGGGTCGGCACCTACGCCGCGCGGCTGTCGCGGTCATGCCGAAAATGGAAAATCTTCGCGGTGGATCCGGCCCGGCTCCGTTTACACAGCGGAGAATCTTCGGGCTCGACGCCACCCGGCTGGTGCCGGCGCGGCGGATCCTGAAGAGAATCGAACGGAACGACGGATGCGAAGGGACACCCCATGACGACGAGTTGCCGGGCGAGGCTGGCGTGAAGGTGCCGACACCGGTCGGAGGCACCGCGCCAGCGTCCGACGCGAACACGCGGCGTGCCGCCGGCGAGGGCGAGCCGTCCACGACGCTGCGGCTGGTGGCCATCGGCGCCTCGGCCGGGGGTCTTGAGGCGCTGCGCGAGCTGCTGGAGTCGCTGCCGCCCGATCGCGCTCTGGCCTATGTGGTCGCCCAGCACGTTGCGCCCACGCATGTCAGCATGCTGTCGAGCCTGTTGGCGCCCTGCACCACGTTGACGCTGTGTGAGCTGGGTGAAGACACGCTGGTTCAGGGCGGCACGGTCTACCTGTCCCCGCCCAACCACGATGTGCTGCTGCGCGATGGCCACCTGTGCCGGGTTGCCACGGGTCATCCTGGGGGCACGCATGCGAGTGCGAACCGGCTCTTCCAGTCCCTGGCCGATGAGCTGGGTGAGGCGGCGATCGGCATCGTGCTGTCGGGCACCGGCACCGATGGCGCCACGGGCCTGAAGGCCATCAAGGCGGCGGGGGGCGTGACCATCGTCCAGGATCCGGATTCGGCCCGTTACGACGGCATGCCGCGGGCGGCGATCCAGGCCGGCGGCGTCGACCTGATCCTGCGACCGGCGGCGATCGGGTCGGTGCTCGAACGGTTGGCGACGCAGCGGGGCGGGGATCTGGCGCTGATGGCCGAGGAGGACCCTGAGCGCGACGAGTACCACCAGATCGCCAACCTGGTGCGGCTGAGCACCACCTTCCGGCTGGCCGACTACAAGGCCGCCACGGTGCAGCGGCGCATCGCCCGGCGCATGGGCCTGCTGGGGCTGGAGACGCCCGCGGCCTACATCGAGCACCTGCGCCGCCACAAGGAGGAGGCGCTGGCGCTGATGCGCGACACCTTCATCAGCGTCACGGCCTTCTTCCGCGACGCAGAGGCTTTCGCGGCGCTGGCGCAGGGCATCGGCACGATCGTGCGCGAGGCCCGGCCGCAGGCGGTGCTGCGCTGCTGGGTGCCGGCCTGCGCCTCCGGCGAGGAGGCCTACAGCGTGGCGATGCTGTTCGAGGAGGCGCTTGTCGAGCAGGGCCGCACGGACGTGCAGTACATCGTGTTCGCCTCCGACCTGGATGACGAAGCGCTGGAGCAGGCGCGCCAGGGGCTGTACCCGGCGGCGGTGCTGGAGCCCCTGTCGGCGGCGATGCGCAACCGCTACACCGAGCCGGTGGGCGCCTACTACCGCGTGATCAAGGCGCTGCGCAGCCGGCTGGTGTTCGCGCGGCAGAACCTGCTGGACGATCCCCCCTTCGCACGGCTCGATCTGGTCAGCTGCCGCAACCTGCTGATCTACCTGAATCCGCCGGCGCAGCGCCGCGCGCTGGAGGTGATCCATTACGCGTTGAACGCGGGTGGGCGGCTCTTCCTGGGGCGCTCCGAGACGGCCGACGCTTCCACCGACCTGTTCCTGCCGATTGACCCCCGTGCGCGTCTGTATCAGCGCCAGGAGGGGGTCACGCATTACGCGCTGGCGATCACGCAGAACCTGAACCGCCCGCCCGTCGGCCGCCAGGAGCAGCTGCGCGGCGCTGTGGCTGCGCCGGATCTGGTGGGCGTGCGCGCGGTCGAGGCGCTGGTCGAGCGCTTCGCACCGCCCTCGGTGGTGATCGATGACGCCGACCGGGTGGTGCACTTCCAGGGCGACCTGAAGCCGCACCTGCAGTTCCCGAAGGGCCGGGCCGAGATGGTTCTCTTCGACCTCGTCGATCCGGCCCTGCGCGCCGAGGTGCGGGCCCTGGTCTACCGCTGCCGGCGTGACCTCCAGTGCGTGCACGGCAGCGCCTGGGTGCGCGACATCGAGGGGCGTTCCCTGCGGGTCACGCCGGTCGTGGCGCCGCTGGAGGCGGGCAAGCCGCAGATGCTGCTGGTGTCGTTCCAGACCGCGCCGGTGCAGCCCGACGAGCCGATGTCGCGCGGCAGCGAGCGCGATCACCTCATCATCGGTGAGCTGGAGGAGGAGCTGGCCCGCACGCGCTCGCACCTCAATGTGATCGTCGAAGAATTGCAGTCGCTCAACGAAGAGCTGCAGTCGGCCAACGAGGAGCTGCAGTCCACGAACGAGGAATTGCAGACCTCGAACGAGGAACTGCAGTCGACCAACGAGGAGCTGCTCACCGTCAACGACGAGCTGCAGCTCAAGTCCTGTGAACTCGAACGGGTGGCCTCCGACTTGCGCAACGTCGAGGACAGCCTGCCCATCGCGCTGTTCGTCGTCGACACCGGGTTGCAAGTGACCCGGGCCAACGCCACCTGCGCACAGGTGATCGGCAACGAGGGGGCGGCGCTGGTCGGCCGCAACCTGCTCGATCTGGACTGGCGCGTCGACGCCACGGACCTGGGCCTGCGCGTCGACGAGGTGATTCGCTCCGGCGGCGAATACCTGGTCCTGCTGGAGGGGCCGGGGGACAGCACCTTTCGCCTGCTGGTGGTGCCGTACCGGCGCCCCGATGGCTGCATCGACGGGGCCGTGCTGCTGTACCGGGAGGTCACCACCGAGCTGGGCGTCGAGCGCGGCCTGCGCGAGAGCGAGGCGCGCGCGCGCATGCTGGTGGATTCCGCCCCCTACAGCGTCCTGGTGGCCGACGAGCATTGCGTCATCCTCGACTGCAACCGGGCCTGCGAGCAGCTGTTCGGCCATGGGCGCGACGAGCTGATCGGGCGCAACGTCACCGTCCTGATGGATGCGTTCGACCGCGCGCACCACGATCGCCATGTCGCGCGTTACCGGGCGAATGGCAGCTCGCGCGTCTTCGGGGTCGGCCGAACTCTGAAGGGCCGCCACAAGGACGGCCACCTGATCGACGTCCACATCAACGTGGGCGTGCAGCACTTCGAGGGCCGGAACCTGCGGTTCGTGGCCTTCATCCGCGACCTGACCGACAGCCTGCGGGCCGAGGCCGAGCTGCGCCTGGCCGCCAGCGTCTTCAACGGGGCCCTGGACGGCATCTTCATCACCGCGCCGGATGGGTGCATCCTGAAGGTCAACCCGGCCTTCGAGCGCATCACCGGCCACCAGCGCGACGACATCGTGGGGCGCAACGCCCGCGAGCTGCGCTCCGAGCGCCACGACGAGGCCTTCTTCGCCGACATGGACGCGGCCATTCGTGCCCACGGCAGCTGGCAGGGCGAGGTCTGGTACCGCCGCCAGGATGGCAGCCTGCTGCCCGCCTGGCTGAGCCTGACCTGCCTGCGCGACGCCCAGGGCGAGCCCGAGCAGATGGTCGCGGTGATCTACGACATCAGCGAGCAGAAGATGTCGCAGGAGCGGATCCACCACCTGGCGCATTTCGATGCCCTGACCGGTCTGCCCAACCGCTTCCTGTTCCGCGACCGGCTGGGACACGCGCTGGCGCAGGCCAAGCGCCAGGGCCGCAAGCTGGCGCTGCTGTTCATCGACCTGGACAACTTCAAGCACGTCAACGACACCTACGGTCACCCGGTGGGCGATCAGCTGCTGTGCCTGGTGGCCGAGCGGCTCAAGGGCCTCACGCGCGAGAGCGACACCGTCGCTCGCCTGAGCGGGGATGAGTTCACCCTGCTCATCGAGGACGCCAGCCAGCGTGCCGCGGTCGAGGCCACCGCGCAGAAGCTGCTGGCGGTGCTGGCCGACCCCTTCGAGACCAAGACCGGCCAGCTCTTCGTCTCCGCGAGCATCGGCATCGCGATGTACCCGAAGGACGGCGACGACCTCGACACCCTGCTGCGCTTCGCCGACCTGGCGATGTACCGCTCGAAGGATTCCGGACGCAACCAGCTGCACTTCTACAGCCGGGCGATGTCGGCCCAGGTCGAGGAGCGCATGACGCTGCGCAAGAACCTGCGCCTGGCGATGGACCATGGCCAGCTCTCGCTGCAGTTCCAGCCGGTGATGGACGTGGCGCAGCGCCGTTGCGTCGGCGCCGAGGCGCTGGCGCGCTGGCAGCACGCGACGCTGGGCTGGATTCCGCCGGCCAAGTTCGTCGCCGCGGCCGAGGACAGCGGGCTGATCCACCCGCTGGGCGAGTGGATCCTGCGCAGTGCCTGCCAGACGATGAGCGCCTGGCTTGCGGCCGGCCTGCCGGTGGACTTCCTGTCGGTCAACGTGTCGGGCCGGCAGATCGCCAAGCCGCACTTCATCGGCATGGTGCAGCACATCCTCGAAGAAACGGGTTGCCCGCCGCAGCGCATCATGCTGGAGCTCACCGAGAGCTACCTGATGCACGAGAGCGCGGCGTCGATCGCCAAGCTCAACCGCCTGCGCGACCTGGGCTTCGGCATCGCGATCGACGACTTCGGCACCGGCTACTCGTCGCTGACGTACCTCAAGCGCCTGCCGGTCACCAAGCTCAAGCTCGACCAGTCCTTCGTGCGCGACCTGCCCAGCGACGTCAACGACGCCGCGATTGCCCGCGCCGTGCTCCGCCTGGGTGAGACGCTGGGCCTGGAGGTGGTGGCCGAGGGCGTCGAGACCGAGCCGCAGCACGTCTTCATCCTCTCCGAGGGCTGCTCGTTCAGCCAGGGCTTCCTCTACGGGCGGCCCATGGTGGAGGGCGACTTCGTCGACTTTCTGAGTGGGCCCGCCGACGCGGCGGGCCGCGTGCGGCCCTAGGCGGGCAGCCCATGCCGCGCGCGGGCGCGCCGGCACTTGTCGTCGCCGGGCTGCACCTCGCGGCAGGGCGACGGCCGCTGGGCGTAGGCGCGGCAGCTCACCGCCTCGCCGATGTGGCCGTCCAGCGCTGCGCAGTGCGGCTGCGCCTGGTTGGTGCCGGCCAGGCAGGCCAGCAGCGGCGTCAGCGGCTCGACGAGCGCATCCGGCAGCCCGTGCACCTGCGCCTCGGCCCAGTAGAACGAGACGCGGAAGGTGGCGCAGCAGGCGCCGCAGCGTTGGCAGTCGAAGGGCATGGCGGCGCGCATTGTGCCGGGCTTGCCCACGGCATGGCCTCGGTGCGGCGCCACCTGCGGCGTGACTGAAACCACGCCCGGCCCGGCCCCGTCTGCGACAGGGTGAGCGCCCGAATTGACAAAACTACACACGGGGACCAAGGTGCCGCGGCCGTGCGCCGGTCGGTGCGCGGGCCCATCATTCGGAGGACGCTTCTCATGTGCATCAACAACTCGGTCGGGCGTGGTGCCCGCAACGACCTGGCCGACGTGGCCGCGGTTCAGATCCTGCTCAACCTGAACGCTGCGCGCTTCACGACCCCGCACCTGCCGCCGCTGGACGTGGATGGGCGCATCGGGCGTGGCACGATCGATCGCATCGTGGCCTTCGAGGTGGAGGTGATGAAGCAGTCCGAGTCCGATGGCCTGATCGCGCCCGGTGACGCCACGGTGCGCGCCCTGCTCGACGGCCTGCCGCCCGGGCCGACCAAGGAAAAGCTCTCGATCGTGCTGCCGCTGGCACCGTCCAAGCGCATCGACGCCTTCTTCGAGCCCCTGCGCGCGGGCATGACCAAGCACGGCATCACCACCGGTCTGCAGGCGGCGCACTTCCTGGCCCAGGTCGGCCACGAATCGGCCTGCTTCCTGTACACCGAGGAGCTGGCCAGCGGCCAGGCCTACGAGGGCCGGGCCGACCTGGGCAACACCCAGCCCGGCGACGGCGTGCGCTACAAGGGCCGCGGCCTGATCCAGCTGACCGGACGGGCGAACTACGCCGCCTACTCGAAGGCCGCGGGCGTGGACTACGTGGCCGACCCGGACCGCCTCTCGCACGACCCCGCTGCGTCGGTGGACGTGGCCTGCTGGTTCTGGGTCAAGAACGGCCTGGGCGCACTGGCCGAAAAGGACGACGTCAAGGCCGTCACCAAGCGCGTCAATGGCGGCTACAACGGCCTGGACGACCGCATGCAGTACCTGGCGCGTGCCAAGGCGGTGCTGGGCGTCTGACCGAGCCGGCGCGCCGGGCGGCTCAGCGCCGCCGATCCGCGTCCCAGGCCGGCAGCTGCCAGTCCCACAGCATGCCGACCACGCGCAACGCGATCGTGACCAGCGCCCCCGCGGCCAGGGCCGCGCTGACGCCCAGCTCGGCGCGCTGCACGCCCACCACCACCCAACCGCCCGCGAAGGCGCACAGCGCGTAGGGGCGGTGGTCGTTGAAGGCGGTCGGAATCTGGTTGCAGACGATGTCGCGCAGCACCCCGCCGAACACCGAGGTGATCACCCCCATCAGCGCGGCGACCAGCGCGGGCATGCCGGCGGTCAGCGCGATCTGCGTGCCGCTGGCGGCGAACAGGCCCAGGCCCAGCGCGTCGGGCCACTGCATCGCGCGCTCGGTGGGGTGGAAGTGGCGGGCGCGCATCGTCAGCATCGCCGCCGCGCACAGGCCGAACACCACCCAGATGTACCAGGCGTGCTCGACCCAGAAGAAGGGCCGGCGGTCCAGCAGCACGTCGCGCAGCGTGCCGCCGCCGAAGGCGGTGAGGCAGGCCACCACCGCGACGCCCACCGCATCGAGCTGCTTGCGTGCGCCCTCGATCGCGCCGGAGAGCGCGAAGGCGGCGATCGCGCAGACCTCGATGCCGAACTGGGCGTGGCTGAGCGTCTGCCCCAGCGTGCGGCTGAGCAGCGGCGGCAGCGTCAGGGGGGCGAAGGCAACGTCCATGGGGCTGGGGCGTGGGGCGCGATTGAGGCGATTGAGGCGCGGATGATGCACCGCCCTGGTGCGGTTCGGTCTGATGGTTTGTGCGATCTATCATCGAACGATGGCTGATGACCCCTTCGATCCCCTGATCCGCGACCCCGGCGCCTACATCCGCGCGCACATCCGCACCGTCCCGAACTGGCCGGAGCCGGGCGTGATGTTCCGCGACATCACGCCGCTGCTGGCCAACCCGCGCGTCTTCCGCGTGCTGATCGACCAGTTCGTGCACCGCTACTTCAGCCCGCGCCCGGACGTGATCGCCGGGCTGGACGCGCGCGGCTTCATCATCGGCAGCGTCGTGGCCTACGAGCTGGGCGTGAGCTTCGTGCCCATCCGCAAGAAGGGCAAGCTGCCCTTCACCACGGTTGAGGAAACCTACGAGCTGGAGTACGGCAGCGCGACGGTGGAGATTCACACCGACGCGGTCAAGCCCGGCGACCGCGTCGTGCTGATCGACGACCTGATCGCCACCGGCGGCACGATGATGGCCGGGCGCCGCCTGCTCGAGCGCCTGGGCGCCACGGTGGTCGAGGGCGCGGCGATCGTCGACCTGCCCGAGCTGGGCGGCTCGCAGCGCCTGCGCGACGCGGGCCTGCCGCTGTTCACGCTGGTGGATTTCGAGGGGCACTGAGCGTGCTGAGCGGCGGCCCTGGCCGTCGTTTCCTCTTGTTGCAAATGGGGCGGGCGAGCCCCGATTTGAACAAGATGAAAGTGACTTCTAATGGCGGCCGATGACCGAGGCCGACCTGACCCTGCTGGCCGAGCGCTGGCGCCGTGAGCTCCCTGACACCTCGGTGTTTGGCGAGATCCGCTTCTGGGGATTCGCCGTGGTGCGACCGCACGACCAGGGCTGGTGTCTGGCGGCGCTGCGCCCCGATGGGCCCGCCCTGGAGCTGCTGCTGCGCCACGCCAGCGGCCAGGGGCAGCCTGTTGCGTTGCGGCTGCTGCAGCCCGAGGGCCTGATGGTCGGGCCGCAGGGCGTCACGCTGGATCATGCCGAGCGCCTGTCCTTCGACGGTTGCGAGGCCTGGCGGGAGCCCGACGGCCTGCACTACGGCCTGCGCACGGCGCAGGGGCAGGGCGGCTTCGAGATTCGTGGCCGCCCGGCGTTGACGCTGGGCTTCTGACTCCCCGCGTCGCCATGACGCCCCTGCCGGTCCCGCCCATGAACCTGATGTTTTCTTCCCCGCTGTCCGCCGCGCTGCTCGCTGCGAGCGCCCTGCTCGCCGGTTGCTCCACCTTCCGCGCGGGCGATGGCCTGCCGCCGCCGGTGACCGGCAAGGCCGTCGTGTTGCAGCCGAGCGATGCCGCCTACAGCCGGGCCGTGATCGGCGCGGCCGTGAAGCCCGCGGGGCAGGGGGGCGTGGTCACGGGCACCGTGATCCAGCTGACGCAGGATGTGCCGGTCTACCGCATGTGGAGCGGCCCGACGAAGGTCAGCGCCGCCGGGCTGACCAACCGCATCGGCGGCTGGTGGTCCTACGACGCGCCCAAGGGCACGCAGGCCCAGTACCGCGAGGCCTACGAAATCTGCTTGGGCTGGAACGACCTGACCTGGGTGGCGCAGTGCACGCTCAAGGCCGGCGCGGTGGTGGTGATCGGCCCGGGCCAGTCGGTGTCGGCCGAGACCTGCGGCGACGCCACGGGCCGCGAGACCTACCCCGCCAACTTCAAGGACTGGCAGCTCTACCTCGACAAGCCCTGGGCCCGTCCGGCCGAGCTGGTCTGCCCGGACGCGAGCGCGGACTACCCGGCCGATCCGGCCAACATCGCCCAGCGCAAGCGCTGAGCGTCGTCGGCGCGGGGGCGTCGATCAGCCCTCGCGGCGCAGCGCCGGGAAGAGCACCACGTCGCGGATGCTGGGGCTGTCGGTGATCAGCATGATCAGGCGGTCGATGCCGATGCCGCAGCCGCCCGCCGGGGGCATGCCGTACTCCAGCGCGCGAATGAAGTCGGCGTCGTAGAACATCGCCTCGTCGTCGCCGGCTTCCTTGTTCTTCACCTGGGCCAGGAAGCGGTTGGCCTGGTCCTCGGCGTCGTTCAGCTCGGAGAAGCCGTTGGCGTACTCGCGCCCGGTGATGAAGAGCTCGAAGCGCTCGGTGATCGCCGGGTTGTTGTCGGCGGCGCGCGCCAGCGGGCTGACCTCGACCGGGTAGTCGATGATGAAGGTCGGCTGCCAGAGCTTTTCTTCCACAGCGGCTTCGAACAGACCGAACTGCAGCTCCGGCAGCGTCCAGTGCGCCGGCGGCTCCTCGCCCAGGGTCTTGAGCTTGGCGTGCAGGAAGGCGGCGTCCCCGGCCTGCTCGTCGGTCAGCCCGGCGTGCACCACCAGCGACTCGCGCACCGACAGGCGGGCGAAGGGCTCGTCCAGGTGCACCGGCTTGCCGGCGTAGGTCACGCGCGCCGAGCCGGTGGCGGCCGTGGCGGCGTGGCGGAACACCTGCTCGGTGAAGTCCATCAGGTCGTGGTGGTTCCAGAACGCCGCGTAGAACTCCATCATCGTGAATTCGGGGTTGTGCCGAACCGAGATGCCTTCGTTGCGGAAGTTGCGGTTGATCTCGAACACGCGCTCGAAGCCGCCCACCACCAGGCGCTTCAGATACAGCTCGGGCGCGATGCGCAGGAACATCTCCTGGTCCAGCGCGTTGTGGTGGGTGATGAAGGGCTTGGCGTTGGCGCCGCCGGGGATCGGGTGCAGCATCGGCGTCTCGACTTCCAGGAAGTCGTGGCCGATCATGAACTCGCGGATGCTGGAGACGGCCTTGCTGCGGGCGCGGAAGCGCTCGCGCGCGGCGTCGTCGGTGATCAGATCGACGTAGCGCTGGCGGTACTTCTGCTCCTGGTCGGTCATGCCGTGGAACTTGTCCGGCAGCGGGCGCAGGCTCTTGGTCAGCAAGCGGATGCTGGTGACCTTGATCGACAGCTCGCCCGTCTTGGTGCGAAACAGCGTGCCCTCGGCGCCCAGGATGTCGCCCAGGTCCCAGCGCTTGAAGGCGGCCAGCGTCTCGGCGCCCACGGCGTCCTGCGTGATGTAGAGCTGGATGCGCGGGCTGCCGGCGCTTGAGCCGTCCTGCAGCGTCGCGAAGCAGGCCTTGCCCATCACGCGCTTGAGCATCATGCGCCCGGCCACGCAGGCGGCGATCGGCTCGGCCTCCAGCGCCTCGCCGGTCTTGCCCTCGTGGGCGCGGTGCAGGTCGGCGGCGTGGTCGCGCGGCTTGAAGTCGTTCGGGAACGCGGCCGTGCCCTGCTCGCGGGCCTGGACGCGGATCGCGGCGAGCTTCTCGCGGCGCTCGGCGATGAGCTGGTTGTCGTCGACGGGGAGGGCGGGAGTGGGCTGATTCATGGCGGGCTTGGGTGGATTGCCGCAATTTTAGGCTGGCAGGTAAAGCTTCTCCGGTCGGTCGTCGAGTGCGTCGACGAATTCTCCTGGGGCGCTTATGCTCGAATTTTCGTTTTTCGTCGGCGAGGCGGCTGGGGGCTGCGGCGCCGATTCAGAGTGGAGAGACCCGACCGTGTGCCGTTGCTTCATCGTTCCCGCTGAGGTGCTCGACCGCCTCTCTCGCGATCCGCAGTTGACCGAGGCCGAGCGTCAGCGCTACGCCGACATGGTCAACCTGGAAAAGCACTGGCGCAAGGCGCGCTCGCTGCACGCCCCCGCTGCGGCGCTGGCGGCCAAGACGCTGTCGAGCAATGCCGCGGTGGCCGCCCAGCCGGCCATCACGGTCTACGACTGCAAGCACGGCACGACGCTGCCCGGCGCGCCGGTGGCCAACCCGGCCACGGCGGCCGACGCCACCGCCAAGCGCGCGGCGGTCGAGACGGCGGCGGTGGCGGACTTCTACAAGCAGGCCTTCGGCCGCAACTCGGTGGACAACCTGGGCATGACGCTGATGTCGTCGATCCACTATGGCGTGGGCTACAACAACGCCTTCTGGAACGGCTCGCAGATGACCTACGGCGATGGAGACGGCAACATCTTCATCGACTTCACGCAGGGCAACGACGTCATCGGCCACGAGCTGACCCACGGCGTCACGCAGTTCACCGCTCAGTTGAACTACGCCAACGAGCCCGGCGGACTCAACGAGAGCATCTCGGACGTCTTCGGCTCGATGTTCCGCCAGTGGCGCGGCAAGCAGGCCGTGACGCAGGCGGACTGGCTGATCGGCCGCGACATCATGGGGCCCGGGGCGATCGCACGCGGCTACACCTGCCTGCGCGACATGGCCAAGCCCGACGCCACCCACTGCCTGGCGCCGCAGCCCACGCACTACACCCAGTACAAGAAGGGCATGGACCCGCACCTGAGCAGCGGCATTCCGAACCTGGCGTTCTACCGGGCCGCGATGGCGATCGGCGGCAACAGCTGGGAGAAGGCGGGCAAGATCTGGTACCAGGCGCTGACCGGTGCCGCCTCGCCCAACCTGTCGATGAAGAGCTTCGCCACCCGCACCCGTACGGCCGCCAAGACGCTGTTCGCCAGCACGCCAGCCATCGCCACGGCGGTGGACCAGGCCTGGAAGAGCGTCGGACTCTGAGCCGGCGAACACCCCATGGCCGATGACGCCGCCCCGCGGATCCAGGTCGAGCGCTTCGGCGGCTTCGGCGGCTTCGGGCTGCCGGGCTCCCGCGTGCGCAGCCTCGGTCAGGTGGACCTGAGCACCCTGGATCCGGCCGACCGGGCCACGGTCGAGCGCCTGCTCTCGGCCCGGCGGCCGCCGCGCGCGGGCGCCGGCGCGGACCGTTTCGTCTATCGCCTCACGCCCCTTCAAGCGGACGGCCAGGCCGCGGCGGCGCCAGGGGTCGAGGTGCCCGAAGAGGCCCTGCCGGCGGCCGTGGCGGCCTGCGTGCGTGACGAACTGCTCTAACTGCGGCGGCCGCGTCAGGCGGGATCCCTAGAATTCGGCCTTTCGCGGCCCGGGCTCCCGGGTCGTCGCCCCTGACTCGTCCCGTCGTTGCCGACGGGGCTGCACCGCCTGCTGCCATGACGTTCGCTGCGCCCACGCCTGCTTTCCCCATCACCGACCGCAAGATCAAGTTCGCCCTGGTCGGCTGCGGGCGCATCTCGAAGAACCACTTCGGCTCGCTGGAGAAGCACGCCGACCGCGCCGAGCTGGTGGCCGTCTGCGACGTGATCCCCGAGCGCGCCCAGGCCGCCGCGGCGCAGTACGGCGCGCAGGCCTTCACCTCGCTGGACGCGCTGCTGGCCGGATCGGACGCCGACATCGTCGTGCTCACCACCCCCAGCGGCCTGCACCCGCAGCAGGCCATCCGGGTGGCCAAGGCCGGCCGCCACGTGCTGAGCGAAAAGCCCATGGCCACCAAGTGGGAAGAGGGCGTGGCGATGGTGCAGGCCTGCCGCGACGCGGGCGTCAAGCTCTTCGTCGTCAAGCAGAACCGCCTGAACGCCACGATGCAGCTGCTGAAGAAGGCGATCGACCAGAAGCGCTTCGGGCGCATCCACATGGTGACGGTCAACGTCTTCTGGACCCGCCCGCAGAGCTACTACGACGAGGCCCCCTGGCGCGGCCGCTGGGACATGGACGGCGGTGCCTTCATGAACCAGGCCAGCCACTACGTCGACATGGTCGACTGGCTGGTCGGCCCGGTGGACAACGTGCACGCCTACACCGCCACCCAGGCGCGCGACATCGAGGCGGAAGATTCCGGCGTCATGAGCCTGCGCCTGCGCGCCGGTGGCCTGGCCAGCATCAGCGTGACGATGCTGACCTACCCGAAGAACCTGGAAGGCTCCATCACCGTGCTCGGCGAGCGCGGCACGGTGCGCATCGGCGGCGTGGCGGTCAACGAGGTCCAGCACTGGGAATTCGACGACGCCCGCCCCGAAGACGACGAGATCCGCGCCGCCAGCTACGCGACCACCTCGGTCTACGGCTTCGGCCACCCGCTGTACTACGACAACGTCATCCAGACCCTGCGCGGCGAGGCCCACGCCGAGGTGGACGGCTACTCCGGCCTGCGCTCGCTCGAGGTGCTGATCGCCGGCTACCGCAGCGCCCGCGACGGCGTGCGCGTCGGCCTGCCGCTGGTGTTCTGATCCGGCGAAAGGTGATGGATCTACAATCTGTTCTGTAGATCTATGTGCTGTGGAGGTATGCCGTGCAAGTCGCAAAGTGGGGCAACAGTCTGGCGGTCCGCTTGCCGGCGGGCCTGGTGGAGGCGCTGGACCTGAAGGCGGGTGACCACATCGAGATCCAGGTCGCTGGAGAGCGCCGGCTGGAGGTCGAGAAGGCGCCGTCGCCGATTGAGTTGCTGGAGCGCCTGCGCAGGCTGCGTGGCCGGTTGCCCGCGGACATTCGGTTCGACCGGCTGGAGGCGCACGAAGGCCGTGGCTGAGCTTGGCTTTCTCGACACCAACGTTCTGCTCTACCTTTTGTCGGCCGATCAGCGCAAGGCCGAGCGAGCCGAGGAGCTGGTGGGGCGGGGCGGCTGGGTCAGCGTCCAGGTGCTCAACGAGTTCACGTCGGTGGCGTCGCGCAAATACCGACTGGGATGGGCCGACATCCGCGAGGTCCTGACTGCGATTCGTGCCAATTGCCAGGTCGTCTCACTCACGACGAAGCTGCATGACCGTGGGCTGGATCTGCTCGAAGCACACAGCCTGTCCGTCTATGACGCCATGATCGTCGCTGCGGCGCTCGAAGTGGGGTGCACGGTGCTCTGGTCCGAGGACATGCAGGACGGCCAAGTGTTCGACTCCCTCCTGCAACTGCGCAACCCATTCAAGGACACCCATTGATGAGCGAAGCCCCTGCCTCCACCCCTGCCGCCTGGCAGCATGACACCGCCATCGTCGACGCCGGTGCGCGCCTCGGCGCCGGCACCAAGGTCTGGCACTTCAGCCACGTCTGCGGCGGTGCGCAGATCGGTGACGGCTGCTCGCTGGGCCAGAACGTCTTCGTCGGCAACGACGTGGTGATCGGCCACCGCGCCAAGATCCAGAACAACGTGTCGATCTACGACGCCGTGCGGCTGGAGGACGACGTGTTCTGCGGCCCGAGCATGGTCTTCACCAACGTCTACAACCCCCGCGCCGCGGTGGCGCGCAAGGCCGAGTACAAGCCGACGGTGATCCGCCAGGGCGCCACGCTGGGGGCCAACTGCACCATCGTCTGCGGCACCACGGTGGGCCGCTACGCCTTCATCGGCGCGGGCTCGGTGGTGAACCGCGACGTGCCCGATTACGCGCTGATGGTCGGTGTGCCGGCCCGGCGCATCGGCTGGATGAGCGAGCACGGCGAGCGCCTGGAGCTGCCCGCCCGCGGCGGCGAAGGCGTCGCCACCTGCCCGGCCACCGGCCAGACCTACCGGCTGCAGGGCCAGGTGGTCAAGCGCATCGACTGAGAGACTGAGAACAAGAAGGACCGTTGCCCATGCAATTCATCGACCTCAAGGCCCAGTACGCCGCGCTCAAGCCGCAGATCGATGCGGGCATCCAGCGCGTGCTCGACCACGGCCAGTACATCATGGGCCCGGAGGTGAAGCAGCTGGAAGAGCGGCTGGCCGCGCGCACCGGCGTGGCGCACTGCGTCACCGTCTCCAGCGGCACCGAGGCGCTGCTGATCTCGCTGATGGCGCTGGGCATCGGGCCGGGCGACGAGGTGATCACCACGCCCTTCACCTTCGCGGCCACCGCCGAGGTGATCGTGCTGGTCGGCGCGCGCCCGGTGTTCGTGGACATCGAGCCGGACAGCTGCAACCTCGATGCGACGTTGATCGAGGCGGCCATCACGCCGCGGACCAAGGCGATCATGCCGGTGAGTCTGTACGGCCAGGTGGCCGACATGGCCGAGATCAACGCGGTGGCGGCGAAGCACGGCCTGCCGGTGATCGAGGACGCGGCGCAGAGCTTCGGCTCCCGCTACCAGGGCCGCGAGAGCTGCGGCCTGTCCACCTTCGGCTGCACCAGCTTCTTCCCGAGCAAGCCGCTGGGCTGCTACGGCGACGGCGGCGCGCTGTTCACCGACGATGCGGCGCTGGCCCAGGCCGCGCGCGAGATCCGCGTGCACGGCCAGAGCGCGCGCTACACCCACACCCGCGTGGGCGTGGGCGGGCGCATGGACACGCTGCAGTGCGCGGTGGTGCTGGCCAAGCTGGAGCGCTTCGACTGGGAGCTGCAGCGCCGCCGCGAGATCGGTGAGCGCTACGGCCGCCTGCTCGCGCCGCTGCAGGCGCGCGGCCTGGGCCTGCTGGCCGTGCGGCCGGACCGCGACTGCGTCTGGGCCCAGTACACCGTTTTCGTGCCGCAGCGCGAGCGCGTGCAGGCGGCGCTGCAGGCCGCGGGCGTGCCCACCGCGATCCACTACCCCAAGCCGGCGCACCACCAGGGCGCCTACGCGGCCTACGCCCCGGCCGACGCCTGCCCGGCGAGCATCGCCGCGGCGCAGCGGGTGATGAGCCTGCCGATGAGCGCCGACCTGAGCGAGGCCGACCAGGACCGCGTCGTCGCGGCGCTGTCCGACGCGCTGGCGGCGCTCTGAACCGCGCCCGTCCCGCCGACCGGAGCCCCGCGTGACGGCCACCGCCGGTCGGGGCCTGCTCCAGGCCACGCTGACGTTGCTGGCCGGCGGCGCCTTTGCGCAGGCGCTGCCGCTGCTGCTCGGCCCGCTGCTGACGCGGCTGTACACGCCCGAGGACTACGGCGCCTACCAGCTCTTCGCCGCGGTGGCGATCAACCTCGCGGTGGTGGCCTGTGCGCGCTACGAGTTCGCGCTGCCGCTGGCGCAGGACGAGGGCGAGGCCCGCGCGCTGTGGCGGCTGTGCCGGCGCATCCTCGCGGGCGTCAGCGCGCTGGCGCTGGCGGGCGGCATCGGCTGGGCGCTGGTCGCCGGGCACGGCTGGGCGCTCTGGCTGGGCCCGGCGGTGGCGGTGGGCGGTGCGCTGTCGCTGGTCAGCCTGGCGGCTACGCGCGCGCAGCACTTTCGCGCGCTGGCGGCGGCCCGGGTGATCCAGTACAGCGGCGCGAGCCTGGCCCAGGTGGCCGCGGGCTTCGTCCCCCTCGGCGCGCAGGGGCTGATCCTGGCGCCGGTGCTGGCGCAGGCGGGCGCCGCCTGGCTGCTCGGGCGCGGCGCCACGCCGAAGGCCCCGCCCGGCGCCGCCGAACCCGGCCTGGCCGAGACGGCGCGCCGGCACCGCGACTTCCCGCTGCTGAACACGCCGCACGCCTTCCTCGGCGCGCTGCAGGACACCGTCTCGGTGGCGCTGATCGCCGCCTGGCTGGGGCCGGCCGCCGCGGGCTTCTGGGGCCTGGCGCTGCGCTACCTGAAGGCGCCGGCCTCGCTGGTGGGCTCGGCCGTCTCGCAGGCGCTCTACCCCAAGCTCGCGAGCTCGGGCGGCGCGACGGGCCTGCCCACCGCCGCCGGGCGGGCCGCGGTGCGGCAGGTCATGGGCGTGCTGGCGCTGCTGGCGCTGCCGCTGGTGATCGGCCTGTGGGCGCTGGGGCCGCTGGCCTTCGAGTGGTTCTTCGGCGGCGCCTGGCGCGAGGCCGGGCTGCTGGCGCGGGCGCTGGCGCTCTACATCGGCGCGCACTTCGTCGCCGCGCCGCTGGCGGTGGTGACGATGGCCTGGGGCGCCCAGGCCTGGGCGCTGCGCCTGGCGCTCTGGGGCCAGGCGGCCTTCGTCGCCGCGCTGGCGCTGGGGCTGCAGCTGGGCGGGCTGGCGGGCGCCGGCTGGGCGGTGTCGCTGGCGATGGCGGGGTACTTCGGCTGGTACTTCTGGCGCCTGGCGACCTGGCCGCTGCCGCCGGCCGCAGAGTCAGTGCCGCCGCCGGCTGGTGCATGATGGCCGGTTGATGTCCGGACGACCCCCTCGACCCTTTCTGCTGTGGGCATGACACCACCCCGATCGACCGCCCTGCGCGCGGCGCTGAACCGCTGGCGGCGGCGCTGGCTGCGCGCGCTGCTGTTCCGTCCGCTCTTCGGTGAGCGCTCGCAGGGCCAGTTGCTGCCGCACACGCGCATCTCGCCGTCGACCTGCATCGAGAGCGAAGACCGGCTGACGCTGGCCGACCACGTCTACATCGGTCACTTCAACTTCATCGAGGCCAGCGGCGGGGTGACGATCGACGAGGGCGTGCAGGTCACCAGCCACGTCGCCATCGTCACGCACAGCTCGCACCGCGCGCAGCGCCTGCTCGGGCGCGCCTACGCGGACTGGCCCGCCGCGCTGCCCGACTGGACGCCCGAGGGCGTGGCGCCGCCGCAGCCGGACTGGATCTCCGGCAAGCCGCTGCCGAAGGCGCCCGCCGCCCCGTCGCCACGCCCGGGCTGGATCGCCGGGCCGGTGCACATCGGCGCCTACTCCTTCATCGGCCCGCACAGCCTGATCGAGGCCAACACGCGGCTGGGGCGCGGCTGCATCGTCTGTGCCGGTGCCCAAGTGCGCGGCGAGTTCACCGACTTCTCGGTCATCGAGGGCGTGCCCGGCCGCGTGGTGGGCGACAGCCGCCGCGGCGACCAGGACTGGCTGGTGCGCCACCCCGAGCTGCTGCCCTTCTACGAGGCCTGGGCGGGCGACGCCACACCGCCCGAAGCGGCGCGCACGCCGGGCCGGCGCCCGCCGCGGGGTCGCTGACGATGGCCAGCCCCTCGGCGGCGCGCTGGCGCCACGTGCTGATCGGCGACGCCGAAAGCCCCCACCTGCTGAAATGGGCGCGGGCGCTGGCGCCGCAGGTGGAGCTCTGGGTGGCCTCCAGCCGCGGTTTTGCGCCGGGCTTCGACGGCCTGGTGCCCGCTGAGCGGCGCCTGGCGCTGGGCGAGGCGGTGGCGCACGGCGGCGGCAACGTCGGCGTGCTGCGCCGGCTGCCTGAGCTGGCGCGCTGGCTGCAGCGCGTCGACGCCGACTGGCTGCACCCGCACTACCTGACCTCGCACGGCGCGCTGGCCTGGGCGGCCAAGGTCGGCTGGCGGCTGCGCGCGCAGATCGTCGGATCGGCCTGGGGCAGCGACATCCTCGTCACGCCGCGGCGCAGCCGGGTGATGCGCTGGCTGACCGCGCGCATCCTGCGCGCCTGCGCGCTGACCACCAGCGACTCCGAGCACATGGCCGCCGAGATGCGCGCCCTCGGCGCGCGCGAGGTGAGCGTCTTCCCCTTCGGCCTGGAGCGCATGCCGCCGCCGTCGCCGGCCAAAGCGCCCTGGCGCTGCTTCGCCAACCGCGGGCTGGAGCCGATCTACCGCAGCGAGCGGGTGCTGGAGGCCTTCGCCGCGATCGCCGCGACCCAGCCCGAGGCCCGCCTGGTGGTGGCCAACGACGGCTCGCTGCGCCCGGCGCTGGAGGCGCGCGCCCGCCAGCGCGACCTGGCCGGGCGGGTGAGCTTCGTCGGCCGGCTCGACGCCGCCGCGCAGGACCGCGAGTACGCCGAGGCGACCTGGTACCTCAGCCTGCCGGCCAGCGACTCGGTGGCCGTGTCGGTGCTGGAGGCGATGGCGCACGGCTGCATCCCCCTCCTCTCCGACCTGCCGGCCAACCACGAGCTGGTGCGCGCGGGTGACAACGGCCTGATCCTGAGCGAGGTGCTCCCGACGCCGGCCGAGCTGGCCGCGGCCATGGCCCCGCTGGCCGCGCGCGCCGCCGAGATCGCCCGCGCCAACCGCGCCTGGGTGCAGGCGCACGGCCAGTTCGCGCCGGCGGTGCAGGGCCTGCTGAACCAGCTCGCGGCGCGCACGCCGCCCCGTTCGCCCCGTTGTTCGCCCCGTTCCCGATGAACATCCTCTACCTGAACCACTACGCCGGCTCGCCCGCGCTGGGCATGGAGTACCGGCCTTACTACCTCGCACGCGAGTGGGTGCGCGCCGGCCACGCGGTGACGATGGTGGCCGCCGGCTACTCGCACGTGCGCGCCCGCCAGCCGCAGGTCAACGGTGCGCCGCTGAGTGCGCCGCACCGCGAGGACGTCGACGGCATCGCCTACCGCTGGTTCCCGGCGCCGGCCTACCAGGGCAACGGGCTGGGGCGGATCAAAAACATCTGGGCCTTCCTGCGCCAGGTCTGGGCGGCCACCGACGCGCTGATCGCCGAGGTGAAGCCGGACCTGGTGATCGCCTCGTCCACCTACCCGATGGACATCTGGGTGGCGCGGCGCCTGGCCCGCCGCGCGGGGGCGAAGCTGGTCTTCGAGGTGCACGACCTCTGGCCGCTGTCGCCCATCGAGCTGTCGGGCATGTCGAAGTGGCACCCCTTCATCCTGATGGTGCAGAAGGCCGAGGACGACGCCTACCGCGACGCCGACGTCGTCATCTCGATGCTGCCCAAGGTGCACGACTACATGGCCAGCCGCGGGCTGGACCTGAAGAAGCTGACCATCGTGCCCAACGGCATCACGCTCGACGAGTGGAGCGGCAGCGCGCCGCCGCTGCGCGAGGACGTGGCCCAGGCCGTCGCCGCGGCCCGCGCGGGGGGGCGCACGGTGGTGGGCTACGCCGGCTCGATGGGCCTGCCCAACGCGCTGGACACGCTGCTCGACGCCGCCCAGCGCCTGCAGGGCGCGGGCGCGCCCATCGCCCTCGTGATGGTGGGCGATGGCCACGTGCGCGAGCAGTTGGCCGCCCGGGTGCGCGACGAGGGGCTGTCGAACGTCACGATGCTGCCGCCGATCCCCAAGGCGCAGATCCCCAGCTTCCTGGCCGCCATCGACATCGCCTACATCGGCTGGCAGCGCGTGCCCATCTACCGCTTCGGCATCGCGCCGAACAAGCTGATGGACTACCTGATGGCCGGCTGCCCGGTGCTGCACAGCGTGGACGCTGGCAATGACCCGGTGGTCGAGGCTGGCTGCGGCCTGACCGTGCCGCCGGACGACCCCGCCGCGGTGGCCGACGGCCTGCAGCGCCTGGCCGCGCTGCCGGCCGAGGAGCGCCGGGCGATGGGCGAACGCGGCCGCGCCTTCGTGCTGGCCCACCACACCTACCCGGTGCTGGCGCGGCGCTTCCTCGCGGCCTGCGGACAGGGCTGAGCGGGCTGACTTTCGAGCGGGTCGCGGCCGAAGTTGTCGTGCCGGCGTGACAGTTCGGGCGGGGAACCGCCGTGCGGTGGGGGGAGCGGTGGAACTTCCCGCTGTGACGGTCCCGGTTGGCCGTTAGGCTGGTGGGATGAGTCCACAGCCCCACGACGAGACCGATGCGGTCGCCGAACGCTACGCCCGCCGCGAGGTGGTGGCGCAGGCGATGGCCGCCGCCGGCGATGGGCTGGGGCGCTACAGCCTGCTGCAGCCCGACGTCTGGCAGACGCTGCAGGAGCGCCAGCGTGCGCTGCTGCGTCTGTTTCTGGCGATGGGCTGGGGCGACCTCAGTGAGCGCCGCCTCGTCGAGGTGGGCTGCGGTGCGGGCAGCAACCTGCTGGAGTTCCTGCGCTACGGCTTTCGCCCCGAGCACCTGACCGGCCTGGAGCTGCTGCCCGAGCGGCACGCCAAGGCCCGCAGCGTGCTGCCCGATCGGGTGTCGCTGCACCTGGGCGATGCCACCCGGGCGCCGCTGGCGCCTTGCAGCGTTGACCTGGTGTTTCAGGCCACGGTGTTCTCTTCGCTGCTGGACGACGGCTTCCAGCGGCAGCTGGCCGATGCGATGTGGCGCTGGGTCAAGCCCGGTGGCGCGGTCCTCTGGTACGACTTCACCTTCGACAACCCGCGCAACCCCGACGTGCGTGGCGTGCCGCTGCGGCGGGTGCGCGCGCTCTTCCCGCACGCGAGGCTGCGCGCGCAGCGCCTGACGCTGGCCCCACCGATCGCGCGGCGCGTCTGCGCCCTGCACCCATCGCTGTACACGCTGTGCAACGCGCTGCCGCTGCTGCGCACCCACCGTCTGATTTGGCTCGGCAAGCCGGCCTGATCGCTGGAGGTCCTATGTCCACGCTGAAGTTCTCGCCGTTTTCACGGGCGGCCTCCGGGGCCCTGCTGGCCTCAATGGTCGCGATGGCCTTGGGGGGCTGTGTCGCCTACGCGCCCAGTGGCCTGACGCCTGGGCGCAGCGAAGCCGAGGTGCGCGCGCAGATGGGCGAGCCCACCGGCCGCCATGCGCTGCCCGAGGGCCGCAGCCGGCTCGAATACGCCCGCGGCCCGGCGGGACGCCACACCTACATGCTCGACTTCGACGCCGCCGGGCGCCTGCAGGCCTGGTCGCAGGTGCTGACCGAGGCGAACTTCGCGCGCGTGCAGCCGGGCTGGACGGCCGAGCAGCTGCGCAGCGAGCTGGGCCGGCCGACGCAGGAGCAGGTCTTCCCCCTCGGCCAGGTGCGCGTCTGGAGCTACCGCTTCGACAGCTGGGACTGCAGCTGGTTTCAAGTCACCGTGGCGCTGAGCGATGCGCGCGTCACTCAGACCGGCCTGGGGCCCGACCCGCGCTGCAACGCGCCCGACAACCACCGGGATTGAGCCCCATCGGTGGGCGGGCGGCGCCGCGAGCCGTCGAGGGGAGCTGGGGTGGTGCGGCGTTGGTTTACGATCACCGGTTCGCCGCCGATCCGATTTGTTGCGCGCTTGCGTCACCTGCCATGTCGTCCCCTGCCTCCACCGATCCGAAGAACCTCCCCTTCCTGCCCTTTGCCCTGCCGGAAATCGGTGAGGAGGAGATCGCCGAGGTGGTCGACACCCTGCGCTCCGGCTGGGTCACCACCGGGCCGAAGGCCAAGCGCTTCGAGCAGGACTTCGTGCGCTTCCTGGGCGATGAGTCGCTGGAGGCCATCGCGGTCAACTCCGCCACCGCCGGCCTGCACCTGGCGCTGGAAGCGCTGGGCATCGGCCCCGGCGACGAGGTGATCACCACCACCCACACCTTCACCGCCACCGCCGAGGTGGTGCGCTACCTGGGCGCCGACGTGAAGCTGGTCGATGTGGACCCGGCGACGCTGTGCATCGACATCGCCGCCTTCGAGGCCGCCATCACGCCGCGCACCAAGGCCGTGATCCCAGTGCACTACGCCGGCATGGCCGCGGACATGGGCCGCATCCTCGCGATCGCCCGCCGCCACGGCCTGAAGGTGGTCGAGGACGCCGCACACGCGCTGCCCACCACCTGGGACGGCCAGCTCATCGGCACGCTGGGCAGCGACGTCACCGTCTTCAGCTTCTACGCCAACAAGACCATCACCACCGGCGAGGGCGGCATGCTGGTCACGCGCGACCCGGCCATCGCCGCGCGCGCCAAGGTGATGCGCCTGCACGGCATCAACCGCGACGCCTTCGACCGCTTCACCGCCAAGGTGCCGAGCTGGTACTACGAGATCGTCGCGCCCGGCTTCAAGTACAACCTGACCGACATCGCCGCGGCGCTGGGCCTGCACCAGCTGCAGCGCGCGCAGGCCTTCCAGCGCCGCCGCCAGCTGCTGGCCGAGCGCTACGACGCCGCGCTGGCCGACCTGCCGATCGTGCTGCCGCCGCGCCCGGCCGCGGGCGAGACGCACGCCTGGCACCTCTACGTGATCCGCCTGACCGACGACGCGCCCATCGGCCGCGATGCGCTGATCGAGGCGCTCTACGCCGCCGGCATCGGCTGCAGCGTGCACTACATCCCCCTGCACCTGCACCCCTACTGGCGCGAGCGCTACGACCTGAAGGCCGAGGACTTCCCGAAGAGCCAGCTCGCCTACGAGCGCATGCTGAGCATCCCGCTGTACTCGCGCATGACCGAAGGCGACGTGGACCGCGTCGCCGCCGCGCTGCGTCAGGCGCTGCGGGGCTGAGCGGGCCGAGCGCCGAACCGTCGATCCAGGAGCTGACGATGCAGACCGAGATCCTCTTCACCGTCGAGGACGCGCCCGAGGGCGGCTTCGTGGCGCGCGCGCTCGGCCACGGCATCTTCGTCCAGGCCGAGTCCACCGTCGAGCTGCACGCCCAGGTGCGCGATGCCGTGCACTGCCACTTCGACGCCGAAGATCGGCCCCGGCTGATCCGCCTGCACTACGTGCGCGACGAGGTGCTGGCCGCGTGAAGCTGCCGCGAGACCTGTCCGGCCTGGATCTGGCGCGGGGGCTGGCCCGCGTCGGCTACGCCGTCACGCGCCAGACGGGCAGCCATGTGCGCCTGACGCTGGCCGAGGATCCGCAGCACCACGTGACCATCCCGGCCCACCAGCCGCTGAAGGTCGGCACGCTGTCGGCGATCCTGGCGGAAGTGGGCACGCGTCTCGGTCTGGACCGGGAGGCGCTGCTCACGCGGCTGAAGCTGTGATGGCCAAGCGACTGCTGGACCTGCTCGGCGCCGGGCTTGGGCTGCTGCTGCTGTCCCCGCTGCTGGCGCTGGTGGCGCTGGCGATCAAGCTCGATTCGCCGGGGCCGGTGTTCTACCGCCAGGTGCGCGTGGGCCGGGGCGGGCGCGAGTTCCGCATCCACAAGTTCCGCACGATGACGCACAACCCGGGCGACCGGGGGCCGCAGATCACCGTCGGCGGCGATGCGCGCATCACCCGCGTGGGCGCTGCGCTGCGCCGCAGCAAGCTCGACGAGCTGGCGCAGCTCTTCGACGTGTTGCTCGGCGACATGAGCCTGGTCGGCCCGCGTCCTGAGGTGCCGCGCTACGTGGCGCTCTACCCGGCCACGCTGCGCGACAAGGTGCTGTCGGTGCGACCGGGCATCACCGATTTCGCCTCGATCGAGTTCCGCGACGAGAACGACCTGCTGGCCGCCAGCGACGACCCCGACCGCGCCTACCGCGAGGAGGTGCTGCCGCGCAAGCTGGCGCTGCAGGCCCGCTACGTCGAGGTGGCCGGCGTCGCCACCGACCTGACCCTGATCGCGCGGACGCTGGCGGCGCTGGTCGTCCGTTGAATCGTCTGTTGAAGACGGCCCGCCCCCGCGTCGGCCCGACCGAACCCTGCTCATGAACTGGCAACACCTCGACAGCCTGCTCACCCGGATGCGTCCGTACCGCGAGGCGCTCGCGCTGGCGATCGACGCGGCGGTGATCGTCGCCTGCTGGAACATCACCTACCTGTTCCGGCTGGGCTTCGAGCGCTGGCAGTCGGCTCGGCCCGACTACGACCCCTGGGTGCTGGCCGCCCTGGTCGTGCTGTACCTGCTCGTCTTCGTCGCGCTGCGCGTGCCCAAGGGCATGTGGCGCTTCTCCGGCTTTGGCGAGGTGCAGCGGCTGACCGTGGCCTGCGCGATCGCCGGGCTGCTGGGTGCGGTGGCGGTGCTGATGGCGCAACTGGCGCAGGTGCCGCGCGCGGTGCTGGCGCTGCACCCCGTCGTCAGCCTGATGGGGCTGGCGATGGTGCGCATCGGCTACCGCATGCTCTACGAGCACATGCGCGGGCGCATCTCCGGCAGCTCGGTCGAGACCCGCCGCGCGCTGGTGATGGGCGCGGGCGACGCCGCCAAGCTGCTGATCGCCGGCATCCAGCACCAGGGTTGGGTGGTGGTCGGCCTGCTCGACGACGACCGCCGCAAGCACGGCGTGCGCGTGGGCAGCGTGCCGGTGCTCGGTGCGCTGGACAGCGCGCCGCGCTGGGCGGCGCTGCACGGCATCACGCACGTGATCGTGGCACTGCCCTCGGCCACGCCGACCGCGCGCCGCCGCGCGCTGGACCTGGCCGCGGCCACCCACCTGCCGGTGGTCACCGTGCCCACCGCCGCCGAGCTGCGCGAGGGCCAGCCGCTGGCCAGCGTGCGCGACATCGAGCCCGAGGACCTGCTCGGGCGCGAGCCGGTGCAGCTCGACGAGGGCGGCATCAGCGAGTGCCTGTCCGGCAAGGTGGTGCTGATCACCGGCGCGGGCGGCTCGATCGGCTCCGAGCTCTGCCGCCAGGTGGCGCGCTACGGCCCGCTCAAGCTGGTGCTCTACGAACTGAGCGAGTTCGCGCTCTACCGCATCGAGCAGGAGCTCAGCGAGCAGTTCCCGCACATCCCGCTGCTGCGGCTGGTGGGTGACGTGCGCGACGCCACGCACCTGCGCGAGACCTTCGCCCTGGTGCGCCCGCAGGTGGTCTTCCACGCCGCGGCCTACAAGCACGTGCCGCTGATGGAGGAGGACAACGCCTTCGCCGCGCTGCGCAACAACACGCTGGGCACCGCCAACGCCGCGCGCGCCGCTGCCGAGGCGGGGGCGGAGCGCTTCGTGCTGATCTCCACCGACAAGGCCGTCAATCCGACCAACGTGATGGGCGCCACCAAGCGCGCCGCCGAGATGGTGATCTCGCGCCTGGCTGCGCAGGCCTCCGCGATGAGCTGGCGCACCCGCTTCATGGCGGTGCGCTTCGGCAACGTGCTGGGCTCGTCGGGCAGCGTGATCCCGAAGTTCAAGGCGCAGATCGCCCGCGGCGGCCCGATCACGGTCACGCACCCGGACATCACGCGCTACTTCATGACGATTCCCGAAGCGGCGCGGCTGGTGGTGCAGGCCGGCGCGATCGGCGAGAGCGGCCAGGTCTTCGTGCTCGACATGGGCGAGCCGGTGCGAATCGTCGACCTCGCGCGCGACCTGATCCGCATGAGCGGCCACACGCCCGAAGAGATCCCGATCACCTTCAGCGGCCTGCGTCCCGGCGAGAAGCTCTACGAGGAGCTGCTGGCCGATGCCGACGCGACGTTGCCCACCCGCTTCGCGCGATTGCGCATCGCCCGGCTGGCGCCGAGCGAGGACGCGGTGGACGTGCAGACCCTGCTCGAGTGGGTCGGCGAGCGCCGCGTGGCTCCGGACGCCGAGGTCCGTGCCCGCCTGGCCGACGTCGTCCCCGAGTACCGGCCCGCGCGCCACTGAATCGGCAGCAGGCGGGAACCCGCCGCGCCTCGCCGGCTCTCACGCCTTCCCGCGTCGCCCCTGATCGACACCGTTTTTCCGACTCTCCCCGATTGCCCGCCATGCACCGTCGCTCCCTGCTCCTGGCCTCCCTGCCCGTTCTGCTCAGCGCCTGCGTCAGCGCCCCCACCACCAAGAGCAGCGCCATGCCGCGCATCGGCCTGGCGTTGGGCGGCGGTGCGGCCAAGGGCTTTGCCCACGTCGGCGTCATCAAGGTGCTCGAAGCCTCCGGCTTGACGCCGACCGTGGTGGCCGGCACCAGCGCCGGCAGCGTGGTCGGCGCGCTCTACGCCTCGGGCCTGAACGGCTTTGCGCTGCAGGAGACCTCCTTCGCGCTCGACGAAGGCCGCATCCGCGACCTGACGCTGTTCGGCGTCGGCGGCCTGGTCAAGGGCGAGAAGCTGCAGGACTACGTCAACGAGCTGGTGCGCAGCAAGCCGCTCGAAGGCCTGGCCAAGCCCTTCGCGGCGGTGGCCACCGACCTGGACAGCGGCGCGCGGGTGATCTTCAACCGCGGCAACACCGGCCAGGCGGTGCGCGCCTCCTGCAGCATCCCGGGCGTGTTCCAGCCGGCGGTGATCGGCGGCAAGCGCTACGTCGACGGCGGCCTGGTCAGCCCGGTGCCCGTGGACGCGGCGCGCCAGCTCGGCGCGGACCTCGTCATCGCGGTGGACATCTCGTCCAAGGCCAAGGACGGCCGTGCCGAGGGCATCCTCAGCAACCTGAACCAGACCATCACGATCATGGGCCAGAAGCTCGGCGAGCAGGAGATGACCCGCGCCGATGTGATCATCCGCCCGCGCGTGGGCCAGATCGGCGCCACCGATCTGGATCAGAAGCACGTCGCGGTGCTCGAAGGCGAGAAGGCCGCCCAGGCCGCGCTGCCGGCGATCCGCGCCGCCATCGAGCGCTGGCAGCAGGGCCTGCCGCCCGCGCAGCGCTGAGCCCCTCCCGCACCTGCGCGCCGCAGCCCCGGGACGACGCGCTGCGTCTCAAGGCGCCAGCAGCAGCGGCGCCAGGAAGCGCCCGGTGTGGCTCTCGGCGCAGGCGGCGATGTCCTCCGGCGTGCCGGCGATCAGCAGCCGCCCGCCGCCCGCACCGCCCTCGGGGCCCATGTCGATCAGCCAGTCGGCGGTCTTGATGACGTCCAGGTTGTGCTCGATGACGACGATGGTGTTGCCCGCGTCGCGCAGCTGGTGCAGCACCGTCAGCAGCAGCTGGATGTCCTGGAAGTGCAGGCCGGTGGTCGGCTCGTCGAGGATGTAGAGCGTGCGGCCGGTGTCGCGCTTGGACAGCTCGAGCGCCAGCTTGACGCGCTGCGCCTCGCCGCCCGACAGCGTGGTCGCGCTCTGGCCCAGCGTGATGTAGCCCAGGCCGACGTCCAGCAGCGTCTGCAGCTTGCGGGCGATGGTCGGCACCGCGGCAAAGCAGGCGTGCGCGTCCTCGACGGTGAGCGCCAGCACCTCGGAGATGGTGCGGCCCTTGTAGAGAATCTCCAGCGTCTCGCGGTTGTAGCGCTGGCCGTGGCAGACGTCGCAGGGCACGTAGACGTCGGGCAGGAAGTGCATCTCCACCTTGAGCACGCCGTCGCCCTGGCAGGCTTCGCAGCGCCCGCCCGAGACGTTGAAAGAGAAGCGTCCCGGTCCGTAGCCGCGTTCGCGCGCGGCGGGCACCTCGGCAAAGAGCTCGCGGATCGGCGTGAATAGGCCGGTGTAGGTGGCGGGGTTGCTGCGCGGCGTGCGCCCGATCGGGCTCTGGTCGACGTTGATGACCTTGTCGAAGGCGTCCAGCCCCTCGATGTCGTCGTGCGGCGCCGGCTCCAGGTGGCTCTGATAGAGCTTCTTGGCCACCGCGGCGTAGAGCGTGTCGTTGACCAGGGTGCTCTTGCCGGAGCCGGACACGCCGGTCACGCAGGTGAACAGGCCCACCGGGATCTCGGCGGTCACGCCGGTCAGGTTGTTGCCGCTGGCGTTGACGATGCGCAGCACGCGCGGGTCGGTCTGGTCGCTCAGGCGGCAGCGGCGCGTGGGCACCGCGATCTTCATCACCTTGGCCAGGTAGCGGCCGGTGACCGAGTCGGGGTTCGCGGCCACCTCGTCGGGCGTGCCCTGGGCGAGGATGCGCCCGCCGTGGGTGCCGGCACCCGGGCCCATGTCGACCACGTGGTCGGCGGCGCGGATCATGTCCTCGTCGTGCTCGACCACCAGCACTGAGTTGCCCAGGTCGCGCAGGTGCTGCAGGGTGCCGATCAGCCGCTCGTTGTCGCGCTGGTGCAGGCCGATGCTGGGCTCGTCGAGCACGTACATCACGCCCGACAGGCCCGAGCCGATCTGGCTGGCCAGGCGGATGCGCTGCGCCTCGCCGCCGGAGAGCGTGTCGGCGCTGCGGTCCAGGCTCAGGTAGTTCAGGCCGACGTCGTTGAGGAACTTCAGCCGCGCGCGGATCTCGCGCACCACCTTGTCGGCGATCTCGGCCTTCGCGCCCTTGAGCTGCAGGCGCTCGAAGTAGGCCAGGCAATCGGCCAGCGTCGCATGCTCCACTTCATAGATGGCGCGAGGCGGCTGATCGCCGGCGTCGACCAGGTGCACGTGCCGCGCCTCGCGGCGCAGCCGGGCGCCGCCGCAGGCCGGGCAGGGCTTGTGCGTCTGGTAGCGCGCCAGGTCCTCGCGCACCGTGGACGAGTCCGTCTCGCGGTAGCGGCGCTCGAAGTTCGGCAGGATGCCCTCGAAGGGGTGCCAGCGCTTGACGCTGCGTTTGCGCCCCGCGCTTCCCTCGGCCTGGTAGACGAAGGCGATGTCCTCGCTGCCCGAGCCGTACAGCAGCACCTGGCGGTGCGCCGCGTCGAGCTGCTCCCAGGGCGTTTCCAGGTTGAAGCCGTAGTGCGCCGCGACGCTTTCCAGCATCGAATAGGTGTAGGCGTTGCGCCGGTCCCAGCCCTTGATCGCCCCGCTGGCCACGCTCAGGCTCGGGAAGCCGACCACCCGCTCCGGATCGAAGACGATCACCTCGCCCAGGCCGTCGCAATTCGGGCAGGCGCCCACCGGCGTGTTGAAGGAGAACAGCCGCGGCTCCAGCTCGCCCAGGCTGTAGCTGCACACCGGGCAGGCGAACTTGCTGGAATAGAGGTGCTCGCGGTCGCCGCCCGGCGCGTCCATTTCCAGCGCGATGGCGCGGCCCTCGGCGATGCGCAGGGCCGCCTCGAAGCTCTCGGCCAGGCGCTGCTTCATGTCCGGGCGCACGCGCAGGCGGTCGATCACCACATCCACGTCGTGCTTCTCGGCCTTTTTCAGCGCCGGCAGGTCGGCGGCGTCCACCACCTGGCCGTCGACGCGAAAGCGCACGTAGCCCTGGGCCTGCATCTGCTCGAACAGCTCGGTGAACTCGCCCTTGCGGTCGCGCGACACGGGTGCCAGCACCATCAGCCGCGTCTCGGCGGGCAGGGCCAGCGTGGCGTCGACCATCTGGCTGACGCTCATCGCCTCCAGCGGCTGGCCGTGGTCCGGGCAGTGCGGCGTGCCGGCGCGGGCGAACAGCAGGCGCAGGTAGTCGTGGATCTCGGTGATCGTGCCGACGGTGGAGCGCGGGTTGTGGCTGGTGGCCTTCTGCTCGATCGAGATCGCGGGCGACAGGCCCTCGATCACGTCCACATCCGGCTTGTCCATCAGCTGCAGGAACTGGCGGGCGTAGGCCGACAGGCTTTCGACGTAGCGGCGCTGGCCCTCCGCATACAAGGTATCGAAGGCCAGGCTCGATTTGCCCGAACCCGACAGCCCGGTGATCACCACCAGCGACTGCTTGGGCAGGTCGACGTCGATGTTCTTGAGGTTGTGCGTGCGGGCACCTCGGACGCGGATCGCGGCGGCGGCGTCGCGCACATCGGGCGCGTCGGAAGAATGGGAGGAAAGACGGCGCGGCGGCATGGCAGGGCCCGGACGGCAACGGTCGGGTCGAGGGCAGGGGCAATCCAACATGATAGAGCGCCCCCGTCGCGCCGCGACCCCACGTCGTCTGGGGGGACGCCTACCCAGGCCGGACGCTGCAGCGATACTCGTGTACCGCTCCCTCACGAATCGGAAGTTTGCGGCCTTCGGGCCACCGCGAGGCCATGGCTCGAACCGCTCCCGTCATCCCATTGCGGCCGATCCGCGACGCAGATGCCCCCTACGATCCGCAGGCGCTGGTCTGTTCTGAATGCAGCGTGCGCCAGTTCGCGCTCTTCGGCGCGCTCGACGACGCTGGACTGGATCGCCTGCATCACCACATCGACAGCGTCTCGCTCGAACCCGGTCAGCCGCTCTACACCGCCGAAAGTCTCGGCACGGCGCTGTTCACGATCCGCAAGGGCGTCATCCGGCTCGAGCGCAGCAGCCATGCAGGGGAGCGTCGCATCCTGCGCTTGGCCGGGCGCACCGATCTGGTCGGCCTGGAGGCCATGCTGGGCCAGACCTACGCGGCCGATGCCGTCGCCTGCACCGAACTCGAGGCCTGCCGAATACCGCGCGGGTTGATCGACGAATTGCTGCCTGGGCACCTGGGCGTGGCGATCGACCTGATGAAGCGCTGGCAGCGCGCGCTCGATGATTCGGAAGAGTGGCTGACCGAATTGACGCGCGGCACCGCCCGTCATCGCATGCTGCGCCTGCTCCTCAAGCTGAGTGAATATGGCGAACCCGATGGAATGATCTGGCTGCCCACCCGCCAGGAAATGGGTGCGATGCTGGCCCTGACCTTTGAAACCGCCAGTCGGGTCGTTTCGTCACTGCGCAAGGAAGGGGTGCTGCAGCCTGTCGATGCCCGTCGAGCGAAGATGGACATGACGGCCCTGCTTCACGCCCTCAATAACGAGTCTGAGCAGGAGCGCTGAAGCCTTTCGGAGTGGCCCCGAAACTTTTTCTCGTCGAAGGCTTGCGTTGCTGGAATTTGTTCTGTTATAGTTGCTGGCTCAGCTTCTGACGGGGCTTCTGACGGGGCTTCTGACGGGGCTTCTGACGGGGCTTCTGACGGGGCTTCTGACGGGGCTTGTGACGGAAGGCGGTGGTGACGAATGAGTTGCTGGCGGCGAGTTGCGGGTCTGGTGGGTGGGTTGAGTGGCTGGTTGATTTGGGTTGAAGTGGTTGACGGAAGTTGATTGCGAAGACAGAAAGACCAGACAGTTGACAGGGTTAAGTCGA
>Ga0228698_1000113_pt1 | contig 72691 bp, 88 predicted proteins | sample McNCre117_Aug_MG_FD_178015 | JGI IMG/M metagenome (GOLD analysis project Ga0228698, IMG submission 178015) | Freshwater microbial communities from McNutts Creek, Athens, Georgia, United States - 1-17_Aug_MG | ecosystem: Environmental > Aquatic > Freshwater > Creek | place: USA: Georgia...
TGCTGCTGCTACTGCTGCTGCCGCTGCTGCTGCTGCTGCCGCTGCTGCTGCCGCCTATTCTGCCGCTGATGCTGCTGCTGCTGCTGCTGCTGCTGCTGCGGCTGCCACTGCTGCGGATGCCGCTGCTGCTGCTGCTGCCGCTGCTGATGCCGCCTATTCTGCCGCTGATGCTGCTGCTGCTGCCGCTGATGCTATGAAAAATAAGCAAACCGAAACCCTAAAAACCTACCTATGAAACGCACAACCTTCGCCGCGCTTGAAATCGGAGCCTATTTCAACGCTAACGGGAACCGATGCAAAAAGGTTTCCACCCGAACGGCCCTGCTTGTCGCTTACGACCGAGTTTTTTACTTCAACCACTACGAAAGCGTCAGACTATGACCGACCAGGAAATCTTCAACAAAGTATCCGCCCACGCAACCTGAAAGTAATAGATGACCACAAATCGTAGCCCTTCCACCGGAATCCCCTACGGCGTCATAAGCGCCGCCTCGCTGCATGAAGACACGGTAGCCGACTTGCTGTACGGGCCAGACGCCAAGCACCACGGATACCCCGACGACTTCAGCGAGGATTACTCCGAGCCATACCAAGACCCTGAGCCTAGTGTCTCAGGGACGCTTGACGGCGTGACTTACGAAACACTCTGGCTTGGCGGGGCACTGAACTTCTTTATTTTTGACTCACCCGTCCTGCACAAGGGGCAGCAATGCTCACCTTGTGTGCCCTTTGCCTGTGACTTGGACTCAAACGGGGAGTACCTTGGTTACGGCGTACCTGATGAATGGAGATTGACATGCACTACTACGAATTAGAGGGAGTTGTTTACCAGCTCAGCAACCCACTGAATGGAGGTGTTCGCCTCCCAAAGGCGCAAGGGAAGCGCCGCTACCGAGGGCAGGCTGCCCAACACCTGCGGAGCTGGTTGCCGGAAGGCAGCACGGTCTACACGGTGGTGCGCTCAGTAGCCCGCTCCGGCATGAGCCGCCAGATCAGCGTGTTCTGCATCAACGGCTCAGAGATTAAGTGCATCGACTGGTTTACCTCTGTTGTCCTCGACTGGAAGTTGAAGGATGCTATTTGTGTGCAGGGCTGTGGCATGGACATGGCTTATCACTTGGTTGAGGCCCTCTCTTACGCCCTATACGGTAAAGGCGGGGCGCTCACAAATCGTCGCCTATAATCACCACCCGGCCCGCCTAGGGCCAAATTTCACTAAGGAGTCTTTCATGTATTTCTATGACCTGCAACTCATTCTTGCAAAGTCCCGCCCTTGGTATAAGCGGGAGCTGATGCAAGCCAAGCTGCACCCCGCAGTCGTAACTGCCCTCGTCAACAAACGCCCCAAAGAGTGGCACCTTGTAGTGCTGCAACACCCCCACATCGCAGAGGACAATACCAGACTGGCCTATACCCAGTCCGACTTGAAGGGTGAGGCCAATCTCCAGACGGTGACCAGCATCGGCAAGTATCTAAAGCGCCACTGGCCGGATACTCCTGACCACATACTGCACTCTTGGGCATCGACTTACAGCCCAGATGCCTTCTACTTGCAGGATACCAAGCTGGACATTATCCGAGCGGTTGAGTTCGGGCCAAGTTCCTGCATGCAGTCCACTAATCGCTACTCCGGCAGCCCGTTCGATACCGATAACCTCCCCGCCCTCAAGGACGGCACCATAGACGAGGACGCACTGGATACCCACCCCTATGCCTGCTACGACCCCCAGTACGGCTGGAAAGTCGCTGTCCGAAAGTCCGGTGACAAAATCTTGGGCCGAGCCCTTGTCAACGGTACCAAGTTTGTCCGCTCCTACGCTGTGCCGGCTGGTGAGGGGCGCTCAGAGCCAGATGCCCACTTGGAGGCATGGCTAGAGAAGCAGGGCATCAAGCACACGAGTTCATGGCCCGAAGGCACTCGACTTGCCAAGTTGGACCACCCCAGGGAGGGCGGCCCGATGTGCCCCTACTTGGACGGTAGCAGGGACAACGTAGACGTGTACCGCAATTACTTGGAGATTGTGGCCAGTGGCGAGTATGAGGCGCAACAGACAGACGGTACACTTGAGGACCGTGGAGGTAGTACCTGCGAGGATTGTGGCAGTCGGGTTGTCGAAGATGAAACTTATTTCGTCGGACGGAACGAGGACCGCTGCGTAGGTTCTTGCTGTATCGGTAATTACACCATGGTGCGCTCGGATACTGGTCGCCGTTACGACGAATATTATGTGCCGGATGACGAAGCGGCTCGCGTGAACGGCAAGAATTACGATACAGAGAACCTGCCCGATGACATCGTTTGTCTGGAGGACGGCGACTATGCCAATATTGACGATTGTGTCTGCATTGAGGACGAGTATTACCACCAAGATGACTACCGCGTATTCCCTCTTGAGGAAGAGACGGAAGATGGCGACCACTACGCACTCAAAGAGAATACATGGGTAGATGGGGACGGTAAGCGCTACCACGATGAGAAAGAGCACTGGGAAGATTACGCCGGTGACAAGTGGACCATGGATGAGCCATACGAAGAAGTTGACGGCGAGTTGTGGCGTGTATGTGATATTGAAGCAGAGCGTGCTGCTCAACAAGTTGGAGTTTTGATATGAATTTACTAGAAGATTTGCACCGCGCAGTTAGCCTCAAACGAGGTTCTGGCACTATCACAGAAATGCAGTACGCCGCTTACTTGACGCAGCGCTTGCCTGTGTCGATGATTGATGAGGCTGGAAACTTGTATGTGGACTTGCGCACCGAGCCGCACCACAGGACCTGCTTTACGGCACACATCGACACAGTACACCACAAGTCGGGGTCCAATGTCTACACTATCGACGGACAGTTCTGGAAGGCAAGTGGGGATGCACTGGGTGCTGATGACGGTGCTGGTATAGCCCTGTTGCTGTACCTGATTGACCATCGAGTGCCTGCACTTTATGTTTTCTTCCGTGGTGAAGAGTGCGGCGGTACTGGCTCGGTGTGGGCGTCTGCCAATATGGCAGAGCTGTTTAGCACCGTAGACCGTGCCATAGCGTTTGACCGTGCAGGTTACCATGATGTTATCACTAAGCAGGCAGGCGGTCGATGCTGCTCAGACGAGTTTGCAACGTCACTCTCAGAGGCTCTTACAAACGAAGAGTTTACACGTGCCTTTACAGCTTGCGATACAGGTGTGTTTACTGACACTGCTAATCTAGTTGATATTGTGCCTGAGTGTACAAACGTAAGTTGCGGCTACTTTTCACAACACGGCGACCGTGAGAAGCAAGACGTAGAGTTCTTACAGATTCTAGCATCACGGATTGTAGAGATCGACTGGGACGCACTGCCTGTCAAGCGGGAGATGTACCAGAAGCCCAAGTCCCGTTGGGCGCAGGACTGGGCTCACTGGGCTCACTGGGGTGCTGACGACAGTGATGCTCCACGGTCAGGCGATGACACTGGTGAGGAACTCTACAAGGCGCTGGTTTTAGCCGAGCAAGGAGTCTACACTCCACTGCGAAGCTTACTGTCTGACCACTTGGGTGCGGAGTACGCCCCCTACGTCAACAAGTTGAACTTCTCTACAGCCGCTATTGACACTGCCTTTGAGGCGATACTAGACGGAGAGGACGAGGATTATGTGTATTCATTACTTTACGGAGGGCACATGGTATGAGCGAAATTGATGCAGCTATCTTGGCCGGAAGTCTGCGAGAGCGCGGGTTCCGACCTAAAATCGTCCTTGGTGAGGGGGGTTTCGAGGTTCTTGTATGAGCCCTGAAGATTACGGCTTGTCAGAGGCCGAGTTAAAGAGGAAGTGGGCCAACGGCCACCCTGTCTACACCAAAGCAGACTATATAATCCATAAAGTGAGTTGTGATTATTACTATTGGTTGTTCTTACAGCTTCGGTACGAAGCGTTTTATTGCGGAGATTTCTTATGAATACACACTACTTGACGACTGTACGTCGTTTGTTCAGTAACCCTTTAGCGCCGGATAGTACCAATCGGCACAATCAGCGGGCGTGGATTAAATCTGTCAGGATGCTTGGAGACAAGTGGTTGCTGGCTAAACAAGTGGGGAAGTTATGAGCATCGAACTCGGTAAGACTTACGTTACAGAACTTAACACTAAGTGGCGCGTTGCTAGTGTCACAGGGCTCAAAGGTACGGAGGTCATCGTTGTAAATGATGACCTAGGTAAAATCCGATGCCTGGACCTGCAAGGTCAAGGGCCGGGAGGTGTCCCCGTATTGGTTCAAGAGTTCGATATATGGTCAGAGGTGGCCATAGATACACCTATCTGGGTGAAGGACCACCCAGCGGAGGAGTGGATACCTAGACACTTTGCAAAACGCTCTGGCGGGTATGTTATGGCTTGGTCTAACGGGACTACCAGCCACTCAGCCCCGACAGCAGACCCAACCACCCGCTGGGAGATGGCCACACTGGTGAAGCCAACATGAACAAGCACATTATCAACCTGCACCTAAACGTCCTCAATACTACCCTGAACGGGCCTGACCCCGACAAAGACATTGACGACATGTACATCCCCAACCGCTACGTAGACAACCTTGTTAAAGCCTTGGTTCGAGACGCAGCGGACTTGTTAGACCAATACCCTAGGGTAGATGCTTCGGCAATCTTATTGAAATTCTACGGAATCAAGAAATGAAACTTATAAATAAGGTATGCTACAATGCACTGTGAGTGGTTTTGGGCTGCCGTGACTAGACGGCATAAGCGCAAAGCTTCTCGAAGCCCGCCGCCAGGAGTCCATGCTAGTTCCATGGGTTCTCTGGCGGTTTTTTATTGGGATAAATCCATGAAAAAACGAAAGATCAGGGTTGAGGGCGAAGTAGCCTACGTGCCACTAGCCGGCGGACAAGAGGCAATCATAGACGCAGAAGATGCAGAATTAGTTGAAAAATATAACTGGTGCCTTACACGAGGCTACGTGGTGACGGGGCGATTAGCTAGTAGCGGCAAACAAAGGCTCTTATACCTGCATCGGCTTGTAATGGGGGAGCCAGAGGGCAAGGCAGTAGATCATCGAAAAGGCAACAAACTTGATAATAGAAAAGTATTCCTTCGTGTAGCTACTACTTCACAAAACAGTTGTAACCGAGGCCCACAGGCTAACAACACCTCCGGCCACAAAGGCGTCTACTGGAATAAATCCTCAAGAAAATGGGTAGCACAAATTGTGTGTGACGGCAGGCACATTTACTTGGGTCAGTTTATAGCCCTTGAAGATGCAGCACAGGCTTACAAAGAAGCAGCACTTAAACACCACAAAGAATTTGCAAACTTAGGAACATCATGAAACTGACCAAATACGACAAAGACACCATGTTGAGCGCAATTAAGCGCGACCTACCTGAAATTGACGACAGAGAGGCTATCCAAGCGGCTCTTGAGAAGGCAATGAGCCCTCTATGCCGCAAGTTATACAAGTTGACTCCGGGTGCGGTGAGCATCAAGTACACAGCATCTTATGACTTCTTTCAAGGTAACTGCTCACACGAATACTACGTCGGGGATGCCGACTTCACGGTAGTGCTCGAACCCTTCAAGGCCAAGAAGCGAGCGAGGGATGAAACTCTCGACAAGGTGAGCGCCGCACTTGCGGCTTGTACAACACTAAAGCAGCTTGAAGAGCGTCTACCGGAGTTCGTCAAGTACGCCCCGGTAGAGCTTACCAAGAGCACCAACGCCTTGGTTGTGCAGAGCCCCCGTAAACGAATTGAAGGCCCTCGGCTGGCCAGTAGGAGCAAAGAAATGACAGCAGCAGAAAGACTTGACATTCACCTGAACTCGGACAACTGGTTCCGAAAGACGGACTCAACGTACGGCCCATTCTTCTACTCAGGTGTTCGCCTACCCTTCAAGACGGATAACGGCATCACAATCTCCATCCAGCAGAGTGACATTCACTGGTGCGACCACGGCTCTGCCGAGCTGTACAACTGCCCCTGGCATGAGTTGCTTGCCCCTTACGGGACAGACGGTGACCCCTGTGCCCATGTTCCACTGGAAGTGGTAGTGCAATACATTGAAGCGTTGGAGGCGGTATGAACGACCCAGCGTTCCCCCACCACGACTCCGGCCACGGGTCGCCCTACTATCCGGGACTCACCATGCGAGACTACTTCGCCGCAGCCGCTCTGCAAGGCCTCTTGGCAAACGATGCCAAGAACGGAACTTGGGGCGAGTACTCAACAATGGCTTATAACTTGGCAGATCAGATGGTAAAAGAGAGGAACTTCCACCCATGAAAACGCTACTACTCACTTCTTTGATTCTCCTCACCGGCTGTGCGTCCAACGGGCCGAGCACTTTCGTCACAGCCAAGTATCCAATCCGGCCTGTGATTGACTACTCAGGTCCAGAAGAGGTCATCGCCAAGGACCTCACAGCCTGTAATGACCTTTCCAAGCAAGTAGCTTCAACCGCTGACAATGCTCTCATGGGGGCCGCCGGCGGAGCCCTACTCGGCGGCTTATTCGCTGCGGCCATGTCTAGCAAAGAGCACACCCGAGAGCTTGCCCAGACAGGAGCCCTAACAGGCCTGTTAAAAGGCGGAAGTACAGATGACAGAAAAGTTATCGTGGCCAAGTGCATGGCCGGAAGAGGGTACCGTGTACTTGGTTAAGCGTCTTTGGGATAAGTTCGGCGATTGGTGTGAGAAGTACCTAAAGGCTAATAAGGAGTTCCAATGAGAAAGCCAAAATACGAAAAAGGCACACCAAATAAGGTGTACACAGATGGTGACAATGGCTATATTAGTCTAGAGGACGGTCCCGAGATTGCTATTGATAAGGACTGGCTCTGGTACTATAAGGACCACTACTGGCAGGGGCAACAAGTGGGGCCTGTCTACTTCGTCTATTACGTTGACCTATCGGGGCCACGACCAAGGGTTGTGGGTATAGACGACCATCTCGCAGCAGCACAAACTATGACAAGGCATTGATATGAAATTTTCTGTTAAGAGAACCTCAGAGTGGAGAGGGTGTAGGCCCTGTCCGGAGGCTAAAGGCGAGACTGGAGAGTGGTACGTGGAGTTTTCCACTCTTGAAGAGTTAATGTTCTTTGTAGAGAAGCGGGGTGACGTAATTATCTCTAAGTACATGTCAATTGAAATTTACGACGGTTACAGGGAGTGACTATGAACTAATCTCTTGCGACGAATGCGCTGTCATTCTTGACGGTGACAAGTTTTGTTTCCCGCTTGGAATTTATGGGGCCAATGACACTATAGACCCTTACAAGGGTGACTATAACCAGAGAACAGGGGAGTATTCTGCATATGTAGAATGCCCAGTGTGCAAGTCTAAAATTTTTTAGGATGATGTATGAAACACAAACACGCAGATTTAATCCGAGAGTGGGCACTTGATACGAGTAGGGTTGTGCAGTATAGATACACGTCTACAAATGACTGGGATGACTGTGTAGACCACCCTGCATGGAATGAAGCAATCCATTACCGCTTTAAGCCAGAACCCAAGCCTGACTACCACACATACGGCTGGGCCATGAACGGCTCATTGCAGATAAATTACATTAGCAAGCCCAATATCAAGCTCACATTCGATGGTGAGACACACCAACTGAAAGCTGCGGAGGTTTTGAAATGATCGAAGTACAAGAACTCGACCCCCAGCCCACAATAGAAATCCTCGTGCCGCCGCCCAAGCCCGAGGGCTGGCTGGCCTTCTACCGCTGGGATAGCAGCAGCTCTTGGCTGCTACTAAGCCCCGGAGTATCCGGCCACGACCAAGCTCGTAATCCTTGGCCCCTATTCCCAACAAAACAGGATGCAGCCTTGGCAGGACAAGCTGCGCTGCCGTCCGGCGGTACTGTAAAAGTAGTGAAGGTGACCCTATGACTGACCACCACGACGAGGTTATTGAGATGCTTGAGTACGCAGTCACTCGGCTGGATGGCGGCTATTTTGAGCCACGGTCTGACCGAGATGTCGCCCTACGGGACGTACTGATACGGGTTATCGAGGGTCGTAAAAAGTCAGAGCCAGAACCCAAGTGCTTGTCCAACTGCCGCACTTGCGGATATGCACACATGCAGGAATTCTCTGACGGAGGGCACTGCTATATGTTCAAAGATGAGCCCGTAGGGGTATGTTCAAAATGGTTAGGAGTCTGATATGAAACTGAAAATTCTGGCCCTGACAGCGGCCCTACCAGCAATCATCCTGATGCTGAACCTTACGGCCTATGCCCTGACAGGCGCAGGCTTCTTGATGCCGGCTGCTGCACAAACTGTTCACGACGCCCGCATAGTTGTGGCCGGCCTATCAGCGGCAATCGCCGTAATACTATTCGGAGCAAGCCTTGAAGTTTAAGCCGCTCCCCACCATGCGAATCCCACAATTGCCCAACAAGAGGCTGGCCACCATGAAGCGTGGCCTTGCTCATATAGGCTTCTCAGCCGCCGCAGGCTTGGTGCTCAGCACCTTGCTCATCCTGCCTCTGCTTGATGCTTACGTGAGTCAAGTGCGAGTCGCCGCCACCGAGCAGGCGCTAGAGACCTTTGAGACCTCTTGGAAATCCCGCCTGCTCGATAATCAGTCACTCCTACGAACTGCCTGCACCACTTGGTGGTTTGGGTCCAACCATAAAGAACGGAATCTAAAATGAATATCAATGCTGAAATTATTGCCGACTCAATTAGTGAGGGTGGTGTACGTCTTACAACTTTCTCTCTCACTTACCCCCGCGTCATCCATGGAGAACTAATGACCCATAGGGTTTTCTCACGTAATGCTATGAGTTCAAGGGCTATTCCAGTCTCTAAGCTAATTTCAGAAGTGTGGAACGACCCCTTCATTCCTATGGTCTGGGGCTCCAACAAGCCCGGAATGCAGGCCGGTGAAGAGGTCACCGGCTGGCGCTTGGCGCTTGCCAAGCTCACTTGGGTAGCAGCCTCCAAGGCCGCCTGCGTCTTCGCATGGGCCTTGTCCAAGTTGGGGCTGCACAAGCAGATCGGCAACCGAATCATGGAACCCTTCCAGTGGATGCGCACCGTACTCACCGCCACTGAGTGGGATAATTTTTTCGCTCTTCGAGACCACCCAGACGCCGAACCACACTTCCAAGCCCTGGCTCGCCGCATGCGCTTCGAGATGGACATATCAACCCCCCGCGAATTGGTACTAGGCCAGTGGCACCTGCCCTACGTTGACTCAGTTTCAGGGATTGACTGCAAGATTTCTGCCGCCCGCTGTGCCCGAGTCTCCTACTTGACACACGAGGGCAAGGCACCGAGCGTTGAAGCTGACTTGGCGCTATATGAGCGCTTGGCCGGCGGCGAGCCTATCCATGCCTCACCCTTGGAACATCAAGCGACACCAGCCCTGAGCGCCACCACCCGCAGCGGTAACTTGAGGGGATGGGTTCAATTCCGTCAAGTGGTGCAAGCATGACCAAGCCGCAAATTACCGCCATCATTATGCTCCTATCCCAAATCGAAGGATGGGCGTTAGCTATAAAAGAGCCTATCCCGGAAGAGGTAGGTGACTCGCTGGAAAGAGCCTTTAAGGCCCTGTTGGAGGAGTTACTAGATGAGTGATGCCTACTACGAGAAGTTAATCCGATTGGTAACCATTGGACGTATGCGACGCAGGGCAGCCTACAGGGCAAAAGTCCTTGAGGATGACAAGTGGCGGCAAATGAACACCATGCACAGGCGACTCGGTAAGGGTTATTCGATGCTATTCAAACCAATTTTAAGGAAGATATGACAAACCTAATTGAGAGATTGAGAGAGACGGCCAGCAAGGGCGTGTTAGTTTGGGGAGACCTGCAAATGGAGGCTGCTGATACGCTTGAAGCGCTCAGCAGCAGGAACCGACAGCTTGTGGTTGAGTCCAGTAAGTATTGTGCCGAAGTTTCCCGAGGGATGTCAGACACCATCAGGCTTATGGAGGAGCGCGACGCTCTAAAAGTAGAACTACAAAACTCGATTACACGCAGACAAGAACAAAGGGCATCAGCCGATTTTGCTGTGGCTTCATTGAAATTGGAGCGCGACACCTTGCGAGCAGAGGTGTCAAAACTGGACGTGCTTCTTGAAGAATGCAAGATGAATTGGTCAGTCGATATTATCCAGCTTATGGCAGATCACAAGCATGAAGTTGACAACATGACATACGACTTTGATATGGTAGACAGGTTCCTCAGACAGAACCTGAGTGACGATGACTATGAGGAGTATTCGGAAGCTCTCTCAGCCATCGCGTATGCAGACCCAAGGGTGCCTGAACTCCGCTGTGCCAACCTCGACCTGCGTGACGAGGGCATCAAGCTGCGCCGCGAACTAGACCTGTTACTGCAGGCCCACGAATCGGTGCTCAACTACTGTGATACGCTTGGCGGTGATACCGTTGGCCGCCGCCAGACACTGGAAAGGATTAGACATGAACTGCTGTGACGATTATGGCCAATGTACCCAAGGGGCTAACTGCCCTGTAAGGGAGAATAACTCCATCGAGTCCTTGGCCAAGAGCACCGCAACGCGGTATCGACCTGGCGCTCCGCCAATGTTTGAGTTCGACACCCAAGCGCTAAAGTCCTTTGTACTCGCTTTAGACTTCAACAGGTCAATGACCAAACGTAACCCCTACTTTAACTTCAAGCGTAAAAATGACTAAAATCGACTTTGCCCTTCTTATGTCCACTATTTGGATAGCCCCGCACACCCCAGAACCGGTGGGTAAGCTGCTATCACTAGCTTGGCTTGTGGTATCTATTATTGAGGTATTTTTACGATGATCGGCCTACCGGTTACCCCCCTGCAGCGGGCAGTGATAGACCAAAAGATTGCCATTCTCATGCTAGATGAGGGCGAGGCCTGCGCGGAGCTTCTGACAGGTGTTGCTGCCACAATGGAACTTGTGCTGCTGGCCTCAAAGAAGCCGCCCAAGGCCCTGGAGTCAGACTTCCGGGCCTGCCTACACCAGATAGAGCGCAATGCGCTGCAGAAGGCCACGGTCAAGCTGATTATCAGGGGCCTTGACACCTGCCTTTGGCACGCCCCACGCATACCAAAGGCGGCCATCGACCAGGCATGGCTGAGGATGCAGCAATGAAGGTCGAGATTTATGGGCCATTGCCCTACGAGACTGAGCACCTGGCAGAACTGCTCAAGCTGATACCTTTAGATGCAAAGCATGTCGTTGTGCAGGCACCACACCGCAGAGCTGTTGACCTCAAGGCCTGCCAGAGACCAGACACACTGGAACTTGCGGCCAGTGTAGACAACAGCAAATTTATTTTTTACTCACATCACCCGACCAAGGGAATTGATGTAAAATATCAACCCTGACTTCCTCAGATTCCCTTAACCACCACGAAAGACTATCATGGCACTGACCATTCACAAAGACATTCCTCTCCCCAAGCGCACCGTTAAGCGTGAGCACAAGTATGACTTCGCCTCTTTGGCTGAAGGCGACTGCTTCATCGAAGATGAAGTTGTAAGTGTGACCAAGGTTATTAACCGCTTGTCTGCGGCTGTAACTAACTACCGCAAGTCCTATGGCGAAGGCGCTCCCAAGTTCGCAGTCCGTTCTGTTGTCATTGACGGCAAGGATGCTGTGGGCGTGTGGCGTGTAGCCGCTTAATCGGACTCAATTCCACAACAAACAGGGCCTAGGCCCTGTTTTATTTTGCCTGAACTATGACAAACCCACAAAAACCCTACAAGCCGCCTGCAGATGACTACCAAGGGCTAGAACTGAAGCCCTATGACGGACGCCCCGGCTGCAACGCAATCTTGGCCTTCCCAAGCCGAATCGGACCCTACCGCCACTTCCCCGACGGCACCAAAGTATTTCAACCAATTGAGAAAACCTAAATGTTTAAGCCCAATCTCGCATGTGAGGCCGCAGGCCCTGTAACTTTTCCAAAGCTCGCCTCCATCAAACTCGACGGAATCCGCGTTGTCACCAAGTTCGGCGGGGCGCTCACACGGTCGCTGAAGCCAGTACCAAACTTGCACATCCGGGAGATGCTATCAAAGTACCCAAACCTGGATGGGGAGGTTATCGTCGGTTCGCCTGCAGCGCCAGACTGCTACCGCGCCACAAACTCTGCGGTGATGTCTCACGAGGGTGAGCCGGAATTTACGTTCTACGTGTTCGACGACTTGTCAGGTGCAGGACCCTACACTGAGCGCTTGGCCCGACTGAAGGCACGGGACCTGCCAGACTTCATCAAGGTTCTGGACCAGACGTTGGTGTTCGATCAGGCTCAGCTAGATGCCTACTACAGCGATTCCCTTGAGCGCGGCTTTGAAGGCGCTATCCTTCGTAACCTAGACGCGGAGTACAAGTATGGGCGCAGCACGGCTAAGTCTCAGGACATGCTGAAGATGAAGCCATTTCAGGATTCTGAGGCAGTGATTCTGTCAGCTTACGAGGCGATGGAAAACCAGAACGAGGCCTTCACCAACGAACTCGGACAGACAGACCGAAGCACCCATGCAGAGAACAAGGTGGGCAAGGGTATGGTGGGCGGTTTCGTAGTGAAGGACTTGAAGACAGGTGTGGAATTTAACTGTGCTCCCGGCAAGCTATCTCATGCAGAGCGGACTGAATTATTCGGCCAGCCGTTGGAGGGCAAGATTCTGAAGTACCGCTCTATGTCGTATGGCGTGAAAGACGCACCCCGCTTCCCCCGGTTCATCGGATGGCGCTCTGCTTTGGATATGTAATAATAGATTCTATTTAAGAAAGTGCTTTATGAAAATTTTATGCGGGTGCGAGTATAGTGGAAAAATACGGCAGGCATTTAGGGACCTAGGCCACGACGCCATTTCATGTGACTTACTGCCTGCCGATGACGGCAGCCCCTACCACTACCAAGGTGACGTGTTTGACATTATCAACGACGGGTGGGACTTGGCAACATTCAACCCTCCTTGCACTTACCTGTCCGTCAGCGGCATGCACTGGACGGCGCGGGGCTTACGTGACCCCAAGCTGACCGAGGATGCTCTTGAGTTCGTACAGAAGCTGATGGACTGCAACATCCCCAAGTGGGCTTTGGAGAACCCTATCAGCATAATCAGCAGCCGAATCCGAAAGCCGGACCAGATCATCCAGCCCTACGAATTTGGCCACGATGCCAGCAAGAAGACGTGCCTGTGGCTGAAGGGGCTCCCGCTGCTCAGGCCAACCCAGTACGTCGAGCCTCGCATCGTCGATGGCAAGCGGCGCTGGAGTAACCAGACAGACAGCGGGCAGAATATACTGGCCCCAAGCGCAGACCGCTGGAAGCTGCGGTCCACTACGTTCGACGGAATTGCAAAAGCCATGGCAACCCAATGGTCTACCCTATGACACCCTGCTACCAATGCCTGACCCCTGCACCACTCAGCCCTAGGGCACGGTGCGTCACCTGCGAGTATCGGCGCTCAATCGCAAATGAGCAAGAGAACGAGATTCTCTACGCTGAGATAGACGCCCTAAAGCAGGAGATACAAAAACTTCAAAAGGACTTGTCATGAGACCAATATCCGCCGGTGACCGCTGCCTTGTAGTGGGCGGCCTAGGCCAATCTAAGAGCCCGAACATCGGGCTGACTGTGACTGTTAAGTCCTTCCAAGGTGAGCATAGTGGTAGAGGACGAATCTTCCGCTGCACTGGTCAAGGTATCAAACAGTTGACTGACACAGGCTCCTATGTGGAGACAAATGAGGCGGACTTTGCCGTATCATGGCTCCAGCGAATCGACCCAACCCCAACTAAGAAAGAAGAATCCCGTGAACTTCAAGCAACCAATTAACATGGCCGGCGTACAGCGGATGATAAGCTACGAGTACAAACGCGGTGCAGAGGACTACAGAGTAGTGGTTAGAACTCACGCAACCGGAACCAGCATCACAGTGCTTCTCCTTGCTCCTCACGGAGCTAAGCACCCAGTGCTTTGGCATGCAGACTGCTTGGGCATGGACGTGTTACCCGCAACAGATTTTAAGGAAGTGAGAATCTAATGAACTTCAAGCAACTAGCTAAGTGGTACTGGTCCCCCAAGCACCCGACCTCCTACGTGCTTCCCCACCCCAAGGGCGGGCACCCGGCAGGTATCGGGCTCTTGGTCAAGAAAGACCCAAGCCTGTGGCCCGCCTTTAACTTGTGCTGGGCCCGGTATGACTTGTCAACTTGGGCAGGGCAGGAGGCTGCTGTCATGTATGCGACAACAGCCAAGAAGATTTTAGAGCGACCGGCAGAAGGTGGCACACTTGGCGAACTAGCATGCCTACTTGGCCAAGACGGCTTCACCGCCTACTGTCAAGCGCACGGAATCAAGCTGCACCTCAGCTTGGTTCGCTGATGTACCCCAACTTCGCAGCGCTGGACGCTGCTACTGACTTCCGGACCAAGGCCGGATTCACACTCGCTGACAAGCAAGTGGCCGGCATTGAAGAGCTGGCCGCTTACCCACGCAACGCCAACTTCTCCGAGGTGGGCACGGGAAAGACGGTGATGTCCACAGCCGTCAGCCTGATGGCTGGCAAGGACACCACCTTGGTCTTGGTACCGCCAATCATCATCCCACAATGGTGCAAGTGGCTTCGCCGCTTCACAGACTCTGTAACTGATTACCGAGGCACACCTACAGAGCGACGTAAATTAAACATTACTGCCAGATTTGTAGTGATGAGTCATGCAATCTTTCGTATGGATTACGAGAAGCTATATCATGCACTGAACAGCTATGACTTGGAAGTAATAGTAGATGAGGCGCACTCACTAAAAAACCCATCTTCAATACTGTATAAAAACGTAGCTAGACTCTCAGTAGGCCACAACTTACAGCTACTGACAGGTACCCCAACTTCTAAGCCGACTGATGCCTATGCCTATATAAAGCAGAAGACTCCAAAGGTTTATCGTACCTTCGGCCACTTCGAGGGCATGCACGTTGCAGAGCGAGACTTCTTTGGCAAGGTGACCCAGTGGCAGCTACTAGACCAGGTGGCTGCCAATCTGGCATTGCAGACAGTCAAGTTCACCAAGGAAGACCTCTTCGGGCTTGACCTTGACCCCCAGTTCCCGGACTGCACCTATGACCTTGACCCGGCCCACACCAAGTTGTACGAGCGACTCATGGAAGAGCAGCTACTACTTTTGGGTGACGGTACAAAAATCGACGCAACGACAAGCACCAAGTTGTTCCACGCAGCACAGCAAATTGTCTGTAACTGGGCCCACTTCAGTGGCGAGTACAAGCGTAGCGCTATTTACGACATCATCGACCAGACTATTGAAGAGGTGCGGCCGACCGGCTCCAAGCTCATTATCTGGACGTTCTACAAGATGACCACCCGTAACGTCATGGAGTACCTGGCCGCTCAAGGCCACAAGGCAGTAGCCGCCTACGGGGAGGCCAACAGCAACAAGTCCTTCGAGCTGTTCATGGAAGACCCTACGGTACGTATCCTTGTCGCTCAGCCCCAGTCGGCAGGCGTAGGCCTCAATGCCCAAGGCGTTTGCAGCGAGATGCTCTTCGTAGAAACCCCGACGACACCGCTTCTGGCGAGGCAGGCTATTGGCCGAGTCGTCAGGATGGGCCAGAAACGCAAGCCGCGCATCAAGGTGGCTGTGGCCAATAACACCATCCAGACCAGACTACTGGGCATGCTGATGGCCAATGACGACCTTGTGAAGCGCGTGGAAAATACACGAGATTCAATTCGAGACTGGATTCGCGGAACTTAATTGCCGTAGAATCCGTCGCTTCACTTATGAAACCCCTATGCAAGAAAATCCACAACTCTTACTTGAGCGTCAGTATTCTGACATCTTCGCTCAGCGACTCAGCCACGAATCAGTCTCCCGATGGGAAGCTGGACGCAGTGCCCACCGATTTGCCGCCTACAAGGACAAGCAACTGGTAATCTTCAGCCTGTTCTACGGGGAGCCACAGACAATCCGGGTGCTCACCTGTGTAGACGTGGGACTGACCATGACAGGGGGCCTGCACTCCACTTGGGTAGACGGTGACGGCAAGACTGTAGAAGTAGGCCACACACCTGTAGAGGTCTCGAACAGCGTGTTCCTGTGGCATGTCTTCCACAGCTCAGTCTCCTACATCCCACACAAGGGCAACTTTGAGGTCAAGTTCCCGCTAGCCTACCGCAGCCCCCATAACGTGCACAAGCATGCCATTGAGGGCGTGCCCTATATCCTTGAGCGAGCAGTCTTCGACTCCACTTTTCCAGGAGTCTGACCATGGCCAAGCTCTATAAATACTACCAACTTGTTGGTGGCCAAGAGGTGTGGCAGCCTATCCAAGCGGAGCAGACGCTGGAGAGCATACGCCCAACTTTCGTGACTATCTTGGCAGTCGATACCCTGCTGCCAGAGAAGCCAACGAGGGAGGCTCTGGATGCTGCCAAGTACAGCGGACCACTCTACTTTGACTTGGATGCTGAGGATATTCAGGACTCTATCACTGACGCCAAGGTGGCCGTGCAGCGCCTGCAGAGTTATGGGCTTCAGGCCTACGACTTTGAGGTGTACCTGAGCGGCAAGAAGGGGCTGCACATCATCATCCCGGAAATGGCGTTCAACCAAAAGCCGGTGCCCATGTACCGGCTGTTTGACGTTTACAAGGAAATCGCATTCAAGCTCTCCACACCCAGTACCGACCTACGGGTCTACACCGGGCGCAAGGGGCGCATGCTGCGGACCTGTTACAACGTCCGGGAGAACGGTAACTACAAGGTGCAGATTTCGCTGCAGGAGCTTGAGTCACTGACACCAGAGACCTACAAGTCCCTGTGTGCAGCACCCCGGCATATGCCCCCAGCGCGGCCCGAGTTTCGGTTCCAGTTCGGACTATTATTCGACGAGGCAGTGCAGAAGGCAGGGGTCACGAAGAAGCGGCGTAAGCCCAAGGTGGTGACCCCCGGCCAGATTCAGCAGGACCTGCCAGTGGTGGTCAAGCTGCTCAACGGCGAGTCGGAAGCAGGCTTCAACCTGATTGCAATGCAATTGGCCTTGTATGCCCGTGAGTCCGGCTGGAGTGAGGAGCAGTTCATCAACCGAGCCCAAGGCCTGATTGCCAACCACAAGGGAGGCTCTCGCTACGGCAGCGCCAAGGCGCGGGAGCGGGAACTCTGCAACATGCTGATGTATGTTGAGGACAACTTTGCCTACGAGTACAACAGCAGTGCCTTCGCCAAGTTGCTGACCCCTGTAGCAACCCCAGAGAGCCCCACAACAGAGGCCGGCGACATGCCCCTTGAGGACGGGGAGTACGACGGCTATGACTGCGGGATTTACAGGGGGCCAGACGGGTACTTCACTAGAAATGATGAGGGGATTGAGAACTACTTCCTGCGCGGGATAGTCAAGGAAGTCACAACCTTGGTAGACCCAAATACAGGTGCCATCATGGCGCTCACCGGCAAGATGGCAGGACAGGACTTGACCTTTGCCCCCGAGGACTTCCAAAGTTCTTCTGCCATGCAGAGGGCGGTATCACGTACTGGAATCTCATTTACGGCCAGCGACATTGTGGCTAGAAAGTTGTATGAAATGCTAATCGACGAGTCAAAACGGGCAGGGGCCAACACCCTGCTGGTAGAAAAGGAAGGCCTAAGTTGGTTCAAGTCTGCTCGCTCGGATGAGGAGGAGCTTCGCAAGGGGTTCCTGATTTACGCAGATGAGCGGGGTGTGAGGCCGAGTGTTCATGTGCAGGGCGACTACCCGCTGAAGTTCAACGGTTACCCAGACCCGACAGGTAAGTTCCACTCAGACCTTAGCCGGTGCCCCTCTTTTGAGGATTACTTGGCTGTGGAAGGGAATAGGGAAAAAGCCCAAGAGGCTCTGTGGAACTTGTTTAGGGCACAACCTGCCGAGGTGCTTGGTAAGCTCTTGGGCTGGCAAGTGGCATGCTTCTACCGTAGCGTATTCCATCTGTGCTACGGCAAGTTCCCCTTGCTGCACGTTGTAGGGCAAGCGGGCTCAGGCAAGTCGGAGACAAACCTTGCCTTGCTGCGCCTGCACTACCACCATGCTGACCCGGTGCAGATCAGCCCAACGTCTACGGTGTTTGCCATCCAGAGCTTTATGATGTCTTCCGCCAGCATCCCGCTGTTTGTGGACGAGTACAAGCCCAATGACATGCCGTTTGAGAAGCACCATGCCATGAAGCTGATGCTGCGGGATGCCTACAACTGCCGGCCTGTGATGCGCGGCGGCGGCAAGCGGGGGTCAGAGGGTTTTGCGAGTGTGAACGAGCAGACCTTGACAGCCCCCACAATGTTCGTAGCCGAGGCGATTGAAGCTGAGACGGCGCTCTTGGAGCGGGTGGTCTTGGCCACGTTCCGCCGGTTGCCAGGGATTAAAGGGGCTCAGCAGTTCGCCCACTTCCAGCGGTTCCAGCAGAACCAAGTTGTCCTGTCCCATATAGGGGCGTTCATACTGCAGAACATGCTGGCGCGGCTGGACAGGGAGAGCTTCTCCTCGAAGTTCGACGCGCTCTACGCAGCGGCCCGTGCCAAGCACTGCTTGCAACCCGGAGACTTGGACACCTTATCCCCGGAGGAAATCAAGCGTAAGGGGCATGGCAGGGAGCGTATTGTCTTCAATTACGCAGTGGCAGAGTTTGGCCTTGGAGTGTTCGGCTGGGTATTGAAGACGCAGTTCGGTGATATGTTTGACAAGGAAATGGCTGAGTTGAGAAACGCATGCTATAGCCGTATGTCAGACTTGGTATCCAATACCGTACCAGAGTACGTCAGGGTGCTACAGCACCTCGGTGATATGAGCCACTTGCAGCCAGACTCCCAAGCTAAGCTAAACTATGGCTATGAGTTCCAGCTCAAGGACATGGGTGGACGCAGAGTTCTAGAGTTAGCGGTGAGGCCAGCGTACAATAAGTACCGCATATACTGCAAGAACTTGGGGATGAAGCCGCTGTTCAACGGTGAGGACTCTTTAGCCTTGGCACTGAAGGATTGTGGTCAGTTCATGGATATCTCTGCTGGCACTAAGCACCTACCGGCAGCGACTACTAGGCTGGACTATGAATCGCTGGTCGAAGCCGGGATGACTATTTTTGCAGAAAAGTGATTGCATTGCCAAAAATGGCAGTATAATCTCTAAAACCCAAGCACCCAGCTTGGTTGGCAGGCCGGAAAGAACGGTCAAATTAAACTGAAAGTAAAATTATCATGGCATTAACTAAAATCACACCCGCATTTGAGTCACAAGACGAGACCTCTAGCGCAGCACCAGAAGCAGCAACAGTAACTACAGCAGTAGCAACTACCAAGCCTTCCGCCGTAGTCGCCAAGCCAAGCTTCAGCAGCATCACCAACCCGATTACAGGGCTGAAGGATGCAGTCAAGGTGGCTTATGATAGCTTGACCTGCCTCGTAGCATCTAACGGCAACTTCCTAGAGCGGGAGAGTAAAAAGTCAGTCGGTGACGAGATTGTGTTTGAGTTGCTTAGCTGGCAAGATAGCTATGTTGTCCAAGCTGGCGATGACAAAGCTGAAAAAACTACAGTTCGGTATAGTGACGACGGCGTAGTCTGCTCGGACGGCACCTTGGTCAAAGAACACCTTGAGACCTTACGGGAGCTTGGTTATGAGAAGGCAAGTGTAAAAGAGCGAGCAGTAGTAGTTGGGAGTGTAATCACTTGCACTAAAGGCCCACAACTGGTTGACGACTTGGTTCAATTTGACCTGAGCCCCAAGTCCAAAGGCAAGTTTAGCCGATACCAGTTGATGGCTCTTAATGCGTTGCGACTCGGCAAGGCAACTGCTGAATCAGTTACAAAGGTTCGTGCTCGCACTGAGATAGCGCAGGCAGGTTCTAACGCCTACACGGTAGTTGTGTTTGAGATAGCTAATTGACACTATGGGCAGGCCAAACCTTAACGTAGTAGGTAAGGTAATTGGCACACTCAAGGTAGTAGCAGAAGGCACACGTACCGAAAAAGGGTATCAAAGGTATATGTGCCTCTGCACTTTGTGTGGTGCCGAATCACTGAGAGCGAAGTCGCACCTGATAGCCTCTACACCCTTGTACTGCAAACTTTGTCATATACCGGAGAGACTGAGAGGGGTCGATAGCCCGTTGGCTTCACACGCTGGCTCTTACTCCTATACTTACACCAAGTGGAAACAAATGTGGGCTAGGTGCCGCAGGTACCCCAACTATGCTACTCGTACCCCACAAGGGGCGTGGTCTAAGTACGAAAATTTCTTAGAAGATATGGGGGAGTGCCCAGACGGTATGACGTTGGAAAGGCGTGATAACAATAAAGGTTACACATCCGACAACTGCTACTGGGCCCCTTACTCTAGGCAGCTGACAAACACCGGTCGTAACCTTTATGTGCATCTGAACGGTAGGTACGTAACCTTCACTTTTGCCTGCGAATATCTAGGGTTAAGTGCCGGGTCAGTCTACAGGCGCCTAAGCAAAGGTGTTGGTATAAAGGAAGCGTTTTTGGGTAGGCTGGACAGTGATAGGTTCTTCAAGGGGACAGAAGCTCTACAAGTAGGCCTATCAGAATCGGAGTATCAACTCTTTATAAATAACTACACTGACTCATAAGATGAACAATTACCTAATTTTAGATACAGAGACAACTGGCCTGAACGGTTCAGTCTGTGAAATCGCATGGGTCACCATGGACGAGAACCTCAACATCCTCGACCAGCACGAGACCCTTGTGGACCCCGAGCGCCAGATTGAACCTGGTGCATTTGCCATTCATGGAATATCTAACGATATGTGCGATGGCAAACCTAAACTTGCTGATGTAGCAAAACTACTTCCAGAGTCTGGGTGGATGATTTGTCATAATGCACCCTTTGATACTCGAATGATTGCTAGTGTTTACACACCAGCAGCAACCCTATGCACTCTGGCCTTGTCCAGAAAATACATTACAGGCACCACCAACCACAAGTTGGCCACCCTGCAATCGGAACTTGGTCTACCCGACCGCAAGTCCCACTCGGCCTTGGGAGACATCTTGACAGTGCATGACTTGCTGCAGGTAATCCTGCCGAAGACCGGCACGACACTGGAAGCGCTGTTCAAGCGAGCCAGTGCGCCCAAGATGCTGCATGTCATGCCCTTCGGGAAGCACAAGGGTGTTCCAATCCTTAACGTGCCCGCAGACTACCGCGCATGGCTCTTGGGTAAAGCAGGGCTCGACCAAGACCTCAAATACACCTTGGAGAAAATGAAAAATGTTTGATGACATCAAGAAGTTCAATACGATGTACGGGTTCCCCTGCCCGGACAAGCCCACCCTGCCAGACGGATTCCCCCTGAAGCTGCTCAACTTCACGAAGATTCTTCGTGATGAGCTGGATGAAGGGTTTGACATTATCGAAGCCTACAACAAAGAAGGTTCGACTGATTTAGAAACCTTGACTAACCTTGCTGACTGGTTCTCTGATGTTATGATTTACTGTGCATCGGAGGGAACCAAGTATGGTCTTCCTATGCAACAGGTGATTGACATTATCATGCAGTCTAACTTCAGCAAGATGGGAGCAGATGGAAACCCAATCAAAGACCAGTATGGGAAACTACAAAAAGGACCTAATTATTGGAAGCCAGAACCAAAGATTTCACAACTTTTATCGGAGAAACTAAATGACAACACGTAAAATGCCTCTTGTCCTCGTTCAAAAACGAGGCCGCCCAGCCAAGGAAGCACCAAAGGAAGTACCAAAGGCTGCTCCAACCTTGGTCACCATCCTAGCGGAGCGAGGCTCTCGCTACGGTACTTTCCAAGGCCACGCTAACGTCACACAAGACTTTAAGCGGCTGCTGAAGAAGCACTTGGATTCTCGAAATAAGGTGCTGACAGATACACAACAGGAAGCCCTTGAGATGGTGTTCCACAAGATCGGACGAATCGTAAACGGAGATGCCAATTACGATGACTCTTGGACCGATGTGGCAGGATATTCAAAATTAGTTGCAGATGAGCTGCAAGGTAACATACGCTAAAACCAAAGCCCTCTTCGGAGGGCTTTTCTTACATTAGGAAATATATGAAAATTGCATTCGATTGTTCATCAATTATGTGGACATGCCTCTCAGTAGGCAAAGACCAAGAAGGTTTTAACGCTGTTACAGAAGACGGCAAAGATTACTGGATAAATACCCAAGCATACGGCTACGAGAACGCCGTAAACTCCATCATCACCTCTCTCAAGAAATTCAACCTGACCCCCAAGGATGCCATCCTTGTGTTCGAGGGCCAGTCCAGCAAGGTCATGCGCGGCATGATCGACAAAGAGTACAAGGCCGGTCGCGGCAAGCGCCCCAACGAAGCCTACGTCGAGTTCAACAACCTCAAAGGGCAGTTGCAGAGCGTCTTCTTCAAGCTAGGTGCCCTGTCCCTGACACAAGATTACGTCGAGGGCGATGACATCCTTGGCTGGCTGGCCCAGCACACGGAAGAAGACCTTGTAATCCGCTCTGGCGACGGTGACTTGGCTGTGCTATCCGGCGTCAACGCCTACGGCGCGACAATCCACACCAGCATCGGTGACCGCGACTTGGATGAGAACCCCTTTGGGCCGTTCGAGAACCGTTGGATTAGCGTGTACAAGGCGCTGGTCGGTGACTCCTCCGACAACATCAAGGGTATCAAGGGCTTTGGCCCCGCCGCCTTCGCTGAGTTCTACCGCGACTACGGGGACGCCGGACTTGAAGAGCTGGCCCGCTTGGCTGAGATCGGCAACTTGGACGAGTTGCACCCCGAGTGCGGTGTCAAAGTGGTCAAGAAGATTTTTGACGGCTCTGCCGAGTTCATCAAGTCATGGAAGCTGGCCAAGATTCACACCGAGTGGGTCAATACCCTACAGAACCCGTTGAAGTGGTCCCCCGGCCTGATTCGCGGCAAGGTGGATGATGAACGGCTGGCGAAGTGGCAGGGGCAGTCCCACCTTGTCTCCGGCTCCAAGTGGGAGTCATTCAAGTCGTGGGCCAAGCCTCTGATTGCCCGGTCCGACTTCGTGGCACTGGACATTGAGACTTCAACACCTGATGAGTCTGACGAGTGGGTCGAGTCCAACGGGGGCATCGTTGATGTCATCGGCTCTGAGTTGTCCGGTATGTCACTCACCTTCGGCGACAATCTGCAGTACACCGTCTACATCCCGGTGGACCACACAGACACCGACTGCGTACCCCTCGACGACGTGGCCGACTTCGCCATGAACCTGGGCAAGCAGTTGGTCATCCAAAACGTGGCATTCGAGGGCCCGGTGCTCTATAACGCTTGGGGTGAGCGCTTCAAGAACAACAGCTACGAGGGCTACTTGCCCAACTGGTTGGACACCAAGCTGGAAGCCTCCTACGTCAACGAGAACGAGTCCTTGGGCTTGAAGAAGCTGGCCAAGATGTATTTCGGCTACGACCAAGTTGAGTACAGCGCTGTAACAACCTTGGAAGGCCCTATCGGCACCCTGCAGGGTGGCCAGTTGCTGAGCACCTTTGACAAGTGTGTCAAAGAAGCTGTAATCCGCGAGGTCACGGCGGCTGACGTAGAGATGGAATCACAGAAGTATGCCGTGGCAATGGACGCATGGGAGCGAGACATGCGCTCACTGGACTGTGAGACTCCGAGGCCTACCGCCACGGTCTTGGTCGAAGGCGGCACAATCGAGGTGGAGCCAGCGGTCTTCGAGGCCACCGAGCGCCGCCAGTATAAGATGCGTGAGTTGTCCGCTGCACACGTCAAGTCCTACGCTTGTGATGACACCATCGTCACCGCCTCGTTGCACAACTTCTTCAAGTTGCACATGCAACTTGAGCACCACTGGAAGGTGTACTTGGACGTTGAGATTGACGCGTCTTACCTGCATGCCCAAAGCTACGTCCACGGCGTTAAGGTTGACGTTGCCAAGCTCTACGAATTGGCGGAGCTGGATGCGAAGACCAAGGTTGACGCCGAGGCCGTGCTGCATAAGTACCTAGTCACCCACGGGTGGGAGGGCACTGTTGCACCTGTGTTCGAGAAGCTGGACGCAGCGGCTATCAAGCAGGCAGCACTGATTTGTGGTCAAGAGCTGAAGACGGCGATACGCACACCGGCAAAACTTGTCCCAATGATTCAGGACAAGCTCTTGGCAGACTTGGTGTCCGCTGATGACGCCGCCGCTGTGACATGCTACGTGCATCGCCGCTTCGTCGCCGCGCCGGAGTTCAACGCAGGCAGCCCCAAGCAGATTACCAAGTTGATGTACGACGTGATGGGCTTGCCCCTGCGCTTGTTCAACAATGGGCCAGGTACACGCTCCAACGAAGCTATCCGCAACGCCATGGACGTGCCACTGACCTTGGAGGCCTACAACGCGATGCCGCCACCACCCGGTGCTCGGCTGCCAAACCCTTCGACGGACACTACGGCGATTGCCTATGCTTTGCTGGATGCTCCAGAAGAAGAGAAGGCTGCGCTCGAGGCCTTGAAGCTGATTAAGATGGTTCAGACACGTAGTGGACTGTACTATGAGACTTACCCTAAGTTAGTCCACTGGAAGACCGGAAGAATTCACTCTAACCACAACCAGTGTGGAACTAATACACGCAGGGCCAGTAGCTCAGCTCCAAACCTGCAACAGCTCCCAAAACATGCTAAGATTGAAGGACAAGCTGCAAGGTTCCGCGAGGTAATCGTGCCACATAAGCGTAACGCCGTTATCGTCTCGATGGACTTCTCTAGTCAAGAGATTCTGCTCTTGGCTGAGTGGTCCAAAGACCCGGTTCTGCGTGAAGTATTCGTAGGTGACTCACCAAAAGATATGCACTCGATTACTGGCTTAGGCATTTACAACGGACGCAATGAGGCTATAACTTATGAGCAGTTTGTCGCAGCTAAGGATGACAAGTCTAATCCACTTCATGAGGCTGTAAAAAAGTGCAGAGCTTTAGGTAAAGCTGTTAACTTCGGAAGCCAATATAGGATTAAGCCAGGAAAACTAAGTCGCATGCTGATGGTAAATAAACAGGATGCTACAGACATGCTTGAGGCTAAAGCTGTAGCCTTCCCAGTAGCTGAGGCATGGGCTGAGACCGAGATGGCAGCCATATATGAGCACGGCACCGTGAAGACCTTGTTGGGGGCTGTTCGCCACCTGGCCAAGATGATTGACCAAGCGTCCAGCGGGGATGAGGAAGGGCCCCAGCGCCAAGCCTTGTCGTTCCGAATCCAAGGCTCTGCAGCCGAGATGACCAAGTTGGCTGAAGGCCGTATGTGGAAGGCCCGACTGGAGCAGGTGTTTGACTGTGAGGTCATCGCACCGATTCACGACGAGTGTGTGTTCTCTGTAGCTGTCCCGGACTTGGTGCCCTTCATGGGCGCTGCCCATGCCTGCATGGTGGGTGATTATGCTGGCATGGAGTTGCCAATCAAGAGTTCCATCTCGTTCGGCCCGTCTTTTGGCGAGCAGATTGAGATTGGTGATTTGCCTGTCGAGGCTGCCATCGTCGGCGGCCTGAAGAAAATGGAGAAAGCATGACCGCAGACCAGAAGCCCGAAACCATTCAGCAGGTGCTATCAGAGTTGTTTGGCAACCCTTGTGGAAACATAACTCTAACATTTGAGTCGGCTGACCGACTCAATTTTGGAGGTTTTACACAGGCCACTAAGGTAGTAAACATAGACTTCCACCTATGGAGCGATAGCGGTCTAGACTATGGCCCAGACTACCGGGTAGGGTCCGTGATAGTTACAAGTGCCAGTAGGCAGGACTTTATACACAGGCTCTGGCACTGCCGCGCTACCCTTGTATATGGACCAGAAACAGACAGAATACTTAGGAGCTTACTAGCATGACTACCACAAACCGAGGCAAGGTAGCTGAGGGTCAGGTGAAGAAGATTCTGTCTTCTATCACTAGACAAGACTTCGCGTGGAACCGGCTGCCTGACGCCCACGCGGGGTCAAGGCAGCCGACCTTGGCCGACTTCCTACTTGTAAATCGAGGGCTGCCGATTCTGCTTGAGGTAAAAGAGACAGCCCATGACTTTAGGTTACCCGTAGGTAACTTCAAGCTAGAGAATAGGGCTAGGATGCGGATATTCCAATTAGCAGGTGCGAAGTGCGTTATACTGATACACCATAGTAAGACTAAAGTGTGGCGGTGTACCGGCCTTGACTACTTCGGTACGCAAGATACCGGGTCTTGGGACCTTAGAAATACATCAGAACTTAACTTAAAAGAGGCAATAGAATTATGCTTACAGTAAAACGCATTACCCGTCCAGGCCTTCCAGAGGCTGGACGTATTTTTGGAAACCTGACTCTAGTAGGCACCCATGAGGTCGTAGGTAAGCACAGGTATGTAGATGTAAAGTGTACTTGTGGAGTAGAGAAATCCGTTAGATTCGATGGCATACTCGCTGGTCAGGTGGTATCCTGTGGTTGTGTAAGAAATGAAAGAAACAGGGTTGTAAACTTACGACACGGCAAAGGAGGTAAGGTGGCCGGCAGACACCCCATGTACAATACATGGTCTGACATGATACAGAGATGCTCTAATAAAAAATCAGCTGTTTATAAGTATTATGGGGGACGAGGCATTACGGTATGCGACGAGTGGTTGGATTTTTGCAATTTCGACAGAGACCTAGCTAGTACATGGTTTATCGGTGCTTCGCTGGAAAGGATAGACACTATGTTAGGGTACGCCCCAGCAAACTGTCGTTGGGCTACAATGGAAGAGCAACACGAGAACACTAGAAGAAGTTACTTATTGACTTTTGAAGGGAAGAGCTACTCTACCAAAGCATTGGCTATACACCTAGGAATATCTGTTGACTCTTTACGCCGCAAACTAAGAATATACCACGACTATAGTCTAGAGGCTATAGTCCAGTCTATACAAAATCACACATACCTACACGTAACAGGTACAGACTCTCCCAACCAATTTAAGAGGTACAAAACATGCTAGTATGTTGCTCCGATTTACACTTGGGGGCTATTCGTAGCTCCGGTACTACACCAGCCACCCAGTGGGCTCTACGACAGCACGCACTGCAGGAATTTGCAGGCTTTCTTCCTACAGAAGGTGACCTACTCATAAACGGGGACTTATTTGATACGGCAAATGTACCAATCAGTGATGTGCTAAAGACATATGAGATTCTTAGTGACTGGCTTGAGGCTCACCCCAGTTCTAAGCTGTACAACTCTGCAGGTAATCACGACCTAAGCAAGACTTCTACAACGCTTTCTAGTTTTCAGTTCCTAGGTAAGCTCCTAAGCCGAAACTTCCCTGAGCGCTATGTGCATATCGAGCAGCCGACCATGACACCCTACGGGTATGTGATTCCCCACTTGGTAAACCAAGATGTGTTCGACGCCGCTCTTGCAGCCACACCAGAGTGTGAGTACGTGTTCCTGCATGCCAACTACGATAACTTCTTTGCCAAGCAGGCGGACCAGAGCTTGAACGTCTCCAAAGAGCAGGCCGCAGCCCTGCCCTGCAAGACAGTTATCTTTGGTCACGAGCACCATGCTAGACGCTTGGGCAAGGTCCTGATTCCGGGTAACCAACTGGCTACCTCGGTCTCTGACTGGCTCTCAGACGGCGATAAGTACAAGGTGGTCATCCGTGGCGGCTTTGGGGTTCACTTCGAGACGACAGCCCTCCGGGACCAAGAGTTTATCGAGATGAGCTGGCGTGACCTGCATCCCACCGGGCACAAGTTCATCCGAGTGAGCGGCAGTGCGGCGCAGGAAGAGGCCCACGAAGTTGTCAATGCCATAGCCGCCTTCCGGCGCACATCCGAGGCATTTGTCATCACCAACGCAGTGCAGATTGCAAGTGTCGAAGGCTTGTCCGCTGACTTTGAATCAACCCTGGAAGCTGCTAAGGGCTTTGATGTCATCAAGTGTCTGCTTGAGACGCTTGACACTGAAGAGCGGGTTGTTGTTGAAAATCTACTTTAGGAAATAAAATGCTTAACTACTTAAAACTTACTAATTTCAAACGTCACGAGTCCTTGGAAATCAACTTCGGCGGCGGTCTTCAGCTTATCCGTGCGGCTTCCGAGGCAGGTAAGTCCTCTATGCTACAGGCCATCGCCTACGCCCTATACGGGGCACGGGCCTTACCTATGTCCTTGGCCGCTACCGTCACCTACGGCAAGCCTGAGACCTCGCTTCGTGTTCTGCTTCGCTTCTCGTTTAATGGCTCTGAATTTGAAGTAGAGCGCCATAAGGGCGGTGCTGAGCTGCGCGGTGATGGCGTTACGGCCTCTGGCCAAGCTGAGGTCACCGCTTTCGTGGACCGCCTGTTCGGCTGCTCTGCTGCCGTTGCCACATCCCTGATGTTCGCCAACCAAGGGGCTCTGCGTGGCGCTCTGGAAGGTGGCCCCGGCGCGGCGGTGTCGCTGATTGAGAAGCTGGCCGACGTGGACGCACTTGACCGCCTGGTCGAGAAGGCCCAAGAGCAACTACCCTCCGGCAACACCAAGTTGCTTGAGGCTCGTATCACTGAGCTGGCTGAGGTGAAGCCACCCGTGGCTGACTTCGCAGAGCTGGAAGGGCTCTTGGCCGAGGCTAACAAGTTCTTGGCTGTGGCCACTGCCCAAGTTGAGGCGTGCAGCGCCTTGGCTGCTACAGACACATCAGCAGCGAGCAAGTTGCTGGCTGATGCAGCCAACGCTAAGGCAGGCTTGGTTAAGGCCTCGGAAATCTATAAAAACCTATCTACGGAGGCAGAAGTCGAGGTGCCCACCCTGCTGGACACCCAATACTACCGCGATAAGGCCACCGCGCAGTCGGCGGCGGCGGCCCTGCGGGCACAGTACGCTGAGTTCACTCGCATCGACCAGTATGAGCACGTCGCCACAAGCGAGGCGGAGTTTGCCGATGGCAGCCTCGCCGCCGTAGCCCGCCAGAAGGCAGTACAGGCGGAGATTCTGCAGGTCACCCGTGAACTTGCCCAAGCTGAGATGGCTATTATCCAAGGGAAGCTCTGCGACTTCTGCGGCAAAGACTTCTCCGAGGTGCCGGAAGTTATCGCCAAGAACACCGCATGCGCTGCGCTGGCCGAGTCTGCCCAAGTCCGCATGACAGCGCTCAAGGCCGAGGCAGTCGTGCTGGCCGCCCAAGTGCAGGATGTGCGTGACACCTTGTCTGCAGCTAAGGCCTTGGATGCCCAAATGGCTCGTCTGCCAGTCGAGGCCTTCGGCGGTTACCCTCGTAAGTACAAGTGGGTCGGCGGCGATGTGCCAGAACTGGACACCGCCGACTACAACAAGTTGCTGCGTGAGGTGGAGGCCAAGAACTCTGCGAGACAGTACACCTTGGCCCGGGTGGAGGCCGCCCGCAAAGGCTTGGCTGCACTGGACTTGCCTGCGCTTCAGGCGGTGTCAGATAACCTACAGTCGCAAGTTGGTAGGGCGACTGAGCTTTTGGCAGACTCCGCCAAGTGGAAGGCTGAGTTGCGTACCGCTCAGAATGATGAGAAACAGGCGCAGGCTGAGGCTGCGGGCATAGCCATGGCCCTGGCAGTGGCCAAGGGTCAGTTCGAGGCTGCACAGGATTCCTATGCGGCATCCCAAGCGGCGTTGGCCAAGGCTAAGGAAGACCTGGCCACCTACACACTGAATAACCGGGTCATCAAGAAGATTCGTGAGGCTCGCCCCTTGGTCGCCAAGCAGCTATGGGGCACCGTCTTGGGCACCGTATCGCACTACTTCAGCCAAGTACGTGGTACCCAGTCGGTAGTCACCCGCGAAGGTGGCGGCTTCCTTGTGGACGGAAAGCCTGTGGAAGGGCTGTCCGGCTCCACGCTGGACGCCCTAGGTCTGGCTATCCGTATCGCGCTGACCCGCACATTCTTGGCCAACGTGCCATGGCTTATACTTGACGAGCCTGCAGCAGCCTGTGATAACAACCGCGAAGCAGCCATGCTTGGGGTTGTAGCAAGTTGTGGTTTTCCACAGGTGCTGATGGTAAGCCACAGTGAGCTGGGTGAGGCTTTCGCCAGCAGCGTAGTAACTTTTTAGGACACCTGATGAAAAAATCAACCCTCACACCCTCAGAGAGCAAGGTATTTTTTGCCCTGCCAGGGACCCGCATGGACCTATTGGTCAAGACAGGCCTATCCGAGGGTACGATAGCCTCGGTCTTAGCCCGGCTCACTGCTGCAGAGGTGGTGAGGGTTTCAGGTAAGTCGGCTACAGGTATCGCAGGCCGACCCTCGGCCACCTATGAATTGGTGGCCACCCCTATCACTGTCTACTATGATGGGGTACGGGTCCCCTTTGCCGAGCCTACAAAAGTACGGGCCCCTACGGACCCGCTCTTCTTGGCTTTCTTTAACCCAGCTACTTGATAGTGGCTTGGGCTAGTAGTTCTTTAGTACGATCACTGCCTGCGTTCTTTCCGAACCAATAGGCACAGGCGCTAGTCCAAGCCGTACCAAGTGCTCCTAACATAATCATTAGTGGCGCGGATTCTTTAGTTTCAGGGTAAAACAGCATAACAGTTAAAACCCCGAAGAATCCCATAGTTATCAGATATGTAAGCACTGCAGGAGTTGCAGACCTTGAAGACATCTGCATATCCCGCGCAGATTTTCTATCATCTACTGAAATCTGCTCTAACTTGATCTCATGGTCAGCCATAAACTTTTTGAAGTCTACTTCTGCCAACTTGATTTGGGAAATCTGCTCTGGAGACATCTTCCCACTATTTAGAACTTCTGTAACAGACTCTAGAGTTTTGGCCTCAATACCCAGCTTATCTGCAATGAACGATGCAGCGGCACCCCCGAGGGGCCCACCGAGAGCTGTGCCCAACATTGGAGCTAGTGCTTTAATCCAGTCGTTCATGCGAAGGCCCTTGTTCCGTCTTGGTCTATGATTAGGGCTTGAAGTTTTGGTTTATCACTAAAACTCACATGAACCCATCCACCACCATCCTTATCAAACTCCCTAATAAGTTGGTCATACTTTATAGGACTGTCAATGATAGCCCGAACGATGCGGTCTACGGAGCCATAGGTTGAACAAGTAAAATCTACAGCTTCTGCCTTCAGGTGCTGACTTGTACTTCTAGAACCTAAAAGTCCATTGAGAGCAGGACAGCGATAACCAGAGCTAATCCTAATTGGATTAGACCGAAGAAGAACTCGAATTTCCTCAAGTCCGAGACAGGCTCTTTTTGCTGCTTCATACAGTTCACTCGGTAAGGTGTTGTCGATTCCATGGCGAGCTGCTGTCTGGGATGCACAGAACTCTTCAAGGGTGAAGTGGGGTGATAGGTTCATTTGCGCTCCAGCAGGTTGATTCGGGCATCCATGCGGGCATCGGCGATGCTGAGCTTGGTTAAGTCAGAGTGGATAGCTTGCAGATCGGAGAATACGTACCCAGAAATCCCAAGAATCATGACTTGGGCAGTCCCAAGAACCCAAGCTAGGACCCGCCAAGCACCGCGACCTTGATTCAGCATCTGGGCATCTGCCTCAGCTTTGGCCTCGAACGCAGACAGGTGGTTATCCAACTTGTCGGCTACTTCTCTTGTAGCCTCTGTATTGGCCACCATGGAGGCATTTATGCTGTTCAAGATGATTAAGAAGGCCCGCTGCTTAGGGTCGTTCTCACCAGAAATCAGGGCTTCTATATCGCCCACCCGGTTGTCTGTACTGCGACGGCTGTGGACTGTCATTTTTCTGATACCGGCTGAGTTGTGATGATACGCAGCAGAGTGATAGCCACGCTGATAGCAATGCCTACGAACATCTGCTGAACCTGGTTCAGCGGCAGTAGGCCAACGTAGCCCTGCAAGATTGAAAGCACTGCCAGTGCCAAGGCGAACTGTACAGTCCGGGATTTGAGTAGTTGGAACATCGCAAGGACCTTGTGATTTGGGTTATACGAAGCATAAAGCAAAACCTGCAGAACCCTTATGAGGTGCTGCAGGTTCCGATGAGATTGGCAGTTTAGCGAAGCTCAGGCGGACATTGGTTGCGTGTGCGCTCACTGATGAAGCTCTCATAGCAGTGGTTTTTATCAAACCAGAGCAGGGTGTCGATAACCTTGGCCAGCCTTGGGCTAGTCCGGTAAGCTCGACTGCTGACGGTCTCGTCAGCCCAGCCACCGGCCAAGGTATTTACCAGCTGGTCTACTGCGATTGCAAATTGCTTGAAGCTCATGGCTGGGGTTCCTCATGTGCGGGAGTTGGCTCTGGTTCTGGAGTTGGCTCTACATAGGGGTGGCGCAAGTCCCAGACTATCTGAGCCTCGGCACTCAGGGTTTTATCCGCTGGGTCAGCCTCAAAGTCCAGCACCTCAAGCAACAAGGCCATGTCAGACCTTGCCTGAGTATTAGCCAAGGCTTGAGCTTCCGTGATTGCCTGCACCATACCAATCTCCTGCATCTCTTCTGCTGTAGCCGTTCGCATCCCTGCGATGTGCCCCAGCATGATAGTCTGCAGCTCCGTCTGCCTCTGCGGTGAGACATGAGAAGCTATTACGGTACGTCCGTGAGACAGAATATCTGCTTCACTCCATATGTCGTTTTTTAGAAAGTCAATCATGATTAAACCCTAACACACATCAAAGAAATCCAATCAGACACAGAGGCACCGACTGACAAGGTAGCTGTCTCTTGAAACCCGTCACTAGACCGGCCCCAAAAAGTTCCAGTAGTAGCCTCACGCATCAATGTACCATTCTTGTAGAGCGCCTTGATGGTGAAGCCCTTGGGTGCTACGAACGCTGTCTGCGATGCAGTGGCGGTGTAGTCAAAGAACGCAGGCACACGACCCAGCGCCTTACGTGCAATATCCTTACGGCGCAGTTCGTCACGTAGGTACATCGCTGGGGCATACACCTTGCCGCTAGATGCACCGCCTGTGAGCACCACACCCTCATTTGCCGAGAGACTTGTGATTGCGCCAGTGGATGTAGCTTCTGAGTCGATGCGTAGCAGATCACGGAAAGAGGTGCGACCCCATGAGGTGCCCACTTGCAGCGTGTCAGCCACATCGTCGTAAGCAAGTGCAGTGACTGCTGTGGATGTACCAGCGATGGTGCATTGAGCGTTGGCTTGGAACAGCGGTAGTTCGGTCCGATAGATGTGAGCGATTTGGTCTGCGCTGGGGGCTGTTGCGGAGATGCGCCAGAGGGCCATAGAACTGCTACCGATGCCGCCGCCACCGTCCACCGCATTGCACCCAATTCGCAATTTTCCAAGTGCGTTTGTGAGCGTTGTTGCAGCAGCAGCATTCGTAATAGCCGCTTGTATTCCGTTGATATAGAGAATCAAATTCGTGCCACTTTTAACGGCCGCCACGAATGAAGATACCCCAATCGGTAGTGCTGAAGTTCCAGTAGCGGAGAAATTGCCACCAGAGGTAACCAAGGTAATGTCAGGCAACCCCGTTGTTGCGGCTACCGATAGTCGCCAGCGAGGGGTGGATGATGTTGCGTCGGCGCGGTCCACCAATACCTGAAGTGGTGTGATGGTCGCAAGGTTGACCCAACCCATCACACAGAAGTCACCCGTACCAAAGTCCAGATTGGCACTGTAAGGCTGCTCAAGGTAGTTCGATGCACTGAACCCAGAGTAGGCTACCAAGCCAGCACCCGAGGCCACTGCAGCCTTGGTGAGCGTACCGTTGAGGACGAGTCCGGTGTTCTTGACAGAGCGGTCTGCGTCGGCGAGTTTTACGCTGATGTTGTCAAACCCTAAAACTCCACCACTGATATTTGCATCATCCCCGGCACTCACATACATAGAAGTCGCTGTTGCAACAAAATCTAGTGAAAAACCTAGAGCACTGGCAGAAAATGTGCTAATAGCTGTAGTCGCAGAGGTACCGGCAGAGTTAGAACCAATACCAACAAATGCCCTGCTTGTTCCGCTTACAACCCTTGCGGAACCTTGCAGCCTATATGTTTTTCCAATAACACAGGCCACTGTTGACATCTGACGACCGTAGCCAGCAGATACTGTAACTTGCATCTCTCCAGCGACAGCGGCGGACGTAGAGGCGTAACTAGCAGACGTGGTCCACCCACTCGTATCCGTAGTGAACGTCCCATTAGTCACCAACTCACCACTGGCCGTAATAGTCTCGGCTACCGTGTCGGCAAGGTAGGCACCGCGAATATCACCGGGGAGCCAGCCGCTGTTGTAGGCGTTGGTGATGTAGGCAAGCAGACTGTTAGCAGATACTGCTGGGTTATGTCTCACCGTAGACATACCAGCAGTTGACCCCATTACGGGGTTTTTAGGCCCGACCAACGCAGTGTTGCTTGACCCACCCAGAGGCCATGCGGTAAAGGGTGTGGTAACTGATGTGAGCGCGAAGCTGGCAGAAATACCAAGTAGTGGAACAAACGTCAAGTAGTTGTTTCCGTTACCTTTCAACCATAGAGTAGTCCCAGCTATAGAGACATAACTTGCAGCGCTGGTGTTGGCGCTATTCACAACCGTCCCATCGTCCTTAATCACACTCACACCACCAGCAGTAGCCACAGCAATAGTCGGCACTGGCAAACCCGTTGCGGGGTCTATTGGGGCGGTGTCTAGGACAGTGACGGCTAAGTCGTTGACTACCGGATTCACAATAGCAGGAATAGTCCCACTGGTTATAGGCCCTGTAGCTGCATTTCTATTGACGATACGGTTTGCGTTGTACAGGTTCCCATTGGCATTCCTGAACCGAGTGTAGTCAGACACAAAGTCAGCTTGTGCCAAGTGTAACACTGAACCTACCACAACCTGACCATTTGAGGCTGAAAGTGACGTTAGACTGCCGTTATATAGTGTTCCACCACTGGAAGCTGTGAACACCATCCACATCGGCACACCGGGCTGAGTCAAGTCATAAATCACCACCCGTGCAGACTCAGCAATGATAGCTACTTGTGCAGGAAATTCCCGCACATTCCCACGATAGACCTGGGTTACTGCAGGGCTGGCGGACCCAAGCTGGTAAAACAAGCCGTCGGTACTGTTCTGGAAGTAGCTCCCAACCCCTGCCCCTGGTGTGGCCCAAGCTGCCGTAGCCGTAGCTACTTGGCCGAGCCAGTTGGTACCGCCCAAGGTCTCGGTGTACCAAGACCTGTCAGCGCATCGCTTGCGCCAAGCGCCACCGTCAGAGTCCTTGCTGGTGTCATATATGATGGACTTTACCACCGTACCCTTATGTATATTTGGGCTGAAGGCCCCAAGGTTGAGGCTTCCTACTTCCAACGTGTTGTAGTCAATCATGAATTAGCTCCGGGTTGTCTGTACACTGACTTGTATGCCAGCGCTGATTCCAGACGTAAAGGTGATGATGTTTTGGAACCCGTCGCTGCTGACGGAATAATCTGCAGGCGATTTTCGCACAATGCCGTTGACGTAGACAGCTCTTACATCACCATTTTTTGCAAGAGTGAATACCGTCTGGCCTGCAGTAGCGTAGAACTCCTGCCAGATCAGCTGCTTGGCCAAGGCTTTGGAGGCTGTGCCCTTGCGGCGAATCTCATCCCGCAGGTACATTGAGGGTGCGCTGACGTACCCGCTGGTGGTGCTTCCAGTCAGCACTACGCCATCGACAGACGACAGGGACGATAGGGTAGAGGATGTAGTAGCCTCTGACTCCACACGTAGCAAGTCCCGGAAGCCTGAGCGACCCCAAGACGTGCCTACGTGTGCCGTATCGGTGCCTTCGTCGTAAGACAGGGCTGTAACGGATGTCGAGGTGCCTGCGATAGTGCATTGAGCACCTGCTTGGAACAACGGCAGTTCAGTTCGGTAGATGTGGGCAATTTGATCTGCGCTGGGGGCAGTGGCGGAGATGCGCCAGAGTGCGAGGGACGCGAGTGCGGGATTTCCTGCCGCATGATCTACGCCGAGCCTGAATAGTGCCGTGGCGTTATTCATGGTAAGCGTTGCAGCGGTAGCCGTGGCAACTTGCACAGCATTAACGTACAAATAGACCGATGCTCCCGACTTCATACAGGCAATGAATGCAGGGCTTCCAACAGTTACAGCCCCGCCGGAGATTGGTACAGAGGTAGTTCCGTCCGTTGTGGTGAAATTCACAACACCTGTACTAGCTGCAATGTAAGCATAGATTCTTGAACCTGATGGGGTTGTGTTTTGTCGCCCAAACAAGTAGCCAAGTGAGGATAGTGAGCTCGGCGTAACCCACCCCATCACACAAAAGTCACCCGTACCGAAGTCCAAGTTAGCCGAGTAAGGCTGCTCCAAGTAGTTCGATGCACTGAACCCAGAGTAAGCCGCCAGATTTGCGCCCGAAGCCACAGCAGTCTTGGTCAAGGTTCCATTTAGTACCAAGCCGTTGTTCTTCACAGACCTGTCAGGTTCGGCGAGCTTTACGGAGATGTTGTCGAAAGCGGTGGTCTGCGTTGCAGTGCCGCCGTTAAGTAATCCCAAGTAGTGAGTTGTTTGTGTTGCTATAAAGCTGGCAGTGAGTCGCCCAGAAGCTGAAGTCTGGCTATTGACAACCTCACCTGCATTGGCAGTAGAGTTTGACACCCGCAGAGTAGCATTGGCAGCTGTCCCCGGCGTGATAGTTATACCTACAAAGTAACTACGCCCGACCACACAGGAGATTGCTTGATACGCTGCACCAAAGGTCTGCGATGCTGCGATAGTGAGAAGGCCTGCACCGCCAGACTGCACAAAAGTCGCGCCATTAAGAACAGTCCATCCACTCGTGTCCGTAGTAAAGGTTCCGTTGTTAATCATCTCACTGGTGACTTTACAAGAGATATTGTCAAAGTCGTTGTATTGACCTGTGGAACCGCCATCATTACTGAGGGTTATACCAAGGTTTGCTGCTGTTGCGGTGAAGCTCAGGGTGTTAACGCCGGCGGCCAGCCCGCTATATGCGTAGTCTGCACCGTTGACTCCGCCAGGGCCCAAGCTGATTGATGCAGCAAAGGATGTACCTGTAGCAAAGGTCAAGCTGACAGTATAAGTACGGCCCACCAGCAATCCGGTAATCAGCTGGAACGCTGTACCAGAAGACCCTCCTGCAGCGATGGTTACCCGCATGGCACCGGATACAACACTCAGGGTAGAGTTTCCAGAGGTCCACCCGCTTGTGTCTGTAGCGAATGTACCGTTAGTCACCAACTCAGTGCCTGAGCCGTCGGTGATGGTCTCGGCAGTGGTAGAAGCCAAGGCGGCCAAGCGGGAGTCTCCAACTTGCCAGCCAGTGTTATACGCATTGGTGACCCGCGCCCTCATCGACTTGCTTGGGAAGGCTTTGTTCAGCTTATTGAGCGTGAAGGCACTGTCTATACGATGGAATATATAAGGGGCTGCAGGGATGATCTGAGACTGGTCCTCAGCGCCGCCAGAGAATAGATACCCCATACCAGAAGTAGGGGCCCAGCTTGCGGCGATAGAGCTTAACTCTTGGAAACGGAAAGTATCTGTAGTGGCGTAGCGATTTCCCATGAACAGTGTAGAACCTACAAACCCGACTGAATCCACACGCTCTGTATTCAGACTGTTAAGCACAGTTCCATCTTGCTTGATTACGGATACACCCCCAGCCGTGGCTACGGCAATAGTTGGCGTTGGCAGCCCTGTATAGGGGTCTGTTGGTGCATTTTCTAGGGTCGTAAGTGACACGTCATTGTTAGTACCTGCAGGCAGGTAAGTGGTGTACAGAACTTGACCCATAACCAAGGTACCGTTACGGTTGGCTATGTTAGTGATGTAGTAGTTGGAGGCTGTAGCGTGGGTGCGGCTTCCACGGTCTGCAGTGAAATATACTAAAACAGTTCTATCATTCTGAGCCACGGCCAAGGTGCCATTGGCGGCTGATAGTGAGTTGTTACTGGCAGCGAAGTAGCCGCCAATTCCATTGGTGAACACCATCCACATGGGGCAGCTTGCCTGAGTCAGGTCATAGATTACAACCCGTGCGGTCTCAGCTACGACGGCTACAAGTGCGGGAAATTCCCGCGTGATGCCTCGGAATACCTCAGTCGCTGAACTTACAGCGCTACCTGTCACAGCCTTATACGCAGTAGCCACCGTACCAAGTTCCAGCTGGGCACCCCAGATATAGTGGCCTTGCCCCGTCAGGAATGTTCCAAGCAGAACAATGTCATGGGTGTTAGCCGCACTTGAAGTGGCGGTATAGGTCATGGAGCAGCGGAACCAGCCGCCGCCCAAAGCCAGGATTGAGGAGGTGCAGTTAGTAGCGGTACTGACTGCGCCGGTGTTCAGGTTGAAGGCGGCAGCTGCTGCGCGGGTGGTGTTGTCCAAGCGAACAGTACCGTCCCCGCCAGTACCTAGCTTAATATAGGCACTATATGTATAGGTTAGGCCAGATGTGACAACAGGATTAGCGTAGACATATGGCACAGCATTAGAGAGTGAGCTTAGCTGTACGCCAGATACACCGCCATCAGGGGTTAATACAGAAACAACGGTACGTGTCGCAGAAGTATCGGTAGCCCACCCTACGTTAAAGAGTGTGGTATCTGGTAGTAAGTTTCCATTTAGCCGGTAAAACTTATTATCAGCAGTTAGCTGATACATAGCTCCGCTTGTATCTACTGAAACATCAGCCAGTTTTACAGAAATATTATCAAAGTCTGCATACTCACCGCTTACCCAGTTGCTACCCCCAGACACAGTAACGAAGGTAGTCGTGGTTGTAGCTACGAAAGAGCCATAAGTTGTAACACCAGACACAGACCCCATAGTGAGGTTTAATAGGTTACTACCACCAGAGGTAGTTCCAACATAGAGGAACGAATTTTTACTTGCGGCATTGGCAGTGGTGAGGGTGGCTGTGATGTAATAGGTCTTTCCTACAACCGTGGTGATAGGCGTAGCTTGCGTAGCATTCGGGCCCGCACCGGTGCCAGTCACCCGAATACCCCCAGCGACGACGGATAGTGTGGCAACTCCACCTACCCATCCACTGGTGTCTGTAGCGAAAGTGCCGTTAGTCACCAGCTCTGGGTTCGCCAGAGACGCAACATATGCTCGGGCAGTAGCTTCACTAGGCTGGCGGCCAATCCATCGGCTACCCCCAAGAGCTTCCGTGTACCAACTCTTGTCCGAGCAGCGCTTGCGCCACTCTCCACCATCAAAATCCTTCGACGTATCGTAGATGATAGACTTCACTACAGCTCCACCATGCAGCATCTTACCGATGCCTGCCAACTGCTCTGCGGGGGCCGTACTGGCTGCCCACGCTGCGAGGGCTAAGTCCTTCGCAGCGGCAGCGCTGGCTGCCGCTGTAGAAGTAGCGGAAGCGCTGGCTGCTGCTGCAGTAGCGCTGGCTGCAGCGGCAGCGGCATTAGTGATGGGGTTTGTAGCAGTGACAACGGCAGAAGCAGCGACGGCAGCGGCAGATGCAACTTGGGCTGCAGTCGTCAGCGTGTTGTTCTCTACGTTCTGAGCGTTCATGGCCGCAACGGCACCGGGGAGCCAAGCATGGTAGGCATCAGCCCTCACCGCAAAGTTCGGGGTGTCAACCCGACTTGGTGCCGGTGTCGTATTGATTGGGATGGTTACGGTCATGTGGATAGCCCTTGAATATCAAAGTTGCATAGGGAAGTAGAGTAGTATTCTACATTGATGGAGAAGTTTCGGATGTTTCCGAAGGTGGTGAGAGTGGCATATTCAGCCTCATCCGTGGTAATCCATGTGCAGGGTGTGGCCCTAAGCCCTGACAGGGTGTGGTAGACACTTCCGAGTTGAGCCTTGTCAAACAGCGTATCTACCTTTAGGTCCTTACTGTAGCCCTTCTGAACGAAGGTTGTAAGTCCATTTGCATCAGTTTTCTTAATGCTGTAGTCAGTGATACCTATAGACGCCCCGTACTGTGAACCACCTAGATCAACTACCTGTCCAATACTTATATGCCCACACTGTACAGTTGAAGGCCCAGTAATCCTTATAGTTATATAAGATGAGCTATACATAGATAGGCTTGTATCCACATAGTCGGTCTCCTGTATTACAGTGGAGAAGTAGTATTGATACCAGTTTGATATATCTGCACCATCCAGGTTCTTCTTGACCACACTCATCAGCGGTCCACCTGGCTCAGACAGCACACTCACCTCAAGCGTCCCGCCGACCAAGCCGAAGATTCCGATGCCGGAACAGTAACCGGGTTGCAGAATATAAATCTGCTCCATACTGGACGAACTGGCGGTGCTGACCTGGGAGTCGAAAGCCGCCCAAGTGTTAGATGGCCCCTTGTTCAGCCAGTAAGTCGGCGATAGGTCTGGGGCATGCCCTACGTTAGGGGACAGGATGCACTCCCACACCTGATTCAAGTAGGTCACCCGGTCATTGATGGTATAGGTGGTACCCGCTGCGTAGGCCGCATTGGCATCAACCAAGTTGGTGTAAATCAGACCGCCGGTTGTTACATCGGCTGCCCGTGAGGCAGTGACGTGGGTTGTAGCGCAGTAGCTGGATAGCCCCCCCTGCTCATACTGTGCTCCCCACAGATAGGCCCCGGAAGCCCCATCCCCTGCGTATGAGCTGGTAGACCCGCTGACTAATTCAATACGGCTGGTCGCTGAGCCGGTGGTTAAGGCAGTGGCAGTCACAGCGATTCTGTACATTCCGTTTGCAAGTGCCGTAACACTGCAGGTCAGCGTACCTGTACTGGTGAAGGCCCCTGTAGCCAAGTCAAATATAGCAAAGTCAGTAGGGGCGAAATTTGGTGAGTAGCCGGGCGAGATTCCTACTTGACGAGCCCCGGAGTAGGCTTTTATATGAACTGAGAAAGTGTAGGGCTGTCCTGCGGTGACGCTGCGACCTGCAGACGTGATGGTGTGTGCCCCTGTGCTACTATCCTCGACCAGTCGGTCCATAGATGCAGTGCCATCAGGTGCCGTTGCGGTGTTTACCGCAACGGTGGTGCCTGTTTTTGTCCATGCTACGTCCCCGAACTGGCTGCTATGAATTTGCAGGTTGGTGGTAGCCAACTCAGCCAAGAACCCATTACACACACCAGTAAGCGGGTCAAAGGTGATGCGTGGGACATTAGCTGCTGCAGTCTGCAATACCCCAGAGCTATCCACGTAGGTCGCCGTGCTCGCTCTGGAGAATGACCCGGCAGTCACCGGGGTTGGCTTGATTACTTTCATGTTGCAGGGACCTCAGTAGTTTGTAGCGACTCACCGCCTTGAGTTACTTTCTTGAGCACTGCGCTGGTGTAGCCGGTGCTGCCAGCGATAGCGCGTAGCTCGTAACTCATATTCTCCAGTTGGCGGCTCTGTTGGCGCATGATCTCAGCTTGCTGGGCAATCAAGGCTTCCAGTTGTGCTGTATTGCTTCCTCCGGTGCCGTCAAGCAGGCTCTGAGTCTGTGCTGCATTATAGATGCGGCTGGGGCCAGTTGCCTCTAATTCGGGGCCATTCTCGCCCACCAAGCGCAACCCTCCGGTATGGAATCCACCTGTAGCGAAGGCGGGTATCGACTGGCCTAAGATGGCGGCAATGACCGCCCGCAATCCGCTGGCAGTTTTATCGGAGCCAGCGGCTACAGCGGCAGCGATTACATCCTGTGCGCTTCCGGTAGATGCCCCCAAGGCCAGCAGCTTCTTGTCGATCATGTCTAGGAGAGCTAAGCTCTCAGACTTGTAGTCACCCATGGCCAAGATGTTCTTGTCCACCAAGGCTGCAACGCTCTCAGAGTCAGCCAGAACTTTGCTGACTAGGCTGTCTTGTCCGGTAGCCTGCAGAGCTTCGATCAGCGGGTTGATGAGGGAGTTCACCTTGTCGCCGGCAGCCGCCAAGCCTTCGCCTGTGGCGCTTTGGGCCAGCAGGGTTGCTTGAGCGAATTGAGACTTCAGGTCTTCAGCCTTCTGAACATCAGTCATTTGGCTGAATTTGTAGCTGCGGATTGTCTCGCGGATACCTGCGGCAGATTTGGCTAGCAGGTCAGCCAAGGCCTTCTGGGACTCATAGTATTTGACGGTCTCATCCTTCAACTTCGCCAGCTGGGTCACTGAGGTAGAAGCCGAGTTCACGAAGTCCTGCATAGCCTTTTGGTAGGCCAGCACTGCCGCCTTGGCTACCGCTTGGGCGGAGGTTACTTGTGCCTGCAGAGCGTCACGAGTCGTAGTCTCAGCCACCAAGTTTTGGTTTGCTGCTGTCAGTGCCCCCTGACCATTTCCTCCCAGCTCGGTGATGATCTGGTTGCGTAGAGCCTGAGCCGAGTACATCTTAGCCTCAGAATCCTTCAGGGCTGCTTGGGCGCTTGTAAGAGCGTTGACAGCATCAATGTAGGACTGTGGGGTGTAGGCCTCTGAACTGCGGTTCCACCAGTCACCGACATCCCTCATCGCTCTGCTCGGGGTGGCGTTCACTACATCCTGAGCTTTAGCCACTGCGCTGTACTTGTTTGTATAGTCAAAGTAAGCGTTACCGTAGTTGCTGGTAGCCGTGGTGTACCGAGTAGCATTGGCCTGTGCAGTATCAGCAGCAGCTTGGGCCGCAGTGATACGAGCGTTGGCGGCTGCGAGTTGCGTTGTCAGGGTGTTGAAGTTCGCGGCGGTGCTTAGAACTCCGCTGTTAGATGGGGCACCAGACTGCACGGAGGCAATGCGGCTCTCAATCTGAGATTTTGACATCGACTCAGGGGCAATGATGCCGATGGCGGCATCCCGCACTGCGATGCGCTCGGAAGAGATGTCACCCAAGACCTTGCCAATTCTACCGGCCAAGTCCTCGAATACCTTGGTGACTGTAACCATGAAGGTTTCAGTGTTCACAGAGGCCAGCGCAGCCGACAGCTTGGTGAAGTCGATGTTGGCAGAGTCTGCAGCTATCGAGAGGCTGTAGATTTGCTGCTGCAGTCGGTAGGCCGCCTGCTGGGAGTCAGTAAATCCAGAAGTCAGCGGAGGTATTTGGGCCTTGAAAGCCAGAACACTGCTTGCGCTGTCGCCCATGATGGAATTCATGAACAGCAACTCGTTGGACATGGCTGCAGAGGCTGCGGTGGCAGCGGCCAGCGAGCTGACCACTGGGGTAGCTGCAGTTGATGAGAGCAGCGTCAGGCTGGAGGTGACCAAGCCCAAGGACTGGACCACATCTCTTTGGCTTCCAGTGACAGCTTTCAAAATAGCCTCAGATGCAGTGACTGCGGCTTTGGAAGCCTCGTCAGCGAGCGTCTTCAGAGCTTCCGCTGTGGTGGCGAACTCAGGGGCCAAGTTCAGCAGCACGGCATGGGCTGTACGACCGGCCTCAGTGTTCAGGTCAAGGCCCTCTACAAGTGCCCGGAACCCTGCGTTTGTGCTTGGCAGGGCGTAGCCCAGCAGTGCCAAGGCCTTGCGCATCTTAGTCTGACTGTCTGCCACCTTCTCACCGCTGGTGTAGTAGGTGTCGTAGAAGGCTTGGCTGGAAGCGATGAACTTGTCCAGACCGCCGTGGGCCTTAATCAGCTCGGCAGCGGCTGCAGCTCCCGAGATACTCACTGCGAACAAGGCGTGGTGGGTAGCTGTGAGCCAGTTGTTCACTGTGGACATACCAGAGGCCAGACGGGCCAAGGTCTCACGGGCCGACTCGCCTTCCAGGGCCATGCCGGCAATGTTAGGCACCAGCTTCAGGGCCAACTCGTCAGCCATACCCGTAAAGACCGCCAGTACGGTGTCGGAGGTAGCTCCGGCGGCTAGGTCTATGCTCTTGCTGTAGTTGGTGATGGAATCAGTGGACAGGCCCATAGCCTTGGCGGAATCTGCTGCCGCAGTCTTAACACCCTCAAAGGCAGTGGTCCAGCGCTTGGCGATTCCAGCATCAATTGCTGAAGTCTCTGTCCAAGTGCGGTCACTGGTGAACCAGCCCCCTTGCTGGTACATGTTGGCGTAATTCTGGCCGCTGAAGCCAGAAGAGCTGAAGGTGCCTCGTGTGCCCTGCTCCCGCACCTGAGTTTCACCATGACCGAAGGCACGACTGACCAGCCCACCAATGACACCCGCCACAGGTCCAATGCCGGGAATCATACTGGCAATGCCTGCGATGGCATCAATGTTCAGGCCGTCAATCTTGAAGCCGCCGGACAGGGCTTTGCTGAGGCCGTAACCGCTGACGCCGTTCATTACAGAGCCTGCAATAACACCAGCCAGTTGGGCCCCGCCTGCTTGAGCAGCCATAGTGGCCGACTGCAGGGTAGCAGTGTTGGTCATACCTGCGCCGAACTCGCCCAACAACTGGTTAGCCCCCTCACCCAAGCCAAGGGAGCTGGTGATGCTGGCTGACTTGTCCATCAAAAAGTTACCTACACTAGCACCTACGTTCATGCTGCCTGTCAGCTTGTCGTACAGGCCGCTCAGACTAGCGAGTATGGTTGAACCTGGACCACCTAGACCACCCAGAGCACCGGGTCCGCCCAATCCGCTGAGGAACCCTGTACCACTGAAAGCGGGGCCGCCCATCATAGAGCTGAACATGGCTTGCATGTTCACCTTGATCGGCTTGCTAAGCTCATCTTCCAAGACCTTCTTCAGGTTCTTAGCGCTCTCTTCGCCGCCGGCGGTAAGACCACCGATTACAGCGTCAGCCAAGGACCCTGCCAGCTTGTCGCGCTCGGAGTTGGCCAAGATTGTTTTTGCGGTTTCCGCTGCGCGTTGTGTGATTCCGGCAGCCTTCTCGCCTTTTAGTTTATCCATCTCCGACCGGAGCGCTGCGATTTGAGCGTTGTACTTTTCCATCAGCTCGGTGGCAGCGGTGATGGGCACACCACTATCCATTTGGGATGCAATCAAGGCGTCCAAGTTCGCTTGGGCCTCCTTCAGGTTGGGCACCAGCTTGTCGTACTGGTCATTCAAGGCTTCCTGTGCGGCTGCTGAAGCCTTTACACCTGCAGCGTAGGATGGGTCAGCGTAGCGTAGAGACTCGTCAAGCGCAGCGGCTGCGGCGGCCTTGACTTGGGCCTTGTCCTGTGCGTCCCAGAATTCTTGGGAGGTCTTCTTCAGGTCGTGCAGGGCCTTACCGACTTTGATGACTTCAGACTCTATCAGGCGGAAGGTTGCGCTGGCTGCTTTAGCCTTCTCGGCGGAGATTTTCTCGAAGAAAGATTCGGCAGAGTTCTGGGCGCTGGAAATCTTAGTTTCCATATCCTTGACTGCCTTAGCCACTTCCTCTGATGTAGCTTGTGGGTTTGATTTTTTCCACTTATCAGTGGCTGACACGATGTTCAGAATACTGGTGGCATAGGCATCAGAGTAGGTCTTTGCATCATGCTCAAGTAGCGCAGTCTTCTCGTCAGAGAATGCCCGAGTCATAGCTAGAAGTTCAGCAAAATACTGCCCTTCTGTAATCATCTCTGCGTCCCGCTTCACCTTTAGGATTGCCAGCTTATCTGACTCTAATTTATCGAATAGGGCAAGCGCTGTTGTGTGACGCTTAGTCAGCTCAGTCAGGGTATTGTCTTGGGTGAGGTCAAGGGCAACCTTATGTGGCTTAGCCTTGCCGGCTTTAGCATCAAAAATATCTTCTTCAGAGCCTTGGATTCCACGACGCTTAGTTTTAGATTCCGCCAAGTCGAAAGAGGCTATCTGCTTCTTGATTTGAAATAGCCTATTAGTGTCTGTAATAGTCTTTATCACGTCAGTGGACTGCTGCTGACGGATTTTTACCAACCTAGACTCCAATTCAGCTTGAGCTGTGGCATGTGCCATCTCTGGGTCATACATACTGTTACGTATAAAGTACAACTCAGACTCGGCGGCCAGCAAGCGCTCGATACCGGCCAGTTGGCGGTAGTATTCGTCAACCCGGCGCACAGCGGCTTCACCATAGGCCTTATCAGCAGCCTGACTGGCTGTCAGACCGTCTTTGCGGGCCTTCAAGGCAGACTCAGAGGCGGCCAGTTCGCTGGTAAGGCTCTCATTAAACAGGTTCATCTTCGCTTTGATGGCGGCAGACGATTCTTGCAGACCCTTCAGAGTTTTGGCGTCTTGCTTCTCCAGCGCTTCCTGAGCGCTCTCACCAGCAAAAATCCACTTGACAGCCAGAGCGCCGACGGCGGCAGTGGCGGCAATCACACCCAAAGTAACTGCTGCTATCCCGGCAACGAGCGCCCCCGTGGCCAAGGCTGACCCGGCAGCCAGTATTCCGGGGGCCAGAAGCTCTAAAGACATAGCCACGCCTGCAATACTGGAGCGCAGGGCTGCCATCACAGTGGACCCTACAGCCACCTCAGCCATGAACGCTGTAGTTGCTGCCCGAACTGCGACGAATCCGGTAAGCAGTGCCGTCAGGGCTTCCTGGCCAAACAGTATGTAAGCTCCAGCTACGCCAAGCATTGCTTCCTTGTGCTCCCAAGCGTATTTAGTAGCGTCTACGAAGGCTAGACCCACGTTGACGGTTCCCTTGACCAAGTTCGCTAGGCCTGTCTGGAAACTGTCACTGCTGAAGGTCTGGTGCAGTTGGTCAGCAAACACCATCAGGGAGTCAGACACAGAGCCAAACGCCTTGACTAGGCCAGTCTCTAAGGAGGCTTTCAGCGCATCCAAGGACCCTTGAGGGGTCAGGCGCTTCTCAGCTGAAATGATAAAGTTCTTTCCGGCGGCGTTCTCAGTAGACTCTTTGCTCTTGGCTGCCATGATGTCGAATGCTTCGTTCACCGCCCTCACTCGGACGGCTGCAGCTTCAGCCTTCTTACCCTTGGCTTCAAGGGCCTCAGCCTCCTTGAGGTGCTCAGGAACCATAGACTTCATGGTCTCCAAAGCCTTGGCTTGGGCAGCTGCAAAGGTCTTAGAGCCCCGCTCGTTAGACAGGCCTGCGAAGTAGCTGTCCTGTGAGGCCTTGGTCTTATTGATGGTGGCCAAGGTCAATTCACGGAATATCTCGATGGTGGGCTTGAGTTCACCGTCAGCCTCTCCGCCTATCTGGCGAATGTTAACTTTTAGCTGCTTCAGTGCCTCAGCTACTTTACCGCTGGTCTTAGTGATCTCAGTATAGAAATTACGATAGCTGGTACCTGCTGCTGAGCCTGTAATACCGATCTGTGCCAGTGAGCCCAAGCCTTCAGCAGTGTCAGCCAGAGATAGGTTAAAGTGCTGAGCTACTACAGAGGCAGTCTTAAACGCTTCAGCCATATCAGACACCGAAGCGATAGTATCAGAGGCGGTCTTAGTTATGATGTCCTGTAAAGTCTCATACTGCTTTGCAGTGAACCCATAGGCTTGGCCGACGGCGACGGTGACTTCTGCAGCCTTTTGCATAGCCACGCCCCCCGCTGAGGCAAACCGCATCGTAGGCTCAAGAGCAGCCATTGCGTCGGCGGCGTTCAAGCCGGCCAGGGAGAGGACCTCAAGTCCCTTGGCAGCTTCCAGCGGACCGTACATACCCTTGTTACCCAACTCCAGCAGGCGGTCACGCAGCATAGCCATGTCTGCAGCCGAAGTGCCAGCTACTTCAGAGATACCAAACAGGGTGGTCTCAAACTCCTTGCCTGACTTGATAGCCCCCATCAAGCTGAAGGACACCGCAGCACCCGCCAGCAGCGGTAGGGTGTTACCCCAAGTGAGCCATAGGGCTCCGAAGCCCGATGCCAAGCCTCGTACGCTGGAGTGTAGGTTGTTACCGGATAGCGAGAGTTTCTCGAAGCTTCCAGCCAAGGCCTCTGCCTCTTTGGCATGAGACGGTAGGTTCAGGGCTGGGAGAGCCTCGGCAATTGGCTTGAGCGGGGCGACACGCATCGCGTTGTACGGTGTGTAGGAGCCGACAACCTCGTTGCCGCCCAAGCGTTGGCCAGTGTTACCTATGTTTGCAGCTTTTTGAGCCGCCAACTGGGCCTCCCACCAAGCTGCCCCTGCTGGTTTGTAGCCTTCCATTGTAGAAGCCTTCATAACTCGGGCTGTGGTCTTTTCTAGGGCTGCAACTTCCTTCAGGAGCCCAGCCTCATACCTCTGCATAGCCCCCTGCTGAGTAGCCAACTGGGACTCCCACCAAGCAGGCCCTGCAGGTTTGTAGCCTTCCAATGTGGAGGCCTTCATAACTCGGGCTGTGGTCTTTTCTAGGGCTGCAACTTCCTTCAGGAGCCCAGCCTCATACCTCTGTGCGGCCTCCTGCTGAGTCGCCAACTGCGACTCCCACCAAGCAGGCCCTGCAGGTTTGTAGCCTTCCAATGTGGAGGCCTTCATAACTCGGGCTGCAGCCCTGTCCAGCACGGCAGCATCCTTAGCAGCAGCCTCTACCCGAGCCAGCTCTACCTTCTTGGCGGCCAACCTGATAGCTTCTGCCTCTTTATCAGCCATAGTGCTGATAAGGGCTATCCGAGTCTCATCATGCTTGGCCAATACCAGCCCACTGCCTTGTATGCCTTGGCGAACAGTACCCACAAAGTCGGAGCCATACTTCTTGGTGGCCAGCTTCTCAGCGTCGGCAGACCCACTCTCTAGCATGCGCCGAATACTCTCGGAGCGCTTTTGAATGTTGGCCAGCATGGTGCTGGAGCCTTTTTCGCTAATCTGCTGTAAGGCCGTATTGGTGTCTGTCGCGTACTTGACATTCAGCGCCATATCTCGCTCGGCATCGGACATGCTTCTGCGGCGGGCAGCAAGCGCCTCCCGCTCGGCTTGGCGCTTCAAGCCCTCCACACGCTTGAACTCGGCAAGTTGAGCGGCCTGGAACCCGCCCAAGTTAACCCCTTGGCTCCGCCAAGCTGCCAGCTCTTCACCCTGCAACTGACCCATCACAGCTAGTCGATGTTCGTAAGCAGACTTCAGTGCCGTGGTTTGCATATGCACCAAGTTGAGGGATAGCTTATTGCCGCTCTCAATCTCCTCAAGCATCAACTCTTGGGCGTGTTTGAAGCTCCCGGCAATTCCGGTCTTCTCCATGGACTTCATTGCTTCCGACATCCGACCAAGGCTGGACTTGGATGAGGTGCCTAGCTGTTCTACTTTTGAGTCATAAGCCGCCGCAGACTTTATGAAGGAGCCGAAAGACTCCTCCTGAGCTTTTAAGTTCTTAGCGGTGCTGGGGGAGGCAAAGGCATGCGCGAAATCCACACCAGCAGGAGCAGCAGTCTTTAGGGCGGTGGCGGCTTTGGTGGCCGTATCGCCAAGCTTGTCCAGGCTTTTATCCAGGCGGTCGAGCTTAACCAGGTCTCCCTCGGGGATATTAACGCCTATCTCAAGTTTGTCATTGCCTTCGCTCATCGGGTGCTCCTGTAGGATTAGCGATTTTACTCGCTGCCATCGTCATTCACTAGCGACAAAAACGATAAAGCCAGCACTGAGGCTGGCTTTATTTGCTTTTCTCTGCCTGAAAAGACTTGTAGGCCCTATCAAGTACCCTTATACCCCACCATAGGTCTTGGGCATCATGCAGCCCTATTCTATGGTGAGCACAGTAGGCGTTGAACTCTACCAAGGTAAGCCGGTTTACCCCAGCCATCGCCGCCTGCCTCGTCTCTGACAAATCCCAGAAGACCTGCATTGTGTAGCTCAGGTGCTTCTGGATTGTCGGCCTTCTGGCCAAGGCTGCCGGCTTTATGCCTGAATTTTCTTCAAACTCAAGCAGTTCCTTTATGGAGGCACCCCACTCAAGTTCCCAGATCAGGCAGTCCTCTAGTTTTTTGCGTCTTCAGCCTCTTGCTCGGCCTTGAACGATTCAAAGTCTTCGCTTACGGACGAGATGTAGCGGCGGAAGTCCTTGATGGCCAACAGGCGCTTAGCATTCTCAATGCTATATTCCAGCTTCTCGCCCTTGATAGATACGTCACCCTTCCAACCCAACAGGATTGTCTTGGCCATAACTTCGCCCATCAGGCTCTCATTGAGCGCTTCAGCAGCCTCGCCCTTAGACTCCAAAGCAACTTTGTTACGCTTGTACATACTGGCCAAGAGGCGGTTGTACTTGGCGTTGCCAGCACGAGCTACCAAGAAGCTCACGCCGTTGCCGTACTCGACCCAGCGTCCGTCTTGCTCAGCTTTTTCATCTACAGCGAAGGTGGAAAAAATATCTAACATAGGATTCCTTGTGGTGGTGGTTGATTGATTCCGGTACAGAGTATATCGCAAAGTGATAGACCCACGGCTAAAGCCGGGGGCTTCATGCTTCACAGGCAATAGCCGCCACGGATGACTTACGCCCCCGCTTTGGTCTTACATCGCCTCCACATGCAGTAACGACCAATCCGGCCGCTAACATTCTTTTTGCTTCATTGCGAATATTGATTGCGGCGTTCACGTCTCTATCGTGAATTTCACCGCAAGCAGCGCAAGTCCAGCCCCTAACCTCCAAGGGCATTGATGGGGCTTTAGTCAAGCAGCCAGAGCACAATTTGCTAGAAGGGAACCACCGATTGACTTCGATGTACCCCTTGCCGGCTTTTTGTGCCTTGTACTTGATGAACCCCGTGAACATACCCCAGCCCGCATCGCCAATTGACTTTGCTAAGTTGTGGTTTTTCATCATGCCTTGCACATTCAACCCCTCGACCGCTATAACTTGGTTTTCGTCAACAATACGGCGAGACAGTTTGTGCAGGTAATCTTTTCGCTGATTTGCAACCTTGGCGTGAACCTTGGCTACCAAGACGCGAGCCTTGTTTCTATTAGCAGAGCCTTTTTGTTTGCGCGCTAGCTTTTGCTGTTTGCGCTTGAGGTTCTTTTCTGCTTTTCTAAAGAATCGTTTTGTGTCAAATTTAGAACCATCGCTTGTTACGGCGAAAGTCTCAAGACCAACATCAACACCAATGAATTTACCCTTGTAGGAGGGTGCTGGCACTTCTAGGCCGTCATCCATCAGGATTGCAGCGTAGTAGTGACCGCTTGCATCTTTCGATACCGTGACCGTCTTCATAGTGCCAACTAGCTCACGATGCACTACAGCTTTGACGTGGCCTATTTTGGGCAGGTAAATCTTGCAACCGTCAACAATCTTGACACCCTGTGGGTATTGGATGGATTGCTTACCCTGTTTACTTTTGAACTTGGGGTACTTCGCACGCTTCTCAAAGAAATTGACGAATGCACGGGACATATGCAGGCTAACGCTTTGTAGGACTTGGCTATGCACCTGAGTCAACCAATCAAATTCTTCTTTTAGCGCAGGCAGGCGTGCATTCAGTGCAAACTGACCTAGCCCTTTGCCTGTTTCTTTGTAAGTCTCTTGTGTTTTGCCAAGCTGTTATTCCAGAACCAACGCGCACAACCAAATGCCTGAGCTAGCTTTTGCTGCTGCTGCATGTTCGGGTAGATGCGTATATGGGTTGCTTGAAACATTTGCTTATTGTATATCTAATTTATGATAAGTGCAACAAGTTGTTCAAATTATTCCGAAGTTGCCTTATACCCCAAGCCTGGGGGCGGGATTTACGGAAAACTGTTAAAAAGGCTCCGAGAAATTTCTTTCCCGGAGCCAAAAGGTTGGTACCACCCAACCACCACGAAATTTAGACAGCTGCCACGCCGAAGGCGTCTAAAAACACTACCTTCTGCAGGGTAGCATCAGCATTAGAAGCGTCACGCAAAGCAGTGAACTTAACATCAGCCATCAAGTCAGCATCCTTGCCACCAGCGGTAATCTGGTAGGAAGAGATAGTAACTGCAGGCAGAGAGAACACATAACCGTTACCTGCGCCATCCATTGTGGAAAAGGCCAAGGAGGTCAAGGTGTTGTTCACGAACTTGTCGAAGATAGTCTTGTCGGCAAAGTAGATGGACATAGAGCCAGTCAGGGCGATAGTTCCGCTACCGATACCAACGCTACCCAAGGAGCACAGAGCATCTTGTTCGCGCAGAGCATTGTCGTAGTCCAAGCTGAGGGACTTGACGAAGGTGCTGGACAATGGGACACCGCCCTCCCACACTTGGCAAGAGCTTCCTGTGACGCCGGACTGGATGTCGAAGGTGTAGCTGGACACTGGAGTTCCAGGCAACACAGTCGCAGTAGTCATGGCTGCTTGCTTACCAACAAACGAGAAGTTGATGGTAGACAGATTACCCGACTGGATGGAAATAGCCATCTTGCTTGGGGTCATTCCAGTGAAGGCTTCAAACACGCCCACGTCAGTCATGTTCTTCTCAATGGTGTAAGAAGTCTGAGTGGTTCCATGGGTCAAGCGGCGAGTCTGCACAGAGCAGGTGGCGACAGCAGTGCCTACGGTAGCAGGGGTGCCAGCATCCAAGGTGATTACGGTGGCCGTCGGGGCAGTCACAGAACTCACGCGGAAGAGCTTACCGTTGTTCACACCGCCAGTTGTCAGACGGAACCACTGACCTTTTTTCAGGTTGGTGAAGGCGCTGGTAGTGGTGGGGGCCACAGAAGCAGTGATGGTGGTAGCAGTGAAGTCTGCAGTGAAAGTGGTGCCGATACCGTTGGTACCATGGACAGAGAACGTGCTCTGCAAGGTGGATTCCATCAGGCGGTCGTACTCGCGGTACTGCATCTCACCGTTCAGGTCCCCGGAGCACTTAGCACCAGTAGGGACCATGCTGGAGGACGAGCGGGTAGAGTTGATTTCCGTAGACACAGCTTTGGTGATGTCATAGGTCAAGCTCTCGCCGGTGATACGAATATTCAGGGGGTTACCTGCAACAGGGGTAACGCCGAAAGTGGCTTCAGGGATGTAGCGTACCTGTGCGGCGCTAGTGCTTGCGAGGATGGGCATATGTGGCTCCTAGTAAAAGATGTTGAAGTTTGCACTTTTATCTGGAACCTGTAGCCCATTTACTGCTGAGTGCGGCACTCCTGTCAGTGGGTCACTGACGACAGGTCATTAGTTGTCATCAGCCCAGAATGGAACTAAGGCCGGATAGTAGACCCACCCCTTGAACGCCTGCTCTCTGGCGAAGGAGGCCATGCGAGTGCGGACACCGCCGAACTGAGAGCGCTGCAAGGCTCGATAGAAGTGCTCCAAGAGCACCAAGGCCTTGGCTGACCCTGCTCCTTCCTTGGTAGCCGCCTGCAGGTGTATCTGGCCGACCTTCCGATGTATCGGGTTTGCACTCAGGTCTGCTTGTGCGCCGTCCAAGAATCGGATGTTCACCACCAAGAACGGGTCAAGCTGCGTTGCCGTATCGACTATGATTCGGTTGTCGTATTCAATGACAAGTGGGTAGCCTGTAAAGCTGGCCTTGGCAGCTTCTACAGCAGTAACTATACTTTGACGGTGTTGTTCAAGTGTGGCCATTATGAAATCCAGTTGTATTTGTACTTCTGTATAATATAGTCTACAAAAGCTATGCCTTCTAAGTGGCGATGTATAGGCCGGTAGTTGGGGTCCATGTTTCCGGTCTTGATGCTACCGGAGATTGGAGAGGAGTTGACAAGTGTTACCTTGGTATTGTATTTTATCGTGCTGATGACAGCCAGCCCGCTTGCCAAGGGTTCTTGTATAGCCTCTGGATGGCCTGCATACCTTACCTTATCGTAGTATTCCTTGATCTGGCTGGAATCCCTATGATTAATACTACGGTACTCGTTATCTAGTTCAGTCTTATACCAGTTTTTAGTGTAGCCAGTGTGTGGACTATTAGCTGTAACTACCTGCCAGTTAGAAACGAAATCTCCAGAATACTGTGGAGATTCCTTTAGAACTGCTTTCAAAACCTGTGTAACTTTTTTCTTGACGAACTCAGTCGGCCTACTCTTGATGAGGGCTCTTTGGGCTTTCGTTTTGCTCAGAAACGAATTTAAGTTCTTTACTTCAATTCCGGCCATACTCAACCTCGACGGATGTGCAGGCTCCAAGCATCTTGGTCTGAGACTATGGCAATAATTCTCCAACTCTCAGAATTAACCACTACGTTTTGACCGACTACTGGGCTAACTGACGACTTAGCAACAATCAACGCCATGTCACCAGCCAAGTTGCTTGGGCTTGCTTGCGTGCGAAACTCATAGACCTTGTAGTAGTCCAAGAGGATTGACGGCACCGTCACGCTGGCAGCGCTGTAAGTGTCGAGCACGGGATTGTACACGCCAGTGCTGGTGAAGGTGGAGGAAATTACGCCGTAATCAATTTCGTCGCATTGAGCTGTCTTGAAGCCTTCCAAGGACAGGTGGACCGTGCGTACACGGTAGAGGGTTGGGCCCTGCTTAACCAAGGTCCCTTTTGCGATTACTGCATTCTTGCTGAAGTGGAAAATCCAGAATGGGTCATACTGGGCGTCAGTGACGCCGTTCACAGTGTCCTTCAGGTAATCCCGCTGCCCATGCTGTGCGGTAACTACGGTGCCGGAGCATGCTTGGCCAGGTGTGACAAGGCTGAATAGCCCGCTGCTTGCCTTCATCCAGTAAGACGCTCGGATAGCCCCTCCCCGCCACTCATCCAGTATTCCATCACCAACTACCCACATCTCATTCAGTACGTTGATTGTGGAATGCGTGGGAGTGGTGATGGATGGGTCAACGCTCAGTACCCGGCGCTTAGCTGTACTGCCGTCGGGCGAGGCCTCTAGGAAGGTTGACACCTGTGCCTTGAACAGCAGAGCATTGTTGTAGGCATCGTACACCTGGCAGGTGTCAAATCGGCGGGCAGCAGCCTTTAATTTCATGCTGTCACCGGGTCTTTGGCCAGGCCTGCAGCCACTGTGAATATTGGCGTGATACTCTGGGGAGGGGTGTAGCCGTTCAAGAGGGTAAGGGAGGCTTGTAGCCGTGCCCGAATGCTGACATACCCTGCATTCACCCCGTTGCGGACAGTCTCGAAGGGGTCTGCAAAGCGCTCAAATGAGGCCCGACCGTCTGTAACCTTTAGGGGGCTGAATAGGGGCAGGGAGGTGAGCAGTAACTTGCTGTAGGCATAGGCAGAAAACATGTTTGCTACTGCGAACACCTTGGTCTGCAGGGCTGTCCGGGACATGACAGGGGTGGCCAAGATGGAGTCCAGGAGTGCCGGCAAGGTCGAGTCTATGTCCGACAGCTCAAGTTCCAGTTGGTCGGTGAAGACCTTTAGGTCAAGTGTAGCGTCTTCGAGTTCTTCGTCGGAAACTCCAAGGACCGCTCGAACTTCATCTGGGGTGGTGCGTGTTAGGGCCATGCGTCGATTATGGGCGGCTTTGTAGTTTTTGGGTGCTTAGGTGGTGGAAGATGGCAGTTTGTGATATACTGGCTTCAACAGCTTCTGAATACCTGTAGGAAGGGTAGAATTCAAAAGCTGTTAAAGGCCTACCGCCTGTGCTTTCGTGTTCCTACCACGGAGGTGCAGGCGGTTTTCTTTTGGAGATTGAGATGAAGAAGAGACCGATTCGGATTGAAGGTGACGTGGCTTATGTGACCTTAGCTTGTGGGGCGGAAGCAATCATAGACGCAGAAGACGCTGAGCTGGTGGGTCAGTATAATTGGAGCCTATGCACTGGGTATGCAGCTACAAGCCTATACCCTGTCGGAGAGAAACGTAGAAGCATAAAACTGCATCGACTTGTTATGGGGGAACCTGAAGGTTTTGAAGTAGATCACAAGTACGGCATCAGGCTGGATAACAGAAAAGCACATTTGAGGCTGGCCACAAGATCAGATAATAACCATAATGCCAAGGTCCGTCGTGACAATACCTCCGGTAGGAAAGGCGTTTCGTGGCATAAAAAAGTTAAAAAGTGGTTCGCCCAAATAATGTATATGGGCAAACAAAAGCATTTAGGCTACTTTTCCGACCCTGACGCTGCCTATGAGGCCTACTGCCAAGCAGCACTTAAATACCATGGCGAATTTGCCAGAACAGAATAATAAAATGGCCCTAAAAGGGCCATTTTTACTTTTTAGGCTTACTCTCGTCTGGGTCCACCCATCTCTGGATGACGGGCTGGCCTTTGACCCAGTCCGTCTCCTTGGCTTTAGTTGGTACCCGTGGTTCAAAGCGGCAACCGCTTTCTGGGTCTACAAACGGAAATCCAGCTGTGTTGATTAACCAGGTGCCTGTCTTGTCGTGGATGGTTTGATTCATAGGTATTCAGGGGAGACTTTCGCCTCCCCTGTTATTTTAATTAGCTGATTGTCAGCACATCAAAAGGACGCAGATCGCTGTCGCCTAATGAGCGGAACACTTCCTCAGCCCAGTCAAGGCGCATAGCTGTACTGCGCTTCATGGCGTAAGCCTCAACAGCAGTGTAAGCTGCTGCAGTGTTGGTAACACGAGAGATAGCTACCGACGCATCCAAGGCATACACCGTGTTAGCTGGCACTGGGCCACCTTCAGCAGCGGAGTCAACCAAGAAGATGCGAACGTCGTTGCCAAAGCCTACGTTAATCAAGCCTGCTTGTGGGTCTACACGAGTCAGAGTTGGGTCGTAGTTATTTGAGCCTGGACGACCTGTGCGGCCCTCAATTTTCAAATACGTGTCTAGGTCCATCACTAAATGACTGATCTTTCGGTATTTACGGCTCCTGGCCAAAAACTTGACAAAGGCTTTGTGAGTCAGAACGCCACCTGTAGCTGCTGCATCCAGAGATGTAGAAGTCACTGCAGCAACTGCACCTACGTTCAGGTCACCATCTCCGTTGTACAGAGCATTGATATAGCGGTAAACCCGCTCGTCACGCTCGATCTGCAGGTAGTGAGCTACGGTACGAGTGACATAATCTATGTTCGTATTGCGCAGAGCAGCATCAGTCCACTCCATGCCGATATTCCAAGCGCCAATGCGACGGATACGGTCGCTGGTCTTGAAGAACAGCATCTTGGGTGGTTCAGCGCCTTGAGCAACGCGAGCTGCTTTAGAGTCCTCTGGGCCGCCAAGTGTTTTGTAGTCCACTACGGGCTGTTCAAAATGCTCCGTGTCAACACTGATGTTGTTGGCAATCATTTGCTCAAACACGCCAGAGTCGGTAGTGCGGTCTTTTTGCATTTCGGAAGTGATCTCACCAATAACAGCGATGTTCACAAATGCGCGAGAAGCAGTGCCGAAGGGGCTTGCGTTTTGCTGGGTGTTGGCAGAGAAGCCGGAAGAGCCTGCAGAGCCGTCCAACAGAGCACCAATTTTGGTGGCACGGAAGCCGAATGGGTTATTGCTGCCAGGGCGAACCAGGCCGATGGACGCTTTGAACTGGTCAAAAGCAGTACCAACGGACAGGTCTGCATCAGCAAACTTACGGTTCATCTCAGCGATTGGGTCGCCGGACTTCACCATTGCCACTAATTCTTCAGCACTGGGTGCCCACTGTTGTGTTCCGCCCGAGCGGTCGATGTATGCAACTTGCATGTTAGTTCCTTTCAATATTTGATTAGTCGCGGCCAATGACACCAACAGTGCCTACTGCGCCGGTGCCTACTGGGCCCAAGCTCAGAACACGCCACAGATACTGTTGAGTACCTTGCGAAGTTGCCTTGCAGACTTTGGGATAAGTTGTGAGGGCAGTGCCTTTTGGTACTTGAGTACCAGCAACAACCCAGTCACCAACGGAAATAACGCCGACGCCGGGGGTAGCTTGCAAGCCGTCAAAAGTCACGCGAGCGCGACCTTCGCAATAGACCGAGCCGATGGAGTAGCCGTTTTGAGGGGCCATTTCCACTGCATAGATCAGGGCTTCAATGTTATCGCCAGCCACAGCCAGGTCATAACGGGACTCACCTGCGAGTTTGACGATCTTGCCAACCTCTTTGGTGTCTACTTGGTTGCTAGTACCCGAACCTGCGCCCAGACGTACAGCCATGGCCGCTTCGTCTGGTGCTGTTGGGGAGATGAAATGGTCGAGAGCCATAGTCAGGGTCCTTTACTTTGATTGAGAAGATTTCACCGCATGCACGAATAATGGGTTCACCAGTGCAGCTACGGGCTTATCCGATACTGCGTCTGATTTGGCTGCGGTAACACCACCCACCTTGAATTTGGATTTGAACAACTCGCTCACTCTGCTGTGTTCTGCCATGACTTCAGAGTCAGCGACGGCAGCTACATCCAAGTTTAGTGGTACGCTCATAGCCTTGATGCTGCTGCGTGCGAAAGCCAGAAGCCCAACATGAGAAGCCTCTAAGGCAGTCATCTGTGCTTTGATGGTTTCGGACTCAGCGATAGCTGCATCATGAGCCAACTTTGCTGACACGAGTTCAGCTTGCAGGCTTTCGATTGTAGGCTCAAGAGATTCAGCTGCTGCAGCCACTACGGTCTCAGTGACGACAGTAGCAGTAGCGGCCACAGCAGATTCTGTAACTTCTTCTAGGTCAATACCAGCAGCCAGTGCTGCAAGGTATTCTGGGGTAATCGGTTTAGGCATAGTTGCTCCTTCTTGCGCCTGATTATCGTCCTGTACTTCAGCAACTAAGGTAGGCTTAGTGCGAACTGCGGGTTTATTGGCAGAAGATTTCAAGGATTTTGCGTAGATGAAGGCGTCAGTGAGGGACCCAAGGCTGTCTATCAGCCCCGCGTTCACTGCTTGCTTGCCTACAAACTCTTTCCCTTGGCCGAAGGCTGCATCTGCAGCAGTCAAGCTCATGCCACGGCTATCGGCCACATGGGTCAGGAACACATCATAAAGTGCGTTTGCTTTTGCCTGTGCATCGGCCAAGGCTTTATCTGTCAGGTCCTCATAAGGGTTCATCAGGGCTTTGTCTGTACCTGCACGGATTACGGTGACCTTGATACCGTCATTGGCCAACTGTCGGGCCCGACTTGCATGCACCATCAGCACCCCAAGTGAGCCAGTGATAGAGGTCTCGCTTGCATACATCTTGCTGGCGCTAGACCCGAGCCACAGGGCTGCCGAGGCCATAGTACCACCTGTGTACGTGACTACAGGTTTGATCTTGTTCACTTCTGAGATCAGCTTAGCTGCGTCATTCACGCCCGCGACTGCACCGCCACCGGAGTCAATGTTCAGAAGGATGCTGTTTACAGACTTGTCAGCCACTGCCTGTAGGATTGCATCCTGAATGTCAGTGTACCCCACAATCCCAAACATACGCATGAAGCCTGCCGAGCCAGATACCAAGCTGCCTTCAATGTTAATCATGGCTACACCGTCCTGCACATCAACCATAGATGGCAGGCCATAAGGGTCAGTGGGCTTGGACTCGACTTTGGCAGCCTCAAAAGCATCGTAAGATGCTTGGGTGCCCAACCAGATATTTTCAAACATTAAGGTCTCCATTCAGTGGGGCTACAGGCCCGCTCAGTCGAGTCTACCCTATGCAGGGTGGAACCGGCGGACTCTGGAGAGCCAAGTGCCATATAAATGGCAGTCTCATCAGGAGCTTACAGCAAAAGCATTCTCTGCTGCCTGTCGGGCTGCCCGCAGGTTGGTCTCAGCCGCCGAGCTATTTCCTTGCATGTAACCCCATACGGCAGAGGCTATGGACTCAGGGGTCATACCTGTTCCACCCGTGGATGCTATGCTGATAGCCTGCACCGGCTGTGAGTAGTTCACCCGCACAGTGAATCCTCCGGCGGTATTGACAAATGGGTCTCCGCCACCTTCAACAAGCAGTATTCCGCTGGTTACATTCAGGGTGTGGTTGGCCTCTTGAGGTCGGATTCTCCAGCCATTCTGCAGGTAGACATAGAAAGGCACTGATGTGCCCGCAGCGACGTCAATCGCATCCCCACCGAGTAGGCGCATCGCCTGAAGATACTTTCCGTTATCCGAAGCAGCATGCCACCGCACCCAGTCACTCCACAGTGACTGGACGCTCAGAGTTGTGGTGCCAAGTGACAGGGTGATTAGCTTGGTCGCACCATTGAACTGCGTGGTCATTCGGGCCCCTTAGATGTAGGCGCGGTCGGTTTCAGCCACTAAAGAGATGGTGATGCCTTTTGCGCGAGAGATAGTACCCCCGAATTGTACGGGCTTTGCGCTTCCTGGCTTACCAGCGACCACAGTGACGTTGGCATCGGTGCCGGGTGTACGCCCACCTTGGGTATTTGCATCATAGTCAAATGTGAAGCCGACGCTTCCTGCACTGAAGGTTCCTGTGATCGGAGTACCTGTGCTGTCGTTCACCGTGACAGCACCGGACTCGCCGAAGTCATCCAGTACACCGGGCAGTGTCGTGAACAGCATGCGGTAGTAGCTGCCAGAGCCCACAAGTGGTAAGTTAGCCGTAATATTGCCGCCAGAGATATAGGGGTAGCTGCGCTGAACACTATTCTGGTCTGTAAACACAACCCGGTTGACATCGTTGCCGTTCAGGTTGGAGATGAACACGCCCTGAGTAGTGTAGAGGGTGTCACCCAAGAAGTTAACAAGCAGGCTGGCCGTCTTGCCAATGACGGTGCCGGCACCGCTGTCGATGTCGGTGTTCTGGCGCAGCAGGTACTGAACCTTGGTGTAAATCTGCTCCAGCGTCGCACCGTTGCCGTTGATTACAACTCGGAATGGGTAGTTGGTGCCGCCGATACTCTGATTCTGGTTTGTAGCTGAGTAGGTGACAGTGATGTTGTCGTAAGGCGCGGAGGCCATAGCAGAATCAAGGTCTGTAATCTTGGTGTCAGCCTCATTGGAAAGTAGCAGGTTGACGATATACGCCCCTGTAGCCGTCTTGCCAGTATCGGCCAGCACGGAGTCCTTGTACTTATAGCCCTGCTCGCGGACGTAGCCCTTGAAGTAGGAACGATTATCGAACCCGCCGCTGCTGACATCCCCGTAGACCTGCACACCGATGTTTGCAGCATCAGTGAAGGTGAAGTTGGCCGAGGTGCCGCCGCTGGTCTTCTGGTAGTAGAGCTGGGCACCGCTATTCACCGTGCCCAAAGACACGATTCCGACGTAGACTCGGTTCAGTGAGCCTGTGGAGGTGATGGCGGGTAGGGCGCTGCTGCTGGAATACTCTTCCCAGCCACCATCACGCAGCATGTTGCGGGTGGTGTCATCCGCGGGCTTCCAGCTGTTATAGAATTGGCCATCAGTACCGAAGCGGTACTGTCCAGACAAGGCGTCCAAGGCGTACATCGGGAATGGGCTATCTTGGTAAGTCGTTGTAGTCCACAGGTCGATGAACTTAGAGTAGAGTGCTTGGATAGCCACCCCATCCTTGGCCACCAGGTTTCCTGCAGCCACCAAGGTGAATGTACGGGCTGCTTCATTGATAAGCAGCTCGGTGCCTACGTTGAGCTGCCCTTTAGATGTGATCTTTGCCATGTCTACTCCTACTGATAGTTTCTATCTGCCACTTGTGCGACAGGGATGGTTGCGGCAACGCCTGGCAACAGGTAGTTGCGTATGAAAAATGGCACATACCCGGCGCACAGGATACCAATATCCACGTTCTGGATTGTAAGGTATCCATAGGTATAACTGCTGGTTGCAATGCTGTCCCCAGTGTCAATTACGTTGGTTGTCCCTGCTTGATAGACCACAATGTCTGACCCAGGCTGGATGCCAGAGACTGTCAAACCTATGGTGTCGAGCGGGTATAGCGCTGCATTTTGAATGGCGAGTGTGGTAGTTCCGTTGACAACAAAACTCGTCAATACGTTAGTCGTATTCGCTACGGCGCATGTAATTCTAAATTTGAACTTAAATCCGATCGTCGGGCTGATACCAGTCTCGGCTAGCAAGTTTGCGTTACTAACAGTCTTGAATGTTCCACTGAACCCAGAACCTTTATCTAAATCATACTCAAAATTGTGATTCACTAAACCCGTTCCGGTGTTTGCAAAGCTAGTCAACCCGGTCCACCCAAGGATATAATAGTTCCATGTCCATGTTATAGAATCACCGACGTTCTGCATAACCAGGTAACCAGTAGATGTAAATTTGGGTGTACCCGCATTTACCGTGTAAGCGCTGGCTGTAGACAGGGACTTCTCTGTAAATACTAAAAATGCGCGTGTTGTTGTGTCAGCAGTGAAGGCATCATAGAAATGCATCCCATCAACGTGAGTGTAAGAAGTCGGAACAGAGCCGTTATTCTGCCTATTTCCACGAACAGTCGAGTTGTACCAGTTGGGGCCCTGTACAAGCGCAGCATTGGTGTTGTAGCAGTTCTGAAATCTAACAGATTGCGTTGTATTCGTAGAACTTGACAATCCAATACGTAGGTTATTAGTCCAGATGCGCTGGAACTTGATATTCTTATTCAATCCACCGTCAGCATAGATATAACCAGTTCTAAAGGATGCGTTCGATCCACCCTCGTATGGTACTGCTGATGTTCCTGTCCCGGTAACAAGAATATCAGAGCAGGTGTTCATATAAACTAAACCACTAAGGGCATGAACATCAGAAACACCAACCCAGTTAGCAATATTAGTAAGAGCACCCTGCTTACAATTTGACATCAACTCTATTGCCTGAGTTGGTACTGCGGAACCAGTTGTAGCCTTTGGGTTATCAGCATAGTAGACATTAGTTACTGTCCAGTTAGAACACGCAGACATAATCAAGCGCTTACCAACAAGTTCTACGTTCGTAACCGTCAGGCTGTCGCATGTATTAAAAAATATAGGACCGGCTAGGGCCGTTGCATCAGACGCGTATTGACCACGAACATCAGTAATAGTCCAACCGCCATACAGGTTTACAAAGTAAACCGCATACCCTGCTGTAGAGATTTGCTGCGATCTTAGACCACTAATATTTGTAGCTGTACCGCCATTTAAGCACTGCTGAATTACAAATGCGTTTGAGGCATACGGTGTTGATTGATTTGAGCAACCAATATGAACATTATTTAATATCGAAGGGGTAGAAGTTTCTGCCAAAACAAACTGCTCACAACCGTGCATATTCTGGATATTAACAGAGTACGGTTGTTGAATATTCCAATACCAAGCCCCTGTCACTCTATCTACGCTAACAACACCAGAACTTGAAGTCGCAGTTTCATATCGAGTACCGACTGTACCACTTGGAACAGAATTAACCCCATACCCGATTGTTAAATTTGTGTTACTGCATAAGATGTTTGGAATTCTAATGTTGCAACCAGAAACTGGTAAATCACCTGCAGCAGCAGCATCTCTACCCATGCCGATAGTCATTAGATTGTTATCAGAAATTCCAACATACCTGCATCTATTATCTGTACTCAAACTTGATGCAAGGAATAAATTTCCAGCATTAGCCCAGAATTTATATACACCAGACCCCGGTGAAGTCTCTATCTCAACCCCGCCTACAACCGTTGTTCCAGAACCAAATGACGGTAGCTGAACTGTTTGACCGCGAACTCCCGTGGTTGTACCCAAACTAAACCAATCGCCAGACACCGTGAGTGAGTTGAGTCGGTTAATCGTCAAGGCCATCGTTTCTACACCAACAATCTCAACCCATCCAGTCTCCTCTGGGCCTGTCGCTGTCGCAGAAATCCCCGTAAGAGGCCCAGCGGCAAAGCTCCCGCCCGCCACATTGCGGACCTTCAGGTACCCAGTCGCTGGCATAGCCGCGCCAGCAGCCGTTACCGTCCCACCGACGCGAGTAGACATCACACACAGCAATTCAGCAGTAACACCGCTGGAGGATATTACCGTTCCAGAAGCGGGTACATTCCCAGAACCAGAAGTGAATGCAATTAGCTTTACGTTTAAGCCAGAAATCGTAAGAGTTCCGCCTAAGTTAGCTGACAAGTTAATATTACCAAACGGCCCAGTTGCAGTGGACGTATTTGGTCCATATCGAGTATCTGAGTCGATTGTTAAATTACCGCCATTGACGTTATATGTGTCATTACCGCCCTTACCAGTCAGGGCGGTCATATTGGTGGTCGTTGTTATCGTGAAGGTTGTCATTTACTACCTCAGTTTTATCCATTTGTCTAACGGGCACTTGGCCTCTGTCAGGACAACCTTGCCAGCAAGAACACATTTACACTTACCACATACATCAGCTCCCATAACAACAACGACCTCCGGGCACTTTTTACAGATAGCCCTTCGGTCTTGTTGCTGTTGCTGGGTAGCAATGTATGTCATAAGTGCTCCAAAAGGGTGTGAGTCTAGCTCACACCCTTATAGGACTACTTAAACGCCTTGACCCAAGCCCATGCGCGAACGCATTGCGCCACGGAACACTGCACCGATAGCGGAACAGTCAATGTCCATTACTTCGGCTTTGGTGACGAAGTGGCCATGCTCATGCTCATTACGAGCGTCAAGTTCTGCAACGGCGGCATTGGCGGCGGCAGCAGCGGCAGCAGCGGCAGCGGCTTGAGCAGTAGCAGCAGCGGCAGAAGCCAATGCGGTCTGGGCAGTAGCAGCGGCAGCGTCAGCAGTTGCCTGAGCAGCAGCAATACCGGCAGCTGAAGTGGTGAGGCCTTCAATAGCAGCTTGCAGAGCAGCGATTTGAGTCGCAGTAGCGGCATCAGATGCTTGCAGGTTAGTGATGGCGGTAGCTTGTTCAGCAATCGCAGCAGTCAGTGCGGTACAGTCGCAAGGTGTTTGGGCACCAGTGCTGTTCTGGATAGCAACGATGCTCTGGCTCAACTGGTCAACGGCAGACTGAATCGAAGTAATGCTGGACTGCAGGGCAGCATCAGCATCAAGGCGATTCTGGGTCTCAGCAGCCAAGGCAGCTTGAACGCCAGCAACAACAGCGGCCAGGTCAGCAACAGCAGTAGAGCCTTCCAGAGCCTCAACGCGAGAGCCGATGCTAGTGATAGCGGCCAAGATGGATTGTGCAGAAGCAGCGTCGCCAGCGGTGTTAGCCGACAGCAAGCTGTTCAGGGTGGCGATTTGTGCTTGAACAGCAGCAATATCAACACCTTCCAAAGCCAATACGGAATTGACCTTTTCGTTTACGGCTTGACCAACTTCGTCACCGAAGGTAGCGGCCAAACACGAGACCAAGCTGGCCAGGTCGTCGTTGTAAGTGGAGACATTGCGACCGTGGTTATCTTGGTCAGAGTGAAAATCATGTGACATAATAGAGTTCCTGTGTGAAAAAGCCGCTACTTACGCGAGCGGCGTTGCGTCTTTATCGCAAGCAGTCCCGTCTAGCACTGCTTGCAATTGTTGAATTCTGGCCACCTGAGCAGCAACCTCAGACTGGATGATGCAGCGAAGGATGTCACCCACTTGGGCCCCGACATCCAACATAATGCACTTCAGCCGTTCTTCCATTTCGTTCATAATTCAGTGATTCCAGTAAGTTGACCGCCTGAATTATAGGTGAATGTCTTGGTTTTTACCGTAAGCGGACCGAGAGTCTGCACAATTTGTGTCAGTACCCCAGCAGAGTACGTGAAAGCCTTTGCCGTGCCATCCGAGTAGTCAATCCGAACAAGCTCACCTCCCGAACCGTAAGTAAAGGTCGGAGACTTGAGTGGGTCATCGGTATTATTGACTTTATGGGCTATCAGCCCGGTGCTATCACTGATGTACAAGTCGAAGCCCGTGCCCCGACGCACCGCATAGATGGTGTCGGGGGTGAGGGTCGCCGGCAGGGCGGAGACCTCCTTACGGGCGTACAGGATAGTCGTCATGGATTACCAAGCGGCGTTAGCCCAGTTCGCGCCAACTGCCGTGCCGTTGTACGTCATAGAGCCGGTACCGTCCTCACCAATCTTGGCCAGCTGAGCCGCATTGGCATGGCTATGGCGGCGGGCCACTGCATCATCAATATCAGCGACCACGCTGGAGGGGCGACCAACGATGTTGGACCACTGCAAAACGATGTCCATACTCTCTGCCTCGGAGGCCTTCACCCAAGAGGTGGTGCCTGGGTTGTAGAGGTAAGTCGCGCCGCCGGCAGTAACCGTGGTGTCACCTGTGGCGTTGATAACGTAGACCCACTTGGCAGAGGTCAGTGGCAGCATTGCATCACGAGCCGTGATGTCCGCTACGATGGTCAGCTGATTACCGCCGCTCATGGCGGAGGAGATCATGCCAGCTACGTCGGTCTCATTGAGCACATGGCGAGCTGCAGTACCGGCGCTGTTGACGACGAACAGTTCCACGAGGTTGGGGTTAGAAGCTACCGATACGGCATAGACCGCGTTGGCTTCCAGCGTTCCGGGCAGAGCCGTTACTTTGTAAAAATTGAGTGTAGTTGCCATGATATTTCCTTACCAGTCAGGTGTGTTAGCCCACTGTGTGTGAGCGAAAAGTCCCCCATCAACACCGAGCACAAGCTGATTGCCTGCATCCGTGCTGAGGGGTGTTGTATTTGCAGGCCCCATGGGGCCTTGAGGTCCTTGCATTACTATCTCAACAAGCATAGTCGCAGGCGCTGAGATTTCGAGCACCTCTACTGCCGGTACGATAATCTCTACGACTTCTGCTGTCATAGAGTCGCATCACGGACAATGTTGAGGGTACTGGAGTCATAAGTCTTGACCCGGCCGACTCCACCCGGACTAGCAGGGTAAGTCACCTGTAAATCAAATCGGTGGGGACCAATCGGTAGACCCATTACGGAAGCAGGTGCGAGCAGGTCAATGCGTCCAGCAAGCGGTGTCAGTGTGCAGTAAGCGGATAGGTCTACTTCTAGACTGCCGTTGGGGTCTCGAATTTGGAAAGCTACAGTCGCCCCAGTCAGGTCGAGCGGCACTAGCGCGGCATCCTTCAGAATGTAGCTGCGCTCAAAGGTATCGCCGCGAGTGTGTGAAACTATGCTCATCGTGCGATTCTAGCGGTTTCGCTAGAATCTTGGGTGCCATTTTTCAGTAGCTACGGCTTCGCTGGCGGACCCTTTGGCTTCGTAGGGGTCTTTGGTGTGAGGGTCTTCTCTACCGCTGAGGTACCGCTTGTAGGATTGGCAACAGGCGCTGCAGCCGCCGTACTGCGGAATAAAGTGCCGCTCTTAGGTGTGTAACCTGCAGGAGGCAACTGACCCGTCAACTTCAAGCAGGCCTCCTCATCGGAAATCATGCCCAACGATAGCAAGTCCAGGATGCGGGACTGCTCCATTGACCTGAAAGCCTCCAACTCTTTGGAGGGGCGTAGGTCAAGTTCCTCATAGGCAAACTCTACGTACCCGTCTATACCCATGATGCGAATAGCTACCGTCAGTGCTCGGCTATAAGTCTCATTGAGCTTTCGGCGCAGCATATCCGCAGACTTCAGGTACAACAACGACTCTGTAGAACTGGCATTGGCCGAACTGCCAAACCCAAGGGCCACTGGCAGTGTCTTCACCCCAGACACCAACTTGGCATTCAGCACCTTCTGCACCTGCTCCAAGATTTGACCCGGTTGGTGGCCGCCATCCAAGTAGGAATAATTGACCATATCAAAGGACACAAGCGCATCCTCTGGATTCAGCCCGTTAACTGTGGTCTGTACTGCTGCAATCACCGAGTTCTGGTACTCCGCCCACTTCACAGGGTCAGCCAGAATTTCTGGAGGAGTCATCTTCTTCATCTTCTCGCTATCAATACTGGCAGACAGGCGCGGAAGAATAGCCCGCTTGAGGGTCCTACTCATGTCCTGATCGAACTCAATATCAGCGATAATGCTCTTAATAGAGGACTCAAGGGGAGAAGTAGGGTGCAACTTGGACGAACTTTGGTCAACACTGGTGTAGATAATCGTAGGTAAATCTAAATCAATCTCTGTACCCCCAATGCGCTGCTTGATCTTAAATGAATTCTCTTCTTCATAGAAAATCAGGGTGGGAATCGCAATCACGTTGAAACTTGCTGGAACCCGTGCCTTATCCAAGGCCACTTCCAGGCAGTGTGCCCCCTCCAGCAACAGGTCTCTGGCCAAGGTCTCTGACAAGCTCTGCAGCCCCTGCTGTACACCCATACTGCCGTCTGCATTACCGAGGTAAGTCAAGCGCCGCAGCAACTCGTGCGCCAAGGCTGTTGCCGCTGGGTCCACTTGTCCGTCCAAGTTGCGCCCCACCACTGTGAAATTCTCTGGAATACCTGTGCGAATGGCAAGGTAAATGGCCGCAGACATCTCCCCGGACTGCACACTAGCCTCTTGCAGCACTTGGGAAGTCGTAGAGCGGCTACGCAGGTCAACCAAGCGGTCAAGACTGCGTAAATTGCGGTCTTGGCGCGGCACTGCGCTAGTCGTCGGCGTGACATTGCGGCGATAACCTGGCAAGGCCTGCGGCGCATTAGGCGCTTTCGGCAGTGGTGGCGGTGTCAGTGTAGACGCTTGGAAAAATGACTTGATTGATTCAAACATAGGGGCTCCGGGGTTTGGGCCGATTCTAACAGAGGTGCTTGGAAATCTTCGGATTCTAGGGCTCGTGGGATGGTCCAGCTGTAGCGGTTGAGGCGCTGGTGGACTCGGCTGTACGGCAGGCCAGCAACCTCGCACGCTTCCGCGAGGCATATATTCTTGCCGATATACGAGACAAGTCGGTTGTTTCGCTTGTTCCGGCCTTGTTCTATTCGAGTCGCCCACACACAGTTCTGGGGGCTATACCCTAAGTTATTGTCTTCCCGTTCCAGCGTGAGTCCGGGCTTATGGCTAGGTGCCATGTCAGAAATAAGGTTTCGAATGTCATGCCACCTTTCGCAGACTCTGATTCCGCGACCACCCCAATCGGCAAACTGCTTATTCTCGGGGTTGTAGCAGCGGCTCATCATGTTGTGGTGTGTCGCATAGAGTGGGTGCTTTTCGAGCCCGTGAGTTGTACGTGCAGCCGCTGAAACCTCCCTACTGTAGCACCCACAACTCATGGTATTGCCTCGGCGCAGTTCATTCAACACAACCCGCCTCTCAACACCACAATCACATTGACACAACCACCTGCGATTAGACTGGCTGCAACTTTGCCCAGCAACTTCCTCAACAAGCGTAAGCCTGCTATACTTGTCACTCGGAAGGTTCTTTTCCCTACCTTTTGGTGCTGTTCTATCTGGAATTGGTGAAGAAAATTCTACGTCATGTGGAGCTCCATTTGAAAGTGGTAGGCCCAACGGTGAAAATTCCGCTGTGGCACGGTACATCAGGCCGTCCACTATCAAATGAAGCTTCAGGCCACAGGTTTAGGCTTTTCACAGCCCTGCAAGAATTCTACCACAACTACTTCCGCACCGTAAAACTCGTCACGAGGGGGACCGCGCCCGCGTTCGTCCAGCTTCCGGCGGTCCCGCGCAACAGGCAGGCCGTCAGCAGGTACATCAAGCTGAAGTGGTAGTGGTCCTCATGGTCGGTTTTTTTCCAGATGTGGGTTAACTCATCACGAACGAACTCTTGGGCCCTTTTCAATGAAAGCATCTGAGACATAAACTTTGCATCGTCGCCGGACCGGTGAATTATGATTTTTCGCTCCTTAAAGAGTGAAAGGACTTTATCAAGCATGGCTGTGCGGGCAATCTTTACCAGGCGTAAATTCAGCTTTCCTTCTTCCTTGTCCTCCTCCTTTTGGTGGCTGGTGAACAATTCAGGGTTCTTGGAACTGGAAAACATAGCACCCCAAGCTCGGGGGTCGTAGTCCGTGATCTTGGTTATCAAGTGTGTTTCCGGCTGTGTATCATGCACACTCACCACCACCTTGAACTGAGCACACAACTCTCGCCTACGCATCTCAAATATGGAGAGTGGTATAGCCTCTCGGTGTACCGTCAGCAGTGTGCCATCCGCTGTCAACCTGCCGATAGTCACATGGCATAATTGACCCATATCAGCCCCAAGACAGTGTAACTCGCTTGAATCTAGCGGGCTGTCCACAAGCGCAGCTTCAAGGTCTTTCAAAGTAATCTGCTCGTTCTCTTCTTCAGCCACCTCCCCCAAGCACTGGTTCAGGAACTCTGAGCGCTTGGTAAATTCCGTGCTTACCCGCACGAAATAGCTGGGTTTCAGTACCTCACAGGCTGTCGCAGGGCTGATGTAGTAAGTGTGCGCCTCGTAATTATCATTATCGTTCTCACAAACCCACTCCATGCTAGTCTCTTTCAACTTGGGGTCCCTACCACACTCCGGGCAATTCCACCGGGCCTTTTGCCAAGCAATATCCTTGATGGATGTGGCAGTAATGTCCGTCATATCCCCAAGAAATCCCGGAATCACGATGTCAGTGTGAAAACTCGGCATCCACAAGTGGCTGCAGCAGCCGCACTTCGCCATGTGCCGGTAGCGCTTGGAAGTCTCAGCTTCCTTGCTGATGCCGAGCCCTCCAATCGTTGGGGTAGAGAATTGCTTGACAATCTGGAGTTTTGAGGCTTGTAGGCGTGAGCGAAACTGCTTCACCGTGTCAGGGTCGCACCTGTCCAGCTCGTCGAGCACAAGGCAGTCAGCACTAATGGACAAGGCTGCGGTCTCGCTCTTAGTACCTCGTGTAAATAGGAAGTTCTGCCCTATCTTTTTCAGTTCAACAGAGTCAGTATCCTTATCGACCATGCGTCTCAATGCAGGTGACTCGTTTATAAGTGGGTTGACTTTTGTAGTGGTCAGCTTACTTGCATCTCCAGCACTCGGGAGGCCGTAGATTACATTAAACTTTGGCTGAGTAGCCATCCCGGCTAAGAAATAGGCGATAGTTGAGGTTGTAGCCCCGATTTGAGCCAATTTTACGATGTTTGTCGCCCTACTTGTGTCGTTTACGATGTCTTTTTGGAACTGATAGCCGTTCTTGAAGGACATGCGGCGACCTTCCAAGTAGATGTTCTTCTCGATATAATCTGACAAATTGTGTAGGTGATACCTGTTGGACACATCATCCACAAGTCTTTGGAAGTGTTCTGTAGCCAAGTTCATAGCTTCAGCGCCCCCTTATACGTGTCAAAGAACTCTTGCTGTAGGTCTGGGAACTGTTTTAGGCTGTGGCTGAGTGCCATTTCCACTCGTTTTAGCTCCTCCAACGTATGCAGGTCGCTCTGCAGTTTCACAAGTTGGGAGATGACTGACCCGATAGCGTTCAAGGCTTGTACCCGATAATTCAAGGGCTCCTCTGACAGTTCAGCATCCTGCAGCATGTCCTTGGCCTTCTGGTACTGGCGCAGAAGCTCAGTGTGTAGGTCAAGTGGGCCCTCCTTGGGCTCTGGGGGCGGTGGCGCAGCTTTCTTTTGCGCGTAGATTTCGTCAAGCGATGCCATTTTTGTACTCCTTCAGCCGACGGAAAAAGGTTCTGGGGCTGGTGAATGACAAGGCCGCCGCCTGCTTCGCTGAAATCCCTTGGCTCAGGTACTGTGCCACGATCCGATTTTGGAATTCGATTCGGGTTCGGCGTAGGAGTTTGGGGTCACGTCGCGGTTTGCGTGCTGGCAGGCTTTTGCCCACCCAAGATTCACTGTATCCAAGGTCCTTTGCGAGCTGGCGCACGGTCAAGGTTCGGTTGTACAGCGCGTCTAGCTGTTCGGGTGTGACGAGTTGGGCAAGGGTCTTACGCATGTTGGGGTTCTTGTTGGTGTCATTGTGGCAGCATTGTACAGGGTTTGGGGGAAATGGCAGGTTTGGGTGGAGGGGGCGTTTTGTTGGGCCGTTTTGTTGGGCCGTTTTTGTTGGGCCGTTTTTGTTGGGCCGTTTTGGCAGAAAAATTGGCGAATTTTTGAGGGGCCTGGACTGGCGAGGCCGCCTTCCTGGTTTATAAGTGGTGTACGTCGCCTAACATGAAAACCCCACAACGTCAACATTTATTTTGTTGCATAAAACGACCTGGCAGAGACCAGACGCTGGTGAAGCCTAAAATGCAAAATAAAATTAAATTTATCCCTAAAACATAAAATTCTCATGTAAAATCTCTATCAGGGTTCAAAATTAGACTTACTAATTACCCCAGGCGCCTATGGTGCCATTTTATGAAAAGGTTTGCTATGTCCACAGTTTCCGTTTCCGTTTCCGTTCTCGCCACTATCTCCAATGTGACGGCTGCACAGCTTGACGCGGCCAATGCCACTATTAAAAAAGCGGGTGGCACGCAACAAGCTCTAAGCGCGTATCTACGCACCGGACAAAAAACACACGCTACGACGGGCGCTCTAGCGTACGTGTGGAATGGCGTCCGCGAATTGCTGGCTGATGGTCAAAAAAGCAAGCTTCAAGGCTTTTCCCTTGCATCAAAAAAAGATAGTGCAGCATTAGATACCCTGCGCAATCTCGGTATCGTGAGCGAATCCGGCGCTGTGATTGTTGGTGTCGAGCCCACCTTCAAGGGTAGCAAAGACGATAAGGATTGGAGCGAGAAATTCCCCCAGTTTTTGGCGCTGGTGCAAGCCAATGAGGCGGTCATTGCAGCGAAAAAAGCCCCCGTCAAAAAAGCCACCACCACCGAAGCCACCACCACCGAAGCCACCACCACCGAAGCCACCACCACCGAAGCCACCACCACCGAAGCCCCAAAAACTCCCGGACAAATTGACGACGATACTACTGCCCACATCATCGCCCGAATCAATGCCGGCATGTTATCTAATGACAACATCAAGGCGCTATTGGCAGTGTTAGCCCCTCATGGCGTAAAACCCGCACCGAAAAAACAAGCTGTAAACGCCTAAGCGATAACCCAGCGCTTCACGCGCTGGGTTTACTTATGCCCCAGTGGCATAAGTAAACCCAGCGGACAATTTAGCATCGTCTAAATAGTCCCTTTGATCTTTAAAAATTAGTTCTCCTAAATGATGCAAAGTGCAGCACGCCATGAAGGTGTGTGTCGCGTACTATTTGTTTAGTCCTGGGTGTTTTATCCCGTGTCGGTCCCGTTATTCGGTCCCGTATCGCGTGCAGTGTGATAGCTGCTATTCACTCGGATAGTACCCGAAAAATTTAGGGGCATATATCTTGTTTAGTGCAGTGGCTCTGCCCGTGGCTCTGCCCGTGGCTCTGCCAGTGGCTCTGCCCGTGGCTCTGCCCGTGGCTCTGCCCGTGGCTCTGCCCGTGGCTCTGCCAGTGGCTCTGCCCGTGGCTCTGCCCGTGGCTCTGCCCGTGGCTCTGCCCGTGGCTCTGCCCGTGGCTCTGCCCACGCACCAGAAAAATCAGCTTCATG
>Ga0228698_1000114_pt1 | contig 72680 bp, 78 predicted proteins | sample McNCre117_Aug_MG_FD_178015 | JGI IMG/M metagenome (GOLD analysis project Ga0228698, IMG submission 178015) | Freshwater microbial communities from McNutts Creek, Athens, Georgia, United States - 1-17_Aug_MG | ecosystem: Environmental > Aquatic > Freshwater > Creek | place: USA: Georgia...
CGGCAATTTCGCCTTCGGTGCGCAGTTGCAGGTAGTTGCCGCCGTGGAATACCAGCATGCTCAGACTCGACAGGCCGCAAACCAGGGTGAACGGCGTAAACAGTTGCCAGAAGCTGCCGGTGTAGACCGGCATCATGCTGTCTTCAAAGTGGAACGGTACGCCGGTAATCACATTGCCAATTGCTACGCCGAATACCAGGGAGGGTACAGCACCGCCAATGAACAGGCACCAGTCCCAGACCGAACGCCAGGTCGGGTCGGCCACTTTGGAGCGGTATTCGAAGCCGACCGGGCGGAAGAACAGGGCCCAGAGCACGGCCATCAAGGCGAAATAGAAACCCGAGAAGGCGGTCGCATAGACCAACGGCCACGCAGCAAAGATAGCGCCACCGGCGGTAATGAACCAGACCTGATTGCCGTCCCAGTGCGGCCCGATGGTGTTCACAATCACACGGCGCTCGTCGTCAGAGCGACCGACCCAGGTGAGCAGGGTACCCACACCCATATCATGGCCGTCCATGATGGCAAAGCCAATCAGGAGCACGACGACCAAGACCCACCAGACTATCTTGACAATTTCATAGTCGATCATTTTGTTATTCCTTCGCAGCGTTTGCCGCCACAAAATAGCTGTTGTTGGTGAGGTTGCCCAGACTGGCGGGGCCGAGGCGGGTGTACTTGATCATCAGGAACATTTCAGCAATCAGCAGACCGGTGTACAAGATGAAGAAGCCAGCCAGGGAGAACAACACGTCGCCGGCAGTCAGGACCGAAGTGGACAAATGGGTAGGCAAAATACCCTGCACAGTCCAGGGCTGGCGGCCGTATTCGGCGACCACCCAGCCCACTTCCACTGCGATCCAGGGCAGGGGAATGCTCCAGATTGCCCACTTCAGCAACCAGGGGCGCGATTCAATGCGGTTGCGTGCCGAACTCCAGAACGCCGTCGCCATCAGTGCCAGCATCAGGAATGCGCACAACACCATGACACGGAAGCTCCAGAACATCGGTGCCACTTTGGGAATCGTTGAAGCCGCGGCCATGGCCTTCATTTCCGGCGTGGCTTGCGACACATCGGCAACGTATTTTTTCAGCAGCAGACCGTAGCCCAAATCACCCTGAAATTCTTTCAAATGCGCTTGCAGTTGTGGGTTTTTCGGGTCTTTGCGCAGGTCTTCCAGGGCTTTCACCGCGACAATGCCGCGTTCAATGCGGGCTGCCGACTTGGCCGTGATTTCGTCAATGCCCGGAATCGTTTTGGTGGTGGACCGGGTGCCAATCATGCCCAGGATGTAGGGAATCTTGATTTCCGCATGGGTGGTCTTGTTGGCTTCGTCCGGAATGCCGAACAGCGTCAGGCCAGCCGGTGCCGGTTCGGTCTTCCACATGCCTTCCATGGCGGCCATCTTGGCCTCCTGTGTTTCTGCCGCGGTGTAGCCCGACTCGTCGCCCAGCACAATCACGGACAGCGAAGAGGCCAGACCGAAGGCGGCTGCAATACGGAACGAACGCAGTGCGAAAGCACGGTCACGACCTTTGAGCAAATACCAGCTGCTAATGCCTAGTACAAAAATGGCGGCAGTGATGTAGCCGGCGCTGATGGTGTGTACAAACTTGGCTTGGGCCACGGGGTTCAGTACCACGTCATAGAAGTCTTTCAACTCCATGCGCATGGTCACCGGGTTGAATTCGGCGCCCACAGGGTGCTGCATCCAGCCATTGGCAATCAGGATCAGCAGGGCCGACAGATTGGAGCCAATCGCTACCAGGTAGGTCACGGTCAAGTGGCCCACTTTGCTGAGGCGATCCCAGCCAAAGAAGAACAGGCCAACGAACGTGGACTCCAGGAAGAACGCCAACAGGCCTTCAATCGCCAGTGGCGCGCCGAAGATGTCGCCCACGTAATGTGAGTAATACGCCCAGTTGGTACCGAACTGGAATTCCATGGTCAGGCCGGTGGTAACGCCCAACGCGAAGTTAATACCGAACAGCTTGCCCCAGAAGCGGGTCATGTCACGGTAGATGGTTTTGCCGGTCAGGACATAAACCGTCTCCATGATGGCCAGCATCAGCGTCATGCCAAGCGTGAGCGGAACGAAGAGGAAGTGATAGAGGGCAGTTATCGCGAATTGCAAACGCGATAAATCCACCACGGATTCAGAAATCATGGTTTGTCCTTAAGTGGAGGTGCATTGCTGGGTGCCACCTGTGAAGCGATCCGTTCGGCTACGCCTTGGGCAGCTTCCTCATGGCTCAGCCTGTGCGGAAAAAACGCATACTTGATGGCAAACAGCAGGATCAGCTTCAGGACTACCGCCCAAATCAGCTCCCGCCGTAAGTAATTTGCTGACATATACAACCATCCAAATTGGTAAAAAAGGTGTGGCGCTGCAGACCCCACCGCCCACGCCAGGCCCCGAAGGGACCGACTTGGGACAAAGTGTAGGATTCGTCGGGGCTTTACATGCTGATGTAGATCAAGTTCCGCCGGATTCACCGAGGGTTGGTGCGAATGCGATTTTACCCCTGGGGGTATGTAAAAAAGGTCAATTTCCACCGGAGTCCAGGGTTTTATTCGGGGCGCTTAAGATCGCCCTTCATTTTGGAGGGGACTATGGGATCAATGATTAGCTTTTTGCGTCCGGATGGGCAAACCGTGTCCGGTTACTTGGCCGAGCCAAGCGGCGGTGCCGCCGCCCCCGCCGTTGTGGTCATTCAGGAGTGGTGGGGCCTCAACGACCAGATTCGCGGTGTTGCAGACCGCCTGGCACTGGCGGGTTACCAAGCCTTGGTGCCTGACTTGTACCGCGGCAAAGCGACGGTGGAAGCCGAAGAAGCGCACCACCTCATGACCGGCCTGAATTTCGGCGAAGCAGCGGGCCAGGACATCCGTGGCGCTGTGCAGTTTCTCAAAACACGGGCGCCCAAAGTGGCGGTAACGGGGTTTTGTATGGGCGGTGCCTTGACGCTGTTGTCGCTGACCCAGTCACCGGAAATTGATGCAGCCGTGGTTTGGTATGGCTGCCCACCGCTGGAGTATGTGGATGCCACCCAAATCAAAGCGCCAGTGCAAGCGCATTGGGCCATCCAAGATCAGTTTTTCCCGATCACCCAGGTCGATGGTCTGGAGGAAAAGCTGCGTGCTGCTGACGTGGCGTATGAACCGTACCGCTACCTGGCCCACCATGCTTTTGCCAATGAAACGGCCGTAGGGCCACAGCGCCTTCCCGCGACCCAATTCGACCCGGTCTGGACCCAGCAGGCCTGGGACCGCACCCTGCGTTTCTTCGGACGCCATCTGGGCTAAGGGGGATTCCGCTGATGTTCGCACCCGCATTAAGCCAGTCGTTAGAGCGCAAAGGCCTGCATTACGCATGGGTCGTGGCAGCAATCACGTTTTTTGCCATGCTGACCACGGCCGCGGCATTGGGCCTGCCCGGCGCCATGCTGCAGCCTCTGAGCCGTGAGTTTGGCTGGACCACCGATCAGCTGTCCTCGGTTTTTGCGGTGCGTTTCGCTCTTTTTGGCTTGCTGGGGCCGTTTTCCGCATTGTTTATCGCCCGCTTTGGATTGAAGCGCATCATGGTCACAGCAGCCAGTCTGATTGCGATTGCCATGTCGCTGGCGACCCAGATAACCCAGCTCTGGCAATTGTTTTTGTTGTGGGGCGTGGTGCTGGGGTGCGGTACTGGGCTCACGGCTTTGGTGTTGGGCGCGATGGTTGCCAACCGCTGGTTTACCGAGAAACGCGGACTGGTGGTGGGCTTGTTTGCTGCAAGTACCGCCACCGGGCAGCTCATTTTTCTGCCGATTGGCGCGTGGCTGATTGAGCAGGCGGGGTGGCGCGTCGCCGTATTGCCGGTGGTAATTGCGTGCCTGGCCGTGATTGTGTTGGCCACAAGCTTGATGCGGGATTTCCCCCGGGAGCTCGGGCTGCGTTCCCTGGGGGAGGTTGGCGGGCTCGAGGGAGACGCCTCGAATGCGCCGCTGGCAGCGCCCGTCCGACTGGATTTTCGGGGGCCCTTCCGGGTGTTGGCGGACGCTGCACAGCACCGCACATTTTGGGCCTTGGCAGGGACCTTTTTCATTTGTGGTCTGAGCACCAATGGTCTTTTGCAGACCCACTTCATCTCCTTGTGCGGTGACCGCGGTCTGGGGCCGGTGCCGGCTGCTTCGGTGCTGTCGATGATGGGTGCCTTTGATTTGGTTGGCACCACATTGTCGGGGTACTTGTCCGACCGCATGGACAACCGCAAACTGTTGTTTTGGTATTACGGCTTGCGCGGCTTGTCCTTGATTTGGTTGCCGTACTCCGCGTTTACCTTGTATGGCTTATCGATGTTTGCCATGTTTTATGGGTTGGACTGGATTGCCACCGTACCGCCCACCGTCAAGCTGGCTGCCCAGACGTTTGGCAAAGAGCGTGCCGGCATGGTTTTTGGCTGGATATTTGCGGCGCATCAGCTCGGTGCGGCCACCGCTGCCTATGGTGCCGGTCTGTCGCGAACCCTGTTGTTGACCTACACCCCGGCACTGATCGCTGCCGGTAGTGCGTGTGTCTTGGGTGCTTTTTGGGCGCTCTCGATTCGGCGTCCGGCCCCGATCCCGTCGGGACGCTAGGTTGGCCAGCCGTTGCGTGCCAGGCTTTCGTTGTCCCAGGCTTTATTGCCCGTGACTTCTTCACCAACCCAATCGGGCAATGCAACGTGTGTGTGTTCGGATGGAATCTCTACCTCTACGGTATAGAGGCCTTCCAAACCACCGTGGTAGCGGTCCACCTCAAAGGTATGGCCGTCACTCTCAATCAGAAAGCGTGTTTTTTCCAGTGCGTACGCCCCGGCTTGTCGGGCCATTTCGCGGGCGTCTTCTACCGGAATCGGGTATTCCCATTCGGGCCGGGCCATTGCACTCAGCGGACTGCCTTTGAGCGTAAGCCAAGCCGTGTCGCCGGCCACGCGCACGCGTACCAGCACCGCACCTTTTGCCAGGTAGGCTTGGAGGAAGTCACGCCCTTGCAGTCCATCCAGAATGGCCGGGTTTTGTAATTTAAATTTCCGTTCGATTTCTAGACCCACAGTGCATCCCTCCATTAACCTGTGTTTTTCCCGTCCAGAGGTTATCTGTGGTGACAGCGGCCGGGTGTTGACTAAATAATAGTCGGAAAAAATAAGGGGAAATTAGTGAAATCGCTTACAGGCTTGGGCATTTTGCTGGCGCTTCAGTCGCTTGGCGAAGTGCTCTCTAAGGGCTTCCACCTGCCTTTTCCGGGGCCGGTGGTCGGTATGTTGCTGTTACTGGTGGTTTTGCAGTGGCCATCGGCCCGCGAACCGGTGATTGGGTGTGCACAGTTTTTGTTGTCACATTTGTCGTTGTTGTTTATTCCAGTAGGGGTCGGTGTCATGACCCACCTTGATCTCGTCGCCCGTTACGGCGTGCGGATTTTTGTGGCCGTGGTGGTGTCAACCGCAATCGGGTTGGGGGTAACCGCCCTGACATTACGCTGGCTGATTGCGTCCAAAGCAGCCAACCCAGGAGCACCGGATGCCTGAGTTTGTTCAATTATGGGTTTACCTCGCTTCCTCTCCCTTGTTCGGGCTCACCGCCACACTGGGGGTGTATTTGCTGGCGCAGGCGTTTTATATGCGGATGCAGCAAGCGCCGTGGGCCAATCCGGTGCTGTGGTCGGTTGTCACCCTGGCGTGTGGTTTGCACCTCACCGGCGTGGCCTATCCGAGCTACTTTGCGGGGGCGCAATTCATTCATTTTTTGTTAGGGCCTGCGGTCGTTGCATTGGCGTGCCCGCTCTGGGAACGGCGCGCTCTGGTGCGCACATACTGGCGGGCGTTGTTGTGGGCGGCGTTGGCTGGCGGTGCGAGTGCCAGTCTGTCTGCGGTCGGTCTGGCATGGGCCATGGGTTTACCGCCCGATGTGGTGGCATCCTTGGCCACCAAGTCAGTGACGGCCCCGGTCGCCATGGGCATCGCGGAAAAAATAGGGGGTGTGCCGGCACTGGCAGCGGTGTTTGCTTCTATCACCGGCATTTTGTCGGCGCTGATTGGCAAGTTCATCTTTGATCGTCTGGGCATTGCCCGCACGCGCGTGGGGTGGATGGCACGGGGCTTTGCCCTGGGTACAGCGGGCCACGGTGTTGGGGCTGCCCGGGCCATGCAGGTGAACCCCGACGCAGGGGCGATGGCGGGTTTGGCCCTGGGGTTGCAGGTGCTGCTGGCGACGGTTTTGATCCCGCTTTGCAATAGCCTGCTGTAAACAAAGTTTACAATCCCGCCTGTTGGTGCTCGCATCGCGTTTCTCGCGAAGCAGTTCAACGGGAAGCAGGAGGGTGGGCGGTCTTGGGTGTCTTTCAAGATATTTCGCAGACCGTGAGCCTAACCTGCGCTGCCCCCGCAACGGTAAGTGGTTGAATCGATCGGTTTCGGCTGTCAGATTCACGTGTCAGTATTTCGCCACTGGGTTGCTGCAAAGCGACCTGGGAAGGCCTGACGCGTTATGCCACCAGCCCGGATACCGGCCAACAAGAGGGCCGCTTGCCTGTTCGCTTGCAAGCGGCCGCGATGCCAATCGCTGTCGGGGAGGACAGCGCGGCTTATCTCTTGGTATGTATATATATATGAAATCGATTCAACGCACGGCATGGACGCCGGCATGCGCTATTCTTTTGGCTGCGCCGTTGTGCGCGCCCGTATGGGCACAAACGCCGGAGGACTCGGCAGCGGTTTTACCGCCTGTCATTGTGAGTGCCACTGGGTATTCGGAGTCGGCCAGCACGGCGCCTTACAGCGTGGGCGTTATCACTGCCGCGCAAATTCACGATTCCGGGGCCAGCAGCGTCAGCCAGGCGATTATGAAGTTATTGGGTGTGCCTGGCACATTGGACCTTTCGGGCGGCAATAACTACGGACTCGACTTGAAGGGCTTCGGTAGCACGGCCGGCAGCAACCAGGTAGTGATTGTTGATGGCATGCGACTCAACGACGATGACTTGGCAGGCGTTAATCTGGGCTCGATTCCAATTACAGCGGTGCAACGCATTGAAGTGTTGCGTGGCGCGGGCGCCGTGCAATATGGCAGCGGCGCCACCGGTGGCGTGATTGTCATCACGACCTATGCGGGCAAGGGCGTCCAGCGTAAAAATGCGCTGGTGTTGAGCGCTGAAGTCGGTAGTCTGGGCCTGGTAGATGAACGCGCCAATGCCGTCTTGGCGGCTGGTAATTTCTCCTTTGACGTGGCCGCACAAGACCAGCGTACGAGCGGCAGTCGGGCCAATTTTGCATCGGAAAACAGCAACCTATCGGCCTCGGGCCAATGGAGTAACGATTGGTTGCGCATTGGTTTCAAGGGCGGCAACAGTGCCTTGCACAGCGGTTGGCCAGGCAGTTTGACGCAAGCCCAGTTCCAGGCAGACCAGACCTTGGCGTCTACCGCCAGCGACTGGGGCACCATGGCCACCACCAATGGTGCGGTCTTTGCCGAGGCGACTTTTGCCGATTGGACGGTCAATTTTGACTCTGCCCAGCGCAGTAAATTGGTGAAGTCCAAGGACGCTTCCAGCGATACCTACGGTACCGCCGCTGACCAGACCCTGGGCGCACGCAATGTGCAAAGCTTCGGCAATGTGGCCAATGCGTTTGCGATTGGGCTGTCCCATAGCCAATGGGTGAGCGACGCCTTGCCGTCTTACGTCGAGTCCATGGCCAATACCCAAGGCTGGTTTTTGAATGATGACGTGACGCTGCCAACCCAGACCCGTCTCAGCGCAGGCGTACGCAATGAGAATGAACAGAAAAATGTCGCCGCGCCCGCATCCAACGCGTACGCGACGCCGGGCCTTCCCTTGTCAAACAATCTTACGGCCTGGCAGTTGGGTGTGAATCAGACCGTGGCACAGGCGTGGAATGTGTATGCGCGTGCCGGGCAAAGCTATCGCTTGGCCAATATGGATGAAATGACTTACACCAGCACCACCACCCCCTTGTTGCCCCAAGTGGCGCAAGATCAGGAAATGGGTGTCCGTTGGGACAGTGCCGCAGACCACGCCGAGCTGCGCTGGTTCCACAGTGATATTGCCAATGAAATTGCCCTTGATCCGGTCAGTTACACCAATATCAATTTGGCCAACACGGTGCACCAGGGCGTTGAGCTGAGTACCCGGCATGCGCTGGGGAAGATGGTTGATTTGCGCTTGAATGTGGCCGCCCATGATGCCCATTTCGCATCGGGCACCTATGCCGGCAAACAGCTGGCACTGGTGCCTGGACAGACCGCTTCCGTTGGCGTTGATGTGCGCCCTGCAGCCGGTCAGTTGGTGAACCTGGGGCTGAATTGGGTGTCGGATCAAAAAGCGACGTTCGCCAACACCTGTGCCATTCCGGCCTACACCACGCTGGACACGCGTTATGCCTACACCATGCGCAATTGGGAGTTGTCGGCAGCAGTGAAAAATCTGACGGATGAGCGCTACTACACTTTGGCATATGGTTGTAGCGGCGGTCTGCCATCGTCGATTTATCCCGAGGCACGGCGTACGTTCTCGGTGGCAGCCCGCGTCAGTTTCTAACTCAGGCCAGCGTATAGGCGGTTTTGACCGTGGTGTAAAACTCGCGGGCATAGCTGTCTTGTTCGCGTGGTGGCGATGCCAGCCGACAGCCCAAACGGCGTGTCATTGGCCACTGCGCGGGCTTCTTTATAGCCTGGATCAGATCGGCAGGCTTTAGCGCCACGCACTTGCCAAATGCCAGTGCCGGCGCGATTTTCCAGTCAGGTATGGCGATAGGAAAATTCCAGGGTGTTGGCCAGCTTGTCGCTGATATTGGGGGGTGCGCGCAACAGACCGATTCCGTTGCGTCGCAATTGCACTCCCACATGTGCAAACACAGCGTGCGTTTTTATTCCACAAAAATAAACTGGTAAGCGCCATACGCCGTCGCGTGTGGGCTTTTCAAGAAAGACATTCAATGCACACACACAATTGGCAGCGCTGGTGCATCGGCTTTGTGTATTCCATGGCACTACCAGTGGCCTGGGCACAGGCCGATTCAGTGCCTGCGCACGCGTTGGACCCGGAGTACATCGGTGCTGGATCGGACCACCTGGACGTGCGATTGCAAGAAATAATGGAGGCATACACCCCCACTCCAAAACATGATTTACCCGAACTGTTCCCTGCACAGCAGAGCGATAGCGCGGCCATGGATGGCATGCAAACCGCTGGCGCATGGGAAGACTATTGGAGCTGCTTTTGGGATACCTTCGTATGGCACACACGCGATTGCAACAGCATCAGACAACGCGCTGAGCAGGAGGACCGCGATCGCGAAGACCAACGACGCCGCGAGGAGCAGTGGCGACAAGAAGCCGCCCGACAAGAGGCCGCCCGACAGGAAGCGGCTCGGCAGGAAGCAGCCAGACAGGAGGCTGCACGCTTGGTTGAGGTGGCGAGAAAAGCGAGGGCCGATGCGGACGCGGACCGTGATCGATCGAAGCGATTGACTTGGAGGGAAATTCGGTAATCCTGAAGGGTTCTATTTAACGGGCCATGGGGTGCGCTGTTACAAATATTCACGTCTGTCTGTAAACCGCGGGCTGCGGGCTGCGTTGTAGGTGCAGGGATTTAAAGGTTTGAATTCCAACGTAACCAGCCAGTCGTCCATAGATCAAAGGGAAATACCAATGTCATCTTCCATTCGCACCTTCGCTTTTGCCGCCAGTATGTTGATCGCCAGCGTGGCATTTGCCCAAACGGCAGCCCCGAGTGCCAAACCCGCGGCGCAACCTGCACCGGCAGCCGTGGTCACCCAAAGTGCGGCGGCACCTGCTGCAATGCCAGCGGCTGCCGGTGGTGGTGCCGGTAAGGTGTGGCTTAACACCAAGTCCAACGTATACCATTGCGAAGGATCCAAGCACTACGGAAAAACCAAGGAAGGTACTTACCTGACGGAAGCCGAAGCCAAGGCCAAGGGTGCGCACGCTGATCACGGCAAGGCTTGCACCAAGTAAGTCGTCTGGCACAAATAAAAAGGGCGCGATAGCGCCCTTTTTTGGTTCTGCGTTATACGCTATAGCGCAAGCTAACTATAAATAGGGGGGTGCGATGCACACATTGCGTCAGATTGGGAATTTGTTCTGGTTTCTGCTGGGTGGGTTCTGGATGGGGCTCGGTTGGTGGCTGGTTGGTGTGGTGTGCGCGCTCACGGTGGTCGGTTGGCCCTGGGCGCGGGCCTGCTTTGTGATTGCCCGTTTCGTCTTTTTACCGTTTGGCAAAGAGGCGATCAGTCGCGCAGACTTGACTGGTATGGAAGATGTGGGCACAGGCCCGCTCGGCACGCTGGGCAACATTATTTGGTTTGTCTGTGCCGGTATCTGGTTGGCGCTGGGACATTTGGCCAGTGCGTTGGCATGCGCACTGACGGTGGTGGGTATTCCGTTTGCCGTGCAGCACTTGAAAATTGCGCTGCTCACATTGGGGCCGATTGGAAAGACCATCGTCACCACCGAAGAGGCCGATGCCGCGCGTCTGTTCGCTGCACAGGCAGCGGTAGCCCGTCGCCGGGGTGCCTAAGCGTGCGCTGATACCATTCATGCTCCTTAGACTGACGGAGCGCCCGTGAATTTGCCTGCACACGAACTGACCATGACGGTTTTAATGACGCCGGACATGGCCAATTTTTCTGGAAATGTCCACGGTGGCACCGTTCTTAAGTTTCTTGATCAGGTTGCATACGCCTGCGCAGCGCGTTACGCGGGGCGGTATGTTGTAACTTTATCCGTGGACCAGGTGATGTTCCGGCAGCCGATTCATGTGGGCGAATTGGTGACGTTTTTGGCATCGGTGAATTACACCGGTACATCGTCAATGGAAATTGGCATCAAAGTTATTGCCGAGGACATCCGCTCCCAAATTGTGCGCCACGCCAACAGTTGTTTCTTCACTATGGTTGCGGTGGACGATGAGCGCAAGCCGGTCGCCGTGCCACCGCTGGAGCCGCATACGCCCGAACAGCTGCGTCGGCATGCAGCGGCGCAGGTCCGAAAACAGCTGCGCCATGAGTTCCATGCGCGTTTCGAAAGCATTAAAAAGCCACAGACGGCCTGATGGGCTATGGCAATCCAATCGCACTTTATGCCTGCAAGCTCTGACCCGAATCAAACCCGTTGGTCGCCCGTCGCAGCCGATGCCATGCGCTTGGACGAAGTTGCGGCACTCGACCGCCTTGGGGGAAGTTCCGCACTTTTTGCCATCATATTGAAGTCGTTTGTCAGCGATCTCGCCGCCTACCCCAGCACGGTTCAGGCGCATCTGCGCAGGCACGATGCGGTGGCGGCAGCACGTGCCCTGCACACGCTAAAAGGCCTTGCGGCCACGGTCGGGGCCAGTTATTTGGCCCAGCAGGCGATCGCACTCGAGCGCGACGTGAAATCCGGCACGGCGGACACCGACGCGATGGTGGCATCCTTGCAAGCACTGGTTGACTGCGCGTTGCCGGTTTTGCACGACGCGGTGCAGCGCCATGCAGCTGCCTAAAGCATGACACCGGTCTTGTCCGCCGCTGACTGGACCGCGATTGGCCTAACGCTCAAACTGGCGGCGATTAGCACCGTATTGCTGCTGCTGCTGGGCGCACCGTTGGCATGGTGGTTGGCCCGCCGTGCCAGTCCCTGGAGTGCCGCAGTGGGCGCATTGCTTACGCTGCCCCTGGTGTTGCCGCCCACTGTTCTGGGCTTTTACCTGTTGTTGTTAATGGGGCCGCACGGTCCAATTGGCTGGGTCACCCAGGGTATGGGTTGGGGCCTGTTGCCTTTTACTTTTTCGGGTTTGGTGGTGGCATCGGTCCTGTATTCCATGCCGTTCGTCGTGCAGCCATTGCAGCAAGCGTTTCGTGCCATGGGAGCGGCCCCGATGGAGGCTGCGGCGACATTGGGCGCAACGCCGCTGGACGCCTTTTTTAGCGTGGCGTTGCCGATGGCGCGGCAGGGAATCGCCACGGCAGCCGTATTCGCGTTTGCCCATACGGTGGGCGAGTTCGGTGTGGTGCTCATGTTGGGGGGCAATATTCCAGGTCAAACGCAAGTGGTGTCGATGGCTGTATATGGCCATGTGGAAGCGCTCGAATATGCCAACGCGCATTGGCTCGCAGGTGGTTTGCTGATTTTTTCGTTTTCTGTTTTGTGCCTCCTTTATCGCCGCAATGCGAGGGTGCGTTCATGAGTATTCGGGTGCGGATCCAGCACACTGTGGGCAGCCTGCCGCTGGCAATTGATGCCACGTTGCCCGGAGTTGGGGTAACGGCCATTACCGGGCCATCGGGATGCGGCAAAACCAGCTTTTTACGGTGTATCGCCGGACTGGAGCGTCCTGCCATCGGAGAAGTTGCGGTCAATGGCGTTATGTGGCAAGACCTTGGGCACTGGATACCGGTACACCGCCGGGCGGTTGGCTATGTTGCGCAAGACGCAGCATTGTTTCCCCATCTCACGGTGCGCGCCAATCTGGCCTACGGTTGGCGGCGCAGCACGCACCCGGTGCCGGCACTGCAGCGCGAAGCCCTGCTCGATTTACTGGGGATTGCCGAACTGCAGCAGCGCATGCCGCACCATTTGTCGGGTGGCGAGCGCCAACGGGTCGCGATTGCGCGGGCATTGCTGCGTTCTCCGTGTCTGCTGCTGTTGGATGAGCCTTTGGCGGCGCTGGATGCTGGCCGCAAAGCGGAACTGCTGCCCTATCTCGATGCAACCAGCAAAAGCTTGCAGATTCCGGTACTTTACGTCAGCCACGCAGTCGACGAAATTGCACGCTTGGCAGACCATTTGGTCGTTATGTCTGCGGGTCAGGTGGTGTCGCATGGGCCTTTGAATGAAACGCTGGCGCGCCTCGATGCCACCTTCGATGCCGAAGACGCCGGCGTGGTTTTACAGGCCACGGTAACGGCGCGCGATGCCACCTGGCAATTGGCACGCTTGGCATTTGATGGCGGAGATTTGTGGGTGCGTGACGATGGCCAAACGGTGGGCTCTGCGGTGCGTGTGCGCATTTTGGCGCGCGATGTCAGCGTTGCCCTGGTGCCGGCGCAAGACAGCAGTGTGTTGAACAGTGTGCCGGCGACGGTGGAGGCGTTGCTGCCGGATGCCCACCCCGCGCAGCAACGTGTTCGCCTGCGCGCCGGTCCGTCGCTGCTGCTGGCCCGTTTGACGCGACGCTCCAGTGTGTCGCTTGGCCTGGCACCCGGTATGCGGGTTTGGTTGCATATCAAGGCCGTTGCTGTGCTGCGATAAATGCACCGAAGGCGGTGCCTGCGTAAAATCAGGCAAATGCACTCTTTTGATTTCGGACACCTTGGCCTCTTTTGGCATTTGTTGACACGTTTAGGCGAGGCGCAGATTGCGCTTCCGCTTGGTGCCGGTGCCGCCGTGGTGCTCTGGCTGCGTGGCAGCGGGCGTCCGCTGGTGATGCGGTGGGTAATTGCGCTGACATTCGCAATTGGCCTAACAACCGCCAGCAAGATCGCTTTCATTGGCTGGGGGATCGGTTGGAGCGCGATCGATTTCACCGGCATATCGGGGCACACCATGTTTGCCACCGCCATTTATCCGGTCATTTTTTTCGTCTTTGTTTCGGGCCAGTGGCGTCTGGGTGTCCGCGGTGCGCTGATGCTCGGCTACGGGTTGGCGTTCATGATTGGCGTCAGCCGCATAGCCGTAGGCGCCCATTCGCCAGCAGAAGTTGTGGCCGGATTGCTTATAGGCGCTGGTGCCAGTGCGTGGGCAATGTCGGGTTCCGAGTTCGGGTTTAAGTGGTCTTGGTCGTGGGCACCGTTGCTGATGTCGGCCTGGCTTGGCCTGGCAATGTTTGCCATGCCACCCTCGCAATCGCATTCATTGGTGACGCGTCTGGCTTTGAAGCTCTCCGGACACAGCGTGCCGTATTTCCGGGCCCCGCACTACAGCGAGGTATGACATGGAAAACAGCTCGGGGGGCGTTGTATACCTGGTAGGTGCAGGCCCTGGCGATCCCGAATTGCTGACCTTGCGTGCCGTGCGGCTGCTGGAGCGCGCCGACGCAGTGGTGTACGACCACCTGGTGTCAGATGCCGTGCTCGATTTTGTACCGGCGACAGCCGAGCGCATTTATGCCGGCAAGCGCCGCAATGAACACACATTGCGACAGGAGCAAATCAACGCCTTGCTGGTGCGTCTGGGGAAAGACGGGCGCCAGGTCGTGCGACTCAAAGGCGGCGATCCGTTTATTTTTGGGCGTGGCGGCGAAGAGTTGCAGGCACTCGCTGCGGCAGGCGTGCGTTTTGAGGTGGTGCCCGGTATTACGGCGGCATCGGGCGTCGCCTGTTATGCCGGCATTCCGCTGACGCACCGCCAGTTTGCCCAGCGCTGTGTTTTTGTTACGGGCCATTTGCAGGATGGCAGTGCCGACCTCGACTGGCCCAGTTTGGTCCGACCCCAGCAAACAGTGGTGGTTTATATGGGGTTGAGTGGATTGGCCGACATATGCCGGCAACTGATTGCCCATGGAGCCGCACCCGATTTGCCCATTGCAGTGGTCCAAGATGCCACAATCGCGACCCAGCAGGTGGTCACTGGAACGCTCGAAACCATAGCGCAAAGCGTTGCGCAAGCCGCCTTGCACTCGCCTTGTTTAACCGTGATTGGTGACGTGGTTCGACTGCACGATGCCTTGCAATGGTTTGCAAAATAAAGCAGGGGAAATATTTTTCTTTTTATTTAATTTTTTAGAAAAAATTTGCGTTTAAGCGGCTGTTTTGTCTTATATTCCGGTCGCACCGGGCGAATGCCGGTAGTCGATTAAATACACAAAACGGAGACAAACGCCATGCGAGAAACACTGCGGATCGGTATTGCCGGTCTGGGCCGTCTGGGGCAACGCCACGCCGAGGCATTGGCCTTGGGTATGCCGAATTGCAGCTTGGTAGCTGCGTGCAGTCCGGTTGCGTCAGAGCGCGAATACGCCGGGCAACTGCCGGGTGTCAAGCGGGTCTGTGCAGAGCTGCCCGAACTGCTGCAAGACCCAGAGGTTGATGCCGTCGTGCTGGTAACCCCCACTTCGCTTCACGCTGACCAGTCAATTCAGGTGCTGGAAGCAGGCAAGCACCTGTTCGTCGAGAAGCCTTTGGCATTGGACGTGGCCGATTGCGAGCGGGTGCTGCGCGTGGCGGAAAAACGCCCCGCGCAAGTCGCCATGGTTGGCTTTGTACGGCGTTTTGATGCGAGCTACCGCAGTGCGTTTGCCGCCGTCGAGGCTGGTGAGATTGGCCGCCCGTTTCTGGTTCGTTCGCAAACCTGTGACCAGAACGATCCGGACGGATTCTTTGTGCGTTTTGCCCCAACATCCGGTGGCATTTTCATGGACTGCAGCGTACACGACATCGACCTGGCGCGCTGGATGTTGGGCCGTCCCAAGGCAACCCGGGCTTTCGCTACCGGTACTATTGCGTTGCACCCGGGGTTGGCGGCTTCCGGCGACGTGGACAACGGCATGGCTTTTGTCGAGTTTGAAAATGGTGCGCGGGCGGTCTTTTATGCGTCACGCACGATGGCCCATGGCCACGAAACCATGACCGAAGTGATTGGCACTGCAGGCAAACTGCTGGTTGGTGAGCACGCCGCCAGGGACCGTGTGGTCCGCAGTGATGCGCACGGTGTGCGCCATGCCGTGCTCAAAGATTTTTACGAGCGGTTTGCCGATGCATTCCGCTTCGAGATGCAATCGTTCGTTGCGGCTTGCCGTGGCGAGGCGCCGCTCACGTTGACCTTACAAGATGCCGTAGAAGCGACCCGCATTGGTCAGGCGATTACGCGCTCGCTGCGCAGCGGAATGCCGGAGTCGATTTAAGCCGCTCTTCAGCGTCCCTCAAAAGGTCTCCCAATCGTCTTCTGCTGGGGCAGCCGATGTGGGGGCAGACAGTTTGGTGATTGTTTTTTGGGGTGCGGCGGTCGCCGGTTTGCGCACCACGGGTGCGGCGAGGTCGGCAATGGTTGAGGCGGCGCGATCGCCGCTGAAAACCGCCACCGCCTGCACCAACTCCTGCGCTTGGCCGCGCAAGCCGCCCGCCGCCGCTGCCATTTGCTCGACCAGCGCTGCGTTTTGCTGGATGCTGCGGTCCATCGCTCCAATCGCTTCGCCGACCTGGGCCACGCCATTCGCCTGGGTCTTGCTGGCAACGCTGATTTCACTCATCAGACTGGTTACGCGCTGTATTGACTCCACCACGCGACCCATGGTGACGCCGGCTTGATCGACTTGGGTGGTGCCAAATTCCACCCGTTCTACGCTGGTATTGATTAAATTCTTGATCTCTCTTGCGGCGTCTGCCGAGCGACCAGCGAGGCTGCGGACTTCGGTGGCGACCACCGCAAAGCCACGCCCCTGCTCGCCCGCCCGTGCGGCTTCAACCGCGGCATTCAAAGCCAGAATATTGGTTTGAAACGCAATGCCGTCAATCACTCCAATGATATCTGCGATACGGCGGGAAGAGTCGTTAATGCCTTTCATGGTGCCTACCACCTGGGCCACGACTTCGCCTCCTTGCAGCGCCACCGCGCTGGCCTCTTTTGCCAACGTATCGGCCGCGTGCGCATTGTCTGCATTGCGGGAAACGGTGTCGCTGAGGTCGCCCATGCTGGCCGCGGTTTGCTCCAGTGCACCGGCCTGGCTTTCGGTTCTGGATGACAAGTTGAGGTTGCCCTGTGCAATTTCTGCGGAAGCGTTGGCCAGGCTTTGGGCACTCTGGTGCACATGCCGCACGATCTGGGCGAAACTTTTTTGCAAGTCTGCCAGCGCGTTCAAGAGCTGTGCGGTCTCGTCGTTGCCTTGGACGTTGATCCGATTCTCCAAATTTCCGCCGCGCATGGCCTGCGTAACGACAACCGCTTGCAGAAGTGGCTGCGTAATTGTGCGACTGGTTCGCACTGCGAGTGCCAGCCCCCCCAGCGCAATTGCCAAACTCAAAAATCCAATAAACATTTGATCCCGATCGGTGGCAGCGCTGGCCTCCGCCTGTGCGGATTGCAGTTGCGTCGCGACGTGCTGGGCCACGGTGTCTACCGCGCGCAAGTAGACCAAAGCCAGTGGGTGCAGCTCTGCGTTGACGGCAGCGGCAATGTCTTCCCCGGCCTTTTGGCGTTTGAGCAAATTGGCCCTGGCGTTCACGTAGGTGGACCGGGCAGCGGCAACTTCGGCCAGCAACTTTTTGCCAGGTGCATCGTTTAGCAGGGCTTCCAGTTCTTTCTGATTCTGGCTGATGGCATTCGACGTTGTCGCCATTTCTGCTTGCAGCGCAGCAACTTCTTCAGGGCGACTGGATTGCAATGCGGCAGACGCACGGGCCCAATTCAGGTTGATTTGCCATGACCAGTCACGGGCTATCTGGTCGCTGTGCAGTTGGGTAGAGGCCAGCGTCTCACTGCTCAGCTTGAGCTGGGAAAGCCGGTATACGCTGGTAATCGCGACCGCGACCACCGCACCAATTAACAAACCAAAAGCCAGCAACAGGCGGGAACGAATGTGCAGATTGGCCATGTTTCCTCAACGAATTTTTATTAGAAGGTATCGCGTTCGATACTTATTTGCGAATACTAGCCCAAGCCAGCATACGCGACTTGCTCTATCGCATGGAAGTGGTGAAAACGCCATAGCCCGGTGCCAGGACAGGCCTGAATCGTCAGGGAAAGAAAGGCACGAACATATCGCGCAGATTGCGCATCGCGGCAATCATCGGCTGGGTCATTTCCTTCTGTGTATCCCAATCTGCGTAAAGCAGACCGGAGGTGCCAGTCTTGGCAATCGGAATAATCACCAGTTTGCGGGTGTCGGGTAGCAGCTCCCGGTAATTGGCGGGTAACGCAGACGCCTTGAGCCGACTGATGTCATCGATGGCTATTTCGGTCTTGTTGCGAATTGCCAAATGGAATGCGGTCGGCGAAAAGTCAGCGCTGACGCGCAGTTTGCCCATCAACGCCTCCATATTGGCGCCATAACCGGCACGAATGCGAAATTCGCCTGTCCGGGTCAACATGAAAAGCAGGCAATGCGCCGCGCCCAGCGACTCTACCAGCGGCGGCAGCAGCGATTGGGCCATGTCATCGATGATGCGCTTCTTTTCTTGCACCATCGTGTTGCGCAATGCGCCCAGGGGACTGGCTTTGCCAGCGCCCGATGGAACCGAGTTGGCAAAACGGGTTTCATCGAATTTCTTATTCACCAGCAAGGTCAGGCGCTTCTTGTCCACGCTGGGTACATCCAGGTCCAGCAGCAGCTGACTGACTTCTTCCATTCGACCTTCTTGAATCAGGCCGGAGGCAGAGCTGGAGAACCGTGAGACGCCAACCAGGGCCGGATCGCCGGTGCCGTCGATGCTCGACAAAATATAGTTGGGTAGATTCCAGCGGGTTGCCAGTTCGACGCCAATATCCTGGAACGACATTCCCAAAACCTGCGTCGATGCCCTTTGGGCATCGAGCCCCTGCCTTATCAGTGCGTCGATTTCTTCCGCCTCTTTGCGCATGTATTTGCCGGTCATCAGGCGCCCGATTTCATACATCAGGGTCGCTATAGACGCATCTTCAGCGCGGTCTGCGAGTGCGTTGCGTGCCAGCTCCGATGCCAGCAAGGTGCGCGCGAGGTTCTTGTCTGCGAGCACTTCTTCTTCGGGGGCCAGATTGGTGCTCAGCACCAAGTGCATCAAAGCCTCCGAGTCCAGCACGTTCAAGGCTGCACTGACCGACGCGGCACCGCTGCCAAACGGACTGTACATGGACGAGTTGGCGAGTTTCAGAACACGTTGCGTCAGGGCAAAGTCTTCGATGATGTGATTCACCACCTCTTGTTTTCCGGCGCCGCCACTGTTGTTGTCTAACGCCCCCAGCACCGATACCACCGATCGCTCATTTGCCGGCACTCCTTTGGACGCCTGGATAGCGTCGAGCAGTTTGTCGATCGTGAAGGTCGTCATGCCGCTATCGGTTGCGGAGCAGACAGCAGATTGGTGATGCCCAGGGAGGACATCGGCTTGCCCAGCAAATACCCTTGCACCAGGTCACAGCCGGCTGCGCGCAAAAAGGCAAATTGCGTTTCTGACTCAACGCCTTCTGCAACCACTTTGAGGTCAATGCTGTGCGCCAGATTGATCATGGCGGTGACGAGTTTTTTGTTGGCACCGGCACTGTCCTTTCCTTGCTCCATGGCAAAGACGAACGCTTTGTCGATTTTCAAGCTGGAAACCGGCAGGGGGTTCAGATAGGACAAACTGGAAAAACCAGTTCCGAAGTCGTCGATTGAAAACCGTATTCCCCGTTCCCGCAGGTGGGCCAACGATTGCTCTATGGTTTCCTGGCTCCCCATGAGCGTGGACTCGGTAATTTCGAGAATGAGCCGGGTCGGATCAATCCGGGTTTCCTGAATCGCTTCAATCACCTGCGCTTCAAAATTCTCGCTGGTAAATTGAACCGGCGAAACGTTGATCGACATCACGAAGGAAGGGTCCAATAAATGGAACTTCTTTAATTGGTGGCAGGCGTAGCGCAGCGCCCAGCGGCCCAGAAAAGCCATCAGACCGGAGTCTTCTACGATTGGAATAAACTGGTCTGGGCGTACCCGGCCCAGGGTCCGATTGTTCCAGCGCATCAGGGCTTCGGCGCCAACGATGTTGCGCTCCATATCGAACTGGGGCTGGTATTCCATATAGAACTCGCCCTCCTGTATGCCGTTGTGGATTGCGGCTTTGATGGAGAAGTCAGCGTTTCCGTTGCTTGGCGCAAATACCGTGACCCGATTGCGTCCACTGTTTTTGGAGTGGTGCATCGCGGTGTCTGCGTTCTTCAACAGTGTGGAATAGTCATCGCCATGCTCAGGATATTCAACGACGCCAATGCTGACGCCCAGATAGGCATTGTGCGGCGCTGCATCGAATGGGCGTGCCATCGCCAGCAGCACATTTTTCAAAACGGCTTGGACATCGGTTGCCGACATGTCTTTGAATAGCATGACAAATACGTCACCACCAAGCCGGGCCAGCAAGTCATCCGGCTCGATTAGTTTCTGCAGCCGCCGTGACGTCTCCAGCAACACGTTATCGCCGATGACGTGACCGTAGGTGTCATTGACCTTTTTGAAGCCATCCAGGTCCAACAGCACGATGCTGAAAAGTGAAAGGCCGGATGCAATGGTTCGTTCCGTGGGTTTTTGCAGCAACGCCCGGTTTGGCAAGCCCGTTAATTCGTCGTGTTCCGCCGCATGCCGCAACACTGCACCTTCTTTTTTCCAGCTGGAAATATCCATGACACACAAAACGTATTGTCCCGGCGTGCCCAATGCATAGCTGCGAATATGAATCCAGTGTTCTTGCGTATTCCAAATAAGCCGGACGTCGCAGGTGCCAGGGTCCGCGTTGCTGTGCACCGAGAGTTTGAATATTCCAATATCGTCCGGATGCAGGGCATCGGTGATGTTGGTTGGCAGCAGTCCGGTTTCCGGATCCATGAGCCACACGCGGCCCCGATCGGAGATGTATTTGATATCGAAATTGAAATCAATCCGCAACACCGCATCCAGCACCCGGTCGAGGTTGGGGATTGTCATCGCCGTCATAGCTGCACCCGAACGGAAAACCGAGGGATCAGTTGACCCCTTGTCGTGTCGACAATGTCAGTTCGTCTCGCAAATCGCAAGCTTGGGTTCATTCACCTGGTTCTATAGTGTTTCGCAACGACGTCCGGCTTTCGTAAACATTCGCATTGTGAGGGCTGTTTGTCGATCGCAACCCATATTCGCATCACCGCCAATGGTAGCGCGATGGCGTGTTTACAGGTTGCAAGCGATCACCGGAAATGGAGACGTTTCTTGCACAGATCTAGTGCGTATTCTGCCCCATGCGTAGAGCCTGAAATGCAAAACCTTGCGCTAACTGCATGGACAGGCTGGTAATTTTGTGTCTTATTGTTTCCTGCTGGCGTGCACCGGCCTTGTTGTGTTAACGGGCGCTGTTCTGGACCGGTTTGTTGATAATGATAAATAATTATCATAAAATCCATTGCATGCGCAATTCATTTTGGTCGTTTTTATTTCGGGTCGCCGTGTGCGGGCTGCTGGCGTTGCTGCTGGGTCCTGCCATGGCATGTTCTGTCCCGCCCTGTGCCGCCCTTAAGGGCCAGGTGCCCCTTCGAATCGTAGCCGCGGAAAATTTCTATGGTGATATTGCCCGTCAGCTTGCCGGTCCCGGCGCACAAATCGACAGTATTCTGGACAACCCTGGCCAAGATCCGCATTCATTTGAAGCCAGTCCTTCCACTGCGCGCCGATTGAGTGCCGCCGATCTGGTTATTTACAACGGCCTTGGCTACGACCCGTGGATGGAAAAAATGCTCCGGGCCAGCGCTGCGGGGGCAGCTGCCAAAGCGCCCCGTACACAGATTGCCGTTGCGGATTTATTGCCACACCAAGCCGGTGACAATCCACACCTTTGGTATGACCTGGCACATGTGCGGGCGTTGGGGCGTGCGATTGCACTTGCTTTGAAGGATCGACAGCCCGCGCAGGCACTCGAAATAGACGGTCGATTGCTTTCCTATGAACAGTCCTTAGACCGCTTGCAGCTTCAAATTGTGGCACTGCGCAAAGGCTACCAAGGGACGCCGGTTACGGCAACTGAACCCGTATTCGGGTACATGGCGGATGCGCTTGGTCTTTCCATGCGCCATTTGGCATACCAGCGCGCGATCATGAATGAGACGGAGCCGGCACCGAGCGAGATCATTGCGCTGGAGCAGGACCTTGGGGCCCATCGCGTTGCCGTCTTGTTTTTCAATGTGCAGGCTTCCGGGCGCGCCGCCCAGCGCGCCAAAAAAATAGCCTTGGCGAATGGCATTCCATTGCTAGGGGTGTCTGAAACTATGCCGCCCGGAACGCACTATCAAGACTGGATGGCCGGCCAGCTCGACGCCCTTGCGGTTTTGCTCAAAGCACAGGTGCGCAAACCGTGAACGCCATAGACATACAGCACGTGGAATTGGCTTACCGGGACCGGCCGGTATTTTCCGACCTGTCCTTGGCGATACCGCAACAACAATTCATTGCGTTGCTGGGTGCCAATGGCGCGGGGAAAACCACGCTACTGCGGGCGATACTGGGCTTGGTTCCTTCCCAGTCGGGTCGTATTCGGGTGCTGGGTGTGCCTCCGGGTGTTGCCAATCCTTCTATTGGCTATGTCCCCCAACTGCGCAGCCATCTGGGTTCCGCCCGCGTCACCGGATATGACTTTGTTGCCAGTGCGATCCGTGGTACGGAATGGGGTCTTCCCGGTTTGCGTGGTGCAGAGCGCCAGGCAGTTGCTGCGGCGCTGGACAAGGTACAGGGTGCCAATTTGGCGCGCCGACCGGTGATGGAAATGTCGGGTGGCGAACGCCAGCGGCTGTTGCTTGCGCAGGCCCTGCTGGGCTCGCCTCGCTTGCTGTTGCTTGACGAGCCACTCATCAGTCTGGACATCCACCATCAAACCCAAATTATCCGGTTGGTAAAGTCATTGCAGATGGATTTGGGTATTACGGTCTTGTTCTGTGCACATGAAATTAACCCCCTGATTGAGGTGGTCGACCAGGTTTTGTATCTGGGGCGTGGTGCAGCCGAACTGGGGTCGGTAGATGACGTCATTCAACCCCATGTGTTGAGCCGCCTTTATGGAACGCCAGTGGATGTGGTGCGACAGGCAGGTCGCATATTTGTCATGGCAGGTGCGTGTGCGGCGGACAATGCGGAGCATTCCCATGATTTTTGAATACGAGTTCATGCAAAATGCGTTCGCTGCATCGGGCCTGGTGGGTTTGGTCGCTGGCATCGTTGGCTATTTCCTGGTCTTGCGCCGACAGGCCTTTGCTGGGCATGCGCTGTCCCATGTGGGATTTGCGGGCGCCACCGGTGCTGCGCTCATCGGTTGGAACCCCTTGCTGGGAATGGTGGCTGTGACGTTATTGGCGTCGAGCTGGATGGGCATGTTGGCCGAAAAACTCGAAGACGCTGATGTCGTAACCGCCGCGGTGTTGTCTTTGTCGCTGGGGCTGGGCATGCTTTTTCTGCATTTTTACAGCGGATTTGCCAGTACCGCGAGCACGTTGCTGTTCGGCAATGTGTTGGCGGTAGACCGCCCGACTTTGTACTTGTTGGCATGCATGGCGGCGCTGTGTCTGGGCGCCATGGCATGCATCGCCAGACCGTTGATATTTGCGAGTTTGCAGCCTGAAGTGGCGGAGGCGCGCGGAGTGAACCTGCGCCAACTGTCGGTGCTATTTCTGGGCGTGGTTGCCATTTGCACCACCCAGTGCACCCAAATTGTAGGGGTGCTACTGGTATTTACTTTATTGGTAGGCCCGGCCGCAACGGTCCAGCAGATGACCTTACCAGTCGCACGCGGCGCGGTATTGTCGGCGTTGTTGGCGATTGCCGAGGCATGGGGCGGGCTGATCCTGGCGTTTTATACCGACTGGCCTACCAGTTTTTGGATAACCGTGTTGAGCAGCGCGGCCTATCTTGCGGCACGCTTGGTGTGTCGCCGATCCTTTATCAAGGCGCCTCATGTCCACTGAAACGGCAGCACCCCAAGCCCCTGAGCGCAACACGCGCCAGCGCGAGGCAATTCGCAATGCAATTGTGCAGGCCAAGCGGCCTTTGTCTACGCAAGAAATTCTGGAGGCCGCGAATCAGCAAGTAACCGGGGTAGGTATTGCCACCGTTTACCGCACGATCAAAGCATTTCTACAAACCGGGGACATTATTGTCGTGTCCTTGCCGGGCGACGCCCCGCGATATGAGTTGTCAGGCCGTGGCCACCACCACCATTTCCATTGCAATCGTTGTAACCGGGTATATGACGTCGACCAGTGCCCAGGTGATTTGCGCACCATTGCACCCGCCGGGTTCAGGGTTGATCGCCACGAGCTAACGCTCTACGGACTGTGCAATAGCTGCCAGACTTGAACGCCGCTAAACGTGAAAATATGAATCAGTGTTGGAGTTGCCGGTCGCTGTCTCCACTCGACTGTGAAGTGGATTCAACACGCACGTCGTGGTATTCGCCCAATCTGCGCAGATAGTTCGCCCAGCGATTCGCGCGATCGAGGTCGGGATGCAGTGGCCCCTTGGAAATGACCCTTTTACGGCCAGTTCCTTGGCGCAGATAGCGGACAGTAACAACGCGGTACATAAGGGCGTCAACGCATTATTTGAGGTGAAGTAATTCTATATGCCTAGCCTATTTTTATCAAATATGTGCAAGCTAATAGGCAATAGCAACGGTCAGATTTTACGCTGCATCCTATTCTTGTGTGGCAAGTGTCGATAGCACTTGGCGAATTCCCGCCAAGGCCGGTTGCCCTTGCCTCTAAGGAATTCGCATGTCATTGTCAGCTTCCGATCTTTCGTCTATTCAACAAGCCGGTGTGGCGCTTCACAACGCCAGTCAGTGCCTAAACCAGGCCTTGCGGACCCAAGCCCAGGCCATGGTAGAGCGCGTAACCGCAGAACCCACGCACCTGGGGTCGGACAATGTCATTGCACCCCTGCGTGCCTTGGCTGGACTGAATCATGAGCTGCAGACCATGGAGTTGCAGCTCAAGCGCGTATACGCCGACCTGTCTGGCCTGCAATTTGTACCTTTGCACGAGAGCGCCGAACCTGCGCGACGCCGCAGTCCAGTGCGCAGCGAGCGGGTGCGGCGCAAAACAGTGGCGCTCACCCTGAGTCCGAATGACACCAAAGTACTGACGTATCTGCGCAGCGCACTGAATACCAGCGATTGGACACCACTCACTGGTGCCGTGGTTGCCGCGGGCGCCGGACTGCCCAAAGGATCCGTGGGGGTATCCATCACGCGCGTGCTTGCGTCTGGCGCGGTACGGCGCGGGGCAGGCGGAACTTACCAACTTGCCGCATCCTGAGCGTTGCATCCGCGATACATCGGGCATCGCTTGTGATGCCGCACGGCAACACTGCGCCGGGTTGGACAAAAAAGGGGGCTTTGGTGGGGGGGCGGTTTCATAGTCTGCCATGGCTTGTTCCAACCCCAACCCCAACCCCAACCGCTTGTCAGGAGGTTCCATTGACCCAACGTCCCCTTTCCAATGTGTTGTGGGTAGTGTGCCTTAGCACGTTGTATTCTGCAGCCCTGCTTTGGGCAACCACAGCCTCCGCCCCCGCGGCATCCGCCGTACCGCTGCGCCTGGGCATCGTATTGCCCTTGACGGGGCCTATGGCCGATGTGGGTAACAGTGCCCTGATTGGAGCCAAAGTGGCTGTTCAGGAAATCAATTCGGTGGGTGGCTATATGGGCCGCTCGCTGGAGTTGGTGATTCAAGATGACGAGTCAAATCCGGAAACTGGTGCCCGTGCGGTTGAGAAGTCCATTCGGGATGCAGGCGTTATTGCGACCCTGGGGGCATGCAATACCGCCGTCGCGATTCGCGTCGGAGAAGTCGCACAAGCCAAGAAACATCCTTTCATTGTGACCTGTGCGACCGGCTCAACCATTACTTCTCGATTCCCCACCGCCCAAAGTTATATATTCAGAACATCGGCGAGCTCGCAAATTCAGGCGCAATTCCTGGTCAACGATATCGTTCGCAGCAAGTTGCACAAGGTGGCACTGTTGCTGGATTCGTCTCCTTATGGTGATGCCGGCCTGGCCGATGTACAAGCCGCAATGGCCAAAGCGGGCCTCAAACCCAAGGTCGTTATGCGATTTGACTTGGGCGTAAAAAACCTGGACAAGGAAATGCGCGAGTTAAAAGCCTCGGGTGCCGACGGTCTGGTAGCCTGGACGGTGGGGACCGAACAAGGTGTCATTGCCAACAGCCGTGCGGCGGTCGGCTGGCAGGTTCCTCAATATGGTGCATGGGATGCGTCGAATTTGTCTGCCTACATTGCATCCAACGGCCGGATTGAAGGTGCATTGATGGTGCAAACCGTGCTGCCCAACCGGAATTTGGAACGCAATAGTGCGTTTTTAACCGCGTACAGTAAATTCTCCCGTGAGCGCCCCATGGGTTCGATGATGTCGTCTGCACAGACCTATGACGGCGTGCAATTATTAATGCGTGCCATATTCTCCGCAAAAGGCGACATCTCGGGGCCTTCCTTGAAGGCCTCCCTGGAAAACCTGGGCGGTGTCTATCGGGGGGTCGTAACCACCTACGATCGGCCATTTTCACCCCGGGATCACGAGGCTTTGTCCATGAATATGCTGTGGATGGGCACGTGGCGCTCGGGTGACCGTGCTTACTTGTATGAAGACGATGAAAAGCGCGCAGCGGTCATTCGTGTCAAACGCTAGTGGCGGCCGCTACCGGGCCGCCGTTGGCGCATCGTGCCCGCTAAAGTTGGTCTGAAGTTTGCTTGGTGGTAGGCGCAGGCCGTTGCTGCGCACAGTGCGCACCGGTCTCTCGCCCGGAGTGCGCAATGACCGACATCATACTTCCTGAATCTTCCAACGATCTGCTGCAGGATGGGGCGGTCAACGGGGTTTTGGCGCGCTCCATGGTGCGTGCAATTGCCGATTTTCTGTCCGCCACACCGAGCGGGCCCGGTGCCGGTTTTCTGGAGTACGTCGCCCGCAAGGACGTTCAAAGAATGGGGACGGTGCCGGGTCGCAAGTGTGCGGTATACGAGTTCCCCTGGGGATTCATTACCGAGGAGCACGGTGTCTGGAATTTTTATGCGCGCGCAGTCTGGCGGGCCGGAACCACCAATTATTTGGACAGCTTTGCACCCGCGTGGGACGTACATGCCGCGCCCGAGCTGTCACGCGCCATGCAACGCCACGGTGGGCAGTTTTACATCAGTTTTGACGATGGAATTGGCATCTATGGATGTATCAGCCTCGCGTGCGTGCTGGACAGCAAAGGCCAGCGTTTGGCCCGCGAGTGGCTCGCCCATGACTTTCTCAGCGTCATTTGGCCGCACATGCTCGCCCGCGTGCTGGGTGTTGGGGAGTGTGGGCGTGACACTCACGCCGCCAATAGTGCACTGTCTTGGAATAACGGCATCATGCCGGATGCCTTGCAGTCGTACATGGCACGGTCGGCAACATTGAGCAGGTCGGTCATGGCCTCGCCGTCGCGCGGATAAACCGAAAAGCCGACGCTGGCGCCGACCTGGATCTGGCGCCCGTCGGGTAAGGTAAGGGGCACGCTGAGTGCGTCAATCAGTTTAAGGGCGATCGGGCCGAACTCTATCCCTTGCGCCAGCGACTCCACAATCAAAACAAATTCGTCCCCGCCAAAACGCGCAACGGTGTCCGAGGCACGCACGGCTGCCACCAACCTGCGGCTGACCTCTACCAGCAGGGCATCGCCAGCCACGTGACCCATTGCGTCGTTGATACCCTTGAAGTCGTTGAGATCGATCATGATCACGGCAAACGGGACTTGGCTGCGTCGGGTTCTTTCGACCGCGAGTCGGAAGCGGTCCTCCAGCAGAGACCGATTCGCCAGGCCGGTAAGGTGGTCAAAGTAGGCATGGTTGACCAACTGCTCGTGTGTGCGCTCCAATTCCCGGCAACGCGCGCTGAGGGTTTCTGCATGCCGGGCAGAACGCCGAAGCGAGCGCGCCAAATGCACGCACATCAGCGACGTGCACAAGGCAATGACAACGCAGACGTAAATCATCTCAAGCAACGTTGGCGCACCGTATCGGGCAAAATGAAAATTGAGGACCGATATGAATGTACAAATTTCTTATGACGCGTCGAAATTTGTTTTATAAGTGTCGTTTAATTGCTACAAATCGGAGCGGCCACGGCCGTGCGTTGCCTGCGGCAAACCGATTGGCCCATTACTGCAAAGCAAAGGTATTTATGAATAAAGTTGTGGTGTACGAAGTGAAAGTCATGTTCGGCGACTGTGATCCCGCCGGAATTGTGTTTTTTCCCAATTATTCGAAATGGATGGACGCGTCATCGCTGAATTTCTTTGCACAATGTGGCGTGAAACCGTGGCGCGAGTTGGAACGAACGACGGGGATTATTGGTGCCGCGTTGGTCGAAACCAGTACCCGTTACAAGCGCCCGGCGACCTACGGGGAAACGCTGCAAGTGCACACCAGTATTGTCGAGTGGCGCGAGAAAGTATTTAAACACCAGCACATGGTGTACCGGGGTGAGGAACTATTGTGTGAGGGGCAGGAGACACGGGCTTTTGTTGTGCGCCCGCCAGAAACCCCGGAACGCATTAAAGCCATACCGGTGCCGGAAGATATTCGCGCTTTGTGCAGTTGATGGCGCTTGGCCCAGGCCGGATTCAGTGGGCTAGCGGTGCGTGATTCTTTGCGTCCAGCTGATTGCGCAAAATTTCCATGCGCTCGCGCCATGCCCGTCGTTCGTCTGGAGATCGGCCCTTGAGCACCCTGAAGCGCACGAGTTTGGGGGCATGGATTGTCCAGAATTCGTCTCTCACCCCCAGTTCGAGTTCGCCCCCGACCGAGGCTATTTCGGCGCCTTCCAGCGTGGTGTGTACCGTGCGGTCATTTCCATGCAAGGTGATGCGTCCGCTGGGATCCAGGTCAATAAACCACGCGATCTTGCCCCTGTCATCCAGCCCGATTTCGCTGGAGGTGCCACTGAATCCTGCCGCCTTGCGCCACAGCGCCACCTGGGCGTCAGGGGGGAGGTTGAGTGCCGCTTCCTTTTCTGCTTTGGCTGCCAAGGCCTCGGCTTCCGCAGCCGCGGCGGCGGCGGCACTCTCTGCGGCAGCCTGCGCAGCGGCTTCTTCCTGCGCCCGGCGCGCTTCGCGCTTTTCAACCCACAAGCCTATTTGGCTGGCGAACGCCGAAAAATCATGGGCAATTTTTGCCGGTACGTCCGGGATGTTCAGCCGCGAATGATCTTCTGCGTTATTGAAGGTCAGGCTGAAATGCCGGGGTGGAACGTCTGTGACAGCGGCATTTTCCAGGGGTTTTTGCGGCGTTATTTCAATCCGCAAACCGAGTGCCTCGAGCACCACGGTCATGGCGCCCTTGGCGTCTGACGCTTCCTGTGTGGCATTGGCCTGACGTACAAAGTGGCCCCTGTCGGTGCGCACCACAACGCGGTCTTTGGCGCGTTGCATTTCGACCTGCAAATGGCGCGACACGAAACGGAAACCAGCGGGAACAGCAACGGTTTCCGAGTGCTCCAGCCAGGCTATGAATTCCATCACGCCGTACCCTGCCACCGCCCCCGCACTGAGCAGGCCGAGCAGCCACAATCCGTAGTATTCAAATCCAGACATGGTGTGCAGTGGAGCTTGCGGTGCGCCGGGCGGTAGTGCGCCTTAATCGGCTTTAACCGCCAGAATCGGGCAGGAAATAGTCAACAAAATTTCCTGTGCCATGCTCCCCAGGAGCAGCTTGCCTACCGCCGAGCGCCGGCGCAATCCGATAACCAGCATCGAGACTTGGCGCGAATCAACTAATTCATTGATTTCATCAATTGCGTTGCGGCCGCGCACAAATTGCTTGAATTCGGCTTTGAGCCCCGATTCGGCCAGAATTTTCTCAACCCGTTCCACATCCTGTACGTCAGCGCGGGACAGGTCCTCTCCCGTGCCACCAGGCGTTGCATTGACCACAATCAGTGCTTCTTGGCGCTGGCGAGCGAATTCAATGCCTTTGTCTAAAGCAGCTTGTCCTTCCGGACGGGGAATATATGCAACCAAAATCGTCATGTTGTGCTCCTGTCTGTTGTTGGATAAATGGAAAGCCTGAGGCTTGTCGTCAATTTACACAGTTTGATTATTTCCGATTTGACCTGCGTCTGGTTTCATGCACACGTAATTTCAAATGGTGGGTGCTTCGATATACTGAATAAACATTTAACCCAAGAGGAGTTCAGACATGTCGAATCGTCGCGCATTTTTGGTTCATTCCGGTGTCGCCGGCGGCGCATTATTTGCCCCAGCCGTATTTGCCCAAGCGGGCATGGTGTCTGATGCCGATCCCCAAGCCGCGGTATTGGGCTACCACGGCGATGCCGGCAAGACTGACAAGACCAAATTTCCCAAATACGCGGTGGGTCAGCAGTGCGCTAATTGCGCACTGTTCCAAGGCAAGGCGGGCGATAAAGCCGGTGCCTGCCCTCTGTTTGCTGGTAAACAGGTGTCGGCTGCTGGCTGGTGTAGCGCTTACAACAAGAAAGCGTAAGGGTATTGGGTGTCCGAAGGCTGTCAACTCGAAATCCCCGATTCGTTCACGGCACTCTATGTGCAAAGACCGTCTGGTCGTTTGCGGGCGCCGCGGGCGGAGATATTGGAACGCTACCAACTTTGCGAAGACCTCGCCCAGTTGGTAACTGAAACCGCCTTCACGATGTTGCACCAGCTCGGCATCACCGAAGTACAGGTGCTTGAGCGCTGTTACCTTGGCATGTTGGGCGATAACGCGATTGTCGGTCCGCAAGAAGCCCAGTGGGTGGTACGCCGCTTGGCTGAGCTATGCAATTGGGATATCGCTTTGGATGTCTGGCCCCGCATTTTTTAGTGCCAATGCGATGGAGTAGAGCTGGTTGCGCGGCGCTCCCGTGATGTCAGCGGCCAGCCGGACCGCGGTTTTCAACGGCAATTCACTTAGCAAAAGTTCCAGAATACGCCGGTTGTCGCCGTCCGTTGGCGCGGCCGCTACGGGGTGCAGAACCAATACAAATTCGCCACGCAATCGGTTGCTGTCGGCTTGTAGCCAAGCAAGCAGGTGGTGTGCCTCCAGGCTGGCCACTTCTTCAAACTGTTTGGTCAGCTCACGCCCCAGTGTGATGGTGCGTCGCCCCAGGCTGGACAATGCCAGGGCCAAGGCTTCTATGCGATGTGGTGCTTCCAACACCACCACGGCGCGTTGCTCCGCCGCCAAAGACTGAACCGCATGCAGGCGTTCGGTGGCCTTCTGCGGCAAGAACCCATGGAAAATAAAACCATTCTCTTCGACGATTCCGGCAACCGACAGCAAGGTGGTGACGCTGCTCGCCCCTGGCAGCGGAATGCAGCGCAAGCCCTGACCGGTTAAAACAGCGCACAGGCGCGCGCCCGGGTCGCTGATGCCTGGGGTTCCTGCGTCGCTCACATAGGCGACGCGCTGCCCTTGTTGAAGACGTGACGTAACGCCCACTGCAGCTTCGGCCTCGTTGTGCTGGTGGACGGCAATCAGTTGTGCGCTGGTTTTATCAATCCCATAGGCCCGCAGCATTTGCTGTGTGTGTCGTGTGTCCTCACAGGCGACGGCATCGGCCAATGCCAAAACGTGCAAGGCGCGCAAGCTGATATCACACAAATTGCCGATGGGGGTGGCCACCACGTACAAACTGCCTTGCGGGTAATGCTGCCCTGCGGCAGCCTCGTGGGCCGCCAAGCGGGCGGCGCTAAATGAAGGGCTGGCCATGGTAAAACTTACTCCCAATACAAAGAAATGCACCGTTAAACCCACTGTTGCAAATACAGGCAATGGCGCTCCGGGCCTCAGCACCAAGCAACGTGGTGATATCGGGGAGGCACGTGCCCTTGGCTTTTTACGCAATCAGGGTTTGCAGTTGCTTGCACGCAATTATCGGACGCCTGGGCGCGGTGGCGGTGAAATTGATCTCATCATGCGCAGCCCCGACCAGACCATCGTGTTTGTCGAAGTGCGTTGGCGGGTGTCGGATACCTTTGGTGGTGCTGGCGCCAGCATCAATGCCGCCAAGCGCCGTCGCATTGTGCGTGCCGCACAGTACTTCTTGCACCGGCTGCGGCATCTCCCGGCGTGTCGCTTCGATGTGGTTTTGCTTGGGCCGAATGGCGTGCAGTGGTTGGTTGCCGCCTTTGATGCCCAGGCATGAGGGAGGCTGCGCGGTATCATCGCGGCATGCTGGAACAACGAATTCAACAACACTTTATTGACAGTGCCGACCTGAAATACCAATCGGCTGAAATCCTCAGCAAGCCGATTGCCGCTGCGGCACAGGCCATTCTGGCCTGTGTGACCGGCGGCGGCAAAGTGTTGGCATGTGGCAATGGCGGTTCGGCTGCAGATGCCCAGCATTTCTCGGCTGAATTTGTAGGACGGTTTGAGCGCGAACGACCCGGACTGGCGGCGATTGCCCTGACCACCGACACATCGATCCTTACCGCTGTCGCCAATGATTACGATTACAGTGCGGTTTTTTCCCGCCAGATTCGCGCATTGGGGCAGCCGGGTGACGTGTTGCTGGCCATCAGCAGCAGCGGTAATTCAGCCAATGTTCTGGCAGCCATTGAAGCTGCCCATGAACGCGAAATGGTTGTTATCGGGCTCAGCGGGCAAGGCGGCGGCAAAATGAACCATGCGCTGCGGGACACCGACGTGCATGTGAGCGTGCCACACGACCGCACCGCCCGCGTTCAGGAGGTGCACATTTTGACTTTGCATTGTTTGTGCGATGCAGTAGATGCCCAACTCATGGGCGAACAGGAAACATCATGATGAAAATTCGATACGGCCACCCACTCGTGCGTGGTGTGACGCGGGCTTCGGCTCTGGCTTGCATGGTTTATCTGAGTGGCTGCGTTCCCCTGCTGGTCGGCGGGGCGGTTTCCAGTGCAATGGTCGCCACCGACCGGCGCAGCTCGGGCACGGTTGTGGAAGACAACACGATTCAGATCAAAGCCGGCAGTCGCCTGACAGAAAGCCTGGGCTCGCGCGGACACATTGACGTCACCAGTTACAACCGCCAAGTCCTGTTGACCGGTGAAGTGCCCACTCCGCAAGACAAGCAATTGGCAGAAAAGTTGGTCGCCGATATGGACAACGTCAAAGGGGTAACCAATGAATTGGCGGTGATGGGCAACTCCACCCTGACCCAACGCTCCTCTGACTTGTTGGTTGGGTCCCGGGTGCGGGGCAATCTGATTGATGCGAAGGACCTGATCAGCAACGCTTTCAAAGTGGTAACTGAACGCGGTACCGTGTATGTCATGGGCCGTGTCACCGCCCGCGAAGCCAAGCGCGCCACCGAAATCATTCGGGGCGTGGATGGCGTTCAACGCATGGTTATCTTGTGGGACGTCATCAGTGAAGAGGAACTGACGCGCCTGATGCCGACACCGGCCGCGCCCGAGGCCAAGTCCGGAATGTAGGGTCAGGCCAAGGCCTCAGGCCCTGTGCCTTGCCTTGCCTTGTGCCTTTTTACTTTAAGCGGCGGATCAGACTGCTGGTGTCCCAGCGGTTGCCGCCCAGGTGCTGAACATCCGCATAAAACTGGTCAACCAGCGCGGTCAAAGGCAGTCGAGCCCCATTGCGCTTGGCCTCATCCAGCACCAAACCGAGGTCTTTGCGCATCCAGTCGACGGCAAAGCCAAATTCGAACTGGTCGGCCACCATGGTTTTTCCGCGATTGTCCATTTGCCAGCTTTGCGCAGCGCCTTTGCCAATCACATCGAGCACCTGGTTCATATCGAGTCCGGCACGTTGACCAAATGCGATGGCTTCCGAAAGCCCTTGCACAATTCCTGCAATGCAAATTTGATTGACCATTTTGGCCAGTTGCCCGGCGCCACTGGCGCCAACGTGGGTAAACGCCCGGGCAAACGCCATGGCCACCGGCTCAGCGCGCGCGAACGCCTGTGCATCGCCGCCGCACATGACCGTTAGCATGCCATTTTGGGCGCCGGCCTGGCCGCCTGACACCGGGGCATCGATAAACGTGAATCCCCGCGCGGTTGCTGCCGCAGCGAGTTCGCGCGCTACGCTGGCACTGGCGGTTGTGTGATCGACAAAAATACCGCCCGCCCGCATGCCTGCAAAAGCGCCATCTTCACCCAGCGTCACGCTGCGCAAGTCATCGTCATTGCCAACGCAAGAAAAAACGATATCTGCGTTTTCTGCTGCAGCGCGGGGCGTGGCTGCACTGCGCGGTGCTGCGGTGTCGGCAAATTCAGCACACCAGGCGTTGGCTTTCGCCGGACTGCGGTTGTAGACCGTGACCGCGTGGCCGGCACGCGCCAAGTGACCGGCCATGGGGTAGCCCATAACGCCCAGGCCAATAAAAGCCACCCGCGCGGGGCTGGCCGATGCATATGTTTTGGAGTTGATGTTCGACATAAATTAAAGTATGGAAAGCCCTTCGGTACCGGAGGCCAGGTCGGTTGTTTTGCCGCGTTCGGAATACAGCTTGATTTGCAAACGCAGGTCGTTCAGCGAGTCTGCATTGCGCAATGCATCTTCGTAGGTAATTTCTCCGCCTTCGTAAAGGTCGTAAAGCGCCTGATCGAAGGTTTGCATGCCCAGATTGCGACTTTTTTTGATAATTTCCTTTATTTCGGAGACTTCCCCTTTGAAGATCATGTTCGAAATAAGGGGGGAGTTGATCATGACCTCGACCGCTGCGATGCGGCCTTTGCCGTCTTGTTTGGGTATCAGGCGTTGCGATACCAAAGCCCGCAAATTGAGCGACAAATCCATTAGCAATTGGCTGCGCCGTTCTTCAGGGAAGAAGTTGATGATCCGGTCCAACGCCTGGTTGGCATTATTGGCATGCAATGTGGCAAGGCAGAGGTGGCCGGTTTCAGAGAAAGCAATGGCGTGGTCCATGGTTTCACGGTCGCGCAGTTCGCCCATCAGGATGACATCGGGTGCCTGGCGCAGCGAGTTTTTGAGTGCAGCCCCCCAGCTGTCGGTATCGAGTCCGACCTCGCGCTGGGTAATGATGCAGTTCTTGTGGGCGTGGACGAACTCAATCGGGTCTTCAATCGTGACGATATGTCCGTATGAGTTTTCATTGCGCCAGTCGACCATGGCGGCCATGGTGGTGGATTTTCCCGAACCCGTGGCACCTACCAAAATGCACAGGCCGCGCTTGCCCAGGGAAATTTCTTTGAGGCATTGCGGAATGCGCAACCCGTCGATGGTCGGCAGTGTCGCCGGAATCACCCGCAACACCAGCCCGACCTTGCCTTGTTGAATGAATACATTGACACGGAAGCGGCCAATCCCCGGCGGCGAGATGGCAAAGTTGCCTTCTTTGGTGCGCTCGAATTCGGCCGTTTGCCGGTCGTTCATGATGGAACGTGCCAGCGCCATAGTGTGTACCGGACTGAGCGGCTGCGGTGACACCTTGGTGATTTTTCCGTCCACTTTGATGGCCGGGGGGAAGTCCGCCGTAATAAACAAATCGCTGCCGTTGCGGCTGACCATCAGTTTGAGCAGGTCATTGATAAACCGGGTTGCCTGATCACGTTCCATGGCGCGTCTCCGAAAAGGGTTAACCCGGGAAATTTTCCGGAATTTTTGCCTTGCTCCGTGCCTCGGCGTTCGTAATGATGTTGCGTTTCACCAGGTCGGTCAGGTTTTGGTCCAGCGTCTGCATGCCGACGTTGTTGCCGGTTTGAATGCTGGAATACATCTGCGCCACTTTGCCCTCCCGAATCAGATTGCGGATGGCGCTGGTTCCCAGCATGATTTCGTGGGCTGCAACCCGCCCTTGGCCGTCTTTCGTTTTGCACAAAGTTTGTGCAATAACTGCTTGCAGGGACTCTGACAGCATGGCGCGTACCATTTCTTTTTCTTCGGCCGGGAAGACGTCAATAATCCGGTCGATGGTCTTGGCGGCGCTCGATGTGTGCAGCGTGCCAAACACCAGGTGGCCGGTTTCGGCAGCTGTCATGGCCAGTCGAATGGTTTCCAGGTCGCGCATTTCCCCCACCAGAATGGCATCCGGGTCCTCACGCAGTGCAGAGCGCAGGGCCGCCGCGAACGATTGTGTGTGGGGCCCCACTTCGCGCTGGTTGACCAGGCACTTCTTGGACTCGTGGACGAACTCGATCGGATCTTCGACCGTCAGAATGTGGCCGAATTCATTTTCGTTGAGGTGGTTGACCATCGCCGCCAGTGTGGTCGATTTGCCAGATCCGGTGGGGCCGGTGACCAGAACCAGTCCCCGCGGACGCATCGCCAGTTCGGTAAAGATGCGCGGCGCATTGAGTTGGTCCAGGGTCAGGATTTTGCTCGGGATGGTCCGAAAAACCGCACCCGCGCCGCGTTGGTGGTTGAACGCATTCACCCGGAAACGGGCCAGCCCTTCTATTTCAAAGGAATAGTCAATTTCCAGGAATTCTTCGTAGTGTTTGCGCTGGGTGTCATTCATGATGTCGTACACCATGCTATGCACCTGCTTGTGGTCCAGCGGCTCCACATTGATCCGGCGCACATCACCGTGCACCCGAATCATGGGCGGAAGGCCCGAAGAAAGGTGCAGATCGGAAGCCTTGTTCTTGACGCTAAACGCCAGTAATTGGGTGATGTCCACGAAGTCCTCTCGCCAGTGAAGTTTGGTACGCTTGGCCGATTATGACCATGATTTCCAGCAATCTCCAATCGGTCCGGCACCGAATTGTGCAAGCCTGTAACGCCTGTGGCCGCAGCGCTGACCCCCCATTTTTATTGGCGGTTTCTAAAACCTTTGGTCCAGAGGCCGTCCGTGCGGCATACGCTGCGGGGCAGGTGGCCTTTGGTGAAAACTATATTCAAGAAGGCGTCGACAAGATTGCGGCGCTGCGCGATTTGCCGCTGGAGTGGCACTGCATTGGCCCCGTGCAAAGCAATAAAACGCGCCCGGTAGCAGAAAATTTCGATTGGGTGCATTCCGTCGATCGCCTGAAAATTGCGGAGCGACTGAGTGCCCAGCGCCCTGTTGAGAAAGGGCCTTTGCAGATTTGCATTCAAGTCAATGTGGACGGCTCCGAGAGCAAGTCGGGCGTGGCACCGGTCGATGTCGCCGCGCTGGCACGCGCGATTGCCAGTTTGCCGCTGTTGCGTCTGCGCGGGCTGATGACGATTCCGGCCCCGGCCCAGGACTTCGCCGCAGCATGTGCGGTGCACCGGTCGACCCGCGCATTGTTCGATGCACTGCGGGCCGATGGCTTGGCACTTGATACGCTGTCCATGGGCATGAGTGCCGACCTCGAGGCCGCGGTTCAATGTGGCAGCACGCTGTTGCGGGTTGGCAGTGCCATCTTCGGCGGGCGCCGACCGCTTTAGAAGCGCTCCAACTCGGGGTGGCGGATGGCCCCCCCCCGCACCAGCATGCGGCCATATTCTGCACAGCGGTTCAGGGTCGGAATGACCTTGCCGGGATTGAGCAATTCGAGCGGGTCAAATGCCGCTTTGAGTGCCAGCATTTGGGCGTTTTCTTCAGCAGAAAACTGCACGCACATGCTGTTGAGTTTTTCGATACCGACACCGTGTTCGCCGGTGACCGTGCCGCCCATGGCGACGCTGGTTTCCAGGATGTCAGCGCCAAAAAGTTCGCAGCGGTGCAACTGGTCGGGGTCATTGGCGTCAAACATGATCAGCGGGTGCAAATTGCCGTCGCCTGCGTGGAATACATTGGCGCAGCGCAAATCGTACTTTTTCTCCATTTCGGCGATTGCCAGCAGGATTTCCGCCAGCCGCTTGCGGGGAATCGTGCTGTCCATGCACATATAGTCCGGGCTGATGCGGCCGGAGGCTGGAAATGCATTCTTGCGACCGCTCCAGAAACGCAGGCGTTCGGCTTCGCTGTTGCTGATGGCAATGCGGGTTGCGCCAGCACGTTCCAAAACGGACCGCATGCGGCCAATTTCTTCCTCCACCTCCTCCGGCGTGCCGTCGCTTTCACACAGCAAAATGGCTTCGGCGTCGAGGTCATAGCCGGCATGTACAAAATCTTCGACAGCACGCGTCATGGGCTTGTCCATCATTTCCAGGCCGGCTGGAATGATGCCGCTGGCAATGACGTCCGCTACGGCAGCGCCGGCTTTGCGCACATCATCGAAGCTGGCCATGATGCAGCGCGCCAGCAATGGCTTGGGGATGAGTCGCACCGTCACTTCGCTAACCACCGCCAGCATGCCTTCGCTGCCAATCAGCACACTGAGCAAGTCGTAGCCGCTGTCATCGAGGGCATCGCTGCCAAACACCACCGGGCTGCCATCGGCGGTGAAGCCGCGGACTTTGACAATATTGTGCAGCGTCAGCCCATACTTCAGACAGTGCACGCCGCCCGAGTTTTCTGCCACATTGCCACCAATCGTGCAGGCAATCTGGCTGCTGGGGTCGGGCGCGTAATACAGGCCGAAGCGCGCAGCGGCCTCGCTGATGGCCAGATTGCGCACGCCGCACTGCACTACGGCGGTTCGGCTGCGGGCGTCGATGCTTTGAATCCGATTGAACTTGGCCATGGACAAGGTCACACCACTGGCATGGGGCATGGCACCGCCGGACAAACCGGTGCCGGCGCCGCGTGCAACGACGGGCACCTGCAGGGCGTGGCAGACGCGCAAAACGTGGGCGACTTGTGCCTCGGTTTCCGGCAGTGCGACCAGCAAGGGCCGCTGGCGGTAGGCCGTCAGACCATCGGACTCGTAAGGCGTGGTGTCTTCTTGCTGGAACAGCAGTGCATGGCCTGGCAGGCCTTGCTGCAGTGCGGGCAGGAGACGGTTCAACAGCGTGCGGGCAGTCACGGTAGCGGGATCGTTCGAGGGAGGGGAAGCATTCATTTTTCGGGGCCTGCGCAGACGAATACACAAGAAAACACACAAACGCCCTGACTGTACGCCAGTGACCCGATGGTCCGCGTGAAGAATCTTGCAGCGCTTTGTGAATTGGGGCGTTGCGTGCTCAGGCCAGGGCCTTTTGCAACCACTCTGAGAATGCGGCCACTTCCCAGCGGTCCATGGCGCCGGTGCGCCAGCACAGATAGTGGGCGTGTGGGCTTGGTGTGTTGCGCAGGTAAGTCTCGCTGGTGCCCAAGCGCACCAGCGCCCCGCTTTCTAACCAGGGCGCGCCGAGTTTCAGGCGCACCAGTGCGATACCCATGCCGGCGGCGGCACAGTCGCACATCAGGCCGACGTCATTGAACTGGGAGCCATCGATAGGCTCAGGCCAGTCCAGATTGTGGGCCGCAAACCAGGTTCGCCACGGCTCCAGCGGACTGCGGAGCAGGGCTTCTCCTTCGAGGTCCTGGGCGGTCTCAAACGGGCCATGGGCACGCACAAAGGCGGGCGAAGCAAGTGGCGTGACAACGTCTTTTGCCAGACACACGTATTCCATGTCGGCATAGCGGCCAGCGCCGAAGCGCACCATCAGGTCGGCATCTTCGGCCACCACATCCAGCAATGGAATCGAAACCTGCAGGGTCAGGTCGATTTCCGGGTAGGCGTCGGTGAACTGGCGCAGCCGGGGTATCAGCAGGCTGCGGGCAAACGTAGGCGTAACCGCCAGGCGCAACTTGCGCTTGCCCGGTGCCGCCGCGGCACTGGGGAATTTTTGCAGCGTTGCCAAGCCCTCGCGCACATGGGCCAGGTATTCGCTGCCTTCGGTGGTCAAGGAGAAGTCTGCACGTCCAAACAGCTTGGTGCCAATGATCTGTTCCAGCTGCCGTACCCGGTGGCTGACCGCACTGGGCGTTACGCACAACTCCTCGGAGGTCAGGGTCACGCTGCGCAAACGCGCCAGTGCCTCAAAGGTGAGTAAGCATTGAATCGGGGGAATGCGGGCGGCGCTCATGGGGCCTAACTATAATTCGGCGCCCGCGACGCCGCCGTCGCTTTACTGGAAATGCCATGTCCGATGCCCTCGCTGTCTTGCCGCAATATATTTTGCCGAAAAAAGCACTGACGGTATTCGCTGGCTGGGTGGCCGGTGCCCGTTTGGGGCGTGTGACAACGGCCATCATTCGCTGGTTTATAGCGCGTTACCAGGTGAACATGGCCGAAGCCGCGCAGCCCGATGTGGCGTCTTACGCCACATTCAATGCATTTTTCACGCGGGCACTCAAGCCCGGTGTTCGACCGCTGGCCGCAGCGTCCTATATCTGCCCGGTAGACGGCGCCATTAGTCAATTGGGGGCGATTGCGCAGGATCAGATTTTTCAGGCCAAGGGCCACCGCTATTCCACGACCGCGCTGCTGGGTGGCGATGCGGCCTTGGCAGCACATTTTCAGAACGGCTATTTCGCCACGATTTACCTCAGTCCGCGCGATTACCATCGCATACACATGCCGTGCGATGGCGTCTTGCGCCGCATGGTGTACGTGCCCGGCGCCTTGTTTTCGGTGAATCCGACGACCGCCCGTGGTGTGCCTGGCCTGTTTGCCCGCAATGAACGTGTGGTGTGCGAGTTCGACGCGCCCGGCGGCCGTTTCGTGCTGGTTTTGGTGGGGGCTACGATCGTCGGCAGCATGGCTACGGTGTGGCACGGCGTGGTAAATCCGCCGCGCACGTCCGCGACCCGTGAATGGGTCTACGCTCCGGACGCCGTTCGACTGCGCCAAGGCGACGAAATGGGCCGATTCCTGCTCGGTTCGACTGTTGTGATGCTGTTCGAACCGGGCGCAATCGCGTTCAACCCGCAATGGCAAGCGTCGCTGCCTGTGCAATTGGGCCAACAGATGGGGCAGACCCAAGCCGGGGCGACAACCCCGACCCTGGCCCCAATCTAGTGGACCAGCACCGGGTTTTGCGCCAATTCGGCGTATTGTTCCAGTGTGTCTTCCACTTCTTCCTGCGTCGGGGCATTCACTTGCCAGGCTTCAATATGTTGCTGGAACAATTCCGCCCACGAGCCGTCGAGGTACACCTCTTTGCCCGAGCGCTTGTCCACAATTTCAAAGCCGTGGCGTACCAGCATGGGCAAAACTTGGGCGCCATACTCTGATTTGCTGGCCCCACTGGGGTGTTGCACTTCGGAGGCAGCGTTGGCCTGCATATGGGTTACCGAGAAACTGTCCGATTCGTAAAGTGTATGCATGGCAACAGGTGTTCCTTGTCAAATGGACCGGTTTGGGGCCGGTCCGCAATTACTTTTGAACATGGGTGCAGGACTTCCGAAATCAAGATTAACAGGATTTGGACCGCTTCAATTGCATCAGCCGGATTTTTGTGTCTTTCGCCACAGCAGGTCGATAAAGCTGCCATCGCTTTCTGTGATGCGCAGGCGCACCGGCAGATAGCCGACCTCAGATGCCAGCCAGGCTTCAATTTTTTGTCCGTTCTCCGGGGTTGGTTCGCGCGTTAGTTTGATCGCTGTCACACGCCCCTGGCCCAGTTCCAGTGTTTCATTGCCGTCCACGCGGAACACCCAGTTGTCTGCGCGGTGCGCGTCCGCCGCCTGAAAATGCACCGTATTGCCGATGCTGCCCCGGGCCGGATCGGCGGCCAGAACGGCGCCCAGCTGCAAGAGTGCGCTGAGTTTGTCTTGGGCACCGCTTTGCAGTGGCTCTGGGGCACTGCCCGAGCTGAAGGTGATTTGACCCTGGTCGCGCAGGAAACGGGTGCTCCACGCAGCCCCGCGTGGGGTGTCATCGAATCGTTCCGGTAGCAGCATATGCGTGTCCAGCAAGCCCGTGCTTGACAGTGTGCGTATGTGCAAGCCCAAGGCACTGATTTCGAGGCTGGCCTGGTAGCGCGTATCGGTATGTTGCCAACGCAAAACGCCGGTGCCGGAATAGCGAAAAAAACTGCCTTCCAGGCCCCGTCCGTCGTAGCGCAACTCGGTGGTGTCGGGCCAGCCCGGTGTGGCGCATGGGGCCGCCAAAGGCATAAAGCACAGAGTCCATGCCAGCTGCAGGGCCCGTAAAGCGCGAATCGGTGTCACGTTGTTGCTCAAAATTAAGAGGGGAATCGGTTGCGGCATTGCCGGCGATGTCAGTTTACGGCAGGACGCGCAGTCCTTTGAAATACGGCGAAAATGCGCGCATGAAACTTGCAAGTTATTACGATGGTTCGCGCGATGGCCAATTGGTTCTGGTATCGCGTGACCTGACCCAAGCCCATTTTGTATCGCATTTGGTTAACCGCTTGCAGTCGGTACTCGACGACTGGAATTACCTCGCGCCGCAGTTGCAGGATTTATCCGACGCTTTGAACGCCGGCCGCGCCCGTCATCCTTTTCCATTCGATCCCCAGGCGTGCATGGCACCGCTGCCACGCAGCAATGAGTGGGTTATGGCTTATGGCTACGCCAGCCATTGGTCGGTGCTGCGGCGGGCCGCGGGCGACAGCGCCGAGCCGCCCCGCCACAGTGCGGTGCTCGAGCAGGGCAGTGGCGGGCACTTTGGCGGTGCGCACCGTCCGCTGGCGTATCCCGAGCAACAGTTGCCAGATTTCGAAGCACAGGTGGCGGTGGTCACTGGCGATGTGGCACAAGGTTCAAGTCCTGAACGATGTATTGAGAGTGTGCGCTTACTTGTACTTTGTAACGCGGTGCATTTGCGTGCCTTGAAGGGGCCGCAGGCACGGCCGCTGACCGCCTTTAGCCCGGTGGCGGTAACGCCCGACGAATTGGGCGACGCCTGGCACCACGGCCGCTTGCACCTGCCATTGTTGTGTAACTGGAATGGCCGCAAGGTGGGCATGTGTGACGCCGGTTCCGATATGACCTGGCATTTTGGTCATCTCGTATCGCAGCTGGCGGCGACCCGGCCTTTGCATGCCGGAGCTGTTGTGGGCGGTGGGCCGGTGAGCTGCCCGGGTGTGGAAAAGCGCGGGCAAAAGAGTTGGCCCAGTGGCTATAGCTGCATCGCCGAGAAGCGCGCCATGGAGCAATTGCAAGCCGGCCCTGAAGGGCAGGCCGTAACGGGTTACCTGAAAGAAGGCGACAGTATTCGCATTGAAATGAAAAATGCTGCCGGACACAGCGTGTTTGGTGCGATTGCGCAAGATGTCGGAATGCCCGACCTACCGACTAACCGTGGGCCAACTGCAACACAAATGTCTTGATGCCGCGCATCAGCATTTCAATTGCCACCGAGACCAGCACCAGGCCCATTAGCCGTTCCACCGCAATCACAATACGGCTGCCCACCAGGCGCTGAATGCGCTCGGCCGAGACCAGTACCACCGCGCATACCAACATGGTTACGCACAAAGCGGCAATCCATTCCATGCGCTGCTCGGGCTGCTGCGACACCAGCAGCAACACCGTGGCCAAGGCGCTGGGGCCCGCCACGGCCGGGATCGCCAATGGCACGATAAGTGGTTCGGTTTCGGTGTCGGGATCGTCTGTGCGGGGCGGTGGAAATACCATACGCAGGGCAATCAGAAACAAAATGATGCCACCGCCGATTTGCAAAGCCAGTTCACTCAGATTCATGGCCTTCAAAAACGGCGCACCGACAAACATGAATGTCAGCAACAGCAAGAAGGCAATCAGAATTTCGCGCACAATGACGACCGGCCGGCGGGCCGGTTTGACATTGCGCAAGGCGCTGGCAAAAAGCGGAATATTGCCGATCGGATCGGTAATTAGCAGCAACAAAATGGTCGCTGATGTGAAGGTGTAATTCATGCCGAGAGGATACCAGCGCGCCCCAATATTGCGTGGCATGGGTTAAAGTGCAAGCGCGCAAAAATCGTCCGTAACAACATAAAAAATGAGGAATCACCATGGGCACTTCAGACGCATCAGGTAGCGCCGGGTTCGGCAAATTCATACCTGGGTTCGATTTTTTGCAAAAACTCGCTGAAGGCGCCGGCGGCATGGCAAAAATGCCTGGGCTGTCCAGCTGGATCGCGCCCACCATGAGCGTCGAAGAGTTGGACAAACGCATTGAAGAACTGAAAAACGTGCAGTTCTGGCTCGAGCAAAATTCCCGAGCCCTGGCGGCCACGGTTCAGGCCCTGGAAGTTCAGAAAATGACCATGGCCACGCTCAAGGGCATGAATTTCAATCTCGCCGATGTCGCAAGTGCCATGGCGCCGCGTCCTTTTGCCGGGGCTGCCGGTCCGGCACAAGCCAGTCCGGCGCCTGCCGTTGCGCCGGAATCCCCACCCGAGCCGAAAGCCGCGCCGGCAGCTGCAGCAACTGCAAGTCGCAGCCGCAAAGCGGCCAAGGCGTCACCCAATGCGGCACCCGGAATGGTCGATCCATTGCAGCTGTGGGGCGCACTAACCCAGCAATTTCAGCAAATTGCGGCCTCCGCCGTAAAGGAAGTGGCGACCAAGGCCGGCATGCCGGGCGCAGGTGCCGCCCAGGCGACAGCCCGATCTACCGCCAAACCGGCTGCCAAGAAAACCCGTGCGCGCAAAGCGGCATCGGCCAGCAGTTCCCGTGCGCCACGCAAGCGCGCGGCCCCCTGACGCGTACTGCATGCACCTCTTTCCCTGCGCCCACAGCGCCCATCCCCAATGGCAATTGGCAGTGGCATCGGCGCTGTCCCAGTTGCGCGCGCAGTGTGCGTCACCGGCCTGTGCAGCCAATCCGTCGCTGGGCCTTTTGTATCTGACCGATGGCTACGCCAACGATGCCCGTGAAATTCTGTCGGCGTTGCAGGCCGAATTGCCCGCCGTGACCGATTGGGTGGGCGGCGTGGGTTTGGGCATATGCGCCACCGGCACGGAATATTTCGACGTGCCGGCGCTGGCGGTCATGTTGCTGGACATCCCTGCCGATCAATACCGCGTTTTTTCAGGCGTCGCGCCCTTGGGCCTGGGCTTTGACGCCCATACTGCCTTGGTACACGCCGATGGCACCACGCCGGATATCGATGAGCTGGTGCGTGAAATGGCGGCGCGCACGGATTCCGGGTTTCTATTCGGCGGACTGACCTACAGTCGCTCCCAGGCCCTGCAAATTGCCGTGGCAGGCAATGGCAATATCCGCGGACATGGGGCTGCCAGTGGCGTATTCATGGGGGGGATGAGTGGTGTTGCCCTGGCCGATGGCGTGACCCTGATTTCCCGTGTGACGCAGGGCTGCAAGCCCATATCCCCAGAGCGTCGCATCACTGCAGCCGACGGCAATCTGGTGCTCGAGCTGGACCACCAGCCGGCCCTGCAAGTGCTGCTGGACGACCTGTCCATTTCGCTGGACCAACCGGACTACGCGATCGCTGTTTTGCGCAATACGCTGGTAGGCTTGGTCGCTTCGGATGAAACGCTGACCCAGCGAACCGGTAATTTCGGCAACCAGGTTACGGTGCGCGCCATCATTGGGCTGGACGCGGCCCGCCTGGGCGTGGCCGTTGGAGCCTCGGTGGCGGTCGGCATGCGCATGGCGTTTTGTGAGCGCAATATCGAAGCTGCTCGCGCCGATCTGGTGCGCGCTTGTGCCGAAATTTGCGATGCTTTAGAGGGGGAAGAAACGCCCTCGGTTCTTGCCTGCCTGGAGTCGGCACAGCCAATCGAGGTCCCAGTGGCACGCCCGGCGCAAGTGCCCTCGCGCATGGTCGGCGCCGTGTATGTGAGTTGCGTTGGGCGTGGTGGCCGGCACTTCGGCGCACCGCATGCCGAACTGGCGCTGATTCGCCGGACCCTGGGCGATGTGCCGCTGGTCGGTTTCTTTGCCGATGGCGAGATTGCCTACGATCACATATATGGCTACACCGGCGTTCTGACGGTGTTCACGACGCCGTAAACGCCACGGTAGCGAAAGTTATACGCCACGTGCCCGGTCGCGGTGGAATTGCCCGACAAACGCGCCAAATGTTCCGGCGTCAAGGGCCTCGCGCACTTCGTGCATCAGGTTCAGGTAATAGTGCAGATTGTGGATGGACGTCAGCATCGGGCCCAGCATTTCGCCACAGCGGTCCAGGTGGTGCAAGTAGGCCCTGCTGAAACCATCACGTCCGCCGTCATCCCAGGCCACGCCGGAATTGCCAGCACAGGCGTGGCAGGTGCAGGTGGTGTCAATCGGCTGCGGGTCGGCTTTGTGGCGGGCGTTGCGAATTTTCAAATCGCCAAAACGGCTAAATAAGGTTCCATTTCGGGCATTGCGGGTCGGCATGACGCAGTCAAACATATCGATGCCGTTTTGTACGCCAGCAATCAGGTCCTCTGGTGTGCCAACGCCCATTAAATAGTGGGGTTTGTGGGCGGGTAGGCGCGGACCTACATGCTGCAATACCCGCATCATTTCGGCCTTCGGCTCGCCCACAGACAGGCCGCCAATGGCAACGCCGGGGAAATCCAGTGCTTCCAGTCCGGCCAGCGATTCATCACGCAAGTGCGTGTACATGCCGCCCTGCACAATCCCAAACAAGGCATTGGGGTTTGCCAGGCGGTCAAACTCATCTTTGCAGCGCTTGGCCCAACGCAGACTCAAGGCCATGGAGTTGTGTGCCTCCTGCTCGGTAATAACCTGGCCTTTGGTTTTGGGATCGATTGACAAATACGGCGTGCATTCGTCAAATTGCATGACGATGTCGCTGTTCAGCGTGGTTTGAATTTGCATGCTGATTTCGGGTGTCAGAAACAGCTTGTCGCCATTCACCGGCGAGGAAAAGCGCACGCCTTCCTCGGATATCTTGCGCATTTCACCCAGGCTCCAGACCTGAAAGCCGCCTGAATCGGTCAAGATGGGTTTGTTCCATTTTTCAAATGCGTGCAGGCCGCCAAACTGCTTCACGATGTCCAGTCCTGGACGCATCCAGAGGTGAAAAGTATTGCCCAAAATAATTTGGGCACCCATTTCCTCCAGGCTGCGGGGCATTACACCTTTGACCGTTCCATAGGTGCCCACCGGCATAAAAATGGGCGTTTCTACTGCGCCGTGTTGCAACGTTACGCGGCCACGCCGGGCATGGCTACCCGCATAGTTTTCGGTGGCAGGATCGGTTTTGAGCAGGTCGAATTTCAGCATGGTGAACAAATCAATAGAAGGGGCTTGGGCGGCGGTGTTCAGGTCGGGCGGGTTAGCAGCATGGCGTCACCATAGCTAAAAAAGCGGTATTTCTCGGCGATGGCTTCGCTGTAGATGTCCGCAATTTTGCGGTAGCCGGCAAAAGCGCTCACCAGCATCATCAGGCTGGATTTGGGCAGATGAAAATTGGTCAGCAAGGCGTCGACATGGGCGAAAGCAAACCCGGGTGTAATAAAAATTTGCGTATCACCCTCAGTCTGGCCACTCTGGCCCCACGATTCCAGCGTGCGGACGGTGGTTGTTCCCACGGCAATCACACGGCCGCCGCGTGCATGGCAATCGCGTACGGCCTGTTGGGTCGCCTTTGGGATATGAAACCACTCACTGTGCATGTGGTGTTCTGCCAGGTTTTCGGTTTTAACTGGCTGAAAAGTACCTGCACCCACGTGCAATGTGACGCTGGTGCGTTGCACACCCATGGCATCAATTTGCGCCAACAAAGCCTCGTCAAAGTGCAGGGCGGCCGTGGGCGCTGCGACCGCTCCGGGCTGGCGTGCGAACACGGTCTGGTAGCGCTGCGCATCCTCGGCCGAATCGCTGTGCGTGATGTAAGGTGGCAGCGGAATATGGCCGTGCCGGGTCATCAGGGTGTAGGGGTCGGCGCCGACATCGTCGGCCAGCACAAAGCGAAACAGTGGGCCATCGCTGTTTGGCCAGCGGCCCAGCAAGGTGGCGCTGAACGCATGCTGCGGCGCAGCGGATGGGTTATTGACGTTTCCCAGTGTGTCGCGCCCATACATATGCAAGGTGCTGCCCACCTCGGGCTTTTTGCTGACCCGCATGTGGGCGGCCACCTGGTTGCCGCCCAACACCCGCTCGATCAGCAATTCCACCTTGCCACCGCTGGATTTTTCACCAAACAAGCGCGCCTGCAGCACCTTGGTATCGTTGAAAACCAGTAAGTCACCGGCGCGCAGCAGTTGCGGCAAATCGCTGAAAATACGGTGTTGGATTTGCGCGCCTGAGGCATCCAGCAAACGCGAAGCCGTGCGTTCGGCAGTCGGGTGCTGGGCGATCAGCGCGGGGGGCAAGTCGAAATCAAAGTCGCTCAGGCAATATTCGCCGGGCGCACGGTCGGTGGTATTAAACATTGTGCTTGAGGGTTGAACAAACCCGTACCAAGAAGTAAAGACAAGGCAGAATTGTCCCATGAGTGGCGCCCCTTCAAATTCCCGCAACCCAAACGCCAAAGCTGTTGCGCCAAAAAGTGCCTTGCAATTGGCCTTGGAGAAGCTCGGTCTGGTGCGGGATATCGATCTGGCGCTGCACCTGCCGCTGCGCTACGAAGACGAAACACGTATCACGCCGTTAAGCGATGCGAGGGAGGGTGAAGTGCTGCAAATTGAGGCACGCGTGACGGCCTGCGAGGTCAGCTACCGCCCGCGCCGCCAGCTGGTGGTCAAGGTCGATGACGGCACCGACACCTGCACACTGCGCTTCTTTAACTTTTACCCTTCGCAGCAAAAAGCGCTGGAGGTCGGGCGCCATGTGCGGGCACGCGGAGAAATTAAAGGGGGGTTTTTTGGCTGGACCATGCTGCACCCGACCTGCAAGGCAGCGGGTGGCAATTTGCCTACGGCGCTGACGCCGGTCTACCCGACCATTGCCGGTTTATCGCAGCCAGCGTTGCGCAAAGAGGTCTTGGCCGGTCTGGCACGCGCCGACCTGTCCGATACCTTTGCGCCAGGCGATCTCAGTGCCATGAATCCGCACGCCTTGTGGACTTTGCGCCAGGCCTTGCAGTTTCTCCATCACCCGGTGGCCGATGTGTCGTTGCAATCGCTGCAAGACACCACGCATCCTGCCTGGCAGCGCCTCAAAGCCGAGGAGTTGCTGGCACAGCAGTTGTCGCAATTGCAGAGCCGGCGCCAGCGGGCAGCTTTGCGCGCGCCAGTGCTGGCGCCGCCGGAGGGCGGAACGTTGCATGCCCGCCTGTTGGCCGCGTTACCGTTTGCACTGACCGGTGCACAGGTCCGCGTGGGCCAGGAAATCGCTGTCGATATGGCGCGCCACCAGCCCATGCACCGGCTCTTGCAAGGTGACGTTGGCGCCGGCAAGACAGTGGTGGCGGCGCTGGCGGCGGCAACCTGCATTGATGCGGGCTGGCAATGCGCCCTGATGGCCCCCACCGAAATTCTGGCTGAACAGCACTTTCGCAAATTGATCGCGTGGCTGGAGCCCCTGGGCGTGACGGTGGCCTGGCTGACTGGAACCCAGAAAACCGCCGAACGGCGCAAAATGTTGGCCCTGATTGAAAGCGGCGAAGCCCGATTGGTGGTGGGTACGCATGCGGTTATTCAGGAGAAAGTGCATTTTCACAACCTGGCCTTGGCCATCATTGATGAGCAGCACCGCTTTGGCGTTGCCCAGCGCCTCGCTCTGCGCAACAAATTGCAGCACGACAGCATGGAACCCCATTTGCTGATGATGACTGCCACGCCGATACCACGCACCCTGGCCATGAGCTATTACGCCGATCTGGATGTCTCCACGCTGGATGAGCTGCCGCCCGGGCGCACGCCGATTGTGACGCGGGTGGTCAATGAAGCCCGGCGCGACGAAGTGCTGGAGCGGATTCGTGGACAAATTGAACTCGGCCGCCAGATCTACTGGGTCTGTCCCTTGATTGAAGAGAGTGAAGCACTCGATTTGCGTAACGCCACCGAAACCCATGAAGAAATCAGTGCGGCCCTGAACGGCTTGAAAACCGTTGCCGGGCATCCCGCCCAGGCGGGGTTGATTCACTCACGCTTGCCCAACGACGAGAAAAAAGCCGTTATGGCGGCTTTTGTCCGGGGTGATGTGTCGGTGCTGGTGAGCACCACAGTGATTGAAGTGGGCGTAGATGTTCCCAATGCGTCGCTGATGGTAATTGAGCACGCGGAGCGGTTTGGCCTGTCGCAGTTGCACCAGTTGCGTGGACGGGTCGGGCGCGGTGCGGCGGCCTCCGCCTGCGTCTTGCTCTATGCCACAGGCGATGCGCCACGCCTGGGCGAGTCGGCCCGAGCCCGCTTGAAGGCCATGGCGGAAACCAACGATGGCTTTGAAATTGCCCGCCGCGACCTCGAAATCCGCGGTCCAGGCGAGTTCATGGGGGCACGCCAGAGTGGCGACGCCATGTTGCGCTTTGCCGATCTGGCCACCGACGGCGCTTTGTTGGCCTGGGCCCGGCAGGAGGCGGTGATGATGTGGGACCACTACCCACATTTGGCCGAATTGCATGTACAGCGCTGGTTGGGAACCCGGGCCCAGTTCCTCAAGGCTTGAACACCGACAATAGTGCCATGACCCTGACCGAACTCAAATACATTGTGGCGGTGGCGCGCGAACGCCATTTTGGCAAAGCTGCGGAAGCCTGCTTTGTCTCGCAACCCACCTTGTCGGTGGCAGTCAAAAAGCTGGAGGAAGAGTTGGATGTCAAACTCTTCGAGCGCAATGCCAACGAAATTGCGGTAACGCCATTGGGTGAAGAAATTGTCCGTCAGGCACAAAGCGTGCTGGAGCAGGCGGCCAGCATCAAAGACATAGCCAAGCGGGGCAAAGATCCTTTGGCCGGCCCCTTGCGGTTGGGCGTGATCTACACCATTGCGCCATATTTATTACCGGACTTGGTGCGCCAGGTAATAGGTAAATTGCCTCAGATGCCCTTGGTATTGCAGGAAAACTTCACCGTCAAACTATTGGAAATGCTGCGCACCGGCGAGATCGATTGCGCCATTTTGGCCGAGCCTTTTCCGGATGCTGGGCTCGCTACCGCATTGCTCTACGATGAACCTTTTTACGCTGCCGTGCCGCGCGACCATGCGCTGGCACGCCTTGCGCAGGTGACGGTCGAGCAACTCAAGAACGAAACCATGTTGCTGCTGGGCAATGGCCACTGTTTTCGCGATCATGTGCTCGAGGTTTGCCCCGAATTTGCACGGTTTTCGAATGATTCCGATGGCATTCGGCGCAGTTTTGAAGGATCTTCCCTGGAAACCATGAAACACATGGTTGCGGCAGGCATGGGCGTTACCCTGGTCCCCCGCCTCGGCGTGCCGCATGTGTCGGATTTGCAAGGGCGGCGCCAGGATGATGGATTCGTAAAGTACCTGCCGGTGGTCGAAGCGTCCGGCGCGCAGCCACCGATGCGGCGCGTGGTGCTGGCCTGGCGGCGCAGCTTTACCCGCTATGAAGCGATTGCGGCGCTGCGCAACGCGGTATTTGCATGCGAACTGGACGGCGTAGTGCGGCTCAGCTAACTTTTGTTTGGTGTTTCTTTGAAATTTTATGCATACGCGTTTCAACCTTTATCTTGATTTGATCCGCTGGAACCGGCCTGCCGGCTGGCTTCTTTTGCTGTGGCCAACTTTGGCTGCATTGTGGTTGGCAGCCGGTGGCTTTCCCGGCTGGCATTTGTTGCTGGTGTTTGTTGTTGGCACGGTGCTGATGCGCAGTGCCGGCTGCTGCGTGAACGACGTTGCCGACCGCGACTTCGATCGGCATGTCAAACGCACCGCCCAGCGCCCGGTTACGCGCGGCGCGGTGTCGCCGCGGGAGGCGCTGGTGGTGGGCGCCGTGCTCGCCTTGCTGGCGTTCGCCTTGGTGTGCACCACCAACGGGCTGACGGTGCAGTGGTCGTTCGCGGCACTGGCGGTAACGCTGGCCTATCCTTTTGCCAAACGCTATGTGGCCATGCCGCAGGCGGTGTTGGGTGTGGCGTTTGGTTTTGGCATCCCGATGTCCTTCACGGCAATTCAGGGGCAGGTTCCCGCCATGGCGTGGTGGTTGGCGTTGGGCAACCTTTTCTGGGTGTTGGCCTATGACACTGAATATGCGATGGTGGACCGTGACGACGATGTGCGCATCGGCATGCGCACATCGGCCATCACCTTGGGGCGCTGGGATGTGCCGGCGGTATTGGGCTTTTATGTGGCGTCACTGATTTTGGTGGGCTGGCAGGCGACCCAGAACCATGCCGTGCGCACATCGTTTTTTTGGTGGGCTGGCATGTTGCTGGCCGCTGCCCAAGTGGTTTGGCATGGCTGGCTCATCCGTGATCGCAGCCGCGACCGCTGCTTTGCCGCATTTCGACTCAATCATTGGCTTGGCCTGACCTGGTTTATCGGACTGGTGATCGCCTTGGCGTGAGCGACGCTCTGCTGATCGATGCTTCTTTGGGTAGAAAAGCAGCGCACAAATACCCCATTGGTGCAACGTTGGACTGCTGTGGTGCTTTTGCATCCTTTTTGGCATCAATAGGGTGCCTGAACGTGCTTATTTCGCTGTGGATTGGTCTGGTGACGCCTTGTCCGATCGCAGACACTGCTTCATGAAGGCCTTGCGCTCGTCGCCCTTGAGGGCGTCGGTTTTGGCCTTGGCGTTGCAGTCTTTCATTTTTTGCTGGTGGGCGCGTTGTTTTTCTGATGGTGCCCGTTTGGCCGGCGCTGTGCCTTTTTGTTCACATTGGTCTACGAACGTCTTTTTGTCTGGATTGACGAGTCGCAGGGCGTCGGCTTCGGCGTTGCAGGCGGCACTGATCGGGGGTGTTGCCAGGCTTTGGGCCGGTGCAGTGCGGGCGAACGACAGCGCTGCGAACGGAATCGCCAGGCCCCAAAATGAACGGCGCAGCCATGTAGAAGAGGATCGGTGCATAAAATTCCTATGTGAAATAAAGCCAAAAAGTACCGTGATGGACACACGGCAATGGCATTCGAGCATGGCGTCCGATAGCGCACAAATCACAAATGCCGCTGACGGTTCATCTGTATACCCAAGGGCCACGCGCATGCGCGGGCGGGCAGCATAAAATCGCCCCATGTTGACTGTAAAAAACGAACTCCTTGCTGCGCTGGCCGCTGCTTTGGACACACTCTCGCCTGGCGCGGCTTCGAAAGCTGTTTTTGAATCACCCAAAGTGGCTGCCCACGGCGACTTTGCTACCACGGCGGCCATGCAATTGGCCAAACCACTCAAACGCAATCCGCGCGAACTCGGCGAACAACTGCGTACGGCATTGTTGGCAGCGCCCGCATTCGCACGATGGGTTGCTGCGCTGGAAGTGGCCGGCCCCGGATTTATCAACATTCGACTGAAACCCGAGGCGAAGCAGCAAGTGGTGCGGGAAGTGCTGGCGCAAGGCCTGCATTTCGGTCGCCAGGTTGCCAACGGCCAACGTTTGTTGGTGGAGTTTGTGTCGGCCAATCCGACCGGGCCCTTGCACGTAGGACATGGTCGCCAGGCCGCCTTGGGCGATGCCATTTGCAATTTGTTCGAAACCCAGGGCTGGGACGTTTATCGCGAGTTCTACTACAACGACGCGGGCGTCCAAATTGCCACCTTGGCGGCCAGTACCCAGTTGCGTGCGCAAGGCTTGAAACCGGGTGATGCCGGCTGGCCCAGCGGGGAAAAGGCGGCCGCTTATAACGGTGACTACATTGCCGATATTGCAACGGACTTCCTGGCTGGCAAAACTGTTTCTGCCGATGACCGTTCGTTTACCGGCAGTGGCGATGTCAATGACCTGGACGGGATGCGCCAGTTCGCGGTTGCTTATTTGCGGCGCGAGCAGGATCTTGATTTGCAGGCATTTGCGGTGCGCTTCGATAACTACTACCTGGAAAGCAGCTTGTACACCAGTGGTCGCGTGGACGCCGCAGTGCAACGTTTGCAAGAGGCCGGTAAAACCTATGAGCAAGACGGTGCATTGTGGCTGCGCTCGACGGACTACGGTGACGACAAAGACCGTGTGATGCGCAAAGGGGACGGTTCCTACACCTATTTTGTACCTGACGTGGCATATCACATCGCCAAGTGGGAGCGCGGTTTTAGCAAGGTAATCAATATTCAGGGAACCGATCACCATGGCACGATCGCCCGGGTTCGGGCCGGTCTGCAGGCTGCCAATGTGGGCATTCCCGAGGGCTATCCCGACTATGTTTTACACACCATGGTGCGGGTCGTCCGGGGCGGAGAGGAAGTGAAAATTTCCAAACGCGCAGGCAGTTACGTCACCTTGCGCGACCTCATTGAGTGGACCAGCAAAGACGCCGTGCGTTTCTTCCTTTTGAGCCGCAAGCCGGACACCGAGTACACCTTTGATGTCGATCTTGCGGTTGCCAAAAACAACGACAACCCGGTCTATTACGTTCAGTACGCACATGCACGCATTTGTTCCGTTCTGGTCAGTTGGGGCGGCGACGTGGCGTCTTTGGCAGGGGTCGACCTGTCGCCATTGGACAGTGCCCCGGCGCAGTCGCTGATGTTGCTTTTGGCCAAATTCCCGGAAATGCTGACATCGGCTGCGCAAACTTACGCGCCGCACGATGTCACCTTTTATTTACGTGATTTGGCTGCGGCATACCACAGCTACTACGACGCCGAACGCATTCTGGTAGACGATGCCGCCGTGCGGCTGGCGCGCTTGGCGTTGGTCGCCGCCACCGCCCAGGTGTTGCACAATGGCCTCGCAGTGCTGGGCGTTAGTGCCCCGCAAAAAATGTAAACACAGGACTAGCAGCATGAAGCGACAGCGCGGCGGAACCATTTTGGGGTTCATTATTGGTGTGGTGGTCGGCCTGGGTATTGCGTTGGGCGTAGCGGTTTACGTTACCAAAGTGCCCGTGCCGTTTATGAACAAAGGGCAGAGCCGCAGTGCCGAGCAAGACGCCGAAGAAGCCAAGAAGAACAAAGACTGGGATCCCAACGCGCCGTTGTATGGCAAGGACAAAGCCGCGGCCAAGTCGGTCGGCGATGCCAGCGTGCCGGCGGCTACACCGGTCGGTGCCGAACCGGCCCCGGCCGCGACGCCGCCTGTTGCCGCAGTGCCCAAAGCTGCAGAAAAACCCAGCGACAAAGCCGCTGAAGTGAAAAAGTCTGCCGATCCCCTTGGGGATCTAGCCAAGTCCAAGGCGAGCGCAACACCCGCTGATCCGTTCATATATTGGGTGCAGATTGGCGCATACCGCACTGCAGAGGATGCCGAAAGCCAGCGAGCCAAGTTGTCTTTGGGCGGTATTGAAACCAAGCTGAGCGAACGCGAACAGTCTGGGCGCATGGTTTATAGGGTGCGCGTGGGGCCGTTTGATGGGCGAGAAGATGCTGATAAAAGTAAAGAAAAGTTAGAGAAGGCCGGTTTAGAGACGGTTTTGGTTCGCGTGCCGCGCTGACGGGCTATAGTTTTGAATGTTCTGTCAGCGCCGATCGCTGCTGGGCAATTCAATCTGAATGAAGGATGGTGAAAAATGGGTATGAAACGTCGTGACTTTGTGGGTGCCGGCTCGGTACTGGCCGGTGTGGGCGCTGCCAGCTGGGGCGGTGCTGCGCAAGCCCAGCTGAAGTTCGAAGAAGGCAGCGATTACCAGTTGGTAGAGCCGCGCGCAGCGGTCGAGGCGCCGGCCGGCAAAATTGAGCTGGTTGAGTTTTTCTGGTACGCCTGCCCCCACTGCAACGCGTTTGAGCCCGCCCTCGAGGCGTGGGTAAAGCAATTGCCCAAAGACGTCGTGTTCCGTCGCGTGCCGGTGCAGTTTCGTGATGACTTCGTGCCGCTGCAGAGGCTCTACTACGCGCTCGAAGCCATGGGCTTGGTGGACAAACTGCATGCCAAGGTGTTTGCGGCCATTCATGTGGAGAAGCAAGACCTGTCCAAGCCAGCCGCCATCATCGAATGGGTTGGGCGCAATGGTGTTGACAAAGCCAAATTTTCCGAGCAGTTCAACGGTTTCACCGCCGCTTCGAAGGCGGCCAAAGCCACCCAGTTGCAAAATGCTTATCGCATTGAAGGCGTGCCGACCCTGGGTATTGCCGGTCGTTACTTTACCGATGGCACCCTGGCCAAGGGTATGGACCGTTCGATGAAGGTGGCCGAGTTCTTGATTGCCACAGCGCGCCGCGCCAAATAAGCGTTCACTGTGCGGTGTATCCGCACAAAGTAGCCGCATGAGCAGGAAACATGCCAGCGGCTCTGTACAATCAGAGCAGCATTTCGCTGGCAAGTTTCGTGCCTTTATGAAGATTCATTCACCCTCGACGTTTCTCACCGCGCCGGTTCTGTTGGGCCTGCTGCTTTTGCATGCGCTGCCATTGACCGCCCATGCGGAGTCGGCCGACCGTGGCAAACCCATGGCCATCGAAGCGGATGCGTTGCGCTACGACGACTTGCACCAAATTAGTGTGTTCACTGGCAATGTGGTGTTGACCAAGGGAACGATTCAAATTCGAGGGAGTCGACTCGAAGTTCGTCAAGACCCGGATGGCTATCAATTTGGCCGTATCACTGGCACGCCCGATCAGTTGGCCTTTTTTCGCCAGAAGCGCGAAGGCCAGGATGAATTTATTGAGGGTGAGGGCGAGCTGCTCAATTACGACGGTCGGGCCGATACCGTTACCTTTACCAATCACGCCCAGTTGCGACGCTACCGCGGAACCGTACTGGCCGACCAAATTTCCGGTGCGTTGATCGTTTATGACAATCTGTCGGACAAGTTCAGGGTCGATGGCAGTCCCACTGGCGTTGTCAGTGGAACCACCACGGGCCGGGTTAAAGCGGTGTTGACCCCCAAACCGGAAGCGGCCCAATGATCGATGCCAGCCGACCCGCGCCGCTGGACGCCGCACTGCACCCCGTAAGCTGCTTGCGCGCCGCGCATTTGCAAAAATCGTATGGCAAGCGCATGGTCGTCAAAGACGTGTCTCTGGCGGTTCGCACAGGGCAGGTGGTGGGCTTGCTGGGTCCCAATGGGGCGGGCAAAACCACTTCTTTTTACATGATTGTGGGGCTCTTGCGGGCCAGTGCTGGTGAGATTGCCATTGACGATCAATCGATCGAACACATGCCGATTCATCGCCGCGCCGGCCTTGGTTTGGGATATTTGCCCCAAGAAGCCTCAATTTTTCGCAAGCTCAATGTAGAAGACAATGTGCGCGCCGTGCTGGAGTTGCAGCGCGATGCCCAAGGTCAGCCCCTGACTTCGGTTGAAATTGAACAGCGCCTGGGCAACTTGCTGCGCGAACTGCGGGTTGAACATTTGCGCGAATCTCCTTCGCTTGCACTCTCCGGTGGCGAGCGTCGCCGTGTTGAAATTGCGCGGGCGCTGGCCACTGGGCCGCGCTTTATCCTGCTGGATGAGCCTTTCGCCGGCATCGATCCGATCGCTGTTATTGAAATTCAACGCATCATTAGTTTTCTCAAGGCGCGTGGCATTGGTGTCCTGATTACCGACCACAATGTGCGCGAAACATTGGGTATCTGCGACCACGCGTACATCATCAGTGATGGCCGTGTATTGGCCGACGGCACGCCTGCTGAAATTGTTGACAACCCCGAGGTGCGCCGCGTGTACCTGGGTGAAAATTTCAAAATGTAATGAAGCAAGGTCTTTCGTTACGCGTATCGCAGCACCTGGCCTTGACGCCGCAGCTGCAGCAATCGATTCGGTTGTTGCAGCTCTCCACGCTCGAGCTTGGCCAGGAAGTGGACCAGATGCTCGACGAAAACCCCTTCTTGGAACGCGGCGAGGAAGAGTCGGCGCGTGAGGAATTTGGACTTGCACAGACCGATGCCCCGGTGAGCGACGGTGATCGTTTGAGTGAGTTTTCGGCCAGCTCGAATTATGAAGACTCGGCTGCTGCGGCCAGTCACGAGGACGAAGCAACGCCCCTGACGGCGGACGCTGGCCCCGATTGGGAAGGGGATGGCAGTTCCGATCTGGCCCCCGACGACAGCGAATGGGGCGCCGATGCCAAACCGCGCAATGGCCAAAACGATGGCGACGACACGGCAGACGCAACCGAACTCGCCCGTTCACAAGAAAGCCTCACCACATTCCTGCACCGCCAGGCCCTGAGCCTGCGCTTGGCGCCGACCGACACCGCAGCTTTGCGCTTCCTGATTGAGTCGCTCAACGACGACGGCTATCTGGAGGATTCGCTGGAAACCCTGGCGGCCAGCCTGAAACCGTCTAATTTGGAAGAGCAAGACGACTTGTTGCACCACTTTACGGTGGCCTTGCGGTTGCTGCAAAGCCTGGAGCCGGTGGGCGTTGGGGCGCGTGACCTGGCGGAGTGTTTGCGCTTGCAGTTGCGCGCGCTGGAGCCGACCGAGGTGGTCGACGTTGCCTTGCGCATATGTGACCAGCCGATGGAGTTGTTGGCCCGTCGTGATATCAAGCGCCTGGTGCAAAAAGGCGTGGGTTCCGATACCCAGGTGCGCGAGGCCATTGGCGTGATCGCCCGCTTGGAGCCCAAGCCTGGGCGCCGTTTTGTTGATGTTGAACGCAATATCGTTGTGCCCGACGTGCTGGTGGTCGCAGCCACCAGTGCGAAGTCGGCACAACCGCGCTTCCGGGTCATGCTCAACCCCGAAGTGATGCCCCGCTTGCGCGTGCACGATATATATGCCAACGCATTGCGTGGCCAACGTGGCACCAAAGATGCGGCTGGACACGCTGCAATGCAACAGCGATTGCAAGAGGCGCGCTGGTTCATCAAAAATATTCAGCAGCGTTTTGACACCATTTTGCGGGTCAGCACAGCCATCGTCGAACGGCAGAAAAACTTCTTCCAGCATGGTGAGTTGGCCATGCGCCCCTTGGTTTTGCGTGAAATTGCCGATGAGTTGGGACTGCATGAGTCCACCATCAGTCGGGTTACCAGTGCCAAGTACATGGCCACACCGTTTGGCACTTTTGAGCTGAAATATTTCTTTGGCTCAGGCCTCGGCACCGAGTCGGGCAGCAATGCATCCAGCACTGCGGTGCGTGGTCTGATCAAACAGTTTATCGCCGCCGAAAGCGCAAAGAAGCCGCTGTCTGACAACCAAATATCCGAAATGCTCAAAGAGCAAGGCATTGAGTGCGCGCGCCGTACCGTGGCCAAATACCGCGAGGGGCTCAAAATTGCCCCCGCTTCCTTGCGCAAAGCACTATGAACCAATTAAAAATATTCCTGCCCTGTCCGGCGGGTGTGGAAGACTTCCTGCTGAGCGAAGTCATGTCAATTACCGGCTTGCCGCCGCAAGCCGTCGGGCGCCAGCGCGGCGGCGTTGTAGTGGACGGTTCCTGGCGCGCCGTGCTGCTGCTGAACTTGCATTGTCGCCTGGCCCAGCGTGTGCTGGTGCAGTTGTCGACCACGCTGTACCGCAGCGAACAAGATCTCTACCGGGCGGCCAGCGAGGTCGCCTGGGAAATATGGTTCACGACACGGCAGAGCATTAAAGTAGAAATTACCGCGCAGCACAGCCCCCTCACCAGCCTGAACTTTGCTGCCCTGAAAATCAAGGATGCGGTATGCGACCGCTTCCGCGATAAAGCCCATGGCGTGCGCCCTGACGTTAACACCCAGTGGCCCGACGTGCGCATTTTTGCGCACCTCACCACCGACAATTGCACGCTCTATATCGACACTTCGGGTGAGCCGCTGTTCAAGCGCGGCTGGCGTGAAGACAAAGGCGATGCCCCGCTCAAGGAAACCTTGGCGGCAGCCATGCTTGCAGCCAGTGGCTGGGCCAGTGGTGAAGATGATTTGCTGCCGCTCTACGACCCTTGTTGTGGCAGTGGAACGATTGCCATTGAAGCGGCGCAAATTGCCTGTAATATCGCCGCTGGTTCGCTGCGCCACTTTGCTTTTGAGAAATATGTCCCATTCCAGCCGCATGTCTGGGCCGCCATTCGGGAGGAAGCGCAGGCGGCGGTGGTAAAACCTGAGCCGGGCCAGGCGACCCTGATTTTCGGCAGTGATGTGTCGCACCGCATGGTTGATTTTGCCGAGCGCAACGCGCGTCGCGCCGGTGTTGCCGATGTCATTGATTTCCGTGGCGGTGATGCTTTGCAGCGCATGCCACCCAGCGCCACGCCTGGCGTGATGTTGCTGAATCCGCCGTATGGTGAGCGCATTGGCATTGGTGGGGTTGCCGCGGCGCCGGCACAAGCGCGTTTTGGTGCACGTGAGCTGGCGTACACCCAAGGTTCGCACAGTGCCGGGAATGATGCTTCCGATGGACACGCTGAAGATGCCAGTTTCTTTCAGCAGCTGGCAAGCCACTGGAAAAAGAATTTCTCCGGCTGGACCGCCTGGATGCTGACCCCGGATTTGCAGTTGCCTGGCAAAATGCGGCTCAAGGAAACCCGTCGTGTACCGATGTGGAACGGTCCGCTGGAGTGTCGATTATTCCGTTTCGACATGGTGGCGGGTCGCATGGCCCGCGATAAAAAAGGCGAATGAAACACCCTTTGGCCGCCCCGCGCATTGTGATTGACACCAATACGGTGTTGGACATGCTGGTGTTTGAAGACCCCGCAGCCCACGATTTGCTGGCGCAATTGCACCGCGGGGCGTTGGAGTGGTTGGCTGCACCGCCGATGCGCGAAGAATTGGCCCGCGTGCTGAACTACCCGCAGATTGCCAAGCGATTGCAAACCCGCACCCTCTCCCCGGCTGATGTGCTCGCCGCTTTCGATGCATTGGTAGTGATGAAGCCGGTGGCAGCGCGGGCAGCCTTCGTCTGCAAAGACCGGGACGACCAACAGTTCATCGACCTGGCGCTGGCCTGGCAAGCCGCATTGCTGAGCAAAGACCGGGCGGTTTTGAGCATGGCCCGGCGCATGGCGCGCCTGGGCGTTGCGGTGTCCTCAAGCTGGTCTGCGTTGCAGGCTCAGCTGATTGTTTCTTCGGGCTCAGACGCTTCCGGTGTCGGTACGCTGGGCGATGTCAACGGTGTTTGCAGCTGAAAACTGTGGGCCGAGGCCTGGGGCCACGTGCTGCGGTAAATCAGTGGCAGCCCGCGCAAATCGTCTTGCAGCAACGCCCCATCGGCGAGCTGGTTGAGCGCCAGTTGGGACAGCGATCGAACCCGCTGATCGCTGGTGCGCCGGGCAATGTGGGCCGCAGTGATTTGGTTGGGGTGTGCTACACCACAGGCCTGTACCAGTTCTTTTAGCGCTTTCAAAGTCTCTTGATGAAAGTGATACACCCGTGTCGCTTTGTCCGGTACGACCAGCGCTTGCTGGCGGACCGGGTCCTGTGTGGCAACGCCCGTTGGGCAGCGTCCGGTATGGCAGTTCTGTGCCTGCACACACCCCAGCGCAAACATAAAGCCGCGTGCGCTATTGCACCAATCGGCACCCAGCGCCATCATCCGGGCGATATCAAACGCACTGACCACTTTGCCGGCGACACCAATTTTGATCCGATCGCGCAGTCCCGCTCCGCGCAAAGTGTTGTGGACCAGCAGCAAGCCATCTTGCAGCGGCGCGCCAACGTGATCCACAAACTCCAGCGGTGCTGCACCGGTCCCACCTTCGGCGCCATCGACCACGATAAAGTCGGGTGTGATGCCCGATTCGCGCATCGCTTTGACAATCGCAAACCACTCCCACGGATGGCCAATACAGAGTTTGAATCCGGTCGGTTTGCCGCCGCTTAATTGGCGCAGCTGGGCAATGAATGCCATCAACTCCAGCGGCGTGGAGAAGGCCGTGTGGGCTGCTGGTGAAAGACAGTCCTGGCCCTGCGCGATGCCGCGGGCTGCGGCAATTTCTGCGGTAACTTTGGGGCCTGGCAACATGCCGCCATGGCCGGGTTTTGCGCCCTGACTGATTTTGATTTCAATCATTTTGACCTGCGGATCCCGGGCATTCTCGGTAAATCGGGTGGGGCAAAAGTGGCCATCGGCGGTGCGGCAACCAAAATAACCCGAGGCGATCTCCCAAATTAGATCGCCGCCGTGCACGCGGTGGTGGCTCGATATGGAGCCCTCACCGGTATCGTGCGCGAAGCGACCCCGCCGTGCACCGGCATTCAGGGCCAGAATGGCGTTGGCACTGAGCGCCCCGAAACTCATGGCCGAAATATTGAAAACGCTGGCCTCATAGGGTTGGGCCAGGCCGCTGCCAATCGTGATTCGGAAGTCGTGAGAATCCAGGGTGGTTGGCGCAATCGAGTGGTTAATCCATTCATAACCCTCGGCGTGCACGTCAAATTGGGTGCCAAATGGACGCTTGTCCGATGCCCCCTTGGCCCGCTGGTACACCAGAGAGCGCTGGGCCCGGGAGAAGGGCGCCGCCTCGGTGTCGGATTCGAGAAAATACTGGCGAATTTCGGGCCGTATGAATTCCAGTGCAAAGCGCAAATGGCCAATCACCGGGTAACTGCGCAAGATCGAATGCCTGCGCTGCAGCAGGTCACCGATACCAACCAGCAGTGCCGCGCCGCACACCCAGAATGTCCAGCCAAGGTCGCTGCCGTGCCAAGCCAGACCCACGCCGTAGAGTGTGCCCAGCAGGCTCAAAATGAAAGCGGTGTAGCGAATAGGGAAAATTTTGTTCAGGCTGTCAAGCATCAAAGGTCCTCTTCGGCCCGACAATACCAGCCTGTTTACGCTTTGCCCAGACTATGAACGAATCCAATTCCACCCGCCTTGACGCTTCGGCGCTGGTAAGCCAAGAAGATTTTGACACGGTAGATGCTATCTTGGACGATTTGCGCACGCGCAATGATGAAATTCCCCAATGGGAATTCTGCGAGGGCTTTCTGGCGGCGTTGGCGGTGTGCCGTCGGGCCATTGCACCCCAAGAATATTTTCCAGTGTTGCTGGATTACGACCCCAGTGACACCGATTGCGCGCCATTTGCCGACGCTGTGCAGGCCGCCCAGTTTGTCGCGGTTTGGCAACGCCGCTGGGACGAAGTAAGCAGTGGTCTGGACACCGAGGTGCAGTCACTCGACGAAGAAAATGCCTACCACCCGGTTGTTTTGGATGTGCGTGGTGCAGTGGCTGCCCTGCCCGAAGCGGAACGCGCCGCCATGGAAGGCGAAGTACTCCCGTCATTCGCCCAAGTTTGGGCCATCGGTTTTATGTATGCGGTAGAAAACTGGCCTGATGAATGGACTCCGCCGCGTGACAAGGAGGCGCGCAAAGTGCTGGACGCAGCCCTGCAGTCTATGGTGGCACTAACGGAAGATGACACCGACGAAGCCACATTGTCGGTGTTTGATGAGAACGGCACCCCCAGCGTTAGCGCAAGCCGTTTCGATGCCTTTGCTGATGCTGTATGGGCCGTTTATGACCTGCGTGCGCTCTGGGCTTCGATTGGCCCGCGTGTGGAAACCGTGGTGCGTGAAGCCGCTCCCGGCCGCAATGACCCATGCCATTGCGGCAGCGGCAAGAAGTACAAGAAGTGCCACGGAGCCTGATGCGGTCGGTTTGAGACCGCATCGTTGCTTTAGAAACGATAGGCCAGGCCGACACTGAGGGTGTCGACATTGGCGTCGGTTGCATAGTGTTCGTTGCCGCCGGCGTTTACGCTGTCGGCATTGAATTTTTTGTAGTCGGTGAAGGCGTACTCAACATTCAAATGCACTTGGGGCGAAAGCGCAAACGCGGCGCCAAAGCCATATTGGGTGCCATTGTCTGTGCGGGGAAAGTATGCGTATTCTCCGGTTAGTTTGCGGCTTGCGATCCCCAACTTCCCGTAGAGCATCGTGGTGTTGGAAATGGCGTAGCCAGGCGTAAGGAACAGTGTGTTTGTGTTTGTGTAGCGTACTTTCCCGCCTGAATTGTTCAGATTGGTATCGGTTAGATGAATTTGGGCACCGACGCCGATAAGAAAGTGTTCTGTGATTGGGTGTCGATAGGTTCCTGTCAGTCCAAGATTCAGATAGGACTCCGTCGATTGAAGGGAAGCGCGTGTCGTGGTGAATCCGTTGCCCTGGTCATGTGTATGGTGGGTGGCATCGGTTTTTGTATTGATGCTGTCGGAATTCAAATCCATTCCCAGTGAAAATCCGGCGAAGTCTTTGGCAGTGGCCAGCGCTTGCGATGAAAAAAAGCTGGTACCCAGTGCGGCGCACAGTGCGCAGATTTGGAGGACTTTTTGGGGGGCGTTGGATGGATGCGCGGTGCGCGGAGTTTGCGTCAGAAACATAGGGATCTCCGTGGAATACAAGGACCAAGGGCACGCCTTGGATGACTCGCAGTTGCACGGGGTGCTGCAACAGCGAAGCCACGGATGGTGTCAATGTTTGCGCTTTAAGACTTGATCGAAATCTGATCGTGAAGGGCTTTTGGCGATTGTGGAATGGTTGCTGAACAAAGCGTCTCGCCAATGCACGGTATTGGTGTTGGGAGTTAATGGCCCTTTAGCAAATCGAGTAGCGTACCGAGTGCCGTTTGCACCGTAGCAGCGCGCACGGCAGCGCGGTCCCCGGCAAAAACATGGTGTGCAACGTGGCGCTGTGCAGGGGTACGCCAAGCAATCCAGACGGTGCCGACCGGTTTTTCTGCGCTGCCGCCGCCGGGTCCTGCAATACCCGTGACCGCCACCGCACAGTGCGCGTGCGAGTGGGTCAGCGCGCCTTGGGCCATGGCCAAGGCGACGGCTTCGCTGACGGCGCCGTGGTGGGCAATGGTGTCGGCATCGACTCCCAATAACTCGCTTTTTGCCGCATTCGAGTAGGTAACGAAGCCGCGTTCGAACCAGTCACTGGAGCCGGCCAGGTCGGTGCACGCAGCGGCAATCATTCCACCGGTGCAGCTCTCAGCGGTGGCCAGCATCTGACCGCGTTCGCGCAGCACCCCGGCCAGCGCTATGCACAGGGCATGCGTCATAGTTTGAAGTGCCAGATCGCGATTACCAACAGGGTGCAGCCGGCGGCCACCAGATCGTCCAGCATGATGCCGAGGCCCGCCTTGAACCAGGCGCGGCGATCGGTATCGGGGTTGATGCCGTGGAATAGGCGGTCGGCCCATCCCACCGGGCCCGGCTTGGCCGCATCGAAATAGCGGAACAGGACAAAGGCCCAGAATTGCTGGCTGAAGCTGGCCGGCGTAACCAACCAGAGCACCAACCAGAACGCCACGATTTCATCCCAGACAACATTCGACGGATCGGGTTGGTTCAGGTGTTTGGCGCAGACGCTGCAGGCCCACCAGCCGACCGGCAGCGAAAGGCCAATGAGCCAGGCCCAGGCCGGGTCGGTCATATGGGGTGACAGCAGTGCAAACGCCAGCCATGCCCACAAGGTGCCGATGGTGCCCGGTGCGATCCAGCTCAGTCCAGAGCCAAAGCCCAGGCCAACGGCGTGGGCTGGGTGCGCGTACAAAAAATCCCAACTGGGTCGGCGGCGATAGCCCGCTGGCCGGATTGGCTCCAAGTCGATGGGTTCGAGGTCGATCGGCTCAGGGTCGCCGTGTTTGCGTTCAATCGGTTCTACGTCAATGATCTCGGGCATAGTTTGTGTTCCGTCCGGAGGGGCTCAAGGTTGGCCAGCAAAATGATCAAAGGCGGAGAACCGGGCGCCGGTCTCCTGCCCTTGTGCGTCTCGCAAGCGCAGGCCCGCAGCGGCGTCAATTTTTCCGATGCGGGTCAGTTGGGTGCCGCTGCTAACGCCGGCGGCGGTGATCGCCGCGCGCCGCGCTGGAGGTGCGGTAAAAACCAGCTCATAGTCGTCTCCCCCGGCGAGTACGCAGGCCAGGTGGGATGCTGCAGGCAGGCCGAGTGGCGCGGGTAAAAGCGCCGTCTCCAGCGTGGCGCCTACGCCCGAGCCCTTCAGAATGTGCCCCAGGTCACCGACCAAGCCGTCACTGATATCGGCTGCTGCGCTGGCAATGCCGCGCAAAGCCAAACCCAGGGCAACCCGCGGTGTGGGCAATTCCAGTCGGTCGCGTGCCTGCGTTTTCTGGGTAGGGGTCCAAGCCGGCGTTGCTGCGCTCTTATTTTGTAATAGCTGCAGCCCCAGGGCGGCCTCGCCCAAGGTCCCGCTGATGTAAATATCGTCACCCACCTGCGCGCCGTTGCGCAACAGCGCCGCGCCCTGGGGCACTTCGCCAAACACCGTAATACAGATGTTCAGTGGGCCTTGGGTGGTGTCACCGCCCACCAACTCACAGTGATGGGCATCGGCGAGTTGCCGCAGTCCTTGAGAAAATGCGTGTAACCAATCCGGGGCAATCTGGGGCAGCGCCAATGCCAGAGTGAAGGCCCGAGGGGCCGCACCACAGGCGGCGAGGTCGCTGAGGTTGACTGCCAGGGCTTTGTGCCCCAGCCTGGCGGGGTCGACGTCGGCAAAAAAATGCCGGCCGCTGACCAGCATATCGCTGGAAATCGCCCATTGCATGCCTGTTGTGGGTTGCAGCAATGCGCAGTCATCTCCTACACCCAGCGCCGCGCGCGGACTGGGCCAGGTGAAATAACGTGCAATCAGATCGAACTCACCCATTGCCTGGCCCGTAGATGCCGCCATCGCCGTGCGCGCAATCAGTGCAGTGTGCGGCCATGGCCGCCGCCATCCGGGTTGCCGCTGAGCGCGTCCAGAATAAACATGGGAATGTCGGCGTCAAATTTTTCGCCGTCTTCGGCAACACAGAAATAGCTTCCGTGCATGGTTCCGGTTGGGGTGCGCAATTGGGTGCCGCTGGTGTATTCGAATGACTGGCCTGGCTTCAGGAAGGGCTGTTGTCCAACCACACCCAGGCCTTTTATTTTTTCTGTGTGGCCGCGCGCGTCATTGACGTTCCATGTACGTGATATCAGTTGGGCGGCGACTTCGCCGGTATTGGTCACGGTGATGGTGTAAGCGAACACAAATACGTCGTCTTCCGGATTCGACTGGTCCGGTAAATACTCGGGTACGACTTCCACCAGAAATTGGTATTTGGACATGGTGCGATGCTACCTGCGAAAATACGACAGTTCGCATTACAGCGCAAAATCCCCAGCGATCCCTCACGACTATTTGGATATTGAGCCCTTCCTATATGACATTTCGCATTGCCCCCTCTCTTTTGTCTGCCGACTTTGCCCGACTGGGTGAAGAACTCGGATCGGTTATTCAGGCCGGCGCCGACTGGATTCATTTTGACGTTATGGACAACCACTACGTCCCCAATTTGACCTTTGGTCCAATGATTTGCAGCGCGCTCAAGCCGCATGCCAAGACTGCCGACGGTATTGCCGTCCCGATTGATGTGCACATGATGGTGTCTCCGGTCGATGCCTTGGCCCAGGCCTTTGCCGATGCCGGTGCCGACCTGATCAGTTTCCATCCAGACGCCAGTACCCACGTGCACCGCAGCGTCCAGGCAATTCGGGCGCGTGGCGTCAAGGCCGGCTTGGTGTTTAACCCGGCGGAGCCGTTGGATGTGCTGGATTGGGTCATTGACGATCTGGATTTGATTCTGATCATGAGCGTCAACCCCGGCTTTGGTGGCCAGGGCTTTATTGACTCTGCTTTGCGCAAAATTGAAGCGGTGCGTCGCCGCATCGATGCCAGTGGCAAAGACATTCGACTGGAAGTAGATGGCGGCATCAAGGTGGACAATATCCGTCGTGTCGCTGATGCAGGCGCCGATACATTTGTGGCTGGCAGTGCCATCTTCGGCAAGCCCGACTACAAGGCGGTGATTGACCAGATGCGTGCCGCACTGGCGTGAGCCGAACTGCGTCTCAGGAAAAAGCGGCAGCGTAATTTGCTACACTGCCGCGTATGTTTATTCACCGCATCAGTATTACGGGTTGTAGCGACCGGGGAGCCTGGCCCTGGCGTACCTGGACCGCTTTTACTGCGTGCCCCCGTTTGCGCGGCTTCTGAACTTCTCAGTTGGCGTTTGCGGCGTGGGTGCCGGACTTTCCATGCTTCCCACCCGTCCATCTGAAAAGGCAGTTCTCGTGATGACTGAAACCGAATTTGAGTCCTTGCAGGCGCAAGGCTACAACCGCATTCCCCTGATGGCGCAAGCCTTTGCGGATCTCGAAACCCCCCTCTCGCTTTACCTCAAACTGGCCCGCGTGCCGGGTACTGAGGCACCCGCTGCTGGCAGTTTTCTGTTGGAATCTGTGGTGGGCGGCGAACGTTTTGGTCGTTATAGCTTTATTGGCTTACCGGCCCGAACGCTGCTGCGTTCCAGCGGCTTTGGTGCCGATGCCCGAACCGAGGTGGTAACCGACGGCCAGGTGATTGAGACCTCCTACAGCAACCCGCTCGACTTTATTGCCGCCTACCAACAGCGTTTCAAAGTGGCTTTGCAGCCGGGTCTGCCGCGGTTTTGTGGTGGTTTGGCCGGCTATTTTGGTTACGACGCCGTACGCTATATCGAGAAAAAGTTGGAGGCCAGTTGTCCGCCCGACAGTTTGGGCTGCCCCGACATCCTGCTGCTCCAGTGCGAGGAATTGGCGGTGATCGACAATTTATCGGGAAAGCTTTTTCTGATTGTCTATGTTGACCCCGCATCGCCTGCCGCCTTCGCCACCGGTCAAGCGCGTCTGGCCGCACTGAAGGCCAAATTGGCAGAGGCGGTGCACGCGCCGGCGGTGCAGCCGAGCGAAAGCCATCCGGCGGTGCGCGATTTCGACAAAGCCGATTACTTGGCTGCCGTGGTGCGGGCCAAGGAACTGATTGCTGGCGGCGATTTCATGCAAGTGCAGGTCGGACAGCGCATTCGCAAGCGTTACACCGAATCGCCCTTGAGTCTGTACCGTGCGCTGCGCTCTTTGAATCCCAGTCCCTACATGTATTACTACAACTTCAGCGGAGCCGATGGCACGCCGGGCAGTGATTTTCATGTGGTGGGCGCCTCGCCCGAAATTCTGGTGCGCCAGGAAGTAGTCGAAGTGGCAGGCAAGGTGGACAAAAAGGTCACGATTCGCCCATTGGCAGGCACCCGGCCCCGGGGCAAGACACCCGAGTTGGACAGGTCTGCCGAGCAGGAGCTGATTGCCGATCCAAAAGAGCGGGCCGAACACGTTATGTTGATTGATTTGGCCCGTAACGACATTGGCCGCATTGCCCAGACCGGCAGCGTCAAAGTTACCGATGCTTTCTGTGTCGAGCGTTACAGCCATGTGATGCACATTGTCAGCAATGTGGAGGGTACGCTCAACCCGGGTATGACCAATATGGATGTGCTCAAGGCCACATTCCCAGCAGGCACCCTGACTGGCGCGCCCAAAGTACATGCCATGGAGCTGATTGACCAACTGGAACCGGTGAAGCGCGGGCTGTATGGCGGTGCCTGTGGTTATTTGAGTTATGCCGGTGATATGGACGTGGCGATTGCCATCCGCACCGGCATCATCAAGGACAAGACTTTGTATGTGCAGGCTGCTGCGGGTGTGGTGGCCGACAGCGTGCCCGAACTCGAATGGCAGGAAACAGAGGCCAAGGCACGCGCGCTGTTGCGGGCTGCCGAACTGGTCGAGGAGGGTTTGCAATGAGCCAGAAATCCATCAAGTTGTTGATGATCGACAACTACGACAGTTTTACCTACAACATCGTTCAGTATTTTGGTGAATTGGGGGCCGAAGTCGAGGTCTATCGGAACGACGAGGTCACGCTGGCCGATATCGCTGCACGCCAGCCCGACCGACTGGTGGTTTCGCCCGGTCCCTGCTCGCCGAATGAAGCCGGTATATCGGTTCCGGCCATTCGCTATTTCATGGGCAAGCTGCCGATCTTGGGGGTGTGCTTGGGGCACCAAAGCATGGGCGCCGCATTGGGCGGAACCATCGTGCGGGCGCAGCAACTGATGCACGGTAAAACCAGCGTCATTACGACCACCCAAGAGGGCGTTTTTGCCGGCTTGCCACGCCAATTCACGGTCAATCGCTACCATTCGCTGGCGATTGAACGGGCTACCTGCCCCAAGGAACTTGCCATTACCGCCTGGACTGACGATGGTGAAATCATGGGGGTGCGCCATACGGGCTTGCCGTTTGCGCAGCGCATGGAGGGTGTTCAGTTTCACCCGGAAAGTATTCTGACCGAGCATGGCCACGCCATGCTCAAGAACTTTCTCGATTGAGTGTCCGGTCCGTTAAGGAGTCATGAATATGCCGGAATCGATAGTCAAAATTACACCGCAAGAGGCGTTGCAGCGCACCATTGAGCACCGTGAAATTTTTCACGATGAAATGTTGCACCTGATGCGGCAGATCATGTCTGGCGAAGTTTCGCCTCTGATGATTGCGGCCATCACGGCCGGTTTGCGTGTGAAGAAAGAAACCATTGGTGAAATCACCGCAGCGGCGCAAATCATGCGGGAGTTTTCCACCAAGGTGGACGTTGCTGACCGCACGGGCCTGGTTGATATTGTGGGAACCGGCGGCGACGGCTCGCATACTTTTAATATTTCCACTTGTGCCATGTTTGTGGCCGCTGCCGCCGGTGCCAAGGTCAGCAAGCATGGCGGCCGCAGCGTCAGTAGCAAGAGTGGCAGTGCCGATGTGATGGAGGCACTGGGTGTCAATATCAATCTGACGCCGGTACAAATTGCGCAATGTATTGAAGCCGTCGGCGTCGGCTTTATGTTTGCGCCAAACCACCATCCGGCGATGAAGAATGTGGCTCCGGTGCGGCGTGAAATGGGCATTAAAACCATTTTCAATTTGCTCGGGCCGCTGACCAATCCGGCTGGCGCACCGAATATTTTGATGGGCGTTTTTCATCCAGATCTGGTCGGCATTCAGGTGCGGGCTTTGCAGCGCTTGGGCGCCCAACACGCGGTGGTAGTCTATGGCCGCGATGGCATGGATGAGGTGAGCCTTGGTGCCGCTACTTTGGTGGGTGAGTTGAAAGATGGCGTCATCACCGAGTATGAAATTCACCCCGAAGATTTTGGCTTGGTGATGGCCAGCAGCCGGGCCTTGAAAGTACGCGACGCAGACGATTCCAAATTGATGTTGCTGGGGGCGTTGGACAATCAGCCCGGCGCTGCGCGCGACATCGTGGCGTTGAACGCCGGCGTGGCCTTGTATGCGGCCAACGTCGTGGCTTCGATGCAAGAGGGCGTGCTCCGTGCCCAGCAAGCCTTGGCGTCCGGCGCGGCGCGGGCGAAGTTGAACGCGCTGGTGGCATTTGCCGCTGGCCTTACGAAATGAGGATGGCATGAGCGATATTTTGGAAAAAATCATGGCGGTGAAGCGCCAGGAAATCGAAGCGGCGTCGCGTCGCAAACCGTTGGCCGAGGTGCGCGCTGATGCCGAGTCGCGTGTTTTGACGCGCGATTTTGTAGGGGCTTTGCGCTCCAAAATTTCCGCCGCCAGGCCCGCGGTTATTGCCGAGGTAAAAAAAGCCAGCCCGTCTAAAGGGGTGTTACGCGCTGACTTTATTCCCGCCGATATCGCCCAAAGTTATGCTGAGTTTGGTGCCGCGTGTTTGTCCGTTCTTACCGACGCCCAGTTTTTCCAGGGGTCTGCTGACTACTTGAAACAGGCCCGTGCTTCGTGTCAGTTACCCGTGTTGCGCAAGGACTTCATGTTGGAGCCTTATCAGATTTATGAGTCGCGGGCGATGGGGGCGGACGCCGTTTTACTGATTGCCGCGTGTCTCGATGATGCGCGCATGGCGGAGCTGGAGCAGATCGCTTTCAGTCTGGACATGGCGGTGCTGGTGGAGGTGCACGATGGCGCAGAGTTGGAGCGCGCCCTGCGCCTTAAAACCCCCTTGCTTGGCATCAATAACCGCAATCTGAAAACCTTTGAAGTGAGTTTGGATACCACCTTGGGTTTGCGCGATCACTTGCCGGCGGACCGCATTTTGGTGACAGAAAGTGGCATTCACACCCGTGAAGATGTGTTGCGCATGGGGGCGGCAGGCGTTAATGCATTCTTGGTCGGGGAGGCGTTCATGCGTGCGCCCGAACCCGGTGAGGCCCTGGCGCGCTTGTTTGCGCCTGCCTGATGGCGCTGCTGGCGCCTTCTCAGCTGCCGCCGGCCATTCCGGCCGAAGCATTGTTGGCAGAGTTCGCCGTGTATGGGCGTTTTTATGCGCGTCGGATTGCGGATGTCCCTGAGCAACTGCGTGACCGTTTGGAAATTGCGCCGCGCGCATGGCCCCTCATTGACTGCATCGAGCGCGAGCCCGATGTGTTGGTCATTATGATGAATCCGGGTGCTTCGCGGCCATTGGCCGCCTTATGGGACGGTGCGGGCGATGGCGGCCAGGATGGCTTTGTCGCAACCCAGCCAGACCGTACGCAATATCAAATTATGCAATTGCTGTTGCTCGCCCAAGCACAAGGCAAGGGTTGGCGCCATGCCCGTGTGCTCAACCTGAGTGATCTGCGAACACCCAAAAGCCGCGTTTTTATTGAAAAATTGGCCGCTTATGCGGGTGACGATAGCCACAGCCTGTTCTCGTCCGTGCGGCGGGCGGAGTGTTTGCGTTTGTTTGCGACCCCGGCGACGCCTGTTGTGTGTGCCTGGGGTTTGAGCCCCCATTTTGCTCCCTTGGCCCAGTTGGCACTGGCCGCGGCCAAAGCCCATCCGCTGTTGGGATTGACGGCTGATGGCGTTTTGTACCGGCATCCCTTGCCGCAGCGGTTCGACTTGCAGCGGCAGTGGCTGGCAGATATGCAGCAACAGCTGGGCAGGCTCAAATAGAAAAATATCGAACTTTTATGGCCACTATTGTGCAAAGTAAAAAAACCGTGGCATAATTTGTGGCTCACCTTAGGAGAGGTGGCCGAGTGGTTAATGGCAGCAGACTGTAAATCTGCCCTCTTACGAGTACGCTGGTTCGAATCCAGCCCTCTCCACCAGTGATGTTGACTGCACGGGCTAGTGCTGTAGTGCTGGGTTGGCTTGATCAATGGATTGAGCTGGTTGGTAATTGCAAGTGCGGAGTTCGTAAAGTGCGGGGTTCGTATAGTGGTAATACCTTAGCCTTCCAAGCTAAAGCGAGGAGTTCGATTCTCCTACCCCGCTCCATGGTCGACATTTTTGAAGGTAGCGAATTTGCCCATTTGGCTCAGTGGTAGAGCACTCCCTTGGTAAGGGAGAGGTCGCGGGTCCGATTCCCGCAATGGGCACCATTTTTTCGCACGCCAGCTGGCTTGTTTTTGGGTGCTGACGTGCGTTGTATTTTGGCGGTTTGATTCTTTTAAATTTCGGAGTCTGATAATGGCAAAAGAGAAATTCACGCGTACCAAGCCCCACGTGAACGTGGGCACCATTGGTCACGTTGACCATGGCAAAACCACCCTGACGGCTGCTATCACCACCGTGTTGGCTGCCAAGTTTGGCGGTCAAGCCAAGGCCT
>Ga0228698_1000115_pt1 | contig 72110 bp, 63 predicted proteins | sample McNCre117_Aug_MG_FD_178015 | JGI IMG/M metagenome (GOLD analysis project Ga0228698, IMG submission 178015) | Freshwater microbial communities from McNutts Creek, Athens, Georgia, United States - 1-17_Aug_MG | ecosystem: Environmental > Aquatic > Freshwater > Creek | place: USA: Georgia...
CGTGCCGGTCTGCGGCCAGGGTGTTCACCCACGAGGTGCCCAGGTTGCTCAGCGCCTGGCGCATGTCGTCCACGCTGCGGGCCTTGGCAAAGCCCAGGTAGGTTTCGGTGCTGCGCAAACCGCCGGAGTTGGCGTCTTGCAAGGTGTAGGCCACTTGAGTGCTCCAGTTCAAACCGGCGCGAGGCATGACGAGCGTCGGGCCGAACTGGGTGGTCCAGACGGTGTGGGTTTTGTCTGTGAGCTGGCCGTTGTCGCCCTTGACCTTGTAGGTGACGGTTTTGGCCGTCATGTCACGCGGCTGGCCGTCCACCAAGTATTGGTTGGGCTTGCCGGGCACCAGCGCCAACTCGTGCAGGGTGAAGCGCTTGCCGGTGGACACGGTGTGCGACCACGCCACATCCTTGTTGAAGCCGATCTGCACCACGCTCGACAGGCCGATGCTGGCACCCATCACATCGAATTGGCCCGGGATGGTCAGGTGCATTTGGTAGAAGCGGCTGGTGCCCACCCACGGGAAGTGCGGGTTGCCCAGCAACATGCCTTTGCCGTTGGCGGTCACGTCCTTGCCAAAGGCCCAGGCGTTGGAGCCCAGGGGGGAGTCGAGCAGTCCAGCCTCGCGCATCAGTTCCTGGGCGGCGGCCAGCCGTTCCGCTGTGGGTTCCGGTGACGGCTTGGCGGTGAATTCGGTGTTGGGGGCCGCGCTGGTTTTGACGGCTTCGACTCGCGGAGGATTGGCCGCAAAGATGGCATCGGCCAGTGCACCGGCTCCGGCTTGGACCTGTACCACTTCGGTGGTGCGATAAAAATCGGTCAAGGTCATGGGGCGCACCCAGGGCTGGCCGTTGCATTCGGCGGGTAGCTTGCCCGCATGGTCTTGCAGAAAACGGTTGTAGCCCGCCACATAGCCACGGGCTTGCGCCTGGTTGGCGGGGCTGGAGGCTGCCCACAGTTTGGTCAGATGGGCATCGTCCATGTGGGCGGCCACAAACACGTCGATCACTGGGTTGGGCAGCGTACGCACCCCCAGAATGCCCACGCCTTTTTCCCCGAACCACTGCGAGCGTTCGCCACGTGCGGTCAGCAGGTGGTCGGCCGTCTGGCACGCGTTGTCTTGGGCATGGGCATAGGCCACGCCGTAGGCCAGCGTTTCCAGGTTGGGCGCGGTGATGTGTGGAATGCCGTGGGTGGTGCGCACGATGGTGGCCGTTCCTCCCCCTGAACTGCCCGGCAGGGATGAGCAGGCGGCCAGTGCACAGGCCGCAGTCACGGGCAACAACCGGTTGGCGAACACACGACGCATGGCACAACTCCTAGTTTGACGAATGAATACGCTGTACACCTTGCGCGTGCCCACCCATTTGGGGCTGACGCCAAGGTGACGGTTTGCGGGTAAGCCCTGATGAGCCTGTTTCGCTCGCTATGTACCGGACCCCAGCGCGTCCCGGGCGGCGGCCACCAACTGGCGAGTCAGCCCATCCAGCACCACCGATGCGGCACGCACCTGCTGCCAGTGCAAGGGCACATCGAGTGGCGTACCGGGTACCAGTTCCACCAGCCTGCCATTGGCCAGGTGCGAAGCCACCAGGGCATGGGGGTGCAGGCCCCAGCCCATGCCGGCCAGTGCCGCCGTGACAAACGCCTGAGCCGATGGCAGGGTGTGCCGAGGCAGCTCTACATGCCGACGGCAATGGCGGCGCACCCAGCGGGCCTGCAATTCGTCTTTGATGCTGAACACCAGACTGGGCGCTTGCGCCAGGGTTTGCGCGTTCACGCCCTGCTCAAAGTGCGCGGCCACAAAACCTGGGCTGGCGGTGGCCACATAGCGCATGGTGCCCAGGGGGCGGCTGTTGCAGCCGGTGGCCGGGCGGGCGGTGGCGGTCACGGCGGCCAGCACCGCGCCGCTGCGCAGCCATTCGGCGGTGTGGTCCTGGTCGTCCACCACCACCTGCAGCAGCACCGGAGCTTGTGCCGCAAACTGGGCGAGGGCGGGTGCCAGCCAGGTGGCCAGGCTGTCGGCATTCACCGCCAGTGGCAGCGTCACGCGGGCCACGCCTTGGGGGGCGAGGGCGGGCAGGTTGGTTTGCAGTTCCTGTTCCAGCAATTGCACCCTGTCGGTGTGCTGGCACAGCTTGCGGCCTGCTTCGGTGGGCAGGCAGGGCTGGCCGCGCACCACCAGTGCACAACCCACGCGCTCTTCCAGCAGGCGCACCCGTTGCGAAATGGCCGAAGGCGTCACATGCAGCGCACGTGCAGCCCGCTCAAAGCTGCCCTCGCGGACCACCACCGTCAGGGCAGAGAGAGAGGCGTAGTCCAGCATGATGTAGTTTTGCTTATTTGGGTTTAACAAAGACAGTTTGTCTTCATTTGGCGGGACGGGCAAGCTACCGCCATGAACCACCTGCCGGAACCCTTTTTTGCATGGACGCCTGTGTTTGCCCAGGGCATGGCCCTGAGCCTGGGCCTCATCGTGGCCATTGGTGCCCAGAACGCCTTTGTGTTGCGCCAGGGCTTGCGCCGCGAGCATGTGGGCAGTGTGGTGGCCTTTTGCGCCTTGGCCGATGCGGTGCTGATGGCCGCCGGGGTGCTGGGCATGGCCCAGGCGCTGGGCGAGCGCCCCGGGTTGGCCCGTGCGCTGGCTCTGGCAGGAGCGGCTTTTCTGGCGGTGTACGGGTGGCGGGCGCTGCGGCGGGCGCGTCAGCCGCAGCAACTGGTGGCGTCGGCGGCAGGCCGTGGGCTGGGCCGCAGCGCGGCACTGGCCCAGGCGGCCGCCTTTACCTTGCTCAACCCGCATGTGTACCTGGACACGGTGCTGCTGGTGGGCAGCATCGGCGCGCAGCAGCCACAGGTCCTGCAAGGGTGGTTTGTGGCCGGGGCCAGCACGGCCAGCCTGCTGTGGTTCACCGCATTGGGCTTTGGGGCCCGCTGGCTGGCACCCTGGTTTGCCCGGCCCAGGGCCTGGCAGGTGTTGGACGGCCTGATTGGCCTGACCATGTGGGTGATGGCTGCTTTTCTGATTCGGCATGCCATTCGGGCATGACTTGGTGTCAAAAAAGCACTTCAAAGAATGGTGTGGCTTGCGCAGAATGCAGCGTCATTCCAACCCACCACGTCCTGCCATGTCCCTGACCAACCCGCAACTGCTGGCCGCCCTCGAAGAAAGCCGCCGCACCACCCGCTCCCGTTGTACCGATGCCGAATGGGCCGTTCGCGTGGAGTTGGCCGCGTGCTACCGCCTCATTGCTCAGCACCGCATGACCGACTGGATCTACAACCACATTTCGGCTGCCGTGCCCGGCGAACACGGGCACTATCTGGTGAATGCGTTTGGCTTGTTGTACGAAGAAATTTCGGCGTCCAACCTGGTGAAGGTCAACACCCAGGGGCAGTTGGTGGACGATGTGCCCTACGACGTGAACCCGGCGGCGTTTGTCATCCACGGTGCCCTGCACAGCGCCCGGCCCGATGTGTGTTGCGTGCTGCACACCCACACGGCGGCGGGGGTGGCGGTGTCCATCCAGAAGGAGGGGCTGCTGTCCCTGTCTCAGCATGCCATGCGCTTTCACAACCGGGTGGCGTACCACACGTTCGAAGGCATCGCGCTCAACCCTGCAGAGCAGGTTCGCCTGATTGCCGATGTGGGCACCAAGAACGTGCTCATCCTGCGCAACCACGGGCTGCTCACCATGGGCACTTCCATTTCCAATGCATTCAAGGAAATGTTTTTCCTGGAGCGTGCCTGCCAGATTCAGGTGGCTGCATTGGCCGGCGATCGCCCATTGACCCAACCTGTTGCAGAGGTGTGCGAACACACCGCCTGCCAGTTCGACCGAGATTCCGAGTTTTTGCAGGAGCGTGACTGGAATGCCATGCTGCGCCTGCTGGACCGCACCGACCCCAGTTACAAAAACTGAAGCAAACTGTTTAATAAAATCAAGCGATGAGTGCCCCCTTCGATCTCATTCATCTGCGGGCGTTCAAAACCGTGTCTGAACAGGGCAGCCTGGGTCGCGCCGCAGACGTGCTGGGCATGACCCAACCGGCGTTGAGCCGAACCATCCGCAAGCTGGAGGATCAGGTGGGGGCGCCGCTGTTCGAGCGGCACACCAAAGGCATGCACCCCACCGACCTGGGCCATGCGCTGCTGGCGCACGCCACCCTGCTGCTGCACCAGTCCGATGCCGCTCTGGAAGACCTGCAAGCCCTGCGTGGCCTGGCCCGGGGGACGGTGCGGGTGGGCACGCTGGCCAGCCTGGCGGGTCGCCTGCTGTCGCAGTCCATTGCCGAGTTGCTGGCGCAGCACCCCCAGTTGCAGGTGCAGGTGGTGGAGGGCACCTGGGACCAGCTCCACACCGCGCTGTGCCGCTACGAGGTGGACCTGGCGCTGGGCGTGGCGGTGGACGATACCGAAGAGGTGATGGCCATTCCAGACTGCCGATGGGCCGATTCGGCCCACGTCATTTCGGCAGCCGGGCACACGCTGCAACACCAGGCCAACCTCCGCCTGCACGACCTGATGGCCCACCCGTGGGCACTCACCCCCCAAGGCACGCCGCCGTACAACGACTTCAAGGCCGTTCTGGCCGAGCGCCAGCTGCCCATGCCCCGCCAACTGGTGCAAACCCGCTCGGTCACCCTGATCAAGAGCCTGGTGGTGCATGCCGGGTTTCTGGGCTGGTGCCCGCGTTCCATGTTTGAGACCGAGCAGAAGGCAGGCCTGGTGGCCGAAGTGCCGGTGGCCGGTGGTGCCAGCCAGCGTGTGCTCACGGTGTTCCGCCGCCGCCAGGGGGTGTTGCCACGACCGGCCGTCAAGCTGCTGGAGGTGTTGCGCGGGCGGGTGTTGACAGACGGCTCATGAGGCCATGGCCGCAAACTGCAGTGCGGCCAGCCCTGCATACACCCCGCCAGCAGCCAGCAACTGGGTGTGTGTGCCGTCTTCCACCACCTGGCCTTGGTCCAGCACCACGATGCGGTCGGCATGCTGCACCGTGGCCAGTCGGTGGGCAATGACCAGCGTGGTGCGGTGCTGGCCTTTGCGTTCAGCCAGCATGGCGTCCAGCGCCTGCTGAACCTGGCGCTCGCTTTCGGCGTCCAGTGCGCTGGTGGCCTCGTCCAGCAGCAGGATGGGGGCTTGCAGCAGCAACGCCCGGGCAATGGCCATGCGCTGGCGCTGCCCGCCAGACAGGCGCACGCCCCGCTCGCCCAGAAAGCTGTCGAACCCCTGGGGCAGCGCTTCGATGAAGGCGGTGGCGTGGGCGGCCTGTGCGGCGTGGCGCACCGCCTCGTCGCTAGCCGTGAGGTTGCCGTAGCGGATGTTGTCGGCCGCGCTGGCCGAGAACAGCACCGCTTCCTGCGGCACCACCGCCATCAGGCGGCGCAAGCCGTCCAGCTCCAGCGTGCGCACATCGTCGCCATGCACCCGCACCGTGCCGGACTGCGGGTCAGCAAACCGCAGCAGCAACTGGAACAGCGTGCTTTTGCCCGCGCCGCTGGCACCCACCAGGGCGACGGTTTCGCCAGGAGCCACCGTCAGGTTGAGGTTCTGCAAGGCCGGTTGGTTGGGGCGTGACGGGTACGCAAAGCGCACCTGCTCAAATGCAATGGCCGGGGTGTGGGCGGGTGCCAGCGGCTGGGGTGCCTGGTTGCCAGGCACCAATTGCACCGGTGCGTGCAGCAGTTCCATCAGCCGTTCGGTAGCACCTGCCGCCCGCAGCAGGTCGCCCCATACCTCGCCCAGCACCGCCACCGCACCGGCAAAAATCACCACATACACCACGGCCTGGCCCAGCTCGCCCGCGCTCATGCGCCCGGCCAGCACTGCCTGGGTGCCTTGGTACAGGCCCCACAGAATGAGGGCGGCATTGGCAATGATGATGAAGGCCACCAGCGCGGCCCGCAGCCGGGAGCGGCGGGTGGCGGTGTGGAATGCGCGGTCGGAGGCCTGGGCAAACCGGTCGGCCTCGCGCCCCTGGGCGGCAAAGCTTTGCACCACTGCAATGGCGTTGAGCATTTCGGCGGCCATGGCGCTGGTGTCGGCCATGCGGTCCTGGCTGTCGCGCGACAGGCGGCGCACCCTGCGCCCCAAGGCCATGGCAGGCAGCACCACCAGCAACACCACCAGCAGCACTTGGCCCACCACGGCGGGGTGACTCCACACCAGCATGCCCAATGCGCCCAGTCCCATCACGCCGTTGCGCAAGCCCATGGACAGCGACGAGCCCACCACCGTTTGCACCAGCGTGGTGTCCGCGCTCAGGCGCGACAGAATTTCGCCGGTCTGCGTGGTTTCAAAATACGACGGCGGCTGGTTCAGCACCCGCCGGTACACCGCTTGGCGCAGGTCAGCGGTGACGCGCTCGCCCAACCAGCTCACCACATAAAATCTGGCGGCAGAAAACAGGCCTAGCGCAATGGCCACGGCAAACAATGCTACAAAATGCTGCTGCAATGCCAGCACCTGATTGCCCCGTTCAGACGGGGCCAGCCCGGTGTCAATGAGCTGGCGCAGCGCCACCGGAAAGGCCAGCGTGGCCACTGCGGCCAGCACCAGAAACACACCGGCCAGCAGCATTTGCAGGCGGTAGGGGCGCAAAAAGGGGAGTAGGCCCGATAGGGCCACTGGACGGGTCATTGGGCAGTTCCGAGTTGGATGGCCAAGATTGTCACCGTTGGCATGTCTGCCCCGAGGTCGCTCCAACGCCAGTGTGAATTCAAGTTTGTCCCAATCCGAGCAAAACGTGCGCGGCCACCTGTGCAAAGCCGGCACCGCGCTCACCCTCGGTCACAAAGCGGGGCAGGTGGGTCAGTTGGTCCACAAAACGGCGGATGTTGGCCACCCCCACGGTCAGCGGCATGTGCTGGAACATGATTTGGTCGTTGGTGGAATCGCCCACGTACACCCAATGTTCCAGCTCTAGGGTCAGGTCACGTCCCAGCAATTCTTGCACCGCCCATTGCGCGCCGGTCCATTTGTTGTGCTCGCCCATCCACCCGTTGATGTGGATGGAGCTGACGGTGGCGGTCAAACCGGCGCCACGCATCCGTTGCACCACCTGCTCAATGCGGTCGGGGCTCAGGTGGGCGTATTCGCTGTGGTCGATGGCAATGTCGGTTTCGCGACCCGCGCTGTCCTGTGCCCGCACCGCGCCCGGCACCTGGTGCTCAATGGCGTTCAGCACCGCTTGCAGGTGGCGGTGGTTGGCGTGGCGCTGTTCGGTGGTTTGGGTGTAATGTTTTTGTAGCAAACCCTGCTTGTTTTGTAAGCGCAAGCTGCCATTTTCAGCAACGATGGACTGCACCGGCCATTGCAGGGCAAACGGCTCGCTCCAACCGGCTGGGCGTCCGGTGATGGCAATCACCGGCACACCGGCGTCGTGCAAGGCGTGCAGCGCGGCCAGGGCCACCGGCTCCATCTGGCCGTCGCGGGTGAGGGTGTCGTCGATGTCCGTCAGTACACCGGCAATGGGGTGGCGCACGGTGCGGGGCCATTCCGTCAGGGCTTGCATGGGCGGGTCAACAAAAGAAAGAGGGGCAGTGACCATTGTGCGCATGGTGGTGCTTCGCCCCTTGGCCGGGCAAACCCGCATGCCTCAAAGCTGTCATGCAAATTACATTGAACCGTCACAGACCAAAAACAGAATCTGGTTTTTAAGCCACCCAGGAGATTCCATGAAACGCAGCCTGATTGCCGCCGCCCTTGCAGCCGTCGTGTCCATTCCCGCTTCGGCACAGACGGAAATTCAGTGGTGGCACTCCATGACCGGCGGTCTGAACGATTGGGTGGTGGACTTGGCCAACGGCTACAACGCCAGCCAGAAGGATTACAAAGTGGTGCCCACCTACAAGGGCCAGTACGACGAATCCATGACGGCAGCGGTTGCGGCATTCCGTGCCGGCAATGCGCCTCACATCCTGCAGGTGTTTGAGGTGGGCACGGCCACCATGATGGCCAGCAAAGGCGCCGTGGTGCCGGTGGGCAAGGTGCTGACCGATGCGGGTTACAAATTCGACGCCAAAGCCTACATTCCGGCGGTGGTGGGCTACTACACCGCGCCCAATGGCCAGATGTTGAGCTACCCGTTCAACAGTTCCACCACCGTTCTGAACTACAACAAAGACGCCTTTAAGGCTGCTGGGCTCGATCCAGAGAAAGCCCCATCCACCTGGCCCGAACTGGTGGCGGCGGCGGCCAAGCTGAAAGCCAGCGGCCACAAATGCCCGTTCACCACCAGCTGGCAGGGTTGGACGCAGTTGGAGAGCTTTTCAACCTGGCACAACACCTTGTTTGCCTCCAAAAACAGTGGTTTTGGCGGATTGGATGCACGCCTGACGGTCAACAGCCCGCTGCATGTGCGCCACATTGAAAACCTGGCCAACATGTCCAAGCAAGGCTTGTTTGTGTACAAGGGCCGCAACAACCTGGCCGACGCACCCTTCTTCTCGGGCGAGTGCGCCATGCAAACCGGTTCATCGTCCACCTATGCCAACATCAAGAAAAATGCCAAATTTGCGTTTGGCATTGCGCCGCTGCCGTACTACCCAGACGTAGAAGGCGCTCCGCAGAACACCATCATTGGTGGGGCATCGCTGTGGGTGATGTCGGGCAAACCCGCTGCCGAGTACAAAGGCGTGGCGGCATTCCTCAACTACCTCAGCAGCGCCGATGTCCAGGCCAAGAGCCACCAGCGCACGGGCTACCTGCCCGTCACCCTGGCGGCGCTGGAGCTGACCGAAAAATCGGGTTTTTACAAACAAAACCCGGGTACCGACACTGCGGTCAACCAGATGATCCGCAAAACCACCGACAAGTCTCGGGGCATTCGTCTGGGCAATTTTGTGCAAATCCGTGCCGTTCAGGACGAAGAGCTGGAACAGGTCTGGGCGGGCAAAAAATCCGCCAAGGAAGCGCTGGACAGCATCGTCAAGCGTGGCAATGAGTTGCTGGAGCGGTTTGAGCGCGCCAACAAATCCTGATCGCTTTCGTTCGTTCGACCCCAGCGCCTCTGTTTGACGGAGGCGCTTTTTCTGCTTTCAAATGGCTGCTGAAAAACGTGTTCAGTTCCGCAATGCCTGGTTGCCTTGGGTGTTGTTGGCTCCCCAGGTGGTGGTCATTGTGGTGTTCTTTTTCTGGCCAGCCGGCCAGGCATTGGTGCAGTCGCTGCAGCAGCACGATGCGTTTGGCACCTCGTTCGAATGGGTGGGGCTGGAGAATTTCCAGCGCCTGTTTGCCGACGACACCTATGTGGCTTCCTTCAAAACCACGGCGGTGTTTTCGGTGTTGGTGGCGTTCCTGGGTTTGGCCATTGCGCTCACTTTGGCGGTGTTTGCCGACCGGGTGGTCAAAGGGGCCGGGTGGTACAAAACCCTGCTGATCTGGCCATATGCCGTGGCACCAGCCGTGGCCGGCGTGTTGTGGTTGTTCATGTTTGCGCCCAGTGTGGGGGTGGTCAGCCATGCACTCAACCGCATGGGCATCGAATGGAACAGCTTGCTCAACAGCAACCAAGCCATGGCCCTGATCGTGATGGCCGCCGTGTGGAAACAAATTTCCTACAACTTTCTGTTTTTTCTGGCGGGGTTGCAGTCCATTCCCAAGTCGTTGATTGAAGCGGCGGCCATGGACGGTGCTGGGCCATGGCGGCGCTTTTGGACCATTGTGTTTCCCCTGTTGTCGCCCACCACGTTTTTTCTGCTCGTCATCAACGTGGTGTACGCCTTTTTCGACACCTTTGCCATTGTGGATGCGTCCACTCAGGGCGGACCCGGCAAGGACACGGCCATTCTGGTCTACAAGGTGTATTACGACGGCTTCAAGGCCATGGACCTCGGGGGCTCGGCCGCCCAGTCGGTGGTGCTGATGGTCATTGTGGTGGCGCTGACGGTGGTGCAGTTCCGCTTTGTGGAAAAGAAAGTCACTTACTGAACCCCCGCCATGGTCGAACGTCGCCCGCTTCTGGATTTGATTTCTCACCTGGTGCTGATTCTCGGCGTGATGGTGGTGGCTTTTCCGCTCTACATCACATTGGTGGCCGCCACCCACACGGCAGACGTGATTGTTCAAGCCCCCATGCCGGTGGTGCCGGGCAACCACCTGCTGGACAACCTGATCCAGGCCTGGCGCGGTGGGGGCGATGGGGCGGGCTCCACCGCTCCGGTGGCCCGCATGATGACGGTCAGCCTCGTCTCGGCACTGGTCATCACGGTGGGAAAAATCGCCATTTCGCTGCTCTCGGCCTTTGCCATTGTGTATTTTCGGTTTCCGTTTCGGCAGGGGGTGTTCTGGGCCATTTTTGTCACGCTGATGCTGCCGGTGGAAGTGCGCATTGGCCCCACCTACCAGGTGGTGGCTGACCTGGGCATGCTCAATTCCTATGCCGGTTTGACGATCCCGCTCATTGCTTCGGCCACGGCCACCTTCCTGTTCCGGCAATTTTTTCTGACGGTTCCCGATGAGCTGGTGGAAGCCGCCCGCATGGACGGCGCAGGTCCGTTGCGGTTTTTCAAAGACGTGTTGCTGCCGCTGTCGGCCACCTCCATTGCAGCGCTGTTTGTCATTCAGTTCATTTACGGTTGGAACCAGTACCTCTGGCCCTTGCTGGTCACGACGAACGAAGACATGTATCCGGTGGTCATGGGCATCAAGCGCATGATTTCTGGGGGCGATGCAGCCAATGAGTGGAATGTGGTCATGGCCACCGCTCTGCTGGCCATGACGCCACCGGCGCTGGTGGTCATCCTCATGCAGAAGTGGTTCGTCAAAGGCTTGGTTGACACCGAAAAATGAGCCTGCTGCTGGCACCCACTTTCAAGCTTTCCCAACATGGCATCCATCGAACTCAAACACCTCATCAAACGATACGGCCGTGGCAACCAGGCGCTGCAGGTGCTGCATGGCGTCAATGCCCACATTGCCGATGGCGAATTCGTTGTCATCGTCGGCCCCTCGGGCTGCGGCAAATCCACCTTGCTGCGCATGGTGGCGGGTTTGGAAGACGTGACCGAGGGCCAGATTTTGGTGGGCGAGCGGGTGGTGAACGACCTGGAACCTGCCAAGCGCGACATGGCCATGGTGTTTCAGAACTACGCGCTGTACCCGCACATGAGCGTGTTCGACAACATGGCCTATGGCCTCAAGATTGCCGGCGTGCCCAAGGCCGACATCCAGGAGCGGGTCCACAAAGCCGCCGGTATTCTGGAACTGGGCGCGTTGCTCACCCGTAAGCCCCGTGAGCTGTCGGGCGGCCAGCGCCAGCGCGTGGCCATGGGCCGAGCCATCGTGCGCCAGCCGCAGGCTTTTTTGTTTGACGAGCCGCTGTCCAACCTGGATGCAAAACTGCGAGCCCAAACGCGGCTGGAAATTCGCAAGCTGCACCGCGAATTGGGCATCACCTCGCTGTTCGTCACCCACGACCAGGTGGAGGCCATGACGTTGGCGCAGCGCATGATCGTCATGAACGGTGGGCGCATGGAGCAATTCGACACGCCCGAAGCGGTTTACAACCGCCCCGCCAGCACCTTTGTGGCCAGCTTCATAGGGTCACCTCCCATGAATTTGCTGCGCCACGGGCCCAATGCCGAACTGGGTGGTCCGGCTGGTGCGGTTCTGGGCATTCGCCCCGAGCACTTGGTGCTGGGCAATGCGGGTTGGGCGGTCCAAGTGGACACGGTGGAACTGTTGGGAGCCGAGCGGTTGATTCACGCCCGGCTGGGCGATGAGTTGCTGACAGTTCGCACCGACGAGGCGATAGAGGCTCCGATACCGGGCTGCACCATTCATGTGTGCCCACAGCCCGGCAAACTGCATTGGTTCGATGGCACCTCGGGTGTGCGGTTGGATATCTAAAGCGGGCAAACTGCCTTTGGATTGACCAAGAAGACGCTGTGCCGTGTCGTTGATTCTGCACGCATTCCAGCTGATCACCACCGTGCTGACCGCCAAGTTCGGTGGTGCATCCAAGGCCTACGGCCAGATCGACGCAGGCGTTTGCCAGTGAACGCACCCCCCCACGCGGGTGCATCGGAGTTGTCGTGGAAACGTTCATGGCGTGGAGGTGCGGTCACCGGGAAGCAGGTGTTCGAGGATGGCCATCAGAACCCGCCCATCGATGTGATGTGCCAGTCCGTCAAATCGTTGCAGGGTGACCGTGGCACCCAGGTTGTGCAGTTGCTCACAGGCAGAAATGGCCAGCTGGACGGGCATCACCGGGTCGAGATTGCCGTGCATCAGGTGAATGGCTGTGGGCGTGGGCGAATGTTGCGGGGTGGCGGCCAAACGTCCAGCCAGTGCAAACACGCGCCCTGCCAATCCGGGTTGGGCCAACGACGCCTCCAAGGCCATGATGGCACCTTGCGAAAATCCGATCAGTACCGTGTCGGGGGCGGCCACATGGGTCTGTTGCAGCTAATGGGCAACGGTTTCCAGAAACTCCGGCATGGCTTGCAACACCCGATCAGGCCGGTTGGCTTCGGTAACGCCCGCCACCGAAAACCATTCCCAACCCACGCCCATGCCGCATGGATGCGGAGATCGGACACTCACAATCCATGCACCGGGGAGGCTGAGGGCGAGCGCCTGGCCCAGTGGCACCAAGTCTTCGGGGTGGGCTCCCACTCCATGAAACATCAGCACCAACCGGTCGGGTGGTGTGCAAGGCGAGTGAACAGTGATACCGCTTCGACGTGCATCCTGATGTGGTGATGTTCCAACATCCCAAACTTTTCCATCGGCTGAAAATTCAGCCCAGCTTCATGGGGTATGAGTGAATGACTCGTCACCCGACCGCATGGCACAAACGACACGAGCTGCAGGCAAACTGGTGTCAATCCCGATGCGCAGGCAACCTGAGACCTCCGACTTATTCTCCCGTCGACAGTGCTAGCATGGATTTTTGGTCGAACTCAGATGAACCATGCTGCCTGTCACATCGCTCTTTGCTGGCATCTTTGCCCTTTATTTCGTTCATTTGGCCTTTGCCGTCATCCGGCTGCGCCGCTCGAACCGGGTGGCGCTAGGTGCTGGCGGAATCAGTGAGTTGGAAGGTGCAATCCGGGCCCATGGCAATTTCGCAGAGTACGTGCCGCTTGGATTGATTCTTCTGGGTCTTTTCGAGTCCCATGGTGCGCATCCACTGCTGGTTGTTCTGCTTGGCACCACATTTGCCGTGGGGCGGGTGCTTCACGCCCAAGCGTTGTCCAACGCCAACCTGGCTCTGCGGGTGCGCGGCATGATGCTGACGTTCGGTACGCTGATCACGTTGGCGAGTGCGAATATCGTTCTGTCTTTGAGGACATGGCTCTTGCAATGAAGCACCGCCTGATAGCCATGGTCACTTGAATTGACTTTTTACTCCGATGTTTTTCGATTGAATTCCCTGGTCCACACATGACCGCCCCACAGCGAGCCGAATCCTGGAATGCCTTGGTGTACCTGGGCAAATGGATGCCGTTGGCCAGTGCCGTGGCTACTCTGGCGGGGTCGGCATCGGCCTTCTTTTTATTCGCACTCGACTGGGCCACTGCCACGCGGGGGCAGCATCCATGGTTGCTGGCGCTGTTGCCTCTGGCTGGTTTTGCGGTGGGTTGGTTGTATTTGCGGTTTGGCCAGCAGGTGGAGGCGGGTAACAACCTGCTGATTGACGAAATCCACGATCCCAAAAAAGTGGTTCCCCTGCGCATGGCTCCTCTGGTGCTCGGGGCATCGGTGGTGTCTCACTTGTTTGGCGCTTCTGTGGGCCGGGAAGGGGCCGCTGTACAGATGGGGGGCGCCTTGGCCGACCAGTTGACGCACTGGCTCAAGCTGAGGCCGGAAGACCGCCGCATCATCCTCATGGCGGGCATTGCAGCTGGCTTTGCCTCGGTGTTTGGGACTCCGCTGGCGGGTGCGGTGTTCGCGCTGGAGGTGTTGGCCATTGGCCGCTTGCGCTCCGATGCCATTTTTCCGTGTGTGCTGGCCGCCGTGGTGGCCGACCAAGTGGGTTTGCGATGGGGCGTGCAGCACGTTCACTATGTGGTGCCGACCGTACCGGCTGTGTCTGCCTGGCCGGTGTTGGCCATGGCAGCTGCGGGGGCAGCCTTTGGCTTGACGGGCAAAACATTTGCCGACGGCACCCACGCGCTTTCGGCGTGGATGAAGCAGCGCGTGGCCTATGCCCCTCTGCGGCCCTTGTTGGGTGGCGTGGTGGTGGCCCTGTCTGCCTGGGCACTGTGGCCCTGGGGGGCGGAGCGGTACATCGGCATGGGGTTGCCCGTCATGGCCGAGGCATTCCTGCAGCCGTTGGCACCGTCGGATTTTTTGGGCAAGCTGATGTTCACCGTCGCTTCGCTGGGGACCGGCTTCAAGGGGGGGGAGGTGATGCCGCTGTTCTACCTGGGGGCCACGCTGGGCAACATGTTGGCCCCGTTGCTGGATCTGCCCATTCCCCTGCTGGCGGGCATGGGGTTGGTGGCGGTGTTTGCAGGGGCCACCAACACGCCCATTGCCTCCACCCTGATGGCCATGGAACTCTTTGGCCCTGGCGTGGGGGTGTTTGCTGCGGTGGCCTGCAGTGTGAGTTATGTGTTCTCCGGCCACGGTGGTATTTACCGTGCCCAGCGGGTGGTGCATGCCAAACATGTCACAGGGGCTGATGGCTCCAAGAGCGGCGGCCGTTAGCCAGGGGCCCAGGGTGTGGCTGGCGGTGTGGCATCTACCGGTGGCTTGAGAGCGGCCCGGCGTTTCCTCATGAGGGTGTAAAGAAAACCAGTGGTGCAGCGTCCTGGTTTTTACAATCGGCCCATGACCGATTTTGCGCCGTCTTCTTCCTGGGGTTCACCCGCTCCGGCTTCTTCATCCGCTTTGCTGCATGGCCTGAATGCCGAGCAACTGGCCGCCACCACGCTGGGCAATACCCACGCGCTGGTGCTGGCCGGTGCGGGCTCGGGCAAAACCCGGGTATTGACCACCCGCATGGCCTGGCTGATGCAGCAGGGCATGGTGGGCCCAGGCGGACTGATGGCCGTCACCTTTACCAACAAAGCCTCCAAAGAAATGCTCACCCGTTTGCAGGCCATGTTGCCGGTGAACGTGCGTGGCATGTGGGTGGGAACCTTTCACGGCCTATGCAACCGCTTGTTGCGCTTGCACTGGAAACCAGCCGGGTTGCCGCAGACCTTTCAAATTCTGGACACGCAAGACCAGCTCTCGGCCATCAAACGCCTGTGCAAACAGTACAACGTGGACGACGAACGCTTTCCGGCCAAGCAGTTGGTGTGGTTCATTGCCGGTTGCAAGGAAGAGGGCATGCGCCCGACCGACGTGCCGGTGCGCGACGACGACGCGAAAAAGAAAGTAGAGATTTACCAGCTCTACGAAGACCAGTGCCAGCGCGAAGGCGTGGTGGACTTTGGCGAACTGATGCTGCGCAGCTTCGAGCTGCTTCGCGACCATGCCGACATCCGCGAGCACTACCAGCGGCGCTTTCGGCACATTCTGGTGGACGAATTTCAAGACACCAACAAGCTGCAATACGCCTGGCTGAAGCAACTGGTGGGCCCCGAAACAGCGGTGCTGGCGGTGGGTGACGACGACCAGAGCATTTACGCCTTCCGTGGCGCACGGGTGGGCAACATGGCCGACTTTTTGCGCGAATTCCCCAACGTGCAGCAGGTGAAGCTGGAGCAGAACTACCGCAGCCACAGCCACATCTTGGACGCGGCCAACGAGCTGATTGCCCACAACAGCCAGCGCCTGGGCAAAACCCTGCGCACCGACCAGGGCGCGGGCGAACCCATTCGCGTGTTTGAAAGCCCCACCGACTTTGAAGAAGCCCGCTGGGTGGTGGACGAAATTCGCCAATTGGTGCGGGCCGACCATGCCCGCAGCGAAATTGCGCTGCTGTACCGCAGCAACGCACAGAGCCGGGCGTTGGAAACCGCGCTGGTGAATGTGGGCCTGCCCTACAAGGTGTATGGGGGCTTGCGGTTTTTCGAGCGGGCCGAAATCAAGCACGCACTGGCCTACCTTCGCCTGCTGGAGAACCCGCGCGACGACACCAGCTTTTTACGGGTGGTCAACTTCCCGCCACGGGGCATTGGGGCACGCAGCATCGAGCAATTGCAAGACGCGGCACGGGCGCAAGACTGTGCGCTGTTCGATGCCATTGGCCAGGTGACCGGCCGGGCGGGCGCGGGTTTGACCGCCTTTGTGGCCAAACTCGATGTCATGCGCGAAAGCACCCAGGGCCACACCCTGCGCCAGATTGTGCAAACCGTGCTGGACCATTCCGGCTTGCTCACCCACTTTCGCAACGACAAAGACGGTGCCGACCGTGTCGAAAACCTGGAAGAACTGCTGAACGCGGCCGAGAGCTTTGTGATGAACGAAGGCTTTGGCCGCGACGCTGTGGCGCTGTTGCCCGCCGATGCGTCCCGCCCGCCCACCCTGACCCAGTCGCCCGCCAGCCAGGGTTTGAGTTTTGAAGACGCGCTGGAGCAAGCCAACGACCTGGCCCGCGATGCAGAGGCCGATGGCGACGATGATTTGCCCCTGTGGGCCGACCCGGTGGATTTGCGCCGCGCCCCCGAGCCACCGGTGACGCTTGCAGACGGGGCGCCACCGGTTGTGGGCGACGACACCGGCGAAACCCTTTCCCCGTTGGCCGCGTTCCTGACGCACGCCGCGCTGGAAGCAGGCGACAACCAGGCTCAGGCGGGGCAAGACGCCATTCAGCTCATGACGGTGCATGCCGCCAAGGGGTTGGAATTCGACTGCGTGTTCATCACCGGGCTGGAGGAGGGTTTGTTCCCGCACGAAAATTCGGCCTCGGACCGCGCCGGGCTGGAGGAAGAACGGCGGCTGATGTACGTGGCCATCACCCGGGCGCGCAAGCGGCTGTACATCACCCATTCCCAAACCCGGTTGCTGCACGGACAAACCCGTTACAACCTGCGCAGCCGCTTTCTGGATGAGCTGCCGGAGGCCTGCCTGCGCTGGCTCACGCCCAAAGCCGGTGTGGCGGCGGGCATGGGCATGGGACTGGGTGGTGCCGGTGGCTTGGGCAGCCCGTGGGGTGGGGCGGGAGCCCGGTCGGGAGGTGGCAGTGGCTGGCGTACCGGGGTGAGCGGTGGCGCAAGCGGCATGGGTCAAGGTGCGCGTGCTGGATTTGCTTCTACAAAAGGAGCAATCTATAACCGTTCAGCGAGCGGTGATGGCCAATTGGGTTCAAAAAATGCCGGTTCAGCTTCTGCGGTCGAAGCGCAGGCCGACCGGGGCACCGACATCCGTGCGGGCCAGAAAGTGTTTCACAACAAATTTGGCGAAGGCAAGGTGCTCACCGTGGAGGGGGCCGCGGCAGATGCCCGCGCGCAAATCAACTTCCCGCGTCACGGCGTCAAGTGGCTGGCGCTGTCAGTGGCCAAGCTGACGGTGGTGGAAGGCTGAGAGACTGAGTGCGGTCAGGCAGAGGTTGAGGGCGCGGGTGCCGGTTCCTGTGCGGGAGCGTCCAGCACTTGGGCGCTGGCATCCATCAGCCGCAGTTTGCTGGCGTAATACCGGTCCAGCCGCCATTCGGCCAGGATGTCGAGCGCGAGGTCAAAGCGTTTGCGGTCCAGCTCGTACATTTCGTGCAATGGAAAGCTGGTTTTGGTCTCCAGCGCAAGAACCAGCTTGGCCAAGGTCTGTGCGGTGGGGGTGCCGGGGTCGGCTTCAATGATGCGGCGGGCTTTTTTGATGGCAATCATGGGTTACTTTTCTGCTTCAACGCTGGCGCAGTGCACCAGGGGTCGCGAGGGTATTCCATGGGGTGGCGTTTTTTGATGACAAACTGGTTTCAGTTTCATGAACCGAACGCCAGCGCGAACAGCCTCAAAAGAGGCTGTTCTGTCGCATCGCCCGATGAATGGGCTTACTTGCTGAGTTTGGCCTGTGTGGTCTCACCGGTGAGGTAACCCACGGCCGACCCGAATTTGTTCTTGTAATTGGCCTTGACCAGCGGGTCCAGCGTGTCTTTCACGGCGGCGTGGATGGGCAGCCAGTCACCGGCGTGCTGGAAGTTGCTCATGATGTAGGTCCAGCCATTGAGCTCGTCCACCGCGTGCAGGCCGGTGGATTCACCGCCTGAAGGAATGGACATGATGCGCGAGAGCACCTTGGTGTCCACGTTGTAGGCCCACAGGAAGTTGTTGACGTGCTGGCTGCTGTCTTCACCAATGAACAGCGTGCGCATGGTTTCCGAGAACTTCAGGTTGTCGGGGTTGGCCACATTGTTGGGGTTGGCGGTGTTGCCCAGGGTGTCGGAGGTGATGTCTTCACCCACCAGCAGGGCTTTGGTGTCCACCGGCATCCATTCGCTGTTGATGGGGGTGCCTGCGGTGTCTTTCTGGCCACCACTCAGGTTCAGCGCCATCACCGCACCGGCCTTCAGGGTTTTGTCGATGGAAATGCCATTGCCGGTGGTGTAGCCCTTGCCGCCCACCACCATGGAGTCCTGGCAGTTCTGCAGTGCGGAGTAGGCAATTTTGTCCTTGATGTTGACGGTGGTGCCTTCCATTTTGGTGAAGCCCAGGCTGGCACCCAGGTAGCCGGCGTAGCGGTGGGTCTCTAGGAACGCGGCGGCTTTTTCCATGCCCGTTTTCAGCTTGAGCCATTCGGTGGCGCCGTTGCTGATGACTTTTTTGTAGGTGGCGTCCAGTGGATCGGCGGTGGCACGGTCGAAGATGTCGGTGGGTTTGATGCCGCCGTCCACCAGGGCGCGAATGTCGTTGCTGCTGGCCGAGCCCAGCTTGATCCAGGTCAGCGGCGCACCGGCTGCCGAGGGGTTGAGCGAGAAACCGGCCCCCACTTTGGCGGCGTACAAGGTGCCGGATGACAAGTCGGCCTCCTTGTCGGCCACGAACACGAAGTAGGCGCTGTTGGTGGCGTCGTCGCCCATGAACACGGTGCGCTTGTCGGGCATGACCTGCACCAGCTCGTGCGAAATGCGGCCCAGGCAATAGTGCTTTTTGATGGAACCGGTGCCGTCAGCGTTGACGGTGACTTCGGGCAGATGGCCGTAGTGGTAGGCGTTGGCTTTGGCCTCGTCACCGTACAGGTTTTTGCTGAAGGCTTTCAGCATGGTGTTGGATGCGGCGGTGAAGGCGTCGGGCTCGTACTCTTCGCTGGAGAGGTGGCTGCCCCAGGGCGACAGGCTGGCGCCGCAGGTGATCCACAGGCCATTGACCGACGAGGTGTCCACGTTGTGGTACTTCACCAGCGACAGCTTGCCGGTGTTGGGGTTCTGGTCCAGCGTCAGCACGGCAATGGGCGAGGGCAGCTTGCCGTACATGTCGGTCTTGCCGTCTTGCGCCCAGGTGGTGTACTCGAACTGCACCACGGCAAATACTGGGTTACCGCTCACGCCCAACTTGGTTTTGTCAGCCCCCGTCACGCTCAGCAGCGAGGTGCCATCGGGCGAGTCCGAGAAGAACGGGCGGGTGGCGCCAGCCACCGTGGTGTCTTGAATGGGCTGGTTCTTGATGTCGAAATAGCCACCGGCCAGAACGGTGCCGCCTTTGCCGTCGGGCACCAGGTCGCCCGTCACAAAGAAGGGTTGATAGGCCAGCTTGAAGTCCAGCTTGGTGGTGTCGTTGAAGTTCACGGTCATGGTCGAACCCACGGTGGTGGTGGCCATGGCGGCTGGGTTGGCCAGCGTGGGGGCGGGCATGGAGCTGAAGCTCACCCCGGTGACCACCGCGTTGTCACCGCCGCCACAACCAGTCAGGGTGCTGCAGCCCACCAGCGCGGTGCTGGCCAATGACAGCGGACCCGCCATCGGCAGCAGAGGCATGCCTGAAAACATTTTCAGGATATTGCGGCGGGTGGGTTCTTGGAGGTGAGACATGGCATGGCTTTCAAAGGAGGGCGAACCCATGGTGGGGTTCGCAGGGCATGAAAGCCATGCATGGTGGTGTGGCTGTGTGAAAGCCCCATGACACTCGGATGACGATTGGGTGTCAGTCAGCAGGCCGGTGTTGGACCCACTGCGGGTGCATCAGCGTGCGTGGGTGGCCGCTACCCGCTGGCCCTGTTCGTCAATGACCTGTTCGCCATCCTCTTTGGCAAAGGCGCCTTGTTGCGGGTTGGGCAGGATGTCGAGCACCGCCTCGGAAGGGCGGCACAGTTTCACACCTAGCGGGGTGACGACCAGGGGCCGGTTCATGAGAATGGGGTGGGCCACCATGAAGTCCAGCAGCTGATCGTCACTCCAATGGGCTTGATCCAGCCCCAGCTCGGCATAAGGTGTGCCCTTTTCGCGCAGCAGCGCCCGTACGCCCTGGCCGGTGGCGGCGACCAGCTCGGTCAGGCGGGCCTTGCCGGGCGGGGTTTGCAGGTATTCAATGATTTCGGGCTCTTCACCGCTGTTGCGAATGAGGGCCAGCACATTGCGCGAGGTGCCGCATTTGGGATTGTGGTAGATGGTGATGCGAGGAGCGTTCATGGAAAATTGGCGAATTATCTTGTAGCAAACAATGCAATTAAATAGAGAGTTGGTTGGCTTTTTAATTCATGTTTTCAAACCCAATTCGTACCAGTCCTTGCTGCGATTGACCACGTGCACCACCGCCAGCATCACCGGAACTTCAATCAGCACCCCCACCACCGTGGCCAGCGCTGCGCCGGAATGAAAGCCGAACAGGCTGATGGCGGCGGCCACCGCCAGTTCGAAGAAATTGCTGGCCCCAATCAATGCGGATGGGCAGGCCACGCTGTGTTGCTCGCCCAGTTTGCGGTTGAGCCAGTAGGCCAAAGCCGAATTGAATACCACCTGAATGAGGATGGGAACGGCCAGCAGGGCAATGACCAGCGGTTGCTTCAGGATGGCTTCGCCCTGGAAGGCAAACAGCAGCACCAGCGTGAGCAGCAACGCGGCGATGGACCAGGGGCCCATGCGTGCCATGACCGCATCGAACGCCGCCTGACCCCGCTCCAGCAGGCGCCGACGCAACCACTGGGCCAGCGCCACCGGAATGACGATGTACAGCACCACCGAGGTCAGCAAGGTGTCCCACGGCACGGTGATGGACGACACGCCCAGCAAAAACGCCACCAGCGGCGCGAACGCCACCACCATGATGCTGTCGTTCAGCGCCACCTGGCTCAGGGTGAACAGCGGGTCGCCTTGGGTGAGGCGGCTCCACACGAACACCATGGCGGTGCAGGGCGCGGCGGCCAGCAGAATCAGGCCCGCAATGTAGCTGTCCAGCTGGTCAGGTGGCAGCAGCGGCGCGAACAGGTGGCGGATGAACAGCCAACCCAGCAGCGCCATGGAAAACGGCTTGACCAGCCAGTTGACGAACAGGGTCACGCCAATGCCCTTGACGTGCTTGCGCACGTCACCCACGGCAGCAAAGTCCACCTTGACCAGCATGGGAATGACCATGACCCAGATGAGCAGGCCCACTGGCAGGTTGACTTGCGCCATCTCCATGCGGCCCACGGCCTGGAACACGCCGGGTGCCAGTTGCCCCGCCGCAATGCCGACCACGATGCACAGGAACACCCACACCGTCAGGTAGCGCTCAAACACGCTCATGGGCGCGGCGGCCACGCGTTGGCCGGTTGTTTCGCACGGTACGCTCATGGCTTCAGCTCCCAGTCTGGTGATGTGCCAATTCACGGGCGGTGGTTTGCAGAGCGGTCTGTTCCAGTTGCTCTGACGGCAGGCTGAGCATCAGCTCCAGCCGGAAGCGCAAGGCGAACAGGGTTTGCTGGAAGGCTTCCCGTTTTTCGGCATCGGTGCCCGTGCCTTCGGACGGGTCGGGGTAGCCCCAGTGTGCGGTTGCTGGGTGGCCTGGCCAGATGGGGCAGACCTCACCCTTGGCGTTGTCGCACACGGTGACGATCAGGTCCATGTGCGGCGAACCAGGTGCAGAAAATTCTTCCCAGCTTTTGCTGCGCAGGCCTTCGGTGGCAATGCCCGCCTGCTGCAGCACCTGCAGACCCAGCGGATTGGGTTGCTGGTTGGCGCGGGGGCTGCTGCCGGCCGAATAGGCCTTGAAGCGGCCATGGCTCAGATGGTTGAGCAGGGCTTCGGCCAGGATGCTGCGGGCCGAGTTGTGCGTGCACAGGAACAGCACGTTCAAGGGCCGGTGGAGTGTGGGCATGGGCATTCCTTCAGCAGCAGCCGGTTTTGCCGGTGGTGGGGCTGCAGCACGCCGAAGCGGCTGCCTTTTGCACAGGCGTGCAGCATCCGGTGGATGGGCTGGCCGCCTTGGCGACCGGGGGTGTGCAACAAGCACCTGCTGCAATGGCCTGGGATTCGTCCCGGAACACCGGAATGTCGCCCAGCGTGTGGAAATGCTCCCAAGCCACACCCTGCGGGTCGGTGATCCAGTGCTTCTCGCTGCGAGCGTAGCAGCAAGTGGTTTGGCCTTCGTCTTGCAGCGCTAGGTCGGCCGATTGCGCCCTGGCTTTCAGTTCGGCCAGTTCGTGGGCATCGTCTACCTGAAAACCAAAGTGGTCCAGGCCAGGTTGGCTGCCCCGGGTGGAGATGGCGAAGTTGACGCGGGGGTCATCCAGCATCCACTTGGCGTAGTCGGCTTCCACACGGGTGGGTTGGGCGGCAAACAGCCGTGAGTAGAACGCGATGCTCTGGGGCAGGTCCTGCACATGCAGGTGGACGTGGAAGCGTTTCATGGAGAGGGTCCTTTCAAAGGCGGTTCAGCAAGAACAGGCCGTGGCTTCAGACGCCAGGCAGTGTTGCCCCTGGCAGCAGTTTTGGGTGAGGTAGGCGAGCAGTTCGTTCATGTGGCCGAACGAGGCGCGGTAAATCAGGTTGCGGCCTTGCCGCTCCTGGGTGACGAGCCCGGCATGGCTGAGTTCTTTCAGGTGAAAGGAAAGCGCGTTGCTGGCCACGTTGAGTTGAGATGCCATGTCACCAGGGGTGAGGCCCGCAGACCCCGCCACCACCAACGCCCGAAAGGCCCGCAGCCGCACCTCTTGGGCCAATGCGGCCAGTGCTTGAATGGTTTGTGATTCGGTCATGATTCAACTATACATCAATCATTGAAATATTGAGCAAAAAAACACCCCACGGGCGTTTGCTCTGTGGGGTGGATACATGCGCGCCCAGTGCGGCGCGCGGGGCGTCATTTGATGTCGAGCAGGCGCTTCACGTCTGAATTGTTGGGCAGCGCATAGTCGTGGCCGCGCAGAATCTGGCCGGAATCGGTGCGCACCAGCTTGATGCTGACGTAGGTGGCATTGGCTGCCACCGAGTAGGTGCCCACCAGCACCACGCCGGCGCTGTGCAGTTTGGCAATGTCTTTGATTTCGCGGGAAAGCATCAGCTCGCCGGTGGTTTCACGCACAAAAATATCGCCTCGCAGCTTCAGCTCTTTGACGATGAGTCCACGCTCCACCAGCAGCGACGCGTATTGCTCGGACAGCGTGCGGCCCAGCGGAGCGGCTTTGCGCAGGTCGTTCACGTTGACCACAGTGGCCACCAGCATGGGGGTGCCGTTCAGTGAGGCGACATCCACGCCCGCCATCAGGGCCGCCATGGCCTCGCGGTTGGCGGCCACGAAAGGACTGGTTTTGGCTTCTTCGTACGTGGGTTCTGGCTTGGTGTAGACGGTGGTTTGGGTGGAGCAACCAGCACCCATCAAGGCTGCGGCAACCCATGCCACAGCTGCTACGGGGCGCAAGGCGCTGGCCAGCAAGCCCGAACGGGCAGCAACGGTGTGGCTCATTGGTTCACCACCTTCAGGGTTTTGAATTCAGGGGTGGGGCGGAACAGTGCGGTGTCGGCATCCTCGATGTAGTACACATCGGTTTTGCGCGACAGAATCTGGTCGGGCGTACCGGCGGACGTGGTCAGCACCAGCTCGTGATGAGTGGGCCCACCGGAGTTGACGCTCGATGCGTAGTCAGCCACCATGGCTCCGCCAAGTACGCCGGCCATTTTGGTGTCGATGTGCTGATTGCGCAGACCATAGGCTACACCCACACCAGCGGTCAGCATGGTGTAAATGCCCGGAATATGGTGTGGGCGTTCGCTTTTGTGCTCAATCACCTGCACGTTGTAGCTCAGTTGGACCACATTTTGTGCACTGTTGGTGACCCGACGGCCCGAGCGCACCAGTTCGGTGGTGAGCATTTCGTGGAAGGTCTTTTCAAAGCCAGAGGCTTTTTCAGGGGCCACCACGGCCAGACGGGCGTTGCTGGCAACACCGGCTTCGTCTAGGAGTTTGAGCGTTTCTTTGGCGGCATCCCTGGAAATCACTTGCCAGTGGCCAGCGGAACGCACCTTTTTCTGCTCGGTCAGGTCGAAGTTGCCTGCCACCGGAATGGGCGATTGTGCGCATCCGGCCAGAAGGGCCAACATCAAAGCGGTGGCGCCACCGGTCAGTCGATTTCGATTCAAAGGGGACTCCTTTTGCACCATGGGTGTTGTGTCACGCAGCGTCTGAGGCCATCGGTGGTGAATGGCGGCCATTGGAATTATGTGGGATAGGGGTTGCGATGGGTTTTGCATCACTCGCTCTTGTGATCTGCCTGAGACACCTGACGGACGCTCCATGACTCAATGAGGTTGCTGATATGGTGCGGACTAGAGTAGCAACCGTGTGTTGGATTTAGCGATTGGGCTCGGAAAGAGGAATTCCCGGCTCTGTCAAGAAGCAGTCGTCAAAGCTGCAACGGATAGACGCAAAAAACATGGCTGCAAACACCAGGGCCATGGGCAGGACGAGTGTGTGGCCCAGTTGGCTGCCGCCCAGCGCACCGGCCACCATACCCACGGTCAGAGCTCCGCCCAAAAACACAGCCAGCCAGCCCAGCAGGTAAAGCATGAAGGCGCCTTTGTTTTGCCAGCAGGCCAGCAGGCTGAAAAACAGGCTGCGCACGGGTTGAACACCGTGGTCACCCACCAGCATGGGGGCATGCCAGAACAGAGCCGAAAAAGGCACATACGCCAGCAGGGCCAGCCAAGTGGCAGCTTGCACCTCGTCGCGTTCCAGCAATTCCATCGACATGCCTTCGCCCAGCCCTATGTATGCACCGGCAAATGCACCGCCGTCAGCCAGGGCAGAGATGAGCAGCATGGCCGCCATGCCGGCCACATAAAGTCCGCCCAGTTGCAACATGGCTTTGGTGCGGTGGGCTCCACCGGTGAATGCGGTGGCCAGCACGGTGGGCATGGGGAATTGGCCGTCGGTGGCCATGCGGGAAGCCTTGACCAAGCCTTGTGTGGCCGCAGGCACCAGGGCGAGTGCCAAACCGTGACCGAGCAGCGGCACAACCGACAGAACCGAGACCAGGGTCATGAACAGCAGAAACAGGCCCACCATGGCCAGCGGCTGGCGAGTGAAGGCGCGCATGCCGCCTTTGATCCAGTGCAACCCGGCACGGGCCGGGACCGTCTGCAACCTCATGCGGTGCAGCCTGCTGTGGCCCATGCAGCCAGTTCAGCCTGGTGCTGAAGGCGTTGGCGCAGCACGCGCTCGAAATGGGCAGGGTCGTGGGGCTGGAGCATGGCGGCTTCCCGGGGGAGGTGCCAGTCCCACAGGCGGGACGTCCAGAACCGCAGGGCGCCCGCGCGCAGCATGTCGGGCAGCAGGGTCTGTTCGTTGGTGGAGAGGGGGCGCACAGCCTGGTAGGCATCCAGCATGGCACTGGCCCGTTCGGCATCGTGTTCGCCGGTGGGCAGGTCGATGCACCAATCGTTCAGGCAAACCGCCAAGTCAAACAACCAAGTGTCGACCCCAGCAAAGTAGAAGTCGAAAAAGCCGGTGAGGGCGGTGCCGTCGAACATGACGTTGTCGCGGAACAGGTCGGCATGCACCGGGCCGCGGGGCAGGCTGGCGTAAGCAGCGCTGGCAGCCACTGCATTCTGGTGTGCCAGTTCAGCTTGAATCAGCAGGGCCTGTGCCGCATCCATGTGCGGCAGTACCACCGGAATGGTGTCGTTCCACCAGGGCAAGCCACGCAGATTGGGTTGGTGGCGGGGGTAGCCCTGGCCTGCCAAGTGCATGCGCGCCAGCATGTCGCCTACCGCAGCGCAGTGCACCGCCTGCGGTGCCAGTTGGCTTTTTCCGCGCAAGCGGTTGACCACTGCTGCAGGCTTGCCATTCAAGGTGTGCAGGATGTCACCGCTGGCCGTGGCGGCCGGGTTGGGCACCGGAATGCCCTTGCCTGCCAAGTGCTTCATGAGGTGCAGGTAGAACGGCAGTTGCTCGTGAGTGAGGCGTTCGAACAGGGTCAGCACATGCTCGTGCGAATGGTCACCTTGCTGGGTGGTGACGAAATAGTTGGTGTTTTCAATGCCGCCCGAAATGCCTTGCAAACGGGTGATGGTGCCCAATCCCAGCTGGCTGAACAGTGGGGCTGCGTCCTGCGGCGTGACCGTGGTAAAGACTGCCATGGCTCAAAAGCTCAGCACGCGCCAAGTGGAGCGACCCGCACCGCCGGGTTGCCCCGTGCGTTCAGAAGCCGGTGTGGCCGGCCCCTGCACGGTGGTGGGTTGAATCTGGTACGCAGGTGCGCCAGTTTTGGGCTGCACCTCAATTTGGCGGGTAACGCCGCCTACGCGGGCTTCTTCGACCCGTGTGCCAGCATCTTCCACCACGATGCGTTGCAATTTGCCGCTGGACTCGGGTTGTGCCACTGCCGCAGCGTCCGAGGGGGATTGCGCAAAAGTGAGCCCGCTGAACAAGCTGCAGGCCAGAGCAATGGCGCAACTCTGTGCACGGGGGCCAACCGACCAAAGGTGGAAAGTGGAAGAAAACATGGCTCGGATTGTACGGATGGGGTCTGCCAGCCCTCGGTCCAGGGGGTCACTTGGCCCCACAATGCCGCGCATGACCGACAAGCGACCCACCCTGCTGCTGGTAGACGGCTCCAGCTACCTGTACCGTGCCTTCCATGCCATGCCCGATTTGCGGGCAGTGGCTGGCGACCCCACCAGTGCGCCCACCGGAGCCATTCGCGGCATGCTGAACATGCTGCAAACCCTGCGCAAAGAAGTACCGGCCACCCATGTGGCCTGTGTGTTCGACGCATCCGGCCCTACCTTCCGGGATGTGCTGTACGCCGAGTACAAAGCCCACCGTGCCCCCATGCCCGACGACTTGCGGGCGCAGATCGAACCCATTCACCAGCTGGTGGGGCTGCTGGGCTGGAAGGTGCTGAATGTGCCCGGCGTGGAGGCCGACGATGTGATTGGCACCCTGGCCGTGGTGGGTGAGCGCGCAGGCTTTGAAGTGGTGGTGTCCAGCGGTGACAAGGACTTGGCCCAACTAGTGACCGAGCACATCACCATCATCGACACCATGAACGGCAAACGGCGCGACCTGGCTGGCGTGGAGGCCGAATTCGGTGTGCCCGCCAGCCGCATGATCGACTACCAGACGCTGGTGGGCGATGCGGTGGACAACGTGCCCGGTGTGCCCAAGGTCGGCCCCAAAACCGCCGCCAAGTGGCTGCAGGAATTTGGCAGCCTGGATGCGCTGGTGGCCCGCGCGGGCGAGATCAAAGGCGTGGCGGGCGACAACCTGCGCAACGCAATGGGCTGGCTGCCCACTGGGCGCCAGCTCGTGACCATCAAGACCGATTGCGACCTGCTGCCCTGGTTGGAGGGGTACCCGACTTTGAATTCCATAGCTGCTTTGCCAGAAGATAAAAGCGCCATGGCCGAATTTTTCGCAAAATTTGGCTTCAAATCGCTGGTCAAAGCCTTGGCCGATGCCGGGCACGGCGCAGCAGCAGCCCAGCCATCCCGTGTGGCAGCGCCATCGGTCCCAGGCCAGACGGGCGATTTGTTCGGCGAAGCTGTGGCCACACCCGTCAGCGCACTGGTTAGGGATGGGGCTGCGTCTTCTGAAGCGCAGCCGCTTCAGGAACCCATGCCGCCGTTGCAGGTCGATGTCATCACCACCTGGCCTCAGTTCGACGACTGGCTGGCCCGCGTGCAGGCGGCCGAGTTGACCGCGCTGGACACCGAAACCACCTCGCTGGACGAAATGGTGGCCGAGGTCGTGGGCATCAGCCTGTGCGTGCAAGCCGGGCATGCCGCCTACATGCCGCTGGCGCACAACGGGCCGGATGTGGCAGCGCAAGCCTTGGAACAACTGCCGCGCGACGAGGTGCTGGCCCGCCTCAAGCCCTGGCTGGAAAACCCGGCGGCCAAAAAGCTGGGGCAGCACATCAAATACGACCGCCATGTGCTGGCCAACCACGGCATTGAGGTGCAGGGCTATGCCCACGACACCATGCTGCAGAGCTATGTGCTGGAAGTGCACAAACCCCACAACCTCACCAGCCTGGCCCTGCGCCACCTGGGGCGTGGCGGCACCACTTACGAAGACCTGTGCGGCAAAGGCGTGCACCAAATTCCGTTTGCCCAGGTGGAAGTGGAAAAAGCCGCCGCCTATGCTGCAGAAGATGCCGACCAAACCCTGGCCGTGCACCATGCCTTGTGGCCACACTTGGCCAATCTGGACGCGCAAACCGCAGGCCTGCGCAAGGTGTATGAGCTGGAAATGGCCAGCAGCGAAGTGCTCTACCGCATTGAGCACAATGGCGTGCGCATCGACGCCACCGCACTGGCCCATCAAAGCCACGCGCTGGGGCAGCGCATTCTGCAACTCGAAACCGAGGCGTATGCGATTGCTGGCCAGCCGTTCAACCTCAGCAGCCCCAAGCAACTGGGCGAAATTTTCTTTGACAAGCTGGGCTTGCCCGTCATCAAGAAAACCGCCACCGGTGCCCGCAGCACCGATGAAGAAGTGCTGGAAAAGCTGGCCGAGGACTACCCGCTGCCCGCCCGCATTCTGGAGCACCGCTCGCTGTCCAAACTCAAAGGCACCTACACCGACAAGCTCAGCGCCTTGGCCAACCCGCGCACGGGCCGGGTGCACACCCACTATGCACAGGCGGTGGCCGTCACCGGACGTTTATCCAGCAACGACCCCAATCTGCAGAACATTCCGGTCCGTACGTCCGAAGGCCGTCGCGTGCGGGAGGCCTTTGTGGCCGATGTCGGGCATGTGATTGCGAGCGCCGATTACAGCCAGATCGAGCTGCGCATCATGGCCCACCTGAGCGACGACGAAGCCCTGCTGCGCGCCTTTGCCAGTGGCCTGGACGTGCACCGCGCCACCGCTGCCGAGGTGTTTGGGGTGGAACTGGAACAGGTGAGTGCCGAGCAACGGCGGTATGCCAAAACCATCAACTTCGGCCTCATTTACGGCATGAGCGGCTTTGGCCTGGCCAAGGCGCTGGGCATTGACAACACGGCGGCCAAAAACTACATCCAGCGGTACTTTGAGCGGTTTGCCGGCGTCAAGCGCTACATGGACGACACCCGCGCCCAAGCCAAGGCGCAGGGTTATGTGGAAACGGTGTTTGGCCGCAGGCTGGTGCTGCCCGAAATCAACAGCCCCAACGGCCCGCGCCGTGCCGGGGCGGAGCGAGCCGCCATCAATGCGCCCATGCAGGGCACGGCGGCCGACCTCATCAAGCTCAGCATGGTGGCGGTGCAGAACGCGCTGGATGAACAGGCCAAGTCCACCCGCATGATCATGCAGGTGCACGACGAACTGGTGTTCGAAGTGCCCGAATCAGAGGTGGATTGGGTGCGTACCGAGGTGCCCCGACTCATGGCGGGTGTGGCTGCGTTGAAGGTGCCGCTCCTGGCCGAGGTGGGGGTGGGTGCCAGCTGGGAGCAAGCGCATTGATTTGCAAATGAAAATGGCCACCATCGCATGAATGGTGGCCATTGTTTGCTATCGTTTAATTAGAGCTTGAAAGTGCTCACTTCCTGTTTGAGCGTCTGGGCCTGATCTTGCAGCGAGGCCGATGCGGCAGAGGCTTCTTCCACCAGCGCGGCGTTCTGTTGCGTCACGCTGTCCATGAGGGCCACCGCCTGGTTGATTTGCGAAATGCCCAGTGCCTGTTCGGAGCTGGAGGAGGCAATGTCGCGCATGATCTGGGTCACCCGCTCGATGCTCTCCACAATTTCCTTCATGGTTTCACCGGCTTCGGCTACCTGGTGGGTGCCGCTTTCCACCTTGGTGACCGAGTCGTCGATCAGCGTTTTGATTTCGCGCGCAGCGGTGGATGAGCGCTGAGCCAGTTGCCGCACTTCCGAGGCCACCACCGCAAAACCACGCCCGGCATCGCCGGCACGGGCGGCTTCTACCGCCGCATTCAGCGCCAGGATGTTGGTCTGGAAGGCAATGCCGTCGATCACGGCAATGATGTCCACGATCTTGCGCGATGAGGTGTTGATCTCGTCCATGGTGTGCACCACCTGGGACACCACCCCACCGCCTTTCACGGCTACATCGGAGGCCACGCCGGCCATTTGGTTGGCCTGGCTGGCGTTTTCGGCATTCAGGCGCACGGTGCTGTTCAGTTGCTCGGTGGCAGAGGCGGTTTGTTCCAGCGAGCTGGCTTGCTGCTCGGTACGGGCTGAGAGGTCTTGTGTGCCGCTGGCCACTTGTTGGGAGGCACTGGCAATGGAGTCTGCGCCGCGTACCACCTTGTTCAGCAATTGGCGCAGGTTGTCCTGCATGGTGGCCATCTGGCGTTGGAGTTCGGTGATTTCATCGTCGCCATGCGGCGTGATGCGCTGAGACAGGTCGCCCGATGCGATGGCGTTGGCTGCCGCATCTGCCGCCTCAAACCCGGTTTTCAGCCGTTTGAGTGTGAGCAACGTGAACACAATGGCTGGCAAAGCCCCCAACAGCAGCACGGCCAGGAACACGAGCTTGGCCGTGTCGTAGCGTTTTTGCGCGGCTTCCGATTCCTGATTGGCCATTTTGGTCTGGTAGTTGACCAACGTGTTCATGGATTGTTCGAATGCCGAGCCCTCTGTGCGACCGGCTACCAGGAAGGTGTTCATGACCTGAGGAGCAAAGTCCCCTTTTTTGATGGACTCCAAAACTTGGTCGCGTTTGGTCTGCCACGTGGATCGTTTGGCGGTCAGGTCGTCCAGCATGGCCTTTTCCTCACCGCCCACCTCGCGGCCAAACACCACTTTCTGGGCTTCGTCGTTGTCGGCTTTCAGCTTTCCAACGTTGTCCAGATGCAGGGTGACGGGATGGTCGTGAATGCCTGCCAATGCCGAATCTGGTGCATGCTGAAACATCAGCAAAATTTCCATCCGGTTGACCAAATACCCTCGGCGCATCTTGCCCAGCGCTACCGCAGTGGCCATGCGATCTTCATGAACGGTCTGCAGTGCATCGCGTGCGCTCTTGAGGCCGGTGAAGGCGTTCACCATCACGGCGGCCAAAACCACGGCGAATACCAGCACGGTGGCCCATACGCGTTGCGACAGCTTCATTTGATCAAACACGGCGGTTCTCCTTCGTTGGATGCAACGCTCTGCAGAATATCAGTGCAGACGGATGAATGGATTGCGATCTGTCAATTTTTTCGTTTTTTCAGATTCACTGGCGCCCGGTTTCAAGGTGGAGGTGTATCCATCTGGCCTGTGCCCGCCTAAACTGACAACCTGCACAGCGGATGCGTTCGCTCCCTACGACCTGGAGGTTCCCATGAAAGGCATCGTTTTCACCGAATTTCTCGAAATGGTGGAAGCCCGGTTTTCCGCCGATGTGGTGGACGACATCATTGAAGCCGCAGCACCTGCCCATGGCGGTGCCTACACGGCGGTAGGAACCTACGACCATGGTGAATTGGTGGCCATGGTGGTGGCTTTGTCCGAAAAATCCGGCATTCCGGTGCCGGATCTGGTTCACGCTTTTGGGCAGCACATGTTCGGCCGTTTTCTGGTCAATTTCCCGGCCTTTTTCAAGGGGGTGTCTGGTGCGGTCCCATTTTTGTCGGGCATCGAGGACATCATCCATGCCGAGGTGTTGAAACTCTATCCCGATGCCCAACTGCCACGCTTCGAGTGCGCGCCCTTGGCAGACGGTGGTCTTCGCATGGTGTACCTATCTCCCCGTCACTTTGAAGACCTGGCGCATGGCCTGATTGATGGGGCCGTGGCCCACTGGGGTGGGTGGTACACCGTCCGTCGGGTTGCGCTGCCCCAAGGCACGTGTTTTGATGTCTGTCCGGCCGAATGAGCGCACCAGCCCCCGCTGTACCGACCCCGACTCAGGTGCCACCGTTCTCATGACTGATCAGACAGCTCCCTCAGACGCTACCGGGCTGGCGGCGTTGGAAGCGAGGTACCAGGCGCGGGTCAACCGCGAGCGGATGGCCCGAAAACAGGCCGAAAAGTTGTTGGAAGAGCGCAGCCTGGCGTTGTATCAGGCCAACCAGCAATTGAAAGCCGCTGCCGAACGGTTGGAAGCCCAGGTGCACGAACGCACGCTGGAACTCCAGCAGGCCTTGGACCAGAGCCAGGCTGCGACCGAAGCCAAAAGCCGGTTTCTGGCCACCATGAGCCATGAAATCCGCACCCCCATGAACGGCATTCTGGGCATTGGAGAGCTACTGCAGGCTACCCCGCTGAACAAGGAGCAGGCGCGTTATGTCCGCACCATCCGCCAATCGGGTGAAGGGCTGTTGGTGCTGATCAACGACATTCTCGATTTTTCCAAAATCGAGGCCAACCAGCTGGTCCTGGAGTCTGCGCCGTTGCGCTTGAAGGACGAGCTGGACGGGTTGTTCATCCTGCTTCACCCACAGGCTCGGCAAAAAGGCCTGGAACTGGTGTTCGATGTCGATGCCCATGTGCCGCCTTGTGTGTTGGGCGACTCTGTCCGGTTGCGGCAGATCTGGCTCAACCTGCTCAGCAATGCCATCAAATTCACCGAGCGAGGCATGGTGCGCTTGCATCTGAGCCTCAAGCCAGGCACATCGGGGTGGTTGCAATCGTCGGTGACCGACAGCGGCATTGGCATTCCCGAGGCGGTGCAGTCCAAAATTTTTGAGCCATTTGTCCAGGCCGACAGTTCCACCACCCGCCGGTTTGGGGGGACTGGATTGGGCTTGGTCATTTGCCGGCGCATTGTTTCGTTGATGGGGGGAAACCTGACCCTGCAAAGCACACCCGGCAAGGGCAGTACCTTCTGTTTCGATTGGCTCGCCGAAGCGGTCAACGCGACCCCGCAGTCCCCAACCGATGCCGAAACGACCCTTTGCAGCAGCACAGCGTACGACGAAGCCGCCGCCACCGGTTTGATGGATGCGGCTCCCGACCTGACCGCATTGAGCGTGTTGCTGGTGGACGACCATCCCGTCAACCGCCAGCTGGCCGTTGCCCAGTTGCGGGCCCTGGAGGTGCGCCAGGTGGATGTGGCGGAAGACGGCCAATTGGCCTTGGAGCGCATGCGCCATGCAACCTACGACCTGGTGCTGATGGACATGCAAATGCCCCGCATGGACGGCCTGCAGGCCACGCGTGCGCTGCGAGCCTGGCCCGATGTGCATCAGCCTTGGGTGGTCGCCATGACGGCCAATGCATTTGACGAAGATCGACAAGCCTGTGCCGATGCGGGCATGAACGATTACCTGTCCAAGCCCGTGTCCATGGGTGCTTTACGCGCCGCCCTGACCCGGTTTTTGTTGCACCGTTAACATGGTTGCAGCCCGCCCACGGGGCTGGCTGATCCCGCATTTCAATTCCCTCACCAGATGGAGACCTGCATGACCGCTTCCGAGCTGGACCAAGATACCCGCGCCCTCGTACCTGGCCAAACCTCCGACCAAGGCCCAACCCGCCGCACGGCGCTCAAAGCCGCTGTGGGCGTGGGGTATGCCGCCTCCGTCCTGCCCATCAGTGCCCAGACGGTGGTCAAAACCACCGCAGACGGACTGGATGCCGGAGAAGTTTCCATCCACGTCAACGGCTTCAAGATGCCGGCCTACCGGGCCAAGCCATCGGGCAAAACCGGCTTGCCGGTGGTGCTGGTGTTGTCGGAAATTTTTGGGGTCCACGACTACATTGCCGACGTGGTCCGCCGGTTTGCCAAGCTGGGTTATTTGGCCATTGCGCCCGAATTGTTTGTGCGCCAGGGGGATGCCCAAAGCTATGGCGAAATTGCCAAGCTGCAGGCCGAGGTCATTTCCAAGGTGCCCGATGCACAAGTCAAAGGTGACTTGGATGCTGCATTGGACTGGGCCGCCGCCAACGGTGGAGACCTGAGCCGTGTGGGGGTGACGGGCTTTTGCTGGGGTGGTCGCCAAGTGTGGTTGTATGCCGCGCACAACCCTCGCATCAAGGCGGGTGTGGCCTGGTATGGCCGGTTGGTGGGGCAGGCGTCCGAGTTGACGCCCAAACACCCTGTGGATGTCGCTGCCGGCCTGCACGGCCCCGTGCTGGGTTTGTATGGCGGGGCCGACACGGGTATTCCGCTCGATACGGTGGAGAAAATGAAGGCCGCATTGAACCAGGGCAACGCGGCAGCCAAAGCCTCGCAATTTGTGGTGTACCCGGAGGCTCCTCACGCGTTCCATGCCGACTACCGCCCCAGCTTCCGCAAAGAAGCGGCCGAGGACGGGTGGCAGCGTGCCACCGCTTGGTTCAAGGCCCACGGCGTGGCCTAACAGGAATCAACCCTTGGCCACGGGTGTGCCGGGGGTGTTGCTCCATTCACTCCAGCTGCCTGCAAACAGGCGTGTGCGTCCAAACCCTGCCAATTCCATGGCGAGCAGGTTGGGCACCGCGCTCACCCCGCTGCCGCACTGATGCACCACGGTAGCGGGGTGTGCACCGCCCAGCAGTTGCGTGAATTCATGGCGCAGCACGTCTGCGGGCTTGAAGCGGCCATCGGGTCCGAAGTTGTCGGTAAAGGGGCGGTTAATGGCACCGGGAATGTGGCCCGCAATCGGGTCCAGTGGTTCCACCTCGCCTCGGTAGCGGGCGGCTCCGCGGGCGTCCAGAATGGTTTGTTCTGTGGATGAATTCAGGTTGGCCAGAACCTGGGACAGCGCGATGTGGTGTGCAGCGGGTACTGGCAACGGGTAGTGCGACGGGCTGCGGGGTGATGCATCGGGCCCTGTTTCCAGATGACCTCCGAAGGCTTGCCAGGCTTGCAAGCCACCGTCCAGTACCGCCACTTTTTCGTGGCCCGCCCATTTCAGCATCCACCACAACCTGCCGCAATAGTTCACGCCCTGGCGGTCGTACACCACCACTTGCACTTCCGGTGTCAGGCCTTGTGCTTGCATCCACTGGCCAAAGTGTTCCCGTGTGGGCAGAGGGTGTCTTCCGCCCGAGGCGGCGGTTCCCTTGGCTACGCTGCCGCCATGGGCGGAAAGGTCATGGTCCAGGTGCACATAGCGGGCACCGGGAAGATGCGCTTCTTGAAACTGCGTTGGGCCTGCTGAGGGGTTGGCCAGGTCAAAACTGCAATCGAACACGCCAACCTGGGCGTTGGTGGACAGGAGTTGGGCCAACTCGGCGGCTTGGATGATGGTGGTGAACATGGGGTGTTCTGTGTGGGGGGTCAGGATGCGTGGTCTTCTGGGGGGGACTGGGGCAGGGCTCGGGCCCGCAGCAGGGTGGCCAGTATGCCGCTGGCAATGATCAAACCCATTCCCGCCCATCCCAGAAGAGGCAGGTTGTCGTCAAACAGCCAGAGCGAATACAGACCGGCGAACACAATGCCCAGGTATTGCAAATTGGCCACCAGCAAGGTAGAGCCGCTGGCGTAGGCGCGGGTCATGCACAGTTGACCCAGCACTGCCAGCAAGCCGATGGGCAGCAGCCACAGTGCCTGGGGCCAAGCCCACGATGCCTGTCCTTGTACCGCCATGCCGCAGGCACCCACCAGCGATGCGCCCAGGGAGAAATAAAACACGGTGCGGCTCTCGGGCTCACCGGCTTTGGCGAGTGCCGCCACCTGCAGGTAGGCCAGTGCCGAAAACACGCCGGATACCAAGCCCAGCAGTCCGCCAAACAATTGGCCTTCCGCCATGGTGGGTTGCAGCATGAGTGCCACGCCGCCAAAGCCCACCAGCACGGTGGCCATCAGAGGGCCTTGTTCTTTCAGCACCTCACCCTGGCGCTGCATCAGCAAGGCTGCCCCCACCAGGAAGGCGGCAATCCAGACGCTGCTCATGTAATTCAGCGTCATGGCGGTGGCCAGTGGCAGCAGTCCAATGGAGAAAAACCAGGTGGTCAGGGCGGTGGTGCCGACCAGGCTGCGCCAGACATGCATGGCCGGAACAGGGGTGTGCACAGAAACCCCCCGCCACCGCATGAGCACGGCCATGAAGACCAGGCCGATGAGGCCCCGATAAAACACAATCTCGAAACTACCAAACCATGCCGAGGCCCACTTGATGCACACCCCCATGGTGGCAAACAGGAAGGCGGCCAGAATCATCCAGAAGGCTTGCATGGGTGTTGAGGCTTTGATTGGATAAAAAATCAGGCTTATCCGCTTGATTTATTTGGATTTGTTGCTATAAAAAAACAAACCCGGTTTAACCGGGTTTGAAAGTGTGGCGCAGCCGAATGGCATGCCAATCAGTGGCAGGGAGGCCTTGGGCTTACACCCCCATTTTGGCCCGGTACCACTCGTGGAAGTGCTGCATGCCGTCCTCCATGGGACTCTGGTAAGGGCCCACTTCGTTTTCGCCGCGCAGCCACAGGGCTTTGCGGCCAGCGTCCATGCGCTCGGCAATTTCGTCGTCTTCGATGCAGGTTTCCATGTAGGCGGCACGCTGCGCCTCCATGAACTCTGGCTCAAAGGCCACAATTTCTTCGGAGTAGTAGAACTCCACCATGTTGAGCGTTTTGTCGATGCCCAGAGGGTGCATGGTGGACACGGTCAGCACATGCGGGTACCACTCCACCATGATGTGGGGGTAGTAAGTCAGCCAAACTGCGCCCTGCTCGGGCAGTTGCCCATTGCGGTATTGCATCAGCACCTCTTGCCAGCGCTTGTACACCGGGCTGCCGGATGCGCCTGCCAGGCTTTGCTGCACGCCCACGGTTTGCACCGAATATTCGGGCTTGAATTCCCACTTCAGGTCGTCGCAGGTGACGAAATTGCCCAGCCCGGGGTGGAAGGGCACCACGTGGTAATCCTCCAGGTACACCTCGATGAAGGTTTTCCAGTTGTAGTTGCAGGTATGCAGTTCAACATGCCCCAGTGCCATGCCTTCGAAGCTGAGGGTTTTGGCGGGGCCCATGTCGGCCAGGTCGGCCTGGATGTCGCGGCCGTTGTCCTCAAACAGCATGCCGTTCCACTCGCGCAGGGGGTAGCGGGTGAGGTTGAGGCAGGGGTCTTGCGCAAAGTGAGGCGCACCCACCAATTCGCCCACTTTGCTCAGGCCAGAGCCTCCGCTGTACGTCCAGCGGTGCAAAGGGCAAACAATGTTGCCTGCTGCATGGCCCTGCGCGTTATCTCCCAAATTGCCTTGGCCCTTGAGCATGACGGCCTGGCGGTGGCGGCAGATGTTGGAAACCAGTTCCACGCCGTTGGCCGTGCGGATCAGGGCTCTGCCTTCGTTTTCCTGGGGCAGTGCGAAATAGTCCCCAGCGTTGGGGACGGAGTTGAGGTGCCCCACATAGCGGGGCCCGCGCTGGAAGATGGTTTCCAACTCGCGTTGAAACAACGCTGGGTCAAAATAGCTGGAAACGGGAAGTTGGCTTGTGGCCTGCTGAAGCTGAAGACTCAAATCAGACATGAGGGTCTTGACCTAAAGACTCCCCCTATGAAGGGGCAGGGGTAAGCGCCTGGACGAAAAAATCGAATGAGCGCGGAGAAGGGAAACCAGAAAACCGGGTGAAGGTTTCCCTAAGTAAAAGGGGCGGAATTTTAGCCTGGGGCTCAATGGGGTTGCTTTGAGCTTGGTTTGTGCCTGACTTCGGGTGGCGCAGTGCGCATGTTTTTGGGCGTGATTTGCGGTGCTGCAAGCCCAATTCCGCATCTGCAAGCCAGATGGAAGCCCCACATCTAAAATCGTCGACCGGCCACTCATCTACACCATGAAGACACGTTCACCCCAGTCGGGCGCCACCGAGCCCCATGCACCCGCCAGCTACGAGGAGGCCGTGTCTGAATTGGAGGCGCTGATTGCCCGCATCGATGCGGGGCAGCTGCCATTGGATCAGCTCTTCAACCAGTACCAGCGAGGGGCCTACCTGCTGGGTTTTTGCCGCAATCGGCTACAGACCTTGGAACAACAGATTCAAGTCATGGATGAGGGTGCCATGCGTCCCTGGAGCCCAGACGCATGAAGCCTTGGATGATTGCCGAATTGCCTCGGATTGAGGCTGCGCTGGAGGCATGGGTGCCAGCCGAATCTCCCGCCCAATTGGGCGAGGCCATGCGCTACGCCGTGTTGGATGGTGGCAAGCGATTGCGGCCACTGCTGGCGCTGGCGGCAGCCCGAAGCGCAGGTGCCAGCAATGAAGGCGCTGCCATGCGCGCCGCCTGCTCGGTTGAGCTGATTCATGCGTACTCTTTGGTGCACGACGACTTGCCATGTATGGACAACGATGTGCTGCGCCGTGGCAAACCCACCGTGCATGTGCGTTTTGGGCAAGCGCAGGCGTTGCTGGCAGGTGACGCATTGCAGGCCCTGGCGTTTGAGTTGCTGGTGCCTGGCGAAGAAGCCATGCCTTCTGATTTGTCCGCCAAATTGTGTCGCTTGCTGGCTCAGGCTGCAGGCGTTCAGGGCATGGCCGGTGGGCAAGCCATCGACTTGGCCTGTGTGGGTCAAACCATTGACCGTGCGCAGCTGGAGCGCATGCACTGCCTCAAAACCGGTGCGCTTCTCAAAGCCAGTGTGTTGATGGGGGCGGCATGTGGCGGGGTGACGGGGCACGCCTGGCTGGCGCTGGAACGGTATGGCACTCATTTGGGCCTGGCCTTCCAAGTGGTCGATGACATTTTGGATGTGGTGGGCGATGCGGCGACCCTCGGTAAAACCGCTGGCAAAGATGCACTGAATGACAAGCCCACCTATGTGGCGCTTCTGGGGCTAGAGGCGGCCAAGGTCTTTGCCCACCAAACGCTGGCTGCCGCCCATGCTGCCCTGGAAGACAGTCAACTGCCACAGGTCCAGGCGCTGCACGAACTCGCTGACTGGGTCGGCGGACGCAACCACTGACCTTGCCATGACCGCATTGCTTTCGAATATTCAATCCCCTGCCGATCTGCGGACACTCAGCCGCACACAACTGATTGCCTTGGCCGCAGAGCTTCGGCAGTTTGTGCTGGAGAGCGTGGCCAAGACCGGGGGACACCTTAGTTCCAACTTGGGCACCGTGGAGCTGACCATCGCGTTGCACCATGTGTTCAACACGCCGTATGACCGGATTGTTTGGGATGTGGGCCATCAAACCTATCCGCACAAAATTCTGACGGGCCGTCGCGACCGCATGCACACCTTGCGACAGCTGGGGGGCATCAGCGGCTTTCCCAAGCGAGAGGAGAGCGAATACGACACATTTGGTACCGCCCACTCTTCCACTTCCATCTCCGCTGCGTTGGGCATGGCCATTGCGGCACGCCAAAAAGGCGAACAGCGTCACAGCATTGCCGTCATTGGTGACGGGGCCATGACTGCCGGCATGGCCTTCGAAGCCCTGAACAATGCGGGGGTGCATGACGACATCAACTTATTGGTGGTGTTGAATGACAACGACATGTCCATTTCTCCTCCCGTGGGGGCTCTCAACCGCTATTTGGCGCAGTTGATGAGCGGGCAGTTTTACGCAGCAGCCAAAAGTGTGGGCAAGCAGGTGCTGAAAAATGCGCCACCGCTGTTCGAACTGGCCAAACGGCTGGAGGAACACGCCAAAGGCATGGTGGTCCCCGCCACGCTGTTCGAAAAATTCGGTTTCAACTATGTCGGCCCCATCGATGGCCACGATCTGGACAGCCTCATTCCGACCCTGGAAAACCTGCGTCACCTCAAAGGCCCGCAGTTTTTGCATGTGGTCACCAAAAAAGGACAGGGCTACAAACAGGCCGAGGCGGACCCGGTGGCCTACCACGGCCCTGGCAAATTCGACCCGGCAGTGGGGTTGGTCAAATCTGCAGCGCCCGCTCAACCCACCTATACCCAGGTGTTCGGTCAATGGCTTTGCGACATGGCCCAGCAAGACGAACGACTGGTCGCCATCACACCGGCCATGCGAGAGGGCTCTGGCATGGTGGAGTTTCATCGCCAGTTTCCCCAGCGCTACCACGACGTAGGCATTGCTGAACAGCATGCCGTCACATTTGCAGCAGGGTTGGCGTGCGAGGGACTGAAGCCCGTGGTGGCCATTTATTCCACCTTCTTGCAGCGTGCCTACGACCAGTTGATTCACGACGTGGCTCTGCAAAACCTGCCCATGGTGTTTGCATTGGACCGTGCCGGGCTGGTCGGAGCCGATGGGGCCACCCACGCTGGCAATTACGACATCGCGTTTTTGCGTTGCATTCCCAACATGGCGGTGGCCTGCCCTGCTAATGAGGCGGAATGTCGGGCGCTGCTGACTACCGCATACCAGCAACCCCAACCGGTGGCAGTGCGTTACCCCCGTGGTACCGGAACGGGCATGGCTGTACCAAGCCATCTGGAGCCACTGCCATTTGGGCGTGGGGAAGTGGTTCGGCAAGGGCAAAAACGGGCCTTGCTGGTGTTTGGAACCTTGTTGGCCCCTGTGCTCCAGGTCGCTGAACAGTTCAATGCCACGGTGGTCAACATGCGCTGGGCCAAACCGTTGGATGTGGACCTGATTCGACAAGTGGCGCTGCAACACGACGCGCTGGTCACTGTGGAAGACGGGTGCATCGCCGGTGGCGCAGGCTCTGCTGTGGCCGAGGTGTTGCAGGTGATGAACGTGCACCGACCCATGTTGCAGCTGGGTTTGCCAGACCAGTTCATTGACCATGGCGATCCAGCCAAATTGATGGCTTCTTTGGGGTTGGATGCGGAAGGCATCGCGGCATCCATCCGGCAGTGGAGCCACTGAACGGCCATCTGTTTTGAATTTGTTTCACAACCCTGTTGAAACTTTTCTGCGTAGCGCGCGCAAAGCTTTCAACATGCTGAAATGGGAGCAAACATTTCGGTTCAAACAGGGTAAACCCCGGGCAGTCAGGGGGGCAGAGTTCCTAAAATCTTTCTCAGCCTGATATCGGGCAGCTGCCATCTGCTCACTCCTTTTCGGAGTGTCAGAGTCACTTCCATCACTACCGGAGTCAACTCTATGGATCGTCGTTCCATCATCAAACATGCGGGTATTGCCGGCGTGTTGGCCGCAGGTGCAGCACCTGCTGTGCATGCACAGGCAGCGGTTCGCTGGCGTCTGGCTTCCAGCTTCCCCAAAGCCCTGGACACCATTTACGGCGCGGCTGAAGTGTTTGCCAAGGAAGTCAAAGCCATGTCGGGTGGCAAGTTTGAGGTGTCGGTACACCCCGGTGGTGAATTGATGCCCGCTTTTGGCGTGGTGGATGGCGTGCAGCAAGGGTCTGTCGAATGTGCTCACACCGCTCCGTACTACTTTTTTGGCAAGGATGAAACCTTTGCCATGGACACGGCCATTCCATTTGGCCTGAACAGCCGCCAGCTGACAGCCTGGATGTATGACGGTAACGGCTTGAAGCTGTTCCGTGAGTTTTATGCGGGCTACAACATTGTCAACTTCCCCATGGGTAACACCGGTGCCCAAATGGGAGGCTGGTATCGCAAGGAAATCAAGACCTTGGCCGACATCAAAGGCATGAAGATGCGGATTGGTGGTTTTGCTGGCAAGGTGTTGACTGCCATGGGTGGTGTGCCACAGAACATTCCTGGCGGCGAGATTTACCAGGCGTTGGAGAAAGGCACCATTGATGCCACAGAGTGGGTCGGACCGTACGACGACGAAAAACTGGGTTTTTATAAAGTGGCTAAGAACTACTACTATCCCGGTTGGTGGGAAGGTGGTGCCCAGCTGTGTCTGTACGTCAACAACAAAGCGTACGAAGCGCTCTCTCCAGAGAACAAAGCCATTGTGGATTGCGCTGCAGCCAAAGCACACACCACCATGCAGGCGATGTATGACTCCCGCAACCCGGCCGCTCTCAAGCGCCTGGTGGCTGGGGGGGCCAAAGTGCTGCCGTTCCCCAAGGTCGTTATGGACGAAGCATTCAAGCAGTCCATGGCGCTGTACGACGACCTGAATGCCAAAAATCCGAAATGGAAAAAAATCTATGAGGACTACTCTGCATTCCGTAAAGATCAAAACCTGTGGTTCCGTTTCACCGAAGCACAGTTTGATCGTTACATGCAAAGTGCCAAGCTCTAATTCTCGATTTTCTTCCTCATCAGATTGAAAAGCCCGCTCAGAGCGGGCTTTTTCTTGGATAAAGCGTTTTGATGTGAAGCGATGTAGAGTGTGTGATCAATCGTTATTTGGATTCATTGTCTGCTTCACATGGGCAGACCAATCATCGAATTCTTTCCACATCTGTTCGCCATACGCGTGGTAAGCCCTCAGTGGGCCGGTTCCACTTTGCACGTACAGACGAGGAGCAATCAGCCATTCCCAACCCGGAATGCGAAAGAATCGAACGTAAGTGATGCCATTGACGGGCGTTGATTTTTGCCAGAACCAGTCTTGTCTTAGTTCTGTTTGTGTGAGCGTGGTCTTTCCTGTCAAAAGAATGTAGGTCATGTAGATCAACATACCGTAAGACAAAGCAAACATCATGATGGGATTGCTCCATTCCCAGCCATGTAGAGTCATCAACCGATATCCCCAGCCGGTCAACGCCAGCATGCTACTGATCATCATGGTTTTATAAGCCAATCCGAAAGATGCACATTCAAGAATGGGCAGTTGGGGTGTGTAGGCATTTGCGTGGAGTGGCATAAAAAAATGCCACCGCGAGGGTGGCATCCGTTGATTGTTTGAGCGATCAGTTACTTTTTTTGATCGAATCTTGAAGGGCCTTCATGGGGTCTTCGGTCTGTTCAGTTGGGCTGCCAGGAACTTCCGGTTTCGATTCTTCATTCGATTCATATTCCATGGATGGTGCTTCAATCTGTACGCTATTGATGTCGATGGTTGAAGGTTTATCCAGAAATGATGTCACCGTTTGTGGAATGAAAATCACAATAGCCACAAGAATCAGCTGCATGATGACCCATGGAATGGATCCCAAATAAATATCGCTGGATTTGACTGGTATGTCAATGCGTTTTTCTTTGAAAAGAGTATCCGATATACCACGCAAATAGAACAATGCAAATCCAAATGGTGGGTGCATGAAACTGGTTTGCATATTCACGCAAAGCAGCACACCAAACCAAATCAAATCAATTCCCAGTTTGTCTGCAACAGGTGCAAGCATGGGAACGATGATGAACGCAATTTCAAAAAAATCCAGAAAGAATGCGAGGAAGAATACAAAAACGTTCACCGCAACCAGGAAGCCAGTTTGACCGCCTGGTAAGTTGGATAGCATGTGTTCTACCCAACGGTTTCCATCAACACCTTGGAACACCATGGAAAACACACGAGAGCCAATCAGGATGAACACCACCATGGCGGTGAGTCGCATGGTGCCGGACATGGCATCCCACATCAGTACTTTGTCCAGTCGTTTGTGCATGGCGGCCAGCATCAGCGCACCCACACAACCCATTGCACCGGCTTCGGTGGGGGTGGCGATTGCCACATCAAAACCAGGCAGGCCGCCCATTGAGCCCAGTACGGCAAAAATCAGAATGGCAGAAGGAATGATTCCTCGGAGGCATTTCGACCACAATGGCCATCCGTTCAGCGTGCGGGATTCAATGGGAACTCCTGGCACGTATTCAGGTTTGACTCGGCCCAGTGCATAGGTGTAGATCACAAAAATTGCAATCTGAATCAAAGAGGGGCCCCAGGCACCTTTGTACATGTCACCGACTGGGCGACCCAACTGATCGGCGAGCACCACCAGCACCAGAGATGGCGGAACCAGCTGAGTGATGGTTCCGGAGGCAGCCAATACGCCCGTTGCATAACGCATGTTGTATCCGTACCGAATCATGACCGGTAAAGAAATCAATGCCATGGCAATGACTTGCCCGGCTACGGTGCCGGTGATCGCACCCAGAATAAAGCCAACAATGATGACCGAATAGCCCAGTCCTCCGCGCATGGGACCAAATAATTGACCCATGGAGTCGAGCATATCCTCTGCCAGTCCACATTTTTCAAGAATGGCACCCATGAATGTGAAAAATGGAATGGCTAAAAGCAGGTCATTGGAAAGAATTCCAAAAACATTGAGAGGCAGATTGGCGAGAAATGCTGCTGGAAACCAACCCATTTCAATCGCATAAAAACCAGCAGATAAACCCAGTGCCCCTAAAGAAAAGGCAACCGGAAAACCGATCAGCATCACGAACACCAAGCCCGCGAACATCAGTGGAGGAAAATTTTCCAACGTCATGGATGAAATCTCTGTTATGTAAGTGGGTTAGATGAGATTCATTGAACAGGCTTTTCGTAATGCGTATCCAGCTTGATGGTTCCAGTCAAATAAAGAATGCGTTTGAAAAGCTCTGCAACCCCTTGCATCAGAAGCAATGCAAAGCCCAAAGGAAGCAGCAGCATGGCTGGCCATCTGATCAATCCTCCTGCATTGTTTGACATTTCTCCAGATATGTACATTTTCATGAACAATGGCCAGCTCAGATATATCATGACCAAGCACAAGGGGATGAGAAAAAACAGCAGACCAAAAATGTCTACAAAAACGGGTCCAAATCCTTTTAATTTTCCGTAAAAAATGTCAACACGAACATGCTCGTTGGCTTTGAGAACAAAGGGGGAGCCCAGCATCACCGTGGCGGCGAAGAGGTACCACTGAATTTCCAGCCAACCGTTGGATGTGATATCCAGCCCATAACGAACAAATGCATTGCCGGCCGAGATCATGGCCGCAGCGGTCACGGCCACCGCTGCGAATTGAGACAGGCGGTCCGTGATCCAGTCTATGAAGTGGAGCAGTTTCAACAGCATTTGAAGCATGGCAAGTTCTCGTGATACCAGACGATGATTCAGAATTATCGGTTGTTGATGGGGCGTCAGGTTCCCCTGGCCTGTGGGGTTTACCCTCTGATTTCAGGATTTGTTGGGTGGTTGTCAGACTTCGGTCGGAAATTTTCAGTGAATACTGAAAAATCTTCAAAGTGCTTGTTTTTTCAGAGGATTCCAATCAAGCGGATTCCCGTAATTACACTCACGGCATGGACATTGAACTCAAAATTCTGGATGAACGCCTGCGAGAGCAGATGCCTGCGTATGCAACCCCTGGGAGCGCCGGCCTGGATTTGCGGGCTTGCCTTTCGGAGCCCTTGACGCTGGCTCCCAATGCTTGGCAACTGGTGCCGACAGGAATGGCCATTCATTTGGCCGATCCCGGTTATGCGGCCCTGATCCTGCCTCGTTCTGGACTGGGGCACAAACACGGCATTGTGTTGGGCAACTTGGTGGGGTTGATTGACAGTGATTACCAAGGCCAACTGATGGTCAGTGCCTGGAATCGGAGTGAAGTGCCCTACATCTTGCAACCCATGGAGCGCTTGGCTCAATTGGTGGTAGTGCCGGTGGTACAGGCCCGTTTCAGGCAAGTCGAGGAGTTTGGCCAGTCCTCGCAACGGGGCGAGGGCGGATACGGATCAACCGGCGTGCGCTAGGTTGGCAAAAGGGTCAATGCAGATTGGGCTGAATGTCCGAATGCTGAGCGGTTGTGTGGCTGGGTTGAAGCTTGAAAAAGCCGGTTCCCAGTGTTCCTGCTCCCACCTCTTGTTCCGTGGCCTCGCGCACGCTGTGCACTCTGAGCGATAACGCCAGTGAAATGCCGGCCAGCGGGTGATTGGCGTCCAGCACCACATGATCCGGGTAAATGTCGGTCACAAAGTACACGGTATCGGTTGGGGCAGAAGGGTTGCAACCCGGTGGCAGCCCCTCAAAGGCCATGCCTTCTTCCAGTTCGTTGGGGAACAAGTGGCGGGGTTCCAAGAACAGCAGCTTGTCATTGAAGTCGCCAAACGCGTCTTCGGGTTCCAGGTGCAAATTCAAGGTTGAGCCAGCACGCAGGCCTTGTAGAGCCGCATCAATTTTTTCAAGAAGATCCTGTCCGCCCACCATAAACTCGATGGGTTCGTCCAGTGTGTCCAGTTCATCGCCCAAGGAGTCCTTCAACGTCCAGGTGAGCGACACAACGCATTGTTCGGTGATATTCATCCGCCAATTTTCCCATGCCGCGTCGCACTTTCTCCAAACAGACCCCATCTTCCGCATCAGCGGATACCGTTGAAATCGATCAAGCCCTTGTTTTGCTGGGTGGGTTGACCCCTGCTCAGTTCATGCGCCGTCACTGGCAGAAAAAGCCGTTGCTGGTGCGTCAAGCGGTGCCCGGGTTCACGCCCATTCTGTCGCGACAGCAGCTGGTGGATTTGGCCGGGCGTGAGGATGTGGAGTCTCGCCTGGTGGTGCAAACCAGGTGGTCATCCAACGCACAGGTCGGCCATGGTGCAAGCCTGGAGGGTGCTCCTCGCAAGCGCAAAGCGGCAGCTTCTACTGGCTCTACGGAGCCCGGATGGCGTTTGTCGCATGGACCCTTGGCGAAGGGTGCATTTCCACCTGTGAGTCAGCCTGGCTGGACCCTGTTGGTGCAGGGCGTCGATTTGTACAGCGATGCGGCGCATGCCCTCATGAGGCAATTCCGCTTTGTGCCAGATGCACGGTTGGATGACCTGATGATTTCCTGGGCCAGCGATCAAGGCGGGGTAGGCCCCCACTTCGACAGTTACGACGTGTTTTTGCTGCAGGCTGCAGGTACCCGGCGTTGGCGCATTGGGCGGCAGAAACATCCTGAGTTACAGGAGGGCGTGCCTTTAAAAATTCTCACCAACTTCGAGCCAGAGGAAGAGCATCTGCTGGAGCCGGGCGACATGCTGTATTTGCCGCCAGGCTGGGCACACGATGGCGTTGCAGAGGGCTCCGGCTGCATGACCTACTCCATTGGGTTCAGGGTGCCACAGCGGGCATCTTTGGTGCAGGAATTGGTGATGCGCATGTCCGAAGGTTATGAAGATGAAACCTTGTACCGCGATGCCGGTCAGCCTGCCGTAGCGCATTCGGCCGAAATTCCCGTGTCTTTGGGCGACTTTGCCCGGGATGCCTTGGAGCGCATGGTTCGCGAGCCCGATGCGTTGGCCAGTGCGTTGGGCGAGGTGATGACGGAACCCAAACCCAAGGTGTGGTTTGACGAACCAGAAGAGGCTTGGAGGCTCTCAGCCGTTCGTCTGGACCGGCGCACCCGGATGATGTACGACGATCGCCATATTTATATCAATGGCGACTCATACCGTGCGGGTGGTGCCGACGCCCGCTTGATGCAGGTCCTGGCAAATAACCGGGGTTTGACCGCTACCCAAATGCGCAAGGCCAGCGCCGCAGCCCTGGGGTTGATGGAGCAGTGGTTTGAGGATGGTTGGCTCCATCTGGACGACCCGCAAGGGTGATTCCGTACGGGGATTTGCAGTTCGACAGAGACAACAAAAAATGCCGCAGTTGCGGCATTTTTTTGTGGATGGATGCGCTGATCCAGGCCGTTGTTACTGCAATTCGGTATTCAACAATTTCAGGATCCGATTGCGGGTGGCCGAGTTGTCGGGGTTGCCATTGGCATCCAGCACGGTGACCAGCACAGCCGATTGAGTTCGCCCTTCACTCACCCGAATGCGGTACTGCGCAGGCTTGGATTCGGGTTTGGAAGCGCCGCCGAACAGCTTGGACAAAATGCCTGGTTCAGAGCCTTTTTCCGGTGTTTCCACATATCGCACAAAGTAGAGGCCCTTGGTGCGGTCACGATCTTCTACCGTGAAGCCACTGCGGTCCAGTGCCACACCCACGCGACGCCAGGCCCGGTCGAAGGTGTCTGACAACTCCACCGCCATTTGATCGGTTCCCTCACCCACCACGCGGGCCTTGGGGGCCGATGCAGGCACACTGGCTTGCGCTTTGGCCACTTGTTCAGACGCGCCCAGCTTCACCATCAGGCGGCGCAGGAATTCGGCTTCCAGTGCAGGGTCGGTGGCACGAGGTTGCCACACGGTTTGCTCTTTGCGTTCGTTGGAGTACACCTCTATCAGGCCGCGGTGGCTGATGTAGATTTCTGTTTCGCCGTTGGCGTTGCGCTCCAGACGGGTGCGGAATTTATCGCGTTCGCCGGTGGAATACAGGCTGTCCAGCACTTTGCCCAATGTGTTGCGGATGAAGTCCTGCGGCAGCTTGGCGCGGTTTTCAGCCCAATCGGTTTCCAGCAACCCCAGCTGCTGCTGGTCAACGTTGAATACAAAGCCGTTTTCCTGCCAGAAATCCCGAACGGGCTGCCACAGTTTTTCTGGTGGGCGTTTGACCACCAGCCAGCGCTCGTTGCCTGCGCGTTCAATGCGCACATCGCCCACTTCGGAGGCCGCCACGCTCACGGTGGCTTGAGGTGCCGTGGCCTGGTACCCGGAGGCGGTTACCACGCTGCCGGGTACCGCAAAACGTGTTTCGCGACTGAGCTGCGACAGATCCGGCGGCACTTCCAGCGTGTTGGTGCGCTTGGCGCTGGTGTAGTCCACTTTCTCGTCCTGGAATGTGGAGCAGCCTGACAACAACGCCATGCCCAGTACGGCCAAACCGATGGCCGAGTGGCGTACGACGCGCGGGGTGGATGCATCAAAGGGCATGGTGTGCACAGAGTAGGTTGTGGGGGTCGCCAGAAGAACAATCAGCTCAACAAGCCAGAGGCTTTCAGTGCGGCTTCCACCACAGGCGCGTTGGCGGCTTCCAGTTGAGTCATGGGTAGGCGCATGGTGGGGCCACACAGGCCCATGCGGGTCATGGCCCATTTGATTGGAATGGGGTTGGCTTCCACAAACAGGTGTTTGTGAACGGGCAGCAGTTGCATCTGGATGGCCATGGCCTTGGCCGCATCACCGGCCACAGCGGCTACACACAACTCATGCATGAGGCGTGGTGCGATGTTGGCGGTCACGCTGATGTTGCCTTGGCCACCACACAGCATCAAGGCCACGGCGGTGGCATCGTCACCGGAGTAGACGGCAAAGCCTTTGGGCGCTTCTTTGATGAGCCATTGGGCGCGTTCGATGTTGCCGGTGGCTTCTTTCATGCCGACGATGCCGGGGATTTGAGCCAGGCGCATCACGGTGGCGTGCTGCATGTCGGCCACGCTGCGGCCAGGCACGTTGTACAGCACCACGGGCAGGTCGCCGGTAGCTTCGGCAATGGCCTTGAAGTGCTGGTACTGGCCTTCCTGGGTGGGCTTGTTGTAGTACGGCACCACTTGCAACTGGCAATCGGCGCCTACTTTGCGGGCGAATTGGGCCAACTCAATGGCTTCGGCGGTGGAATTGGCACCACAGCCCGCCATGATGGGTACCCGGCCTGCGGATTGCTCCACGGCCACGCGGATGATTTCGCAGTGCTCATCCACATTCACGGTGGGCGATTCGCCGGTGGTGCCCACCACGCCAATGCAGTCGGTGCCCTCGGCCACATGCCAGTCGATCAGTTTGCGCAGGGTGGGGTAGTCGACGCTGCCGTCTTCCTGCATGGGGGTGACCAACGCAACGATGCTGCCAATGATGGATTTCATGGGGGTGAGTGGGTGGTGAACGGTGAAGTGCGAAGCATTCTAAGGGGGCGTTGCGGCTTTGGTCGGCTTTGGCCATGGGCTGGTGTCGTTCGGTTGTAACCGGGTGTGACTCAAGCGGGCAACCGATGGCGCGTGGGGGCCGCCTGAGTGAGGGCGCGTGGCGTTTCATGGATGGCGGCGATGCGCTGCACAAACCGCTCCGGGTCGGTGGCAAAGCCGTCTTCAAAAGCCACCACGCGCAAGCTGCTGCACACCTGCAGCAGTTCGCCGGGGGCCAGCAAAAAATCGGGCCGGGAGGGTTTGCCGACGGACGCGTTGCCATGGGCAAAGGTTTCGTGCAAGTACACGCCGTTGGGTGCCAGCGCCGCCAGCAAGGTGGGCCACAGCGGGCGCCACAAATAGTTGGTGACGATGACCGCATCCCACTGGCCTTGCAGGTGGGGCAGGGGCCAGTCGGCGTTTTCAATGTCGGCCTGCACCAACTGACCGGGGCGGGTGTTGGCGGGCCACTGGGCCTGTGTGGCGGCCAGGGCCTGGGCATCGCGGTCCAGTGCGGTGACCTCAAACCCCATTTGGGCCAGCCAATGGCTGTGGCGTCCGTGGCCGCAAGCCACATCCAGCACACGCCCACCGGGGCGGATGAGTGAGGCCCAACGGGCGATCCAGTTCGACGCTTGGGAGCTGGTGTGCATAAAAACAGTAGCTAAACAGCCAATATGAATCAGCGGTAATGGTCAAAAAAATTTAAAAACAAGCCCACACCTGATTGGCCAGCGTGAACAGAAACTGGGGCTGCAGGTACAGCGCAAACACGCCTGCGCACACGGCTACCACCAGCCAACCCAGCCAGCGCAGACTGGTGGGCGGATGGGTTTCAGCGTCTGCGCTGGGGAGTGGCTCAGGCTGCATGGGGTTGAGCCCCCGTGGGACGGCTGATGGCGGTTTCGCGCACGGGCAGGTTGACCAGCGCCGCCATCACCCCCAGGGCAATGGCTAGCCACCACACCACGTCGTAGCTCCCGGTGCGGTCGTACAGCACGCCACCCAGCCACACGCCCATGAAGCTGCCGATCTGGTGGCTGCAAAACACAAAGCCACCCAGCATGGAAAAGTGGGCGACGCCAAAAATCTGTGCCACCACCGCGTTGGTGGGCGGGACGGTGGACAGCCACAGCACGCCCATGACTGCCGCAAACACATACACGCTCCAAGGAGAAAGCGGCACGGCCAAGAACACCACAATGGCCACCGAGCGCATGAAGTAAATGACCGAAAGAATGTGCCGCTTGGCCAGTTTTTGCCCCAGCACGCCGGCGCCATAGGTTCCAAACACATTGAACAGGCCAATCAGTGCCAGCGCGGTGCTGGCCACTTCCGGTGCCAATCCATGGTCTTTCAAGTAGCTGGGCATGTGCACGCCAATGAACACCACCTGAAAGCCGCACACAAAGTAGCCCGCCATCAGCAACTGGAAGCTGCGGTAGCCAAACGCTTCGCGCAGGGCCTGGGCGATGGTTTGTTCGCGGTGCGCTGCGCCGGAAGCTGCCGCATGCGGTTCGCGCAAACCCAAGGCCAGCGGGAGAGCCACCAGCATGGCCATGGACAAACACAGCAGCGCCTGTTGCCAGCCAAAGGTCTGGATGAGCCAGCCTTCTACGGGCACCATCAAAAATTGCCCGAACGACCCGGCTGCCGCAGCCACACCCATGGCCCATGAGCGGCGCTCGGCCGACACATTGCGCCCGATGACGCCGTAAATGACCGCATAGGTGGTGCCCGACTGGGCCGCCCCAATCACCACGCCCGTGGTGAGGGTGAACAGCCAGACGGTGGGCGATAGCGCCATGCCCGCCAACCCCAGCGCGTACAGCACGGACCCGCCCAACAGCACCTTGAAGGCCCCGAATCGGTCGGCCAGCATGCCCGCAAAAATGCCAAAAATTCCCCACGACAGGTTTTGCACTGCCATGGCAAAGGAAAAGGTTTCGCGCGTCCAGCCCTGCTCCTGCGTGAGCGGTTGCAGCCACAGTCCGAAACCGTGGCGCACCCCCATGGACAGTGTGACGATGGCAGCGCCGCAGGCCAAAACCTGCAGCATGGACAACTTGGGTGCGGTGGAATTCATCCCCGCACTGTAGCCAACCACCGCCAGCCTTGCCGACGCGGGGGTGACCCATGGGGATGGCAGCCGTGTGGAATGGGTCATCGGCTGATGGATGGGCTGGTGGTTTATCCAGTGCCTACAATCCGCCGCCATGGAAAAAACCAGTTCCTCTTCTCAGATTCAGTCCGGCGCGGCTGTTCCCGCGTATTCCGAGCAGTCCATCCGCGTGCTCAAGGGGCTGGAGCCCGTCAAGCAGCGCCCCGGCATGTACACCCGCACCGACAACCCGTTGCACATCGTGCAGGAGGTGCTGGACAACGCGGCCGATGAGGCCCTGGCCGGTTTTGGCAAAAAAATCAAGGTCACCTTGCACGCCGATGGCTCGGTGGTCATTGAGGACGACGGGCGCGGCATTCCGTTTGGCCTGCACCCCGAAGAAAAAGCCCCGGTCATCGAGCTGGTGTTCACCCGCCTGCACGCGGGCGGCAAGTTCGACAAAGGCAAAGGTGGCGCCTACAGCTTTTCGGGCGGCTTGCACGGCGTGGGCGTGAGCGTGACCAACGCCCTGTCCACCCGCATGGAAGTCACCAGTTACCGCGAAGGGCAAGTGGCCCGGCTGGTGTTTGCCGGGGGCGATGTGGTCGAGCCGCTGGTGTTGGCCGCCAAAGGCGAAGGCGACCGGAAGCAGGGCACCACCGTGCGTGTGTGGCCCGATGCCAGCTACTTCGAGTCGGCCCACCTGCCGCTGGGCGAGCTGACCCACCTGTTGCGCAGCAAGGCGGTGCTGATGCCCGGCGTCAGCGTGACGCTGGTGAATGAAAAACCCAAAGACACGCAAACCTGGCAATACAAGGGTGGTTTGCGCGACTACCTGCAGCAGACCCTGCATGCCGAGCCCGTCATTCCCTTGTTTGAAGGCGAAGGCGCAGCTGCTGCGGGCGATGAGAGCTTTTCGGAAGGCGAGGGGGCCAGTTGGGCCGTGGCCTTCACCGAAGACGGTGCGCCGGTGCGCGAAAGCTACGTCAACCTCATCCCCACCTCGGCGGGCGGCACGCACGAAAGTGGCCTGCGCGATGGATTGTTCCAGGCCGTCAAAAGCTTCATCGAGCTGCATGCGCTGCTGCCCAAGGGTGTCAAGCTCATGCCCGAAGATGTGTTTGCCCGCGCCAGCTATGTGTTGAGTGCCAAGGTGCTGGACCCGCAGTTCCAGGGCCAGATCAAGGAGCGGCTGAACTCGCGCGACGCGGTGCGGCTGGTCTCCAGCTTCGTGCGCCCCGCGCTGGAGCTGTGGCTGAACCAGCATGTGGAGTTTGGCAAAAAGCTGGCCGAGCTGGCTATCAAGGCCGCACAAACCCGCCAGAAGGCCGGACAGAAGGTGGAAAAGCGCAAGGGCTCGGGGGTGGCGGTGCTGCCCGGCAAGCTGACCGACTGCGAAAGCCGCGACATTGCGTTCAACGAACTGTTTCTGGTGGAGGGTGACTCGGCTGGTGGCAGCGCCAAAATGGGCCGCGACAAGGAAACCCAGGCCATCCTGCCGTTGCGCGGCAAGGTGCTCAACACCTGGGAGGTGGACCGCGACCGGCTGTTTGCCAACACCGAAATCCACGACATTTCAGTGGCCATTGGGGTGGACCCGCATGGCCCCAACGACTCCCCCGACCTGAGTGGCTTGCGCTATGGCAAGGTGTGCATCCTGAGTGATGCGGATGTGGATGGCTCGCACATCCAGGTGTTGCTGCTCACGCTGTTTTTCCGCCATTTCCCCAAACTCATGGACGCGGGGCATGTGTATGTGGCCCGTCCGCCCCTCTTTCGCATCGACGCACCAGCCCGTGGCAAAAAGCCCGCCAGCAAAGCCTATGCGCTGGATGACGGCGAACTGCAAGCCGCCATCGACAAGCTGCGCAAAGAAGGGGTGAAAGAGGGCTCCTGGGCCATCAGCCGATTCAAGGGTCTGGGCGAAATGAACGCCGAGCAACTGTGGGACACCACCCTGAACCCAGATACCCGGCGTTTATTGCCCGTATCGCTTGGAATCATTGGGTTTTCTGCTACTGAAAATCACATGACCAAACTGATGGGCAAAGGCGAAGCCGCCGCCCGCCGCGAACTGATGGAACTGCACGGCGATGCCGTGGAAGTGGATGTCTGACATGAACGACAACGATTTGTTTGAAGCCGAAGGCGATCCGCACGCGGCAGCCGCCGCCAGCGAAGAAGGCACAGGCGAGGCCCAAGCGCATCAGCCTGAACCACCTGCCGATGTGCCCTCGGTGGCGCCTGACGGCGCGCAGCCCCCGCTGACGCCCCCGCCCACTGACCCCATCATCACCATCGGTGACGACGACAGCCTGGCCAGCTATGCCCAGCGCGCCTACCTGGAATACGCGCTCAGCGTGGTCAAGGGCCGGGCGCTGCCCGACATCTGCGACGGCCAAAAGCCCGTGCAACGCCGCATCCTGTACAGCATGGAGCGCATGGGCCTGGGCTACAGCGGCCCGGGCGGCAACACGGCGGCCAAGCCGGTCAAAAGCGCCCGTGTGGTGGGCGATGTGCTGGGTCGCTTCCACCCGCACGGCGATCAGGCGGCTTACGACGCCTTGGTGCGCATGGCGCAGGACTTTGCGCAGCGCTACCCGCTGATTGACGGGCAGGGCAACTTTGGCAGCCGCGACGGCGACGGCGCCGCCGCCATGCGTTACACCGAGGCCCGGTTGTCCAAGATCACCCGCCTGCTGCTGGACGAGATTGACGAAGGCACGGTGGACTTTCAGCCCAACTACGACGGCTCCACCACCGAGCCCGCCCAGTTGCCCGCTCGGCTGCCGTTTGCGCTGCTCAACGGCGCCAGCGGCATTGCGGTGGGCCTGGCCACCGAAATTCCCAGCCACAACTTGCGCGAAGTGGCCGACGCCTGCATCGCCCTGGTGAAAAACCCGGCGCTGACCGAAGACGAGCTGCTGGCCATCCTGCCCGGCCCGGACTACCCCGGCGGCGGCCAGATCATCAGCAGCGCCGCCGACATTGCCGATGCCTACCGCACGGGCCGTGGCAGCCTGAAGGTACGGGCGCGCTGGAGCATGGAAGACTTGGCCCGTGGCCAGTGGCAACTGGTGGTGAACGAACTGCCGCCCGGCATCAGCAGCCAGAAGGTGCTGGAAGAAATTGAAGAACTCACCAACCCCAAGGTCAAGACCGGCAAAAAGGCGCTGACGCAGGAGCAGACCCAGCTCAAAGCCAGCCTGCTGGCGGTGCTGGACGGTGTGCGCGACGAGTCCAGCAAAAATGCGCCGGTGCGCCTCGTGTTCGAGCCCAAAACCCGCGCCATCGAACAAAGCGAACTCATCACCGCGCTGCTGGCTCACACCAGCCTGGAAACTTCGGCCCCCATCAACCTCACGCTGGTGGGGCTGGACGGTCGGCCCACGCAAAAAACGCTGCGCCAGATGCTGACCGAGTGGATCGCTTTTCGCCAGACGACCATCACCCGCCGTTCGCAGCACCGGCTGCAAAAGGTGGAAGACCGCATCCACATCCTCGAAGGGCGGCACATCGTGCTGCTGCACATCGACGAGGTGATTGCCATCATCCGCCACAGCGACGAGCCCAAGCCTGCGCTGATGGAGCGCTTCGCCTTGAGCGACCGGCAGGCCGAAGACATCCTGGAAATTCGCCTGCGCCAATTGGCCCGGCTGGAGTACCTGAAAATAGAGCAGGAACTTCAGGATTTGCGAGCGCAGAAGGCTGATTTGATCGAGATTTTAGCCAACCCCGGCAGCCTGAAGAAGCTGATGGTGCGCGAGATCGAGGCCGATGCCAAAGCCTTTGCCGACCCGCGCCGCACCCTCATCCAGGCCGAAAGGCGTGCGGTGGCCGAGATCAAGGTGGTGGACGAACCGGTGACCGTGGTGGTGTCCGCCAAGGGCTGGGTGCGTGCCCGCACCGGCCATGGCCACGACCCGGCGGGCTTTGCCTTCAAGGCTGGGGACGGTCTGCACGGTACCTGGGAGTGCCGCACGGTGGACACCCTCATTGTGTTCGGCAACAGCGGCCGCGTGTACAGCGTGCCCGTGGCCAGCTTGCCCGGTGCGCGGGGCGACGGCCAGCCCATCACCACCCTCACCGAGCTGGAGGCCGGTACCCAGCCCCAGCACTACTTTGCCGGTGCGGCCGGGGCCACGCTGTTGCTGTCGAGCAGTGGGGGTTATGGCTTTGTGGCCCAGGTGGAGCACCTGTTCTCGCGCCAGAAGGCGGGCAAAGCCTTTGTGACGCTGAACGATGGTGAAACCCTGTGCGCCCCCTCGGTGGTACAGGCTACGGGTGGTGCAGGCTCGCCGGGCGTGGAGCCCGCCACCCACGTCTGTGCGGTGTCCACCGGTGGGCGCTTGCTGACGTTTGCGCTCACCGAGCTGAAAGTGCAGGAAAAAGGCGGTCGAGGGCTGATGCTGCTGTCGCTGGACGGCCCAGACACCTTGGCCGGTGCGGCGGCCTACACCCGCAGCGTGCGCATAGCGGGCGTGGGCCGTGGCGGCAAGGAGCGGGAAGAGACGCTGGAAATCCGCAGCCTGAACAACGCAGCCGCCCCGCGTGGCCGCAAAGGCAAGGACGCCAACTTCGGGTTCAAGCCCAGCAAGGTGACGCGGGTGGCGTGAAGGTCATCTGGCATTGGATGGTGTGTTTGATGGTTGAAATTCAACCACTTGACGGTTGAACTTTCTCATAAAATCAGGCAGATGCACGCCCGCCACATTGCCACTTTGCTCACCGACGCCCTTTCAGACACGCCGGTGGTGGTGGTCAATGGCGCGCGCCAGAGTGGCAAAAGCACGTTGGCGCAAATGGCGGGTTCCAGCCCTGCAACTCCGCGTCGCTACATGACGCTGGACGATGCCGCCGTGCTGAATGCGGCCAAGTCGGACCCCACCGGTTTTGTGAATGGACTGCAAGGTCCCGTCACGCTGGACGAAGTTCAACGCGCACCAGAACTGTTCTTGCCCATCAAGGCGGCGGTTGACCGTGATCGCCAGTCAGGCCGTTTTTTGTTGACCGGTTCGGCGGATGTGTTGCTGTTGCCCGGCATGGCCGATTCCCTGGCTGGGCGCATGGAGGTACTGACCCTGTGGCCGCTGTCCTGTGCCGAGCGGGCTGAGAGCCCGGCTTTGAACCGGGCCGACGCACTGTTCTCCGGCGCTTGGCAAGGCATGCGCCTACCGCCCTGCGAAAAAACCGAATTGATCGCCCATTTGGCTGCCGGTGGTTACCCGAATGCGGTGGCCCGTTCCAGTGCGTCCAGACGTGCTGCGTGGTTCGATGCCTACGTGCAAGCGGTCTTGCAGCGCGATGTGCGAGATCTGGCCAATATCGAGCAGCTGACCGAAATTCCCAACCTGTTGCAACTGCTGGCCACGCGCAGCGCCACACTGTTGAACTTTGCCGAACTGTCGCGCACGGCGGGCATGGCGCAAAGCACACTCAAGCGTTACTTTGCCTTGCTGGAAATGCTGTTTCTGGTGGTGCGCGTGCCGCCGTGGGAGCGCAATCCGGGCAAGCGGTTGGTGAAGGCTCCCAAGGTGTTTCTGCCCGACAGTGGGTTGATGTGTCACAGCGTGGGCGCAACGCACGACGGCCTGGCCGCCAAACCCGGCTTGCCCGGAGCGGTTGTGGAAACCTGGGTGCTGTCGGAGTTGCTCAAACACGTGGCGTTTTCAGGGAGCAAACTGACTCTGTGGCACTACCGCACACAAAGCAACATCGAAGTGGATTTCGTTCTGGAAAACCGCCTGGGTCAGATCACTGGCATTGAAGTCAAGTCCAGCGGCTCGGTGGACGGCAAAGACTTCAAAGGCTTGCGCCATTTGCAGGAAACCGAGCCCGAGCGGTTCCTGCACGGCATCGTGCTGTATGCGGGGCGCGAGGTGGTGCCGTTTGGCGACAGCCTGTGGGCTGTGCCATTGTCTGTGTGGTGGGCACCTGCCTGAGCAGACGGTGTTGTGCTCAGGCCAGTTCGGCGATCAGCTCGATTTCCACGCACGCGCCCAACGGCAATTGCGCCACGCCAAAGGCGCTGCGGGCGTGGGCACCCACAGCGGGGCCGAACACCTGGCCCAGCAGTTCGCTGCAACCGTTGGTGACCAGGTGCTGCTCGGTGTAGTCGGCGCTGGAGTTGACCAGGCTCAGCACCTTGACGATGCGCTTGACGCCATTCAAATCGGTTCCTGCTGCCTGGCAAGCGGCATGCAGTGTGCCCATCAGATCGATGGCCACGGCCCGGGCGGCGGCCTTGGCTTCCTCGGTGGTCATGTTGCGGCCCAGCTGGCCGACCCAGGGCTGGCCGTCCTTCTTGGCAATGTGGCCACTCAGAAACACGGTTTTTCCGCTCTGCACAAACGGCACGTAGGCGGCGGCAGGCACGGCCACCGGGGGCAATGTGATGTTCAGGGCTTGGAGTTGGGCGTAAACGTCAGACATGTTGGGTTGCTTGAAAACAGGGGTTGCCGATTGTGCGACAGCCGGTTGACGGGGTTGTTTTTCGGACATTGTGGCGTGGCCTGTCAGGCATTTTTGGGTCTGAATCGGGGTATCTGTCAGGCTGTCATCAGTAAAATCCGCCCCAATTCAACGCTTTACTCAACCTTTGCCAGACAACTCCTATGTCTCTTGCCAACGTTACTCCCGGCTCCAAGTGCCCTGAACAGTTCAACGTCATCATCGAAATCTCCCAGAATTCTGACCCCGTCAAATACGAGGTGGACAAGGATTCCGGCGCGCTGTTCGTGGACCGCTTTGTGGGTACCGCCATGCATTACCCCGCCAACTACGGCTACATCCCCCAAACCGTGGCCGGCGACGGTGACCCGGTCGATGTGCTGGTGCTGACACCTTTCGCTCTGCCTCCCGGCGTGGTCATTCCTTGCCGCGCCATTGGCATGCTGAAAATGGAAGACGAAGGCGGCGTGGACGCCAAGCTGCTGGCCGTGCCCACCAAAAAAATCCTGCCTGCTTACGACCACATCAACACGCTGGAAGACCTGAACCCCCAGGTTCTGAAAAACATCTCCCATTTCTTCGAACACTACAAAGATCTGGAAGCTGGCAAGTGGGTCAAGGTGCAAGGCTGGGACGGCATTGAGGCCGCCCACAAAGAGATCACCGACGGCATGGCTGCTTACAAAGCCTGATATTTGAATCATTTTTGGCTTTTTCCGCTTGATTGATAAGCGGTTGTAGCTCCTACATAAAAAGCGCCTGCAGGGATTCCGGCAGGCGCTTTTTATTTGGCCCTGAGCCCATTTTTGATCTCTTTTACCCCTGTCGGCCACGGGTTCAAGCCCTCGGTCGTACACTGCCCGGATGTCCGTGTTCACCGATGTTTCGCAGTTTCCTCGCGCCGCCAAGCCCCTGAGCAGCTACCGTCCGTATTGGGCCAAGCGGTTCGGGCCAGCCCCGTTTTTGCCCATGAGCAGGGAAGAAATGACCGCGCTGGGCTGGGACAGCTGCGATGTGGTGCTGGTGACCGGCGACGCCTATGTGGATCACCCCAGTTTTGGCATGGCGGTCATTGGCCGCATGCTGGAGCAGCAGGGGTTTCGAGTGGGCATCATTGCCCAACCCGACTGGACCAGTGCCGAGCCGTTTCGGGCACTGGGCCAACCCAACCTGTTCTGGGGGGTGACATCGGGCAACATGGATTCCATGATCAACCGCTACACGGCTGATCGGAAAATCCGAACCGACGATGCCTACACGCCGGGCGATATGGCCGGCAAACGCCCTGACCGGGCTGCCATCGTCTACAGCCAGCGCTGCCGCGAAGCCTTCCCCGAGGTGCCCATTGTCCTGGGAGGGATTGAAGGCAGCCTGCGCCGCATTGCTCACTACGATTATTGGAGCGACAAAGTCCGTCGCAGCGTCGTGGTGGACAGCAAATGCGACCTGCTGCTGTACGGCAATGCAGAGCGCGCCATTGTCGAAATTGCCCACCGCCTGGCCGCTCGTGAGCCGGTGGCTCAGATCACCGATGTGCGGGGCACCGCATTTGTTCAGCGCACCTCTCCTGAAGATTGGCTGGAAATCGACTCCACCCAGGTGGACCAGCCGGGCCGGGTGGAGGCGCACATCAACCCCTACCTGACCACGGCTGAGCAGGCCAAAGCCAACGACGGGACCTGCAGCCGTGAAGAGGGTGCTGCGGGGGCATCGGCCGCTTCAACTTCAGCCTCACGTCCAACGGGCGGCACGGTTTCGGTGGTGCCTTTGTCTGCACTGCGTGGCAAAGGCGTGCAGGTGGCACCGCGCGAACGCAGCGTCATTCGTCTGCCCAGCTACGAACAGGTCAAAAGCGACCCGGTTCTGTACGCCCATGCCAACCGGGTGTTGCACCTGGAAACCAATCCTGGCAACGCCCGAGCGCTGGTGCAGGCGCATGGCAAAGGGGCTTTGGCGCGTGATGTATGGATCACCCCGCCGCCCATTCCCCTCACCACGGCCGAAATGGACCTGGTGTTTGGGCTGCCTTACGCCCGCAGCCCGCACCCGGCCTATGCCGACGAGCAGGGCGGCCACGACGGGGCAACCAAGATTCCGGCTTGGGAAATGATCCGCTTCAGCGTGAACATCATGCGCGGGTGCTTTGGCGGGTGTACGTTTTGCAGCATCACCGAGCACGAGGGCCGCATCATCCAGAGCCGATCGGAGGATTCCATCATTCAGGAGGTGGAAGACATTCGCGACAAGGTGGCGGGCTTTACCGGCGTGGTGTCGGATTTGGGCGGGCCCACGGCCAACATGTACCGGCTGGGTTGCCGCAGCCCCGAAATTGAGGCGGCTTGCCGCAAACCGAGTTGCGTGTACCCGGGCATCTGCCAGAACCTCACCACCGACCATGGGCCGCTGGTGCGCATCTACCGGCGGGCGAGGGCGCTGAAAGGCATCAAGAAAATCCTGATTGGCTCGGGCTTGCGGTACGACCTGGCGGTGAAAAGCCCGGAATATGTGAAGGAACTGGTGCAGCACCATGTGGGCGGTTACCTGAAGATTGCCCCTGAACACACCGAAAGTGGTCCTCTCACCAAGATGATGAAGCCCGGCATCGGCAGTTACGACCGGTTCAAGCAGCTGTTTGAAAAGTTCAGCGAAGAGGCGGGCAAAAAGCAGTTCCTCATCCCGTACTTCATTGCGGCCCACCCGGGCACCAGCGATGAAGACATGATGAACCTGGCGCTGTGGCTGAAGAAAAACGGTTTCCGTGCCGACCAGGTGCAAACCTTCTACCCCAGCCCCATGGCCACCGCCACCGCCATGTACCACAGCGGACGCAACACGCTGCGCAAGGTGCACCGCGTGGCGCAGGATGCCGACGAGGCGGTGGACATTGTTCGTGGCGAAAAGCGCCGCCGCCTGCACAAGGCGTTTTTGCGTTACCACGATCCGAACAACTGGCCCTTGCTGCGCGACGCACTCAAAACCATGGGCCGCGCAGACTTGATTGGCAATGGCAAGCACCACCTGATTCCCACTTTTCAGCCGTTGACCGATGGGGGCTACCAAAGCGCGCGGCGCAAGAACAGCACGCCGCAGGCCACCACCATGGTTTCCGGGGTACCTGGCGGTCCGGGCAAACGCACGGGTTCTCCAGTGGAGAAGTCAGGCTCATCACCGGCTTCTGGCCGCATGTTGACGCAGCACACCGGTTTGCCACCCCGAGCCGGGGTGGCTGGGCGTGGCATGGGCAAGCGACCTGCTCCCAACGTCGGTTTACCCGGCAACAAAACAAAACCCCGCTGAATTCATCCAGCGGGGTTGGTGAAGGTTAGATGCTCAGCGCATCTGACATGGCGGCAATGCCCGAGCGTGGTTTTCTGTTTTCAGCGGAAGAATGTGAATAGCCAAGCAATGAGGGAAATGCCCACCACGATGCCAATGCCAATGATGAAGTTGCCCTGCTTGCCAGCCTGGATTTCCTGGGTTTCCGCCAGCTTCTCGGCAATGCGGGCTTTGACGAAATCTGGTTGGGGAGTGACCTGATTGTTGCAATAAGGGCAGACATGGGCCTCTGGAAGAATAAATTCTGCGCAGTGCTCACACTTGACGTGAGTGAGTTCCAGGTCATGTGTGACGGTGTCAATGGCGTCCGCTAAAGCGAGATCCTTGGCCATCATCAAGAGTACAAACCCCAATACCGGCGAAATTACCGCACTGATACACATCCATGCAATCAAGCTACGACCTCTCTGTTTTGCCAGAAAGCCCACGGCAAATGCGAAAATCAGCCAGAGAATCAGTACAGTTTGCATGTATTGCTCCTAAAAAAGATGTTGCTGAGAATAGCGTCCGTTCATGTACGGTTGCCTCTCGTGAAGTTAAAACTCCCATTTTTCGTTAAAAACGCCACAAGCTAAGAGCTTTTGGCACTCACCCAACGAAATCTACCTGATTGTTTTATACCTATTATCGTTGACCCATGCAGTGGATGCTTGCAAATACGCACACAACCAGCCATTCAAATGGTGTTGCAAATTCCTATAGACGAGGGTAATACACTGTTATTCCCTGAGCTTGGTCCAAAGCTGCTCAGTTTGCCAATTTTCTAACCATTGGGGCCAAGCCTCGGCAGGCATTGGCTTGCCAATGCCATAGCCTTGCGCCAGATGACAGCCTAGCCGAACCAGCGCGCGTGCATGGTCAGGGGTTTCAACACCTTCGGCAATCACGGGACGGTGGAAGGCGTGAGCCAAATACACCACGCTCTGCACAATACCTTGATCGTCTGGATCGTCTAGCATATCGCGCACAAAGCCTTGGTCAATTTTGATCACATCCACTGGCAGAGTGCGGAAGTAGGCCAGGGAAGAATACCCGGTTCCGAAATCGTCCAGCGCAAAGCGCACACCTTGGGTTCGACATTCCGCCATGACGTTGGCTGCAGCATGGGTGTCAGCCAGTGCAGCGCTTTCCAGAATTTCCAGCTCCAAGTGACCCGGTTGAAGTGCTGGGTGTTGGACCAGAAGGTGCTGCAGCCATGCAGCAAATCCGGGTTTGAGCAGTTGTTGCCCGCTAATGTTGACGCTGACGCAGAAATCGGTCTGAACGCTCAGGCCGTTGAGTTGCCAGGATTCCCGTTGCCGCAGGGCTTCAAAGATGACCCATTCACCCAATTCCACTTCAACGTTGGTACCTGCTGCCTGCCACAAAAATGAGCCAGGTGGCAGCAGACCCTGTTCGGGGTGCAGCCAGCGGACCAGCGCTTCAGCTCCAATGACCTGACCCGTGTCCAGATCCACTTTCGGTTGGTAGTGCAATACCAGCTCGTTGCGGTGGATGGCTTGTTGCAGTCGGTTTAATTGTTCGCGCTGAACTTGGACTTCTCGGTCCAGGGTCTGATCGAATCGATGCACACGGTTGCGTCCAGCCTGCTTGGCCTGGTACATGGCCTGATCTGCATGGCGCAATAGAGTGTCGCCATCGGCGTCGTCTTCTGGGAATACCGCCACGCCCACGCTCACCGACAGGGTAACCGAATGTTCTCCCAGCGATACTGGCTCCTGAACGGTTTGCATTACCCGTGTGACCACATGTTCCCATTCGTCTGGTTGAATCATGTCTGTCAGCAACAGCACAAATTCGTCACCCCCCAGACGGGCCAGGGTATCATGGCCGCGCAGTTGTCCCTGTAGCCGCTCTGTCATGCGGATGAGCAATTCGTCACCCATGGCATGGCCTAGGCGGTCGTTCACTGGTTTGAAATCGTCCAGATCCAAATAGCACACGGCCAATGTATGCGGCCCCCTACGAGCACGATCCAGAGCTTGGGTTAGACGGTCCAGTAGCATGCGACGGTTGGGCACGCCGGTCAGTGGATCGTAGTAAGCTAACCGGTCCAGTTCAGACTGATGGGCTTTGAGTGGTGTGATGTCGGTGAGAACCACTACATGGTGGGTGACAAACCCGTCCCCGCCTGTGACCGCAGATATGGAGGCCGCGCAGTGGAGTATCCGTCCGGATGAACCTTGCAGGGGCAGCTCTCCCGACCAATGTGCCATTTGGCGCAATCCCCTCACCACTCTGGGCCACAACAGGGGATTGGCATCCGATCCATTGGACAGTAAAGCTGAAAGGGAATGGTCACGAACTTGCTCCAGACTGCGACCGGTGATGCGGGTGAACGCCGGGTTCGTGTCCTGCACATCGTGTCGGGCATTGGTGATGATGACCCCGTCGTAGCTGTTGGCAAACACGCTGGCTGCCAAGCGCAGCTGGTCCTGGTGGAGCTGGTCTTGTGTGATGTCGCGCCATACAGCCAGAGCCTCTACGGGGTGACCTGGATGCTGCTCCAACAACCGTATGTCGGTTTCAAACCATCGATATTCATCGTTGATTGACCGAAAGCGGTAAGTCTGCCGAATGTGGCCTAGTCGGTGCAGATGGTGAAAGGCGTCTGCAGCGCGGCTAGAGTCGGCGGGATGGATGTGGTCGGTCAGCCAGCCTGGCTCCAAGGCCTGGAGGGGGGTGTAGCCAAGCAGCTTCTGGATGTTGGAGCCTACCCAGGTGGGGTGAACCTGTTGACCTTCTACCCTCAAGGTACAGAACATGACAGGGCTGGAGACCATCAGATGATTCAGCCGTGCGGTGGTGTTTTGCAGCGTAGTGTGTTCAGACTGCAGTCGCTGTTGGGTATTCAAAAGCCGCTTCCGCTGAGCCACCAGCGTACCCACAAGAACCAGTGCTGCGCTGCTCAGAACAGACAGCACCACCATCCAGATGCCGTACCGTTGCCACACATCGCGCCAGACGAGATCTGGCGGGTTTGCAAATGGCATCATGCGCAATTCACGCATGGCGTTTTCCACCGAAGAATAGTCGGCTGGAATGCCAAATCCGTAGATACCTGCCTGGACACTGGCGGGATGATCAGGGCGCAAGGCGAGCAAAGCGGTGGTCATGCGCTGGCTGATGCGCCGGTCCACGCTTGCCACGGCAAGTAAAGGCCAGTCTGGGTACAACCGGGTAGAAATCAGGCTGTCAAAGCCTGGGTGTGTCAAGGGATTGATGACCGCCAGTTCGTTGGGCATCAATTTGCCTTCTCGGATGAAATCTTCCAGAACACCGGTGCGTACGAACCCGGCATCAGCGTTGCCGGACAGCACACTGGTGATGACCTGATCCACTGGTTGAGTGGTTTCCACCCATCGAATGGTGGCCAAGTCAATGCCTGCCCGCATCAACTCGTAAGCGGGGGCCATGTAGGTACCCAGGTAATGCGGTCCTGCAATCGCAATGCGTGCACCTTCCAGTGCATTCAGGTTGACCAGATCCGTGCGGTTGGCTTTGCGGATGATCACGCCGCCAATCCCATGCACGGGTTGGTTGCCTTGGCGAGTGACCACAGTCGCCAGAGCGCCTGAAAGTTGTCCCAGTTCTCGAAGCTTGATGAAATGGGTTGGGTTTGTGAAAATAAAGTCCAGCTCGTTGTGCTGCAGCGCATCTTCCAGTTCTGAGTCTGTCAATGCCCTGATGTGTACCGGTGTGCCGTTGAATTGCTGGGACAGGTATGTCTGCATCGCTGCCAGATGCTCGTTCATCACACCCTTTGGGCGGTATGCAAACATGCCTATGGCGATGGGTTTGCCCGGGGGCTGGGTGTGGGGTGTATCGGCAGCAGCGACGGCCTGATCGGTTACAGACAGGCCTAAAAGCAGAAACAGATTCATTAGCAGCCGTACCGCCAACTGTCGGTACAGATGCATGCAGCAGGTGAGGCCTGAGGGCGTGTCAGGGGCCTGGTATGCAATGGACAAAAGCCATTTGAGCATGAAACGTGGCGAGATGGAAGAGAGCTGCGCTAGACAAAGGACGATGTTGGTCATGGTAGCAGTGCGGGCTACCTGCGAAGTGTTCTTTCTGACAGTGTTTACCTAGTTTGCAACATCCCCCGCTTCTCAATAAACGCCACCACCTCAGCCAACCCGGTGTTGGTCTTCAGGTTGGTCATCACGAATGGCTTCAGGCCTTGCGCGTTGGTGCGCATGCGGACGGTGTCGGCTTCCATCACGGCCAGGTCGGCACCCACGTGGGGGGCCAGGTCGGTTTTGTTGATGACGAACAGGTCGCTTTTGGTGATGCCGGGGCCGCCCTTGCGGGGGATTTTTTCGCCTGCGGCCACGTCGATCACGTAGATGGTCAGGTCGCTCAGCTCGGGGCTGAAGGTGGCGGCCAGGTTGTCGCCACCGCTCTCCACGAACACCACGTCGGCGTTGGGAAATTTCTCCAGCATGCGGTCAATGGCTTCGAGGTTGATGGACGCGTCTTCGCGGATGGCGGTGTGCGGGCAGCCGCCGGTTTCCACGCCCATGATGCGCTCGGCATCCAGCGCGCCGCTCACGGTCAGCAGGCGCTGGTCTTCCTTGGTGTAAATGTCGTTGGTGATGGCCACCAGGTCGTACTGCGTACGCATGGCTTTGCACAGCATTTCAAGCAGGGTGGTTTTGCCCGAGCCCACCGGCCCGCCGATGCCCACGCGCAGGGGGGGGAGCTTTTTGGTGCGGTTGGGAATGTGGTGCAGTGTGGTCATTTTTGTGTAGCTAGGAATGACGTCAAATAAGCGGATAAGGCCAATTTGTCTTGAAAAAATATGCGATCAGGAGCGGAACAACCGCGAATACTGGGTTTCGTGCCGGGCTGACAGAATGGCCAGCATGGGCGTGAAGGCTTGGCGCTGGTCGTCGGGCAGATGCAGCGCGTGGTCCACGGCTGCAGGAATGGCTTGCACCAAGCGTGCCAGGATGCGCTGGCCAGCGGTTTGCCCCAAAGGCACCGCCTTGATGGCGGCCTGCGCCATGTTCTCGGCCCAGCCAAAGGCGCAGGCCAGCAGACCGTCGCGTACCGGGGCGGTGGTTTGCGCCGCGGCCAGCGCAAAGGCTACGGGCCAGGTGGGTGGCCAGGGTTGCATGGTGCGGATGTAGCCCTGCACCGTTTCAGCCATGCTGGGCTGCCAGGGCGGAACTTGCCGCAGCCATTCCAGCAGCGAGCGGCCGGTTTGCTGGGTCTGCTGGCGCAGTTCGGATGTTTCGCGGGTGTGCAGCACCCAGTTGTTCAGTTCGCAGGCGCGGGCCAGGTCGCCCGCACGCCAGGCGGGAATGGCTTGGGCCAGCACGGCCAGGTCAGATCGGGCCTGGCCCAGCCAGAGTTGGTCTTCCAGCCAGTCGGCGGCCTGCTCGCCGGTGGTGACCTGGTCGGCATCGACGGCGGCTTCCAGCCCTTCGGAATACGAAAACCCGCCCACTGGCAGCGCGGGCGAGGCCAGCCACATGAGCTGCAGGCGGTCGTGCGCCTCAGTGGTCATGGCTGTGGGGGTCGTCTTTGTGTCCGTGGTCATGGCCGCAGCCGGGGCCGTGCACGTGGGGGGCGGCGGCAGCCTTCACGGCAATGTTCAGGGGCTTGCCGCGTGGCGGGGTGGCCACAGCGGGTGCATGGGTGTGACCGTGCGCATGCCCATGGTCATGTGAGTGGTCATGGTTGTGTGAGTGGTCATGGTTGTGGCTGCCGTGGTCGTGCCCGTGACCACCGTGGGCGGTGTAGGCCCCGCTTTCCGGCTCGAACGCTTCATTCACCTCGGCCACGATCAGGTGCATGCGCTGCAGCATCTCGGCCAGCACGTGGTCGGGCTCGATCTTCAGGTGGTCGGGCTGCAGTTCGATGGGCACATGGCGGTTGCCCAGGTGGTAGGCCGCGCGAATCAGGTCGAACGGTGTGCCGTGCGCGCTGCAGTGGGTGATGCGCAGCACTGGTTGCGGCGCGGCCAGCATACGGACCATGGAGCCGTCTTCGGCCAGCAGCACGTCGCCGCCGCGCACGGCGGTGCCACGGGGCAAAAACACGCCCAGCGCGCGGCCCTGGCTGTCGGTGGCGTCAAAGCGGCTTTTCTGGCGCACGTCCCAGTCCAGTTCGATGGTGGTGGCGCGCTTCAGCAGCACATTGGCCAGACCCTGGCCTTGGGGAATGAGTTTGGAGCAGGTGAGCATGGTGGGGGTTTGTTTGGCTGGTGTTCGAAGGGGGTGAGGGTCATCCCCTGCAGGTACAAGCATTGTCCGTGCCGACAAGGCGCTTACTTCTTGCAATATGCAAACGCTCACATCGGGCCTTGTCCCGCGTTTGGTGGTCATGTCAGTGGCCCAGGATGTTGGCAAGGAAGTGGCGGCTGCGTTCGTTTTGCGGGTGGTTGAAAAACGCGTGCGGGGTGTTCTGTTCGACGATTTGGCCCTGGTCCATGAAGATGACCCGATCGGCCACCGCTTTGGCAAATCCCATTTCGTGCGTGACGCAGATCATGGTGATGCCCTGGTTGGCCAGTTCCACTATCACGTCCAGCACTTCTTTGATCATTTCCGGGTCCAGCGCCGAAGTGGGCTCGTCGAACAGCATGATTTTTGGCTGGAGGCACAGCGCTCGGGCAATGGCCACGCGTTGTTGTTGTCCGCCTGAGAGTTGCAGCGGGTATTTGCTGGCCTGTTCGGCAATGCGTACCCGGTGCAGTTGCGCCATGGCGCGTTCTTGGGCCTCTTTTTTGGGCACCTTGCCCACCCACATGGGTGACAGCGTCAGGTTTTCCAGCACGGTCAGGTGCGGGAACAGGTTGAATTGCTGGAACACCATGCCCACTTGCTTGCGCACGCGGTCAATGGCGTGGACGTCATCGGTCAATTCAATGCCGTCTACCACCAGCCGACCCTGCTGGTGCTGCTCCAGCCAGTTGATGCAGCGGATCAGGGTCGATTTGCCCGAACCAGATGGCCCGCACACCACCACGCGCTCGCCTTTGGCCACGGTCAGGTCGATGTCCCGAAGCACATGAAACTGGTGGCCGTACCACTTGTTGACCTTGTCGAACGTGATGATGGGGTCAGACATACATTGGTTTGAAAATTTATAGCTTAAAACCCAATAATAATCAGCGCTGAAAGCCTTTATTGATTTGTTTTTCTACCCAGCGGCTGTAGCGTGACATGGCCAAGCAGAACACGAAATAAATCATCGCAATGAACAGGTAGCCCTCTATCTTGTAGGGTCGCCAGTCGGCGTCGGAATTCAGGGCCAAACTGAGGGAGCCAGTCAGTTCGTACAGGCTCACGATGGTGACGAGGGACGTGTCTTTGAAAATGGCAATGAAATTGTTCATGAGCCCAGGTACCACCATGGCCAGGGCTTGGGGCAGAACAATCTGGCGTTGGGTTTGCCAGTGACTCAGCCCCAAGGTGGCTGCGGCCTCCAGTTGTCCCTTGGGAATGGCTTGCAAGCCCCCTCGAATGACCTCGGCCATGTAGGCCGCTGCAAACAGGGTGATGCCAGCCAGCACGCGAATGAGCACATCAATGGTGAACCCCTGCGGCATGAACAGCGGGAACATGAACGATGCCATGAACAGCACCGAAATCAGCGGCACCCCCCGGATCAGCTCCACATACAGGGTGCAGCAGGTGCGAATGGCGGGCAGGTGTGAGCGCCGACCCAGCGCCACCACCAGCGCAATCGGAAACGCCATGACGATGGACAGGCTGGCCAGCAGAATGGTGAGGGGCAGGCCACCCCAGCGGTCGGTGTCGACGCGGGTGAGACCTCCTACACCCCCCAGCATGAGGGTGAAAAACACGCCCAGCACCGCGACCCACAGCAGGGGCAACCAACGCCTCCAGAAGGCACGCATGCAGCTGACCACCAACAACCCCACCATCAGCAGCGTGGCCACCAGCGGGCGCCAATGTTCGTCGAACGGGTACCGGCCAAACAGGATGAGGCGGTGTTTCTCGGTCACCACGCCCCAACAGGCCCCTACCCCATCGGTACGGCAGGTGGCGGCATCGGCCTGCCAATGGGCGGTCAGCAGCGCCCAGTTCACGACTTGTGGCAGGGTCCACAGGAGCCATCCACCGATCAGGGCTGTGCCGAGCGATGTTTTCCAGTCGGCAAACAGGTTGGCACGAATCCAGGCCGCAGGTCCGTGGGTGCGCACGGGTGCGGGTCGAGCGGGTATGGGATCAAAGCGATGAGCAGGGTGGGTCACGTGCGGCACCTGATCAACGTTCCCGAATGGTGGTTCTGGCGTTGTACCGGTTCATCAGCACCGAGGTGGTGAGGGAGGTGGCGAGGTAAATGAGCATCACGATGGCAATGCATTCCACCGCCCGTCCGGTCTGGTTGATGGTGGTGTTGGAGATGGACACCACGTCGGGGTAGCCAATGGCCACCGCCAGAGACGAGTTTTTGGTGAGGTTCAGAAACTGGTTGGTGAGCGGCGGAATGATCACGCGCAGGGCCTGGGGCAGCATCACCAGCCGCATTTCCTGCCGCTTGCTCAGACCCAGTGCCGCAGCGGCTTCGCTCTGACCAAGCGGCACCGATTGAATGCCGGCGCGCACCACCTCGGCCACAAAGGCAGCGGTGTAGACCGTGAGGCCCAGCAGCACAGCCAAGAATTCAGGGGTGATGGAGGCGCCACCTTCCACGGCAAATTCGCCTTTCATCGGCAGGTTCAAGCCCATATGGCCTTGCTCCCACACCAGCGCAGGAACTGTCAGGCCGCCCTTGCTCAAAAACACCGAGCCCAGTTGCCAGGGCTCCAGGGCGTCGGGGAGCAGCTCGGTCAGGGTCAGATACCACATGAGCAGCTGCAGCAGCAGCGGAATGTTGCGAAACACGTCCACATAAGCGGCGCACAGTCCTCGCACCAGCGCGTTGCGGGAAAAGCGCCCCACACCCAGCAACGTGCCCAGCACGGTGGTGAAGCCAATGCCCAGCACGGCCACCCGGAGGGTGTTGCTCAGACCCACCGTCAGGGCCTTCAGGTAGCTCTCTGACGAGTCGTAGGGCAACAGACTTTCGCCAATGTCAAAGCCTGCAGGTTGCAGCAAAAAATCAAAACCGCTTTGAATGCCCCGTACCCGCATGTTTTCCAAGGTGTTGTGCACCAGAAACCAGATGGCCAGCCCGACCGCCACCACCGCCACCACTTGATACACCACGCCACGAAACGCCTGGCTGCGCCAGGACCAGCGCGAGCGGGGTGGGGGGGGACGATGGGATGGCAAAGACATGCGGGCAGCCAGTGAACGTGGAAAAGGGTCAGCGCAGCGGGTAGGCGTACATCAGGCCGCCTTTGTTCCACTGGGCATTGAGCCCGCGTTGCAGGGCCAGCGGAGTTTTGGGGCCGACGTTGCGTTCGAACATTTCGCCGTAGTTGCCGCTGGCCTGCAGCGCACGGACCATCCAGTCGCGGTCCAGCCCCAGGTTTTTGCCGGTGTCTTCGGTGGCACCGGTGATGCGTTGCACCACCGGGTCGGTGCTGCGGGCCTTTTCGGCCAGCACGTTGCCCTGCGTCAGTCCGTATTCCTCGGCCTCCACCAGGCCATGGATCACCCATTTGACGATGGCAAACCATTCGTCGTCACCCCGGCGGACCATGGGACCCAGCGGCTCTTTGGAAATCAGTTCGGGCAGGATCAGGTGCTCGCCAGGGTCTTTGGTTTCTTTGTTGCGATACGACGCCAGGCCCGATGCGTCGGTGGTGAAGGCCAGGCAGCGGCCCGCAAAGTAGGCGGCAATGGTCGCCTCTGGCTTTTCAAACACCACCGGCTTCAGGTTCAGGCCGAAGGCCTTGGAGAAGTCGGTCATGTTCTTTTCGGTGGTGGTGCCGGACTGCACGCACACCGTTTGACCCTTGAGCTGCTTGGCGCTCTTGATCTTGCTTTTCACCGGCACCATGAAGCCCTGGCCGTCGTAGTAGGTCACGGCCGTCATGTGCAGGCCCAGTGCCGCGTCGCGGTTCAGGGTGAAGGTGGTGTTGCGTGAGAGCACGTCAATTTCGCCGGCTTGCAAAGCGGTGAAGCGCTGCGCGGCAATCAGTGGCACGTACTTCACTTTTTCCGGGTCGCCCAAGGTGGCGGCGGCAATGGCGCGGCACACATCCACATCCAGGCCTGCCCATTTGCCGTTGGAGTCGGCCACCGAAAAACCGGCCAGGCCCGAGTTCACACCGCACACCACCTGACCACGTGCTTTGATGGCGTCCAGCGTTTTGCCGGCCTGGGCGGGCAGGGTGGCCAGGCTGGTGGTCAAGGCAATGGCAGCGGTTCCCCACTTGAAACAAAGACGGGTCATGGCAAACATCTCCAGGTTGGGAAAATTCAGTACGGCAGAAAGTCGCAACCTTACCGGAAGCGAGGGAGCGGTAGCCCTTGCGGCGAAGGCAGACGGCGTGGAAGGACAGGGTCGCCAGACCGGAATGGCTTTTTCCTCTTGTGGAGTCCGTCCCCGTCGTGACAGGCGGTCGATTGCCATAAAGAAGGCGGGTGCCTACGCTGCACAGCTTCGCGAGGAGCTTTCATGTCGTCAGCAGCCACCCATTCTGCCCTTCAACAGCCCAAGGTCTCTGTGCCACCTTTGCGCACACCGGCCCACTGGCCAGCCAGGCTGCCGCGTAGCCTCACGC
>Ga0228698_1000117_pt1 | contig 72031 bp, 91 predicted proteins | sample McNCre117_Aug_MG_FD_178015 | JGI IMG/M metagenome (GOLD analysis project Ga0228698, IMG submission 178015) | Freshwater microbial communities from McNutts Creek, Athens, Georgia, United States - 1-17_Aug_MG | ecosystem: Environmental > Aquatic > Freshwater > Creek | place: USA: Georgia...
CCGAGGCCCGGCCCCGCAGGGACAGGAGCGCCAGCGACCACCGCGGCTGGCGGCGGCCGGCCCGAGGCCCGCGAGGCCGGAGGCCGAGCTGCTGGCCCTCGCCAGCGCCCCCAGCGACCACCGCGGCCAGCGGCCCGCGAGGCCGGAGGCCGAGCTGCTGGCCCTCGCCAGCGCCCCCAGCGACCACCGCGGCCAGCGGCCCGAGGCCCGCGAGGCCGGAGGCCGAGTTGCTGGCCCTCGCCAGCCCGAGGCCCAGGAACGCCAGCGCCCCCAGCGACCACCGCGGCCAGCGGCCCGAGGCCCGAGGCGTGGAGTCGAGTCCAGCGCCAGCGCCCCGGGAGCGCCAGCGCCACCAGCGACCCGAGACCCGCGGGGAGGTTGAGCAGCCGGACGGCCAGATCCGCGCTCGCGCCAGCATCGAGTCGGGTGGTCCCGAGGACCGTCACCTGCAGCGCCACCAGCGTAGGCCGTCCAGGAGAGCCAGGGGCGGGCCGAGGAGCAGGTCGAGCAGGCCAGGGGCAGCAGGCCGAGCAGGTCGAGCAGGTCGAGGAGCAGGCCGAGGAACTGGTGGGTGTTCCTGGCAAATTGTTTTGCAGCCAAACATTTTGCAAGCCAGCAAGCACTTGCTCGCGACGCTCTCGAAATGGGTGACCTGTCCCATTGCTGGCGCAAATGCTGACTGGCAGATAATTTGCGAGAAGAGTTGCGACGGATCTGCATTTTTCCGTGTTTGGCTATTTATTTGGCCTGCGGCGCAGTAAATGTTTGGGGCACATTTTCTCGAAAATAAAAGAATGTGAGCCGCCTTTCTGAAAGGTTCGGGCGATCGTTTCCGACCAGAGGCCCCCGACGCCGTGACAATACGTGGCAATATGTGGCCATATGCTACGGTTTGCGTGAAACATTGGCCTGTTTTATGCAAAAGAGTGCTACCATTTACGTGAAGCAATGGCAGTATTTACGTAAAATGTTGCCTTGGTTTACGTAAACACGAGGTCCGTTTCACGTAAAGACACACTGCTGTTTGCGTAAAGATGGGCTCGGTTTACGTAAAACCTGGGCCTAATGTGTGGTTGTATCCTACCCTGCCCCCGTGGTACGATCGGTGCGATGCCGGGCCCATGGCGAGCCCTACCGCTACCCCGCCGCGACGGCGCCACGGGCCACGCGAGGCCCTAGCGGGGCCTGCGACGGGGGGGGGGGGGCCTGGCCCCGGCTAGGCCCCGCAGTAGCGCCACGATCGCCCGGCTCGCGCCGCTGCTACGAGCTACGCGGGGGGGGGGGCTTGCCCAGTGCCTACCAGGACGCGAGCCGGCGAAAAATGCGGGCAAATTCGGGCAGCAAAAATATTTTAGAAATCACTTTGACAAGCGCCGTCCTAGAGCGCACTATCTCATCACCGACCGACGCCGCGCCCCTCGCAAGAGGGCCGGGGCCCGCGTCGGGGCACTAGTGGTGCGTCAGTGCGGCCCTGCGGGGTCTATCGGATAGCCACTAGTGCGGGTGCCGCGGACAGGTGAGATACGCTTCCCACGGGTGCGCCCGTGGGGGAATGCGACCGACTAGCGGGCAAGTAATGCCGCGAAAGGTTGCGCCTATCAAGCCGCTCATCCGCGGGTCAAACGCCCTTCGATCCTTGAAAATACGATGCCGGCGCATCCTGTCACCCTAGCAAGTGACCCCGTGCGCGCGGCGAAAATCGACTAACGCCGCACTAGGCCCGCAAGGGCATAGCGTCGTGGCCCCCTTGCAAGGGCCTGCGGCAAGTAACGGATAAAGCCTTGCTAGAGGGATCTGTCGGCTAGCCCGAATTACTCTAGTTTTCCCGCCGCCTCGCAAGCGGCTAAGGCTTTGCTGGCAGGGGGAACCTCGCCAGCAGATAGCGCGCCACGCCGGGCCATTGTCCGCGGCGCGCAATCTCGCACACTACCCCGCGGCCCCCTCAAAAGGGCCGGCGGGGTTGCGGCGTCGGGGCCCCTCACCTAGCAATTAAGTTAGCCGGGGTTGCCGCGAGGTCATCATGCGTTCGATCGCGTTTTCCGCGTTTTCCGCGTTTTCCGCCGCCGTGTCCGCCGTCGCCTGCGACGGCGCGGCGGGCGGATTTTCCTTCGATTGCACGCCGCAAGGTCCTTGGGCCCCCGATCGGACGGCAGAACCCGGGGAGTGCATCCCCACCGTGCGGGGATACCACTACCCGCCTCACGGTGGGGATGCCCGCAAGGGCGGGGAGTGCTACGACAGCGGGGATTTCCCCGCTTCCTGGCGGACGTGGGGATATTGTGACAGCAAGGGCCGAAAGGCCATTTTCTGGGCCTTTCGGCCCGTGGGGGAGGGTTTGCCCCCCTCCCCCCGCACAATCAGGGGGGCGCTACACGCCCTCCGATCGGCCGCTGCGCGCGGCGAGGGGCTTGCCCCCGCCGTCGAGGCGGCCTTGTGCCGCCTGCTGCCCCTGGCGGGGCAGTGCGACGGCCCCGACGGGCTCCCCATATGGGCAGTCCGCGCAGGGCGTTTCATAATAGAGGTGGCCTATGGCCACTATGGAGAGGCTTACCCCGACGGGGTAACCTCTTTTGAGACGGCTGAAGCCGCCGCGGCGGTTACCGGCCTGCCTGATGCCGGAGAGGTCTACCTCGCCGGTCGCGCCGCCCGCCGTGAGGCGGGCGAAGAATACATCGCCGCTGTAGAAGCCGCCGCGGCGGCTATCCGGGCGGGGGCATCCCTGCCCTACCAACCCGGGATGCGTGGTGGGAAGGTATTTTTTGAGGGACGCACCCTGTCTGCCCCCGCCGTGTGGGGGCGGGCAGGGTGCGGGGCCCCCCCCTTTCCGGAGTGGTGCGGCTGGGGTTGCTATGACCCCATGCCGGTATGGCCCCCGCCCCCTCCGCCCCCTCCGCCCCCTCCGCCCGCCCCCCGCGGGGCGCCCATGAGGGGCGCCCGGTGGGCGCGGCTAGAGGGCTACTGCTGATAAGCACGCCACCCCGCGGGCCCTCACCGGCTCGGCGGGGCCAGCGGCATGCGGTCTCCTGGTAGCCGGCAGCTCGTAGCCGCGTCTCGGGGGGCCCCACGGCAAGCGCCGCGCTTGCTGGCTGATTTAGCACACTACCCCGCAGGCCCCGGCCTGGCGGGGTTGCGGGCATGCTGCGCCCCACGTCGGGGCGCGAGGAGAGCGAATATGCTACCTTTCGAGGTGCCTGTCGGTAGCCGGTATGGTGCCGCCATGGGGCGGCGAGATGATCAGATTTCGGGGCCCGTGCATGTCGTCGCCGTGCCTATGTGCGATGGCTGCTATGATAGTGGTGGCGCCTATTGGGGCGGCCACGGCGAAAACGAAGCGCGCGTCTGGTGTGCGTACAATGACGATGGCGCGGCCTACTTGCGGGCCATGACCCGCGAGGCTGCAGCGGCGGCCTTCAAGGTCACCTATCCGGCGTGCGAGCCGGACGTGGGCCCGCGTGTCTCGCTTGACGAGGAGAGCGTCAAGTATCGCTACTTCCGTTTCAATTGGCGAAATATCCATCGTGCCAGCGGGGAGAAGCGCCCCAACGGGCGGCGCACGATCGCGAGGCGCATGCGGGCCATCTGCCCGCGAGGGTTTCGATTTGGAAACGACCCTTACCTGGGGTCGACCCGCCTTGATTGGCGTGAGCTTTTCGCCTTTATCTGCCGGCAGACCCGCCGATATAACCGGCTTTGCGACCGGTGCCCGGGCGAGTCGGGCGGATGCAACGCCGCTGGCGATGACCCTTGCGCGCACTGCGCCGAGGGAAACGAAATCGAGTCGCATCTTTCGTGTGTCCTCGAATGCCTCAAGATCGAATCTTGAACGCACACCTCCCCGCAGGCCCCGGCCTGGCGGGGTCGGGGCCTTGGAGGCACCATGCGCAAGAAAAATCAGACGTATTACGTCAGCCGCCAGATCGCCTGGCCAGACGGGGCCCGGCGAGTCGAAATCGTGGCCGGGGGGCGCGAGCACGCGTCCCCCGGCGAGTTGTCCCCCGCGTACCGTAGCGCGGGGGAGGGGCAGGAATTCACCTGCCCTGTCGAGGCGGCGGAAGCGGCGATCGTGATCGCCCGCTTGTGGCGCGGCGACGATCGCCGGAAGGTCGCGATCACGATGGGGGCTTCGCTCGGCGGCATGTTTGCCGTTGACGAGGTCTACAGCGTGCCAGAGCTACGCAAGCACGCGGCCGATCTGGCGTCGCGGCTGGTACGCTGTGACCAGTGCGGCGAGCCGGTCAAGGGGGAGGGCGAGTCGTGGTTCAGCGACGACGCGCCCGAAATCGAAGACATGACCTTCTGCAGCGCCCGGTGCGCGCGGAAGGCCATTGATTTCTACGTGCGCGATCGTGCGGAAAGCGAGGAAGTCTGACGCACGCCACCCCGCAGGCCCCGGCCTGGCGGGGTCGCGGGCATGCAGCGGGCCACGCCGGTTCGCGCGAGGAGTGTGCATCGTGAAGGAATTTGAGACGTTCCGCGGTTACGCGAAAGGCGAACACAAGATCAACGAGAGCGACGGCAAGGGAGATTGCGCCTTTGATCGCCTGGTTTACCAGGCTTCCAGCGCGCTAGAGCAGGTTGAATTTGCGTTCCTCGCGGATCTTCGTGCCGTCGCCCGCGACGCGATCGAACAGATCCGGAAAGAGCACCCCGACGCGGAGGGCGACGAATTCGAGGTGCTGGTCGGCGATCGGTGCGAGCAGATCGCGGATAGTCGCTACATCTACAACAACGAATTGGTCGTTCTGTACGCGGCCATGGGCGAGGAAATCGAAGGTTCTTGCGAGGGGGTCGATTTCAAGCCCGCCCCTCTTTTCGAGACATTGCTTGCCAAGGTCTCGGTTTTCGCCGCCTATCAGGCGCGCGAATTCGCCAGCGAAGCGATCAACGGCGGCGACGACACCTGAGCGCACACTACCCCGCAGGCCCCGGCCTGGCGGGGTCGGTCGCGTGAGAGGGCCTGCGGGCCCGTGGCGAGTCTCGCCCGGTCTGGTGACCGGGCCCGCGACTCGAAAGAAAGGAGGCCCCCCCATGGCCTTTATGAAACTGCAGGTCGTCAAGGGCGCATACGCGCTCGTTGACGTGGGCGGGTCATCGTGGCCCGTTCCCGAGCATGTGTGCGGCAAGATCACCGATGATATGATCGGCGATGCTTGCGAGATGGAAGAAAGCGACGTGGAAGCGTGGCAGGGGTGTGTCTCTCACCTTGCCCAGTACATCCCCGAACACGGGGAAATCTTTTCCGTCACCCGCGAGCAAGGTTACTGCTGGCGCCTGTCGGCGCCCGGTTACCTCGATTGCACCGAATGGAGTGCATGTGACACGATCGCGGACCTCTATAAAGAGGCCCTAGAATCGCTCGACGGGCCGGAAGATCCCGGCTATGCGGGCGAGGTCCGCGCCCTCCTGGAGTATGCCCGCGACGAGGGCATGCCGCTCACGGATACGCAGGCGCGCTACCTCGAACACGAGGACACCTACCCGGCCTTTGCTTGGACGGGCGGATATACGATCATTTACGTCGACAAAGACGGCGATGTTCTGTGCAGCAAATGCGCGGTGCAAACCATGGCCGACGGTGGCGAAATCTCGCATGATACGCATGACGAGGGCGACCCGGAAGAATGCGCGCAGTGCGGGCATGTCATGAAAAGCAGTTACGGCCCCGTTGACGACGCGGGCGACGACGCTTGACGCACACTACCCCGCAGGCCCCGGCCTGGCGGGGTCGGGCCATTGGAGGTCCAATGACGAGCAGGGAAGATTACGCGAAAATCAAGGCAGAATCGCCAAACGATCGAAAGATGATGGATTATGGCCTGGCCCTTGCGTCGCCAGGCTCAGAATCCGGCATATTCGTTGCGGGTGGCATGCTCATCTTTACAGAAGAGAGCGCCCACAAATGGGGCGGCCCTTTCCCCGGGGGAGCGGCGGCCTACCGGCTGATCGATCATCGTGAAACGACGGTTCGCGTCCCTGGGGGTCGCGATAGGCTCGCGGCGATTGGTTCGCGGCGTTCTCGCTCGGGTGGCATCGTTGATTACGTGACGGAAGATGCCCCTTTTGAGTTGCGGCTGTACGGCAACGATGACACTAGCTACGTCAAATTCTATGCGACGGCGCGCGATGCTATGGAGGAGCTTACTCTTTTCGAGGCGTGCGAGCCGCTTGATTTTGACGAGGTCATCGCTGGCTTTCGATTCATCTTCGCGAATTAGCACACCTCCCCGCAGGCCCCGGCCTGGCGGGGTCGCGGCGTTGAAACGGGCCATCCCGGCTCGCTGGAGGTTGTATGGGAAAGCTCACTCGCGGCAACGTGCCCAGCGCGAAAACGATCGCTAGCGTCCTTCGTATCGACGCCAGCAAGGCCGCGGAAATCCGCGCCTTGCTCGACGGTAGCAAAAGCCCGGCGGGGTACGCGTCGGTCCTCGCGTTGCCGGCGGCGCGGCAAGAGGTGAACAGGATCGAGGACAAGATCGATCTTGCGCTTGAAGCCTGTAACGAGGTACTCGGGCACCATGGCGTCGAAGCGACGCGCGATAACAGTAACGATCGTTACTATGGCGACGTCGGCCTGCTTTACACGAATTCGGGCGACAGTTACCTACCGTGTGTCATGTATGACACGCGAGCCGATCGCTTCATGGTCGGTTGCTGGGGTGACGTGATCGAACGTGGCGGCAATAGGTTCCCTTGACGCACACCACCCCGCGGGCCCCTTGGCCTGGCGGGGTCGGGCCATTGGAGGCTTCATGACAATTGAATACCCCGATTCTACGGGCCAGGCCGGCGACGGGCCAACGCGGCTCATCGCACTTTGGGTGTGCGAGCAGTGCCGCCGCGCGGCATGGCACTATCCGCAGACAAAGGTTGTGCATTGCTGCGGCAAGAGGAGCCGCCGCGCGACCGACGAGGAGACTGCAGCGGGCAGGGCGGCGATAGATCCGCGATGGGCAACGCTGGCCCGTCGCACCTAGCACACCACCCCGCGGGTCCTCACCGGCTCGGCGGGGCCAGCGGCATGCTGCGCCCCGTCGGGCGCGGGGGAGTTCCAAGCATGAGCGTTGCAAAAGAAATCGGAGTCGATTGGGCCTGCTATCTCGCTGATGAGTACGGGGCCGGATACCTCGTGCAGCAGATCAAGAGCGGCGAACCGTTGCCCGGTCAAAAGACAGCGTTTGCGGAAGTAGACGCTCGCGCCGGGGCAACGACAGCGCGAAACGCCAAAGCGGCGCGAAAAGAGTGTCGCAAGGCATGCGACCGACACCTGATCAACGTGAAACTGCGCGGCGTCGCAGGGTTCGCGCTTCGCTAGCACACCTCCCCGCGGGCCCTCACCGGCTCGGCGGGGCCAGCGGCATGCGGCCTCCTGGTAGCCGGCAGCTCGTAGCCGCGTCTCGGGGGGCCCCACGGCAAGCGCCGCGCTCGCTGGCAGGTGTCGCGGATCTTGTGACCTGCAGGCGAGACTCGCCCGCAGATCACAGTGTCCGGGCTATCACTGCCCCACAACGAGGAGAGGATCCATGGGAGAATTCGTCAAGATCACGGGCACGCCGCGCCAGCGCGCGGCCATCGCCGCCGTGCTCGCAAGCGTCGCGGGCACGGGCAGTTACGGGCGGGCCCTCGCCGCGGGTGAGGCCCGCTGGTCGGGTGCAGACCTTCGCGGCAAGGCCCGCGAATGGGGCGCGCGGTACGCCCAGCGCCGCGCTGCGATCATGGGCGAGCTAGCCCGGCGCGGCGTCGTGGTCGACCGCCAGGGGGCCGTGCTCCACCTGTCGGCCGCGACGCACCGGGTCACCATAGCAAGCGGCGCGCTTGCTGGCCTGTCGGCCTTCGCCGTCGCCCGCGGGCGAGACTTCGTTCTCGCCCGCGGCGGGGTGTGCGCTGTCAGTGAGGACCGCGGCGGCTGGTACCTGGGTTCAGAGCGCGTGCTCGTCGAGCGAGCGTCCATGCCGGCCTGATCTTGCACGCCACCCCGCGGCCCCCAGGCCGGCGGGGCCTGCGGCATGCAGCGTCCCGCGTCGGGGCGCGCGGAAGAGAGTGCATCATGTTTGGTAAGAGCATTTACAGCGATCACGCGGTCCTGGTCGCGATCAACCTTCCTGTGAAGTATCTCAGCAAGATGCCTGCCACGCTCCTGGAAGCGTGGGAGTTGTACGTGTTCGACCGGCGTGAGGTGACGCATATCTGCTCGTTCGACGAGAATAGGTGGTGTGAGCACGTCGGCGACTCGTTCGTGTGGGGGGCAGACGTGGATTGGGATAACGAAACCATCGTGGAGCAAATCCACGATTGGGAGAACGATGTTCGTTGCCTCTCGGAGAGCGATTACTTCCACGCGAGAACCGTGGAAATCTCGTTGCTGGTCGACTACGATCCCTTGCCTCGCTGGCGCCCCGTCATGGGAAAGCAAGCGAAGGCGAACCGCGAAGACGCGTTTCGCGAAGCTGTCGAGCGATTCCGTGATCAGGTGAACGGTAACGGTGTCACGCACGAGCACGCGCAAGGTCGCCTCGTGCGTGATTTCGACAAGCACCTGCGCCGGGACGCGCGGCTGCGCGGCCGAAAGAAAGCAGCTTGAACGCACACCACCCCGCGGGCCCCGGCCTGGCGGGGTCGGGGCGTTGGGGGCCGGTGCCCCGTGCTGCGCGCCGCACTCGCCAAGGTGGCGAGCCTACGCCAGCGAGAAAGATCGCCATGCCGTTTTCCGTCCGTTTCGACCGCGTCTTGACCGAGAAGCAGACCGACCGCGCCGTGGGCGCCGTCGAGCGCATGATCGGCAAGGGCGGATTCACCGCCACGATCGATCGCCGCGTCGTCACCTACAAGCGGCGCGGTCACACCGTCCTGGAGTTGCGGAACGTGCGCACCGCGAAACCCAAGCCGTACTGCGGGCAGCACCCCGGGCCGTGCGAGGCGACCGGCATCCCAAAGAAGACCACGCGTTACCTGGAGTGGCAGGATTGGATCGCGTTCAACCGCGCGACGAACAAGGCCCTCGACGGCTTGCCGTGGGCCTCGGAGGCATGGTCATCCCCTCATGACGTGGATGGTCTTTTCTGGATTCGGCGCGGCAACGTCGGCCGCGTCCATTTCCACTGGTACGGCGAGGACCGCGGCTCTCGCGAGCGCCGCGTCTGGAACCAGGGAACGCCGGATCAGTTTCGGCCCGAGCCCTGCAACGACGCGGAGGCAGACGGCCGGTGCTTCGTCTTCGCGTGGGCCACCGTGGGCAGATCGTCGACCCTGACCTATGCCCAGCCCGAGCGCCGCGCCGCCGCCCCGGTCGCCATGACCGCCTGAACGCACGCCACCCCGCAGCCGCAAGGCTGGCGGGGTCGCGGCCGTGGAAGGGTTGCCGGTGCAACCTGAGCGGCGGCGCGAGTTGCCGCGGAAAGCAGACCATGAGCGACGACGCGATCAAGAAATTCTGGCAAGGTGCAGATGCCGTTCGCGAGTATTTCCTCGCGGAAGCGAAGAAGACGGCCAAAGACGCCGTCGAGCGGGCCATGAACGGCAGAAAACCGCCCTTGGTCAGCCTGCGGGAGATTGAGCGGGAAATCGACGATTCCTCGTCGGGCCGCTACATCTACACCCGCGACACCACCGCCTTTGCGGCGGTATTCCCCAGCGAGGTGCAGGACGCGACCGAGGATATGGGGTGCAAGATCGATCTCAACGACCCGAGCGGGCTCGTTGAAATTGCATTCACGAGGATGTGTCACGCCGCCGTGGAGGAAGCCCTCTCCGATGCCGGTTATGACAGCGACGACGATCGATGCGACGGGGAGGAAGACGTCGAGGAGGAGGACAAATTCGATCTCATCCCGATCTCGCTCGACGAGGTCACCGCGGGCGATCTCCGCGAGGAGATCGACGGCCTTCCGGCGGAGAGCCGTGCCGAAACGATGGCCTACCGGATTCGGATGTTCGACGCCAGCGGGTACGAGGACGTAAATGCAGGCGGCACGGTCGTCTGGTTCGGAATGGCCGCTCGGGCTGGTGTCTGCTGGAATGCGGACACAGAATGGACCGACGCAGACGACGCCGCAGACGCGGTGCGCCGTTCGCTGCGCGGAGACCTCGCCCCCTGAATGCACGCCACCCCGCAGGCCCAGCCTGGCGGGGCCGCGGGCATGCAGCGGGCCACGTCGGCTCGCGCGGAGGAGAGACCATGGCCTACAAGAACGCTCGTGAATTGGCGGAAGCGCACGCTGAAAACCTGCTCAAGCAATACGATAACGGATGGCTGATCTGGCTGGCCCGCGAAGGGAAGGCCCTGCCGGACACCGGCGACGTGACCTTCGAGGTCAAGCACACGCCGATCGGCACGGGCGACGAGGCCGAGGTTCACCGCGTCCTGGCGCTCGTCCGCGAGATCATCGTGGGTGGCGTCTACGATCGCGCGGTCGCCAAGATCAAGGCCAGCGTGGCGAACGCGGAGAAGCGGGGGATCACGATGGCGAGGTGGACCCTGGGGGCCTTCTGGCACACGGAGGCGGAAATGTTCTTTGATGATGATGCCCGCGAGGCCAGCCCGATCGGCGCGGTCCTGTTTGACCGCGATCGGTCGGGGTGTCGGTACGCGGCTCGCGAGGTGACCGGCGACTCGCGGAACCTGGGCATCGACAGGTCGAGCGACACGTTCGCGTATAAGGTCGCCGCCGTGGCCCTCTGCGTGCCCGAGGCTTTCGTGATCGGCTTCGTCGCGGGTTATGACGACTACGCCGAGCACCACGAGGGGGCGCCGGAGGACGCGGGCCACTATTCGGCCGGCTACAAGGCCGGCGTCGCGATGCAACCCAAGGGACCCAACCTGGCCAGGAAGGAGAACGACCACGACGATCGCGTCAACCGCCCCGAGGAATGCGGCGACGACAGCGAGGGCGTGTAATGGGCGCCGCTGCGTACCGCCGCGGTTCGCGGGTCATCGCCAGGGAGGCCGACGCAGGCATGGAGGTTGCCAACAAGCGCGCCGATCTCCAGGCCGAGAAGGACGAGCTAGCCCGCTTGCGTTCCAAGGTCGCGGAACTGGAACGGATCAACCAGCGGGCCGCAAAGGTCGTCGCCCTTCTGAGCGCCGAGAAAACAGACCTGCGCGAGCAGATCAAGGCGAAGGAGAGCAGTTACCAGTTCTCGGTCAAGATTCTTGGCCGCCTCGCGTACCGGCACGAGAGACTGGCCACGGATACGGCCCCTGACTTCCTGGAACTGGCCCGCGCTCTCTACGCGCCGGAGGCGTTCGTTCGTGGGTTTTGGGATGGGTGCGCAGGCACAGAACCGAGGCCCGGCGATCCGGAAGAATGGAACCTGTACGCTGCCGGTTATGCGTCGGGCGCAACCATGCGACCCAAGGCGAACGAAGGCTGACCTCTGCACACCACCCCCGAGCCCCACGGATGCGGGGGTCGGGGGCATGCAGCGGGCCCGCGGTGGGCCTGCTCGGAAGGTAAGCATGGCTCGTTCTCTTCCTGGTCTCATGGGTCGCATCCCGCCCGCTGGCACGGTTGTTCAGTTGACCGGTATTTTCCTGCGAAACACCGGACAGGTATCCGGTGGAGAAGGCAGAAAGAAGTGGAAAACCGTCGCCTGCGATTGCGACTTGTGCGCCATGAACGATGATAGTTTCTGGCTCGTCGCGGTCAACGAGCCGCACCAGTGCCAGAAAGACCCCCGCGGATACGAGGATATTCCGCCCGCCGATCGGCCCAAGTGGCGGCATATCAACGCTGCCAACCTGCAGATCGTCGGAGCCAGGCCGCGCGCTTGTGACCTGCCTTTACACGCACGCCACCCCGCAGCCGCAAGGCTGGCGGGGTCAAGGCGTTGTAGCGTGGTCACGCCGACCTGCGACGGAGAATCACCATGTTTCCAAAGTCTCTAAACAAGGCTCTTTTCGATCTTGAAAAGCAGTTGGGGCGCTCGCTCCACACCGCCGATATTGGCGAATTTATCGCCGGTTGGTACGGCGAGAAGGGTGCCGGCGAAATCTACAAAAAGGGCGTTGAGGCCAGAAAATCTGTCGGATAGCACGCCACCCCGCGGCCCCCAGGCCGGCGGGGTCGGGCCATTGGAGGTGCCATCATGGCAACGTTTCTTGTGTTGCACGTTCATGGTAGCGGCAAGGTTGCCGATATCTTCGCCTGCGTCGAGATGACACGCGAGGTTGTGACTCGCCTTCGCTTTCTTCGTGCTCGGTTCATGGCCCACATGAGCGGCAACGACAGGCCCCTGTCGTTCACGTACTCGGGCGGGGTGACGTTCACGACGGGCAACAGCGCCATGATGGATGGGCTCGACCTTGACGTGTACGAGGAGGACGGATGGATCGTCAACGACGAGGCGATCGGCGACAGGTGCCTCGTGGCCACCGCCCTCGTGGTGAGCGATCAATCTTTCTTCTGGAAGGTCGAAGTGAACCAGGAAACCAGGGAGACTTCCGAGGTCTACTGGTGCGACCTTGATCGCCTCCTTCACTGAACAGCACGCCACCCCGCGGCCCCAGGCCGGCGGGGTCGGGCCATTGGAGGTGCTACTTGGAGCACAAATTCATCATCGGAGACGGCGGATCCCTGCGGGCCATCGTGGTCGCGTGGGATGGGGACGAGAAGGAAAGGCGAAAACTAGCCTTTGAGGCCCTCCGGGAGCGGGAGACGGAGGTCGGCCGCTGGTACCTGATGGCGACCGGGCAGCAGGTCCGCGGGAGCGTGCGGTACGAGCTTGCGCTGGCCAAGGTGCAACCCACGCACCGGGTTCTGGTGACGACAAACCCGCTCGACGAGGCGCCCGTGACGACGATTTACGGGGTCTGCCTCGTCGAGTCGCAGGGGCCGCACTGCAAGGTGCGGACGAAGGGCGACGTCTGCGGACGGACAGCGGGCCTCATCTGGTCGCCGTCGAGCGGCTGGACCGTTGAAGGCACGAGCGTGCCCTGGGCGCTGCAAATCCTGGCGCTGCGTGAAGTGGAAAGGGCGCGGCGCCTCGGGCCGCGTGGGTAGAAGCCATGAGCGCATCCGCAGGCGATGCTGCTGCGATGGTCCGGCGCCGCAACCCCCTCGCTCCTCCCTTCGCGATTGACCTCTTCGCCGGAGCCGGCGGTCTGTCCCTCGGTCTGCAAAGGGCCGGGTGTGACGTGGTCGGCGTTGAGCTAGACGAGGCCGCGTGCCGCACGCACCGCACCTCGGTCGGGCCCTGCGTCCAGGCGGATGCCACTCGCTACCACCCCGATCGCGAGGCGACCATCGTGGCAGGGGGCAGCCCTTGCCAGGCGTACAGCAAGGCCGGCAAAATGCGCGGCCTGCGTGACCCTCGCGGAAAGCTGTTCCGCGAGATTATCCGCGTGGGCGTCGAGGCGAGGGCGCAGGCCATCGTGATCGAAAACGTCAAGGGCGCCCTGACGACGCCGGCCTTCCTGGGCCGCGACGAAACCGTGGCGCAGCGCATCCGCGCCGAGGTTGAAGAGGCCGGGTTTTACTCGGCGCAGATGACGCTCGACGCGGCCGATTTCGGCGTCCCGCAGCACCGCCGCCGGATTTTTATTCTCGGGTTCGCCGACCCCGCGGCCCGCGACCGCTACGTGATGCCCGAGGGCAACCATGGCCCGGGGCGATGGTTCCCGTACGTGACGGTGCGGCAGATGACGGGGGATGTTCCCTACGATGCCCCCGCCCCGACGGTCACCACGGGCGAGTACAAGGCAGCCCTCAACATCGGATCGAAGGGCGGCAAATCAGGGGCCCGCCATTCGCTTGATCGCATGGTCGTCGCCGGCCGCAAGTCGGGGCAGCTCGTCGGGCGCAACCTGTCGATCGGCGAGTGGGCGATCATCCAAGGGTTCCCCGGCGGGATGCCCTTCTCGGGTAACCGCGTCGAACAGGCCCGGCAGGTCGGCAACGCGGTCCCGCCCGCGCTGGGCGAGGCCGTTGCCCGCTCGGTTCTGCGGGCCCTCGGCCTCTAACGATTCTCCCGCACGCCACCCCTCGGTCATCGTAGACTGGCGGGGTGAGCGGCGTAGAAGCGCCTCGCGGCGCAGAAGGAGAATGGATGACGATCACGATTGGTGACGGTCGGCAGGTCCGCGTTGCTCACGGCGTCACGATCCGGCGCATTCCCGCGGTGCGGCAGGTGACGCATTCCACCATGAGCGCGCCTTCGCTGTGGGCCATGGATGGCGACGGTTCGTGCAGAACAGAACGCACCTCACACGATACCGACTACACGCAGCGAGAAAGGACATAGCACGCCACCCCGCGGCCCCAGGCCGGCGGGGCTGCGGGCATGTAGCGCCCCGCGGTGGGGCGTCGAGGAGCAGATCATGACCCGCGCAGAACAGACCAAATTCTTGGACGACTACATCCAAATCCTGAAGGCGACGGCACAGGCATGCCTGGACGACGAAGCGGTCAAGGATCAGACCGCCGTTTGGAATGGACTTGAAATTCAACTGCTCGTCGGAGCTATCGCCGCCGCCAAGGCGAAGGTCGTCGCCCCTCGCGTGGCGATGGCCTTCCGTGGCCTGGTTCGCGACCAGGCCACGAGGGGCGATCAGCTCTGGCCTTTCATCCCCCGCAAGTGAACGCACGCCACCCCGCGGCCCCAGGCCGGCGGGGCTGCGGGCATGTAGCGCCCCGCGGTGGGGCGCGCAAGCGAGGTTGCTATGGATCATCGGAAAATCGGCGAATGTTATATGTCCATGGAGGCCCCCGATAAGGTGGCCATCGTCGAGTTTCTCTCCGGCGGGGAATTCGGTTACGGCGTCCATGTCAGAATGCAGATCGTCAGCGGTCGCCTGCTGATCACGACCACGGCCTCCCGTGGTGATTGGCGAAGCGACGTGCAGGACTTCGATATCATGCTGCCCGAGGTCGAGCAGGAGAAGCCGCGGAAGGCGCGGAAGGCGCGGAAGGCGCGGAAGGCGCGGAAGGCGCGGAAGGCGCGGAAAGCCTGATGGCCACGAAGGAGTACGACCACGCAGGCCGCGCGGGTTGCGTCTCGCTGAGCAGGTCGCGCCTGACGGGATGCATGGTCGGGATCTACGAGACCGAGCAAGCGGGCCTTGATCCGTCCGTCGGCAAGTGGATCGTGGTGTGCGAGGAGCACTCCAGGATGATGGGCTACGATTCCCTCGCTCTAACTCGTCGGGACAAACCCGCCGAGTGGTGCGACGAGTGCCGCGAGAAGATCGCCGCCCGCTAGCACACCACCCCCGAGCCCCACGGCTGCGGGGGCTGGGCGCATGCAGCGGGCCCGCGGTGGGCCTGCGCAGGAGAGATAGCAGGATGGCGACGTTCGATTTCGAGACCGCGTGGCGTGAGGTTGCAGATCCGGCCTGGCAGGCGTTGCCGGAGACGTCTCGGGCGTTCGTCCGCCACGTCACGGCGGTGGTCGCGGGGCTCGCGCAGGACGAGGAAACGCTCCACGTCCCTTGGCCGATCGATTCGATCTGCCGGGAGCACGGGACCACGGCCCAGGCGCTCAAGGCGCGTTTCAATGGCGATTTCACGGAGCGCGACCTCGCGGTCCTGGCTCATGTTGCGTACTTTCACGGTCACTGGTTGCCCGGCGGCGAGGCGGGCGAGGGGGTGCTCTGGCGCTTTTCCAGCCTGGCCGATCGCGCCCTCACGGAGCGCATCTACCGCCGCCTGGAAGCGAGGCACGATCACCTCGATTCGCCGTACCGCCTGCGGCTCGGGTACAAATCGCATACTGGCCTGTCGATGCACGTCAGCGAGGGGTTTCTGATGGCCAATCTGTCCTGCGAGTGGAGCAGCGGCAATATTGCCGTCGGGTGGGCGACCTACGAGAACGTTCTCGCCGTGCGCAAGGCGATGGTGCGAATGCCGCCGTTCCCCGACGAGAAGAAAGGGAGACGGGCCGCGGAGGAGTGGATCGACAAGGCGGAAGCCAGGATCAAGACCGTCCGCGAGGCATCCATGCGTAGCGACGACTTCGCGAGATGGCACGACGTCGCCGCGCGGTACATGGTCGACGAGGCCGTCATCAAGCAGCGGTCGACGGCGAAGGAGTGGCCCAAGATCAAGGCCGAATGGCCGATGGATATCCGGCAGCAGGTCGAGCACTTCGTCGGCATCGGCCGACTCTGGGGGTGGGACCGGAGGGCGAAAGATCTGTGCTTCCAGACCTTGCTCGCGCTGGGCATCTTCTCGGGCGAGCGAAAGGCGCTCTGGCGCGACGAGGTCCGCGCAGCCTTCCCCGGCGTGGTTCTCGGGGGCGGGTGGGCCCGCTTCTGGTGCAGCCTGACGCCGGAGGCGCTGGACAAGTGCAGCCCCGACGACGAATCCGACACGGCCAGCCCGTGACCAACCGCACACCACCCCGCAGGCCCCGGCCTGGCGGGGTCGGGGGCGTGGAGGAACCAGGCATGCCAAACAAGAAAACCGTCATCATCCGTCCCTACAACGAATGCGACTACTCGCCGGTCTTCGTGATCCGGCTCCTGCCCGAGCAGATCCGGCGCATCGCCGCTATCCGCGAGTCGTTCGGCGAGTTGCGCGCCAGGTTCGGCGGGCTGAACGAGGTCATCGTCCCGTGGCCCGAGGAGCACCTGATGGTGTGCGAGGAGAACGACGTCATCCACGAGATCGGCGAGAAGAACGGCAAGAAACTGCGCGAATCCGATCGCCTCGTGATCGACGCGATCGATTGCTCCGAGCTAGAGGAGTGCATCTCTCCGAGCAAGGAAGAGATGATCGTCAGCGAGACCGGCGTCTCGTGGCGCTTCGAGAGCCAGGAGGCCAACTACGAGTCCTTCGAGGTCTCCTTCGCCGATCTCGGCGCCTAGCACACCGCCCCCGAGTCGAAAGGCTGCGGGGGCTGGCGGCATGCGGGGGAAGGCCCCGCCAACCAGGAAAGCCATGACCCCTTACCAGACCGAAATCGCCCGCCTGATCAACGTCACAACGGCCTCAAGGAAGGCGAGATCAAGGTGGGCAGCACCTACCACCAGCAAGTGATCATCGACGCGCTCGACACGTTCGACTTCTCGGGTTTCGATAGCCCAGAGGTCGATAGCAAGCGAACCATCCTGCTGGGCGCCATGCGCGAGTGGGCCCGCAAGGGACGCGACGGAGGGCTGGCTCATCAGATGTTTGTCGACGTTCAATTCGTCAGGAACAACTGGTGGCGCAAGGGCGAAGACCCGCTCGTGATCATCGCAGGCGCCATCGAGTACACCGAGAAGGCCGCCACCATGATGTTCGACGTCTACCCGGGCCTCGCCGAGTTCGTGAACGGGTGCGAAGACAGGTCGATTCGCCTGCGCAACATCGCCCGCCAGCACCCGCTGCTCTGAACCCATGCACGCCACCCCGCGGCCCCAGGCCGGCGGGGTCGGGGCGTTGAAGATGCGCGCACCTTGCGCGCCGGAGGAATTATCATGTCGCTTTTGGATGATGATCACGCGCAGTTTGCCCGTCTCCTCAGCGAGATCCGGTGGTGTGGATTGTCGCAGGAGCAGATGGAATCCGTCGCGCGTTCGATGGGTATTTCTGTTGACGCCGTCGAAGAAATCTTCGACCGCGCTGAGGGAATTCTCATGTCGCTTTTGGATGATGATCACGCGCAGTTTACCCGTCTCCTCAGCGAGATCCGAGCGTGTGGATTGTCGCAGGAGCAGATGGAATCCGTCGCGCGTCCGATGGGTATTTCTGTTGACGCCGTCGAGGAAATCTTCGCCCGCGCCAACTCGTCATTCTAGTCGGTCAAGGCGACGGTCGCCTGGCGCAACATTCTGTCGAAGCGGCCGGCCGCCGGGGCTGGCTCACCGGAGGAATTATGATCAACGTCACCGTCAAGGGCAATCGGGTCTACGTGAAAACGCCGTTCAACGGCGAGGTCGTCAGCGCCGCGAAGCGGATCGGGGGCAAGTGGGACCAGGAGCACAAAGCCTGGCACTTCGATCGCAAGGACGAGGCCAGGGTGCGGGAGATGCTGGTCGGCATCTACGGGACCGACGGGACGCCGGGCCCCACGGCGACGGTGCGCTGGACCGTCAGCGACAAGGACACCGTCGGGAACGAACTATGGGCGTTCGGCCGCTGCCTCATCCGGCGCCGGGCGCGGGACGCCGATCCCACCGTCGGCGAGGGCGTTGTCGTCGAGGAGGGAGAATTCGATCCCTCGGGCGGCTCGGTCAAGAACCCGCGGGTGGGGATCAACACGCTGATGACGATCCTGATCCGCGACGTCCCGCTCGCGGCAGCTCGGGCCTTCGTCGAGAGCCACGACCAGGTGGCTGGCCTGGTCGACGAGGCGGCGACCACGGCCCCCCGCAAACTGACCGCCCAGGAGCAGGCGGCGGTCGACGCGCTGCGGGCCCTCGGCCCCGAGGCCCGCGCCCGGGTCATCCAGGCAGCCTCGGAGCCGGCAGAGGACGACGTCGCCGAGGCGGCCCGCCTCGCCCGCGCTGGCCTCGCCGGTTCCGCCGACCCCGAGGCCCTGGTCCACGCGGTCCAGCGGGGCCTCGTGTCGACGAGCGACGCGATGAATTCGGACACCTGACCTCTGCACGACACCCCGCGACCTCTCCTGGTCGGCGGGGTCGACGTCGTGTAAGGAGATAAGAACATGAGAAGAATCATCGTTGGGTTTTCGGGTGGCGTGACGTCGGCATGGTGCGCTGGGTGGGCGCTGCGCAACTTCCCTCGCGACGAGGTCGTTCTGCTCTGGCACGACACGAAGGAGGAGCACCCGGACACGTACCGATTCATCCGCGAGATGGCGGCGGCTCTCGGCCTGCCCGTCACGGAGCGGAGCGACGGGCGAAGCGTGACGGAGGTGTTCCGTGACGAGGGTTTTCTGGGTAACAACCAGAACGCCATGTGTTCGCGCATCCTGAAAATGAACCAGGGAGACCTGTACTTCAAGGAGTTGCGCAAGCAGGGGGTGACCGAGATCGTCAAGGTTCTTGGGTTCTCGGCAAAGGAACCAGAGCGCGTGCAACGGGCGTGGGCCAAGGGAGAGCGCGACGGGTACACGGTCCGTTTTCCGATGATCGAAGAGAAAGCCACGAAGCAGCAAGCGACGGACTGGGTTCTCGCTCAGGGTGTCAAGCCATCGGCGATGTATTGCTGGGCCGAGCACGCCAACTGCGTTGGATGCGTCAAGGGTGGCAAAGCCTACTGGCACGCGGTCATGGAGAATGCGCCGGAGGTGTTCGCCCAGAGGGTCGCGCTGGAGGAAGAATTCGGTCACAACATCCTGCGCGGCGGTGGGCGTGAGCCGATCGCCCTGAAAGACCTCGTGAGGCATCCGCTCAAGAGGGCCGTTCCGCAGAAGGAGGCCATCGACATTGGCCCCTGCGACTGCGGCGACTGAACAGCACGACACCCCGCGACCTCTCCTGGTCGGCGGGGTTGAGCCAGTGAAAGGTGGTCATCATGGGTAGATTTCTGGTGCTGCACGTCACGAACGAAAATATCTTCGCCTGCGTCGAGTTGACCCCCAAGGTAGAGAGTCACCTGCGCGACGTTCGCTACGAATTTTCGCTGTGTGCGAGGACCAAAAATCGCATGATCTCGGCGACCTTTTCCGACCATTCGACGTTCTCCTGCGGGCATGTGAAGGACGATCCGTTTGCGAGCGAGTTTGACGTCCAGGTCTTCGAGGCTGATGGGTGGCTCGACACCGATCGGTCGGTCGACGGAAAGGAAGCGAAGGCAACGGGCCTCGTGGTGAGCGAGCGAGGTTTCCGATGGATCGTCAACGTGGACCACGATACCATGGAGACGACCGAGGTCTTCTGGTGCGACTTCGACCGCCTCATGCGCCGCTAGCACACCGCCCCGCAGGCCATCCCCGGCCTGGCGGGGCTGGGGGCATGCAGCGGGCCCGCGGTGGGCCTGCGCGGAAAGATGGCATGAGCAAGGAAGCAAAGCGTGTCGTGGGGAACGTGATGGTGATCGACGGCGGCGACGCGACGGTCGATCGGATTCGAGGCATGTTGGGGGATGCCGCTGGCAAGGTGACCGACGAGTCGGCCCGCCTGCCTTCGTTCCGTCAGCGGCTCAGCGAGCGCGGCGTCACGGCCGTGTTCCTGACCGACGGCCGGCTCCACCTGACCATGGACAATCCGCACAAGGAATCGCTCACCGGGCCTCTGGCGGAAGACGTCACGAACGCCCGCGAGAAAACCCGCCGGGCCATGGCCGCGAACCACGACGCCGCGGTGGAGTTGTCCCGCGCTACCCGGATGCTCATCCTCTACGGAATCGGCCCGGAGGTCGCTGTCGCGATCAAAGAGGCGGGCGAGTACGAGGAGAGCGCCCGCGAGGCCACGGCGAACGATGACCGCGACGCGGCCAGCGAGGTTGAGAACCAGTGGCTCAGCCATATGCACGATCGCATCGTTGGCATGGACCCCGAGCACCCCGGCCGGGTGGAGGCCGCGCGAGCGTGGCGGCGGGCCGAGCGCGAGGCGTTTCACGCGCGGATCGCGGCGGCCGACGCGGCGCTCCGCTGGCGCGTGGCGGCGAGCGAGGCGCTGCAGGCCGCGAAGGCCACGATGAAAGACTGACCCGACACCCGCCCCGGCCGCGCCTGCGGCCCGCCACCCTGGCACGGTGGCCCGGGGCCCAGCGCCGCCCGCGCGCTACCAGCGGGCACCGACAACGAGGGAGATCCTATGATCACGGTCATCATCTACAACAACGAGCCAGGATCGAGCGAGAAGACGATCGTTTCGCACCACGCGACGACGGATCGCCGGGTGGCAATCAGGCGAGCGATCAAGCGGGCCTTTCGTCCCGCAAAGGTCGGCTTTCACCAGGAGGATCCGAGCGGAAACCCCGACAAGGGCGAGCGCATCCGCGGCGCCGTCACTCGCGCCGCCGGTCAGAACGCCGTCGGCGTGATCCGTCGCGTGAGCATCGAAACGGAAACGAAGGCCGAGTGGAACGCCCGCAAGGTGCTTCCGTTCGGCATGGAGTGATGACCTGCCCTGCCCCGCCTGGGGCATCCCCGCTTGGCACGCGGGGGCAGGGCCCAGCGCCGCCCGCGCGCTACCAGCGGGCACCACCACGAAGGAGATACGAGATGCCTCGAATGACGGCGGCTGAATATTACGCCGAATGGATGCGAAAGGATATGAACCGCGACAAGCGCCGCGGAACCCGCGAGGATGGGCGCCTGATCTGCATGATCTGCGGCATGCGGCCCGTGAGCCGTGACGTGGACGCCGATGGTGGCGATCTTTGCCCCTCGTGCATCGCTCGCGCGAACCAGCAGGACGAGGAGAGGGGGTCGGCAAAGTGAGCAAGAAGAAGACGAACCCGCTGGATGCCGAGGTTGAACAGGCCGAGGCCGAGGAAGCTGCAGCCGTCAAGGCCATGGAAGCGGCATTCAAGGCCATGGAAGACGCGAGGGGGGCGCGGTGGAAGGCGCACGACAAGGTGAAGGCTGCGAATGCGAAGCGGGATGCGATGGCTCCGCTGGGCAAGCGGGCTGCCGATCTAATGAGCCGAATGGAATCCGATTCGCGCGGCGGCCTGTGCTTGCACAGCTACAGCAGCAAACCGACGATGGATCAGCAGACGTCGATCGAGTTGATTCGTCTCGGGTTTGTTGAATTTGTCCGTCACGGCCAGGACAGCAGGGACAACCTGCACAGCCTGACCGACGCAGGCCGCGCCAAGCTGGCCGAGCACCGGGCGCGCGAGGACGCGAAGAACGCCTGAACGCACGACGCCCCGCAGCCTCCCCAGGCTGGCGGGGCTGGGGGCGTGGAGGTGCCAATGACCAGGGAAGAAGAGATCGAGAAGGCGAAGAAGGAACTGGCGGACGCGGAGCAAGACATGGCCAGGGCGACGAGGCGCAAGTCGGAGGCGCAGGCGAGGCTTGCCGGGCTCGTGACGATTGGCCTCAAGGCCCAGATCGGACGGCGGGCCTATGACCTGCTCGCGGAGGCCGTCGTCACTGGCGTTGTCTTGACGTGGGGACAAGCGCAACCAACGAGGGACAACGCGGCGCGCAGCCTGCAAAAGCGTGGTTTCGTGCTTCCGGCCACCAGCCATCCCCCATTCTCAAGCTACGAGGTGACCGACCTCGGGCGTCAGGTATACGCGAACGATCGGAAGAACAGCTAGCAGCGCACGAAGCCCCGCAGCCTCCCCAGGCTGGCGGGGCTGGGGGCGTGGAGGTGCCAATGACCAGGGAAGAAGAGATCGAGAAGGCGAAGAAGGAACTGGCGGACGCGGAGGAAGACATCGTCAGGGCCCGCAAGCGAAAATCAGAAGCGCAAGCCGCGCTGTCCAGACTGACCGTCGTGGGCCTGGAAAAGAAGATCGGACCCAAGGCTTACGTGCTGCTTTGGGAGGCCGTCGAGTACGGGGAGGTTCTCACGCACGGGCCAGCGAAACCTGGCAGGGACAACGCAGCTCGCGCCCTGCAAAAACTCGGTTTCGTACATCCGGCGGAACGCCACAGTGTCGGTCGTTGTTACAAGGTGACCGACCTTGGTCGAAAGGCATGGGCCGACAACGTCACCGAGAAGTGAACCGACGCACGACGCCCCGCAGCCTCCCCAGGCTGGCGGGGCTGGGGCGTTGAAAAATGATCGCACAACGCGGTCAGATCCCACGCGAACGAAGGTCTAACAGGCATGCACCCGATCACCGACGCCCTCAAGGCCGCGCACTACGAGGCCCGGCCTGCCGAAATCCTCGCGCTCCGCGCCCTCGAAGCGACCCCCGCGGGGGCCAGCGGGGCGCGGGCCATCCTGCTCGAAGGCCCCCCAGGCTGCGGCAAGACCGCGCTGGCGGCGGCCTACGCCGAGGCGCGCGGCATGGCGCACCTGTACGGCCTGCTCCACTCCTGGACGGATGACCAGGAGCTTTTCCGCGGCGTGGACGTGGCCGCCGCCGTTGCAGGTGACGCGGCCCGCGTCCACCAACCCGGCCTCCTCGCCCGCGCCGCCGTGGCCTCGCAGGAGGGGCCCGTGGTGCTCTGCCTCGACGAGATCGACAAGGCCCGCGACCACGTCGATGGCCTGCTGCTCGACGTGCTGCAGACGGGCCGCGTGCCCGTCCGGCCGGGGGAGCACCTGCAGGCCAACCTCGGGCAGCTCGTCGTGATGGTCACCAGCAACGGCCAGCGCGAGCTATCCGACGCCCTCCTGCGCCGCGTGCGCCGCGTGCGGATGGCGCCCCTGCCCGCGGAGGTCGTCGACCGGTTGGTGGAGGAGCGCACCCGCGCGCCCCGCGCCGTGGTCACCGTGGCCTCGAAGGCGGCGCGGGCGGTGGCGACCGCGGACGGCAACCCGGCGCTGTCGCTGCAAGAGATCGCGGCCTTCGTCGGCGACGTCTGGCGGGTGGCCGAGTCGGCGGCCGACGCACGCCTGCTCCTCGGGCAGTGGGCCGCGCGCACCGCGGCCGGCGCCGACGCCGCCAGCAAGGCCGACGTGGGCCCGCTCTGGGCCGAGGTCACCCGCGCCCGGAGGGCTGGGCCATGACCGAGCACCGCCCGCCGCGGATCCACCGTCACCACCAGCCCCGCTCGCACTGGCACGGCGCCGGCAACGCTTGCCTCGCCGAGACCTCGCTCCGCGAGATCCGCAAGTACGGCGGGCCCGGCGACCGGCGCCGGTATCGATCCTCGCGGCCCGCGATCCTGGGCGAGCGGGTGGCGCGCATCCTCACCGCCTCGCGCCTCTTTCCCGAGGCACGCTTGACCGGACAACTCGACCCCGTCGTGCGCTGGCGGCGGTGCGAGCGCGTACTCGACGCGCTGATCTCGCGTTTCGGGCCTCACGTCGCCTTGCGGGAGGCATTGGCCGCCGCGGGCGCTGACGTCGAGTACATCTGGCGTGACCGGTGGATCGACGAGAGCCCCTCCGCGCCTGCGGCCGAGCAGGTCAAGCAGGTCGAGCGCCCCGCGGGCGAGGCCCGCCCCAAGGGCACGGACGAGGTCAGCGAGACCTCGGCCGGCGCCGAGCAGGAAGCCGCCACGCACGGCGGCGACGGCAACGCGGGCGAGGTCGACGCTGCGGCGCAGACCTCGGCCCCGGACAGCCGCAAGAGACCATCGTCAGCGGACCCCGTGACCTCGTGTGGACAGGACGGCCCCCCGGCCGAGCCACCGCCCGGTGTCGCCACGGGATCGGGCGCGCAAGCGCCTGGGGTAGCCCCTACCGCGGGCGATCGTGAAGTGAACCCGGCGCTCCCGGGCAAGCTGGCACAGGGGGTCGCGCCCCCACCGTCCAAGGACACCTCGGCGCCCGCCGACGACCCCCCGCGTGACGCGGGGGACGTGGCTCGGGTTGGCGTCGATCCTCGGGCGGACCATCGGCCATCCCCTTCCCCCGGAGGCCACGTCACGGGGGAGGCACGCGTGCCGTCGGGGGAGCGTCTCCGCCAGGAGAGCGAGGCAGGGGCCATCATGAGCCCTGCTCCGCCCGCCGAGGACGAGGCGCACCCCGACGGCGACGCAAGGGATCTTCCCGCCCCGCCCGCGAGGGCCCGGTACGGGGGAGACACGGCACCCCACCACCAGATCATCCGCGCGCTCGCCCGGAGGCCCGCCGAGAAGCAGGCCGCCCGCGACATCGAGCGCGCTCTCCTTCGCCTCATCCGGGGCCTTGACCTCGGCGGCGCCGATCCATCCCCCCGCCTCGACGGCGCCCGCCTCGTGCGGGAGATGGCCAGCAGGCGCTACCAGATCACCCGTGCCCAGCGCCGCGAGGCCACGATCCCGCTCGTGATCATCGCCTGCGACGTGTCTGGGTCCTGCTCTGCGTCCTCGGCGGCGACGCTGGCGGCGGCCTATGCGATCTGCGGGCAGGTCGAGCACGTCGCCGTGGTCGAGCACAGCAACGGATCCTACGTGGTCCGCGTCGGGCACAGGTCATCCGTGGAGGCCAGCGACCAGATCGGCCTCGCCGACCTCGTCGAGCGTTTCGAGCGCCCGGTCGCCGCCGTGGTGGCCTTTGGCGACACGGACGCCACGAGCGAGTACCGGCGCCTCGTCGAGCAGGGCGCCCGCCTCTTCTGGCTCGACTCCTACGCCGCCGTGGCGGGGGCCAAACCCGCCCGCGCGAACCTGCGCGCCGCCGCCCGCGACTGGCCTGCCCAGCCCGCCGGGTGGTGGCAGGGGATCAACACCGCCGCCCGCGCCGCCATCGCTCTCCGGGCGATGGCCTCGGGCAAAAGCGCCTGAACAACGAAAGGACGAACGATCATGGCATACTTCTTCGACAGCGATCGCTGCACCTCCTCCCTCTTTGCCACGCTCGACGAGGCGAAGAAGGCGGCCGACGAGTACCTCGCCCGGGGCATGGGCCGCGACGCGGTCGTGTCCCTCGACGGTGGCGACGAGGAAGAGGACACGCCGATCTGCCGGCGCACGCGGACGACCCCGTGGCGCCCGGCGCTGGCGGTGGTCACGAGCAACTGGTGAGAGCAACGAGGGGGGCGACCCGCGCGAGCGGGCCGCCCCTTCTGCGTTTGTGCCTCGGGCCTCGGGCCGCTGGCCTCGGGGCCTCTGGCCGCGGTGGTCGCTGGGGGCGCTGGCGCTCCTGGGCCTCGGGCCGGCGAGGGCCAGCAGCTCGGCCTCCGGCCTCGCGGGCCTCGGGCCCAGCAGCCGGCCGCTCGACTCGATGCCAGCGCCGCGGGCGCCAGCAACTCGGCCGCGGGCCGCGAGGCCGGAGGCCGAGCTGCTCGGCGCTGGGCCGGCAAGCCTCACGCGTGAAACGCAGCATCGGCCCCGGCGGCCCCGCGCGGCGATCAAGCCTCACGCGGGGCGCGAGGCTGCCGACCGCCCAACCTCACGCGCGAAGCGGCGGCCAGGTGGCTGCCGGCCGGCGAGTCGCCTACCATCGCGGGCATGGACCCCCGCAACCCGTTCTCCCCGAGGCAACCACTCATGCAGGCCGGCGCGGACGTGATCCTCGACCACTTTCCAGCGATCCGCGATCCGAGACCGTCCACGATCGGGTTGATCCGGGCGCTCTCGTTCTGGGCCGGGTCGACGGAGGCGCTCGAAGCCTACCTCGCTTCGCGCGGCTCGTTGCCACCCTTTGCCTTCGCCGTCCACGAGCGAGCGTCGGATGCCTCGGACGCGTGCATGCGAGATCCGCAAGGAACCTTCCTGATCGGCAAGCAGATACCATACCAGGACTTCGTTGCCTCGGTTTGTGTGGTGCGGGAGCCAGGGCGACAAGGCCCACTCTTTGTGCCTGCTGGAGGAAGCGCCACGAGGCCCAAGGCCACAGGTGAGAGAGGGCGAGAGATTGCCTTCGTCTTGGTCGATGGAACACCGCTCCCGCTCGACGTATGGCGAGGAGAGCGGGAGATTGGCGGCGTGATGACACGAATCACCTTGCAAGGACTGGCCGATTCGGGCGAAGTGATCACGGTTGTTCGTACGGACGGAAGCCACGAAGACGCAACGGTTCGCTGAGGAAATCCATGAAAATCCTATCCTACGGGGGGGGTGTAAATAGCACTGCTCTCCTTTGCCTTGCGAAAGAGATGGGCGCGAAGATCGACGCCATCGTCTTCTCCGACACCGGTTCGGAGATGCCGCACACCTACGATTACATCGAGATCATGAACCAGTGGCTCCTCACCAACGGGATGCCTCCCATCACCGTGATCAGGTGGATCCGCGTGAAGGGCGAACTCGCGGGGAAGTTCCTTCCGCTGCACGAGTGGTGCGAGCAAAACGAGACGGTTCCGTCCCGGGCTTTCGGGTACAGCGGCTGCACCACGAAATGGAAGCAGCAACCGCTTGAAAAGCACATCGAGTCGCTGCCAGGCGTTCGTGAGGCCCATGCGAGTGGCGAGCGTGTCGAGCGGTGGCTCGGGTACGATGCGAGTGAGCCGGAACGCGCCGAACGGATGCTCGCGAAGAACGTGAAGCCAAAACTCTGGCACTGGCGGGCGCCGCTCTTCGAGCAAGACATCGACCGTGAGGGTTGCCTTGACCTCATCGCTCGAAATGGATTGCCAAACCCTGGTAAGTCCTCGTGCTGGATGTGCCCCTCGATGAGGAAGCGGGACATTGACGAGTTGGGGCGCCGCTACCCGCACCTGCTCCAGCGGGCCCTTGCGATGGAGGCGGCGACGACCTTCGATTCCCGAGGTGGCCTGGGAGGTCGACTCAACTGGGGCAAGTACGTGGAGAGCAGGGAAGGGATCGAACCCGAAGAGCAGGCGTGCGGGTGCTATGATGGCGATCCAGATGAATGATCCAAGCCGCTTCCAGGAAGCCGTCGTCGTGGTCCGCCTGGGCAGGACGCTGAACACGGACCTCATTCGCCGCGCGCTGGCCGAGGACGACGGGGAGCGCCGCGCCGCATGGGCGAAGGTCTGCGAGCAGAACGCGAGACCCCGCGCTCGCTGATCGGACCGATTGCGAGTAGCCTTCGCGGCATGTACTCCCAGGTCCGTCACATCGCCTCCTACCTCCTCCACGGGGGCCTCGTCAGCGCCGAGAGCATGGCCGGCGAACCCGTCTACCTCTCCGGCCTCGAAAAGGACGGCGACGTCATCTGGGCGATCTTCCGCAAGAACCCCAAGGTGAAGGGAGGCGTGGAGATCCTGCACAAGGACAAGGATCTCTACGCCGCCGTCACGGCCTTCCTCGGAGGCGTCTGGTCGGCGACCTTGAAGGAAGAGGGTCTCGCGCCGAAGGTGAAGCGGGGGCCGGCGCCTAAGAAGCGGTGATCAGCCCTTCAACGCGAGCGCCACCCTGGGGCAAGGGCGTCGAGCACGGCGCAGGCGACACCGACGAAGAGGTCGTTCTTCCGCCTCTGAGGCTCCGGAAGCCGATCGTAGGGCACGAGGCAGGGGTGCGTCTTGGCGTGTTCGTCCTTGATCTCGCCGTGAACCCAGCCTGCTTCCGTGCGCTCGACCATCCACCCCTCGTGCGACTGCCGAGGCCCGTTGCCTGCGATCAAGCCGAGAACGCCCTTGCGACAGGACTCGCGTTTTTCTTCGCCAACGAGGTTCCACGGCGACTGCGATCGATCATCCATCGACAAGCAGTACGCCCGGTTCGCCTCGTGAGCCGCTCGCGCCGCGATCTCGATGACCTGGGGCGGAACTTCGACAGGTTTCCACGACGCACGATGATCGATGCGAAGCAGGGCGTCGTCGATCCGCTTCTTTTGCCCAATGCTGACGCGATCGTCCTTGAGCAGCGCAAGAAGCGTCTCGCGCACCTTGCGAAGGTTCTCTCCGTACAATTCTGACGTTGCAAAATAAAGAAACGAGTCCAGCACATTTGCGTGAGGCGTCCGCGCGAGGAACGAGCACAATTCCTCCACGGTGTGCTTCGCAACATCGTCGCGCCGTACGTAGTTTTCCATGACTCATGAGTCGCACATCTTTCCGTCCGCGGCAAGACGCTTGACCGTGCCGCGCTGTCCGCGTAGTCGTCGGGCATGCCACGACGACCCAAAGCATCCTCGCAGCGCGACCAGGCCGCCCTTCTGCCCAAGGAAGGCGACGTGTTCTGGCACGAGTTCTCGTCGGCCAACGAGTCTCCGCACTGGGAGCGGATCTGGTTTTTGACGGCTGACGACGGCTGGCTGTACTTCACCGACGTGCCGCCGGCCGAGGGCGTCGCTCGCGAGGCGAAGGTCCGCCTTCCCTCGAAGCACTGGGCCGACGAGGCGCGAGCAGGTCGACTGCCGATCAGTTTCGCACGCTCCCCCGAGGAGATCGACCAGATCATGTGGGCCCGGGACTCCGTGCCGCGGGTCCAGAACGCACTGGACGACGCCTCCCCCGCGCAGGTCGCCGCCGTGCTGGCCGTGCTGGGCCTGGCGCCCAGGAACAGGCCCCGCAGCCTGCGGGACGCCGACAAGGTCGGCGAGCGCGCCCTCGGGGCCGAGCGCGGGGAGCCGGCGCTCAGTTTGCGCCTGCCCCTCGACGGGACGCGCGGCGTCTCTGCGTTTACCGAGCGGGAGGTCGCTTCGATCGAGGTGACCGACCGGCGGCTGGCCGAGAAGAAGTCGATCCCCATCCTGGGCGGCAAGCGTCGCTTTGGCCTGACGGTCTACTTCACCGGCAAGGCCGAGATCGACCTCGACGGTTGCTCGAAGGAAGAGGCCGAGCAAAAGGCTCTGCTGACCGGCCTCCACCTGACGATCGTCCACGAAGAGCCAGGTTGACACTTGTCTCCTTGCGCGGTATTCCACGACGCATGAAGACAAAGAAGTCGCCACGATCGAAGCCGCAAGAGGCTGTGCCGGAGGAAGTCCCGGTGGTGAGCGAGCAAGAGCGTCTCGCGGAGAAAATCTACCGCGACCGTCTCACGAGACTGGTGGGTTCGACGATCCGAACGGTCCACGGGTGGCTTCACATGTGCAGGCGCCCCTCGATCGTCGTTCCTGACTTTCAGCGGCCCTTCGTCTGGTCGGACGATCAGACGCTCGACCTGCTCACCTCGCTCCTCGACGGCTACCCGATCGGCACGTTCATGACATGGGACTTCCGCGACAGGGAGCCATCCGACGTCGTCATCGGCGGCGTACGACTCGGCAGGAGCACCCCCAGGGGCTCGTACCTTATCGACGGCCAGCAACGAACGGGGTCGCTCGTGCGAGCTTTCCTGGGACGTCGCTTCGCCTACGACACCACCTCCCACCGGGTCGTGGTGAACGCGGAGCCACACTCCACGATCTTCCCCCTTTCGCTGGCCGTGAGGCAGGGAACGCCAATGCAGGAGTGGATCAAGTCCGCTCCCGTCGGCGGCCAATACGCGGCCTACTCCATGCTGTCGCTCCTCGACACACCCCTCTTCGCCGTTGATTGCGATAGCGGTTGGCCACTGGAACGTGTCCTGGACGCGTACCGGAAGATCAACACGATGGGCACCAGGATGAGCGTCGAAGAAATCGACGCTGGCGTCAGGCGCAGCATGATGAACGCCAGCCGCGATGAGCATCGTGAAAACAAGGAAGCGAAATGATTTGACAACCGTCTAGCGACGGTGTACTCAACTTCTCCATGAAGAAGGTTGAGAAAAGCGACAAGGCTGCTTCCGACACGGTTCCGAAGGTCGGCGACGCGGTGTGGGTGTTCTGCGACGACATTCGCGTGTACGCGAAGGACGACAGGGGCAACACAATCGGCGGACCTATCTACCGCCACAAGTGGGAGAAGAGGGTGGTCCACTCGGAGAACGCGCGCTCCATCTTCATCGCCATGGATATGAAGTCCACCTACCGCCGACTTGATAGGACGGACAAGGCTGCGTGGCGCGAAGGCAAATCGCCGCGTGGCTACGCGCGCAACGAGGCCGAGGTGGATGAGATGTGCTGGCTCGACGACAACCGCTGGCGCATCGGAGAGCGCGTCCAGCGCGAGGCCACGCCCGCGCAACTCGCCGCCATCGCCGAGATCATCGGTTACGTGGAACCCGCTGGCAGAGAGCCACGGCCCGCGCACCTCGTGAGCGGAAAGAAGAAGGAGCAAGCGTGATGGAAGCGTTGTTCAAGGAGGCGACCGAGGCGCGGGACGCGTTGCTAACCAACCTGCACAAGGCTGGCATACCCGTGCAACTCGTGGGAATGGAGCAAGACCTTGCCGATTTTTGCAGATCTGCCAAGTTCAGGATCGGCGGCACGGATATCTGGATCCACGCGAAGGCCGAGGGAGATCATGCCACGATCGAGATCGGTGGCACTTCGCGCCGCCACGCCTCGACCTACGTGAAGGGTGCGAAGGGGTGGAACCTGGATGCGATGGAGAAGCGCGTTCGCGCGGCCATCGCGGACAACGAGGAGAAGAGGCTGCGGCGCGAGAGGAAGATCCAGTCCTCGGCCGATCGGCATGACACGTACCTGGCGAAGACCAGGCAGTGCAAGGCGTTCGTCGAAGGCATCGCCGACGCTCCCGTCGACCGGCTCGGGTTCCATTTCAACGGCGACAGCATCATCTTTACGTCGCGCGACGTGGTCCTGATGCAGAAGGTGCTCGACCTGGTCAAGGCCAGCAGGGAGGCTGAATTATGGGGCTATGGGACGAGAAGCGGAAGGCCGCAGACCACGTTGCCGGCCTGGTCGCCGCCCACCTGCGCGAACGTGGACACACGGTCGCGCAGAAGGGAGACGCATTCGTCGTCGATGGCGTGGACGTGTACGTGTGCCCATCGGTCTCGTCGAAGTACCCCGAGCCGCCCATGATCCAGATCGGTCTCGCGAGAGGGAGGCGTAACATCGTGTCCTTCTTCGCGAAGAAAGATCGATCGTGGAATATCCAAGGGATGGCTTCCAAGATACTGGAATTCGTCGCCAGGCAAGCGGATGTCGACCAGGTTCGTGAGGAGAAGCGCCGACTCCTCGATGAGCAGGTACGGCAGCAGACGGAGTCCGCTGAATTCTTGAGGAAAACCCTCCTCCTGGCTCCTGGCCCGCTGCCAGATCCGGTATCGATCACCTGTGACAATGGTGTCTTCGAGGTAAATACCCGCGACCGGGAGGTGATCCGAAAGATTATCGAGTTGCTGACCGCAGAGAAGGATGGCGCGCAATGAAAAAGAACGTGTCGTTGACGGAGAAGAAAATCGTGGCGATTGCGCATGGCAGCCTCAACGGGTTGCTTGTCGCGCTCCGATCGAAAGGTCTCCCTGTTGAGCAAGTGGTGTTGAACCCACCCGTCTTTGAGGTGAAGAATACGTGCCTCACCATGATGCCCGTGGTTACAAAGAAAGACGGCGTCAAGAAACCTGCGTTGCGCATCGGCCGTCAGCCATTCGTCCGTGGCTACCAGGAGACGACGATGAAGACGTACGTGGTAGGTGTTGATGCGCACGGGCACGCGGGCATTATCCGTAAAATCGAGAAACTCGTCGAGGAAGACGATCGTCGATTGGAGAAGATCCGGCAAAAGATCCTCGAAAAGCAGTCGGAGGAAAGCGTCACTTTCCGTCTCAAGATGATCGTAAACCACATGCCTGTCGTGGATGGCGTCAACATCTCTTTCAACCGGGAAACGGGTATGGTCGACTTCTCGACTCGTGACCTTGAACTCGTCAAGAAGATGGCGGCAGCCCTGGGCATCACCAAGGAGCATCTGTGAATCCGATCTCGAAGACGGAGTACGTCGAGAAGAACGTCCGCGTGATGGCCAGGTCCTACGAGGCGCACCGCATCGTCCGCGCCGACGAGCTGGGCTGGACGCTGCGCCGGCCGGACAGCGGCTGCCTCTGGGCCCGCGTCCTGGTGACGGCAGACCGCGTCATCGTCATCGGCGACGGCCCCGACATGATCCTGCGGCACGCCGAGTCGTCCCCCGTGGACGCGATCTGCTGGCTGGCGTCGAGCGACCTCGACTACCTCGGCACCAAGGTGCTGGCCGGTGAAGCGAGGCAGTGGAATGAAGAAGTCGCACTCGACGAGTTGCTCTGCCTGGAGCGCGACCTCAAGGAGGAGCGCAAGGCCGCATGCGAGCGAAGCGATGGCAACGAAGACGAGGAAACATGGCAGGACGAAGAGGACGAGGAAGACTGGATTTCTTCCGCCACTCGCGCTCTTTACCGCAGCAACCGACGTGACTTCATCGAGTCGATCAGTGACCGTGAACGCATGAATATGGGCGAGGTGCCGAGCATCGCCCTGATCCAGGTGCGGCTGGTGGCCCAGGCCATCGTGCGCGAGATGAAGCGTTGTTTCGAGGAGGAATCATGAAGCACGTCGCCCTTGTCGGTTGCTCGAAGACGAAAGTCACGGCGCCTGGCGTCCACGAGGCCCGCAGCCTCTACAAATCGCCTCTCTTTCGTGCGGCGATGAACCACGCCGACACCCACTTCGCTGACCGCTTCATTCTGTCGGCCAAGTACGGGATCCTGTTTCCCCACGAGGCGGTTCGCACCTACGACCTCTCGCTGAACGACGTCGGCGCAGCCGAGCGCGCGGCGTGGGGGAAGTTGGTGGCCGCCGAGGTGCAGGTCCTGGTCCCTGCGCCCGCCACCCTCGTCGCCTTCTGCGGCGAGACCTACATCGCGGCCCTCGAACCCCACCTCGCCGGGTACACGATCGAGCGACCCCTGCGCGGCCTGGGCATCGGCGAGCGAATGGCGTGGTTCGCGCGGGCCGCGAAGGGTGGCGCATGAACGCGCTGGACGACTGGGCCGTCCTCGTCGCGCAGATCAACGGGCACCCTACCCTGGGCGTCCCTGGCGTTCGCGACACGTCGGCGCCGTGCCACCTGTACGAGCCGGCCTACGACGCAGGGGCGCCGCGACCAGATGGCGACTATGGCACCTGCAGCACCGACGGGCACTACCTCTGCCGCGAGTGCCCCGAGATGTCTCGCGAGGCCGAGGAAGAAAGGAATTCGCGTTGAGAAAGATCTCTTGCACCATCTGCCATCGACCAGGAAATACGAGCGCAGTTCTCGGCATCTGCGCCGACTGCAGTCGTTCGATGGACCGCGCTTTCGCTTCGGACATGGGTTGCCTCGCGGACACGATCCGGTGGGTGGCCAATCGTTCGTGGCGTTTTGCCAAGGAGGAGCAGAAGAAAGTGCGCGAGAGAAATCGCGCCATACGCATGGCAGCGAAGAAAGATTCGTCAAATAACGATTTACAAGATCAAGAAAGCGTTGCATCGTACGCGAAGGAAGAAGGTGCAACGTGCTCGTAAAAACGACGGCGAAATGCGGCGCGGGATGCAGTCACTGCATGGAGGATGCCACTCCGAAGGGAGATCACATGACGATCAAAACCTTCGCGAAGGTGCTGGCGTTCACCGCGGCGGCGGAGCAACTGTCCTGGTCGATGGGTTACCCGCGCCTCCTGCTGATGTCCGGCGGGGAATGCACCGACCACCCGGAGTTCCTCACGCTCCTCGGCATGGTCGAGCAGGCCGGCATGGTGCCGATGATCCTCACCCACGGCGGCTGGCTCACGGACAAGGCCATGACCAGCGAGGTCCTGCGTCCTGGGCGAAAGCTGCTCGTGCAGGTGACGCACGATCCGCGGTTCTACCCCGGGGCCCCGCCGGCCAGGGTCGACGACCCGCGGGTCTGCTACATCGAGCAACTCTCCGCGCTTCTGCCGATCGGCCGCGGGAAGCGGGAGACGCAGGCGAAGAAGGGACTCCGCACCCTGTCGGCGCCGGGCAGTTTCAACCTGCGTTCCGCCGTTCGCGCCACCGGCAGCTTCGAGGCTGGCTTGGCCATGATCCGGATGCGGGCGGTGGCGGGCAAGGCTGGGCACTGCACCCCCTCGATCAGCCACACCGGGGAGGTCGTGGTCGGCGAGAGCCGCGCCTGCATGCGGGTCGGCACGGTCGACTCGACCATGCAGGAGATCACTGACGGCATCCTGCGCATGGGGTCGTGCAACCGCTGCGGCCTCGAAGACAACCTGAACAGCGCCCAGCGGGCAGCGGTGGGGATCTGATCATGGCCAACATCTGCGAAATGCCGATCGTACGGCTCATTGGACACCTCGTCGCCGCTGTGCGCGACGGGGAACTCGTCATCCATCGCGTGCGAGAGGGTCTTGTCTGGTCGCCGCCGGCCACGATCGGGTTGATCGACAGCCTCTGGCGCGGCTTCCCTGTCGGGACCATCTACGTTTGCCGCGTGTTCGATGAGGCCATATCGCCGATGATCGACTTCGGGACGACCTGGATCAATCCGGGATTGATCAAGCCTGGTAGCAGGCTGGTTGTGGATGGAAGGCAGCGGATCGCGAGTCTTGTCCAGGCGTTCAGCCATGGGTCGGGGTATTACCTGAACCTTGGCGATCTGGAAAAGGCAGACATTCGCCACATGCCTGGCACTGTGTCCGATGACCCGAACCTTCTTCCTCTCGTCTGCGCGCTCGACGAAAACAACCTCATAGCCTGGCAACGCCGCTGCATCGAGGTCGGTGTCGAGCGCCGCGTGGTGACGGACGGCAGGCGCGCGTTCAACATGATGCGCAACAACACACTCCACGTCTCCATGCTGCACTGCAAGGACATGGCCGAAGCGCAACTCGTCGCCTCACGCCTCAACCACCACGACCTTCCACTGATCGATCCGACCGACGAAGCGAAGGTCTGATTTTTCAACCCTTAGTCGTTGCCAGCCGAGGAACAACACATGAGCAAGACAAGCAACAGCATGGATGACAAGATCAAGGCCGCCACTGCCGCGTTCAAGAGCAAGAAAGAAGCGGTCGCCAACGCGCGCAAGGAGTGGGAAAGGCTTGTCGCTGAGGCGGCCAAGGACAAGCAGGCGCTGGACGACCTCAAGGCAGAGAAGGCTCGCCAGAAGCCTCTCACCCAGGAGCAGATCGACCTGCTGCGGAAGGTTCGCGAAGCGAAGGACGAAGGTCTTGTGATCGAGTACAGCGCGAACCGTGCGAAGTACGTTCGCAAGCCAGACAACCCCGAGTACCTGATCGCCGCCCACCTCGCCAAGATCGGCTACCTCGCCACGGACCCGATGTTGCTCTACATGACGAGGGACAGTTTCATCCTCACCAAGCACGGGACCAAGGCGCTCGCGTCCATCGACGCGCAGGCGAAGTAAATTCGCGCCACGAAGAAACAGAAACGCAAGAAGTCAAACATGCGAACCAGCATCTTCCCACCACACATCCAGGACCACATCCGCAAGACGCCCGACGGCACCCGTCCGCCCGCGGCGATTTGCAGGTCGCTGGCAGAGGCCATGCCGAACGCGTCGGCGGAAGAGTTGCGTCTGGCGCTGCTCGCGGCCTTCCCCGGCGAGAACCGCCTGGGCGCCTACTACAATCGCTGGGTGCGGGCGACGCGGCCCCTGGTCTACGAGCGGGCCAAGCCGCAGGACCGAAACTCGGGTCAGGACCTCTGCGAGGTCACAGGCTGCCCGAGGAAAGCCACGCGCAGGATCACCTTCGTCGAGCCGCCCGCCCACCACGTCCGCACCTGCTCGCGCCACAGGAGCGTGGAACGTCGGTTGCCGGTGACGACGCTCCGGTTGTCGAAGTCGGCAGGTTTCGGCGATTGGCTACGTCAGCAAAATCACCTGCACCTGCTCGCACAGGTCAAGCACCTGGTCCGGCGCCCCAGCGTCTCCCGGGCCGGGGCTCGGTTCGTCGTCGAGGCGACGTGAGCGTTCGTTTTGTGACCGTGCTCGCGGTCGAGCGAGTCCTTGGTCGCCGCCATCGGACCGCTCCGTTGGCTTTCTTCTTCAAGATGCAACTCGCCTGCGGGCACTCGATCTGGCGGAAGGAAAATCCCATCGTGTCACCACGAAAGGTTGTGTGCAAGAAGTGCCGATAGCGCGCTGAACGGGGCGGGCGTGTTCGCGCAGCCGATGGACTGAGACAGATCCATGTTGACAGGTGACGTTTGCGGGAGGTAGACGTCGGGGTGTGAACACGGCCACCCTCGCGTACCTGCCCGCGCCCTACCGCCACGAGGACGGCTCGGTCGACCCGTACCTGCGGCACCTGAGCCCGCGCGGCGTCACCTGCACGCTCACCCGCCCGCTCGCCTTCGTGAACCCGGCCGACGCTCGCGGCGTCGTCTACCTGCCGCCGGACACCGAGATCCGCGCGGTGGTGGGCGATCCGGCCGAGCTACGGGCCGCGGAGGAGGAGTTCAAGGTGACGGGAAGCTACGACGACAACCCGGCCCGCTGCGACCTCGAAGCCTTCCGCGGCGGCGCCTGGGTGCCCGGGTACTGCTTCGGCGAACCTGTGTTCACCCTCCCCGACGACTGGTTCCTCTCTGCCGAGGCCCTGGGCCTCTGAAAGCGAACGCACCATGACCACCACCGACGTCCCCTCCTCCGCCACCGTGGCCCCCCGCCGCATCTACTTGGCTTCCTCCTGGCGCAACCACGCCCAGCCCCTTCTGGTCGAGCTACTGCGGTCGCAGGGCCACGAGGTGTATGATTTCCGGCACCCCGCCGAGGGGGACGACGGGTTCTCGTGGCGGGAGATCGACAAGGACTGGGAAAAGTGGACGCCCGAGCAGTATGTCGAGGCGCTCAGGCACCCTGCGGCCAGGCGCGGCCTGGCTCTCGATGTCGGCGGGATGGAGTGGTCCGACACCGTCGTCCTGCTCCAGCCGTGCGGGCGGTCGGCGCACCTCGAAATCGGCTGGGCCATCGGCTCGGGCCGCGAGACCCACGTCCTGCTCGTCCCAGGCCAGGAGCCCGAGCTGATGGTCGGCATGGCCACCGGGCTGCACACGACGCCGACCAGCCTGATCGAGGCGCTGGCCAAGCCGGTTCAGCCCAGGGGCACGCTGGCGCCCCCGCGGGGGCCTGTCCGCGAGTCCGAGGCGCAGGCGAAGCGGGTCGAGCCCCTCAGCGACGAGATGGCCCGGATCGCCTCTTACTTCCTGCGGCGCAACTGCCTCTCGCTCGCGGACTGGCTGGAGACTCAACCCTCGTGGGAGGAGGCGTGGGCGAAGATCGATCGCGTCGACTGGATGTTCGAGATCATCGGCGCCTCGATCCTTGATCAGGACTGGCGTAGCCCGCATCGTCGACTACTGACGCTGGCGGCCGTGGGGTGCGCCGAGACGGTCGCGGAACACCTCACCTCACACGATCGCCTGTGCCTGGAAACGGCAAAGCGGCATGCCCAGGGGGAGGACGTTTCCCTGGATTTGCTGGTGCAGGCGCGTGACGATTGCAAGAAAGGGTCCGGGCCATGGCTTGTCGTCGGTCGCGTTGCCGCATGCGCCGCCCTCGACGGTTCTTATGCTCATTCCTGTGCTCACGAAGCGGCTTTCTTTGCAGCCGACTACCTCGCCGCTCGCTATGTGTCGAGGAAGTACCCGAGGTTGACCATCGAGGATGTCCTGACCTCCGTTCAGCACGCGAAGAAAGGGGAGGCCGTCGAAGACTTCCACGCCGCCCGTCACCTCATCGAGCCAAAGTACGTGGCCATCGTGCGCTCTGTTTACCCCACGGCCCCTCGACTGCCGTTCATGTCAGAACCCGCGAAGCCTGAGTCGCCACTCTGCGAGGTCGCGAAACTTGACCTATCGCCCCCCGCCTCGGACATCACGGCCGCGGTCGGGTACCTGAACCACAACGGTTTCGGCGAGATGGCCAAGTGGGTGGCGACGCAACCCGACTGGCAGACTGCCTGGTCGAACTGCCCACGCCTCGACTGGATGCTCAAGATCATCGGTCAGACGATGACCGACGCGTACTGGCAGAGCCCCGAGCGCCGCAAACTGGCCGGCGTCACTGCCGCTTGCGCCCGTGCGGCGTGGGAGTGGATGTCCGAGGCAGGCCGCGCTTGCCTGCTCCTGGTCGAGCGGCACGCGGCTGGCGAGGTCGTGAGCCGTGAAGAATTGCATGCCGCCGCTGACGCCGCTGGCCGCGCCGCCTACACCACCTACGTGGCCTACGCCGCTGGCCGTACCGCCTTCGACGCTGGCCGCGCCGCCTACTCCGCCGACGCCGATGCCGCCAGCGACGCCGCTGACCGCGTCGCCTACACCACCTACGTGGCCTACGCCGCCGCCAGCGATCGGGTCAACGACGAGTGCATGGCGATCGTGCGGGCCGCGTACCCCACGGCCCCCAGCTTGCCCACTGCTATCTGATCGCCCGCAGGTTGCTGCCCGCGTCCTGCGACGCGAGGCAGCGGCAGGCCGGCGAATACTAGGCGTCGAGGAAGGCGAGCAGTCGATCGTTCGTCTTCTCGACGTACCCCGGCACGGTTTCGAGAAACCGCGGCGGACACTTCTGGAGCATCGGAAGGTTGCTGTGCGAAGCAACGATGATCTGGCACCGCTCCGCGAGCCGGTTGAGTCCAACCCAGAGAGCAACCTGGTTGTCAGCGTCGAGGTTCCGGTCTGGCTCATCGAGCAGGAAGGTCGGCTGTCCAGGCTCCCCGCGTCCGGCGAGGAATGCCTGGATAGCGGGGGTCGGCCGCGTCCCTTTCTTTATGCCGATCCCTGGCGCCTTGGCGGACTTCGCGGCCATGATTGTGGGCGCGAGGCGATGCAAGGTGCCCTGGCCGGCCGACGCACGGTTCAGGAGAACGCCCTTGATCCCCTCCTCGAAGAAGTCCTCATCAAACGCCGCCATGCCGCCCACGAGCCCTACCTGGTGCGCGCTGTCGAAGTGCCAGATCCCCTGGCCGTCGTGATCGAGGCTGATCTTGGCAAAGGGGTACCCGGCGGCATCGTAGACGCTCTGCCAGGTCAGGGTCGAGCGGCCTCCCTGCTCGGCGAAGAGGAGGCGCGAGAGCAGAGTGAACAGGGCCGTCTTGCCGGTGCCGTTGGGCCCGCAGACCACGGTTAGGCCCGGCTCGAAGGTGAACTCGGTGCGGCCCTTCCAGGCGGGGCAGGCGTCCCACCACGGCACGACCTTGGCCGCATCTTTCGGATCGAACGATATGCTTCGGATCATGATTGGTGCTATACCACCGTCGTGGAAAGAAAAGAGAAAAATGTCGCGACGATGACTGCCTCCGAGGTCTACGCGGAGCTGATCCGCAGGCACATCTTCGATTTTCCTTCACCGACGGATGCGAGGCTGCTCGCCGACCTGCCGCCGCACGTCGAGCGTCACCGCCCGGTGCTAGCAAGGGTGTACCGCGACGCCTGGGCGACGATCCGTGAGCAGATGTCGCGCAAAGAGTACCGGGCCTGGGAGCCGCTCGTCGCGGCAACTCGGGCCCGCTGGCCCTGGCTCTGGCAGGAGCACGCCGAGAAGGCCGCCTGGCTGCTTCTCATTGAGGGTGCGCCTTGATCTGCGCGTCGCTTTCTGCGGGCCCGGGGCTGGTTGCCTGGAGCGTCGCTCGGGCGCACCTGATGTCGGGGGCGCGCGAGATCGCAAGCCGTCTTGTTCCAACCTCGTCACGGGGAGGGCTCAACTGCTTTGCCGTCCACAATGGATCGGCGCCGGCCAGTTTCGATGAGCATGTCTTTGGCTCCGTGATCGAAGACGAATGGGCCCTTCTGTTTCTCGAATTTCCCGAGGTGCGAGAGGCCGCGGACCCCTTCCTTCGCTGGTGCGCGGCCTGGCCAGTGCCGCCCAACTGCGTCCCCGCGCCCCCAGACCGCTGCACGAGGGCAGCCTTGTCGGTGGCCTGGCAGCGCGCCCAGGAGGAGCGGCGGACAGGTATGAGCATGATCGAGGCCATGCTCCTCGTCGGTCGCTGCTCGTTTCCCGGCGACGAAGGATCCGCGGCCAAGGACCGCCTCGGACAGAGGTTCTTCGCCCTCCCCGACATGTGCAAGACGCCCGCAACCTCGTTGACAACGATGGCCTACGGCGACTACAACCGACCCGTCCAACGAACGCAAACCACGGAGATCGAGTGAGGTGATTATCCTTTCTGAAATCGTGATGGCCATACCGATTCTGCTGGTGATCGCCACGCTCGAAATCCGTCCCCCTCTCTCGACCAAGTGGCACCGAAAGCACGCCGAGCAAGACACCCTGCCCGCCGAGGAGGCGAAGGCCGATGACAAAACCGATGCACGATAGCGACGATCTCAGGGCCGATCCCATCGTCTTCCACGTTGACGACGCCCGTCGCCTGGGCCCGATGAGGCAAACCTTTCGCCGACCTGTCCTCGTGCCCATGGACGGGACGAAGATCCAGGCCACCAAGCACCCGGAAGTCTGCGAGCACCACGGCGTCTTGCATTTTGGCGACCACGCTTTCACGCACCCTCTCAACGCTCGGCACTGCCCCTACCAGAAGGGGCAGAGACTGTGGGTAAGGGAAACCTGGTTCTGTAACCTGTTCGGCTACGGGAAGTACAAGAAAGACGAGCCGGCGAAGGACCAGGAGGCGACCTGGCGCAAGGAAACCGTCTACCGATCCGACGGCGAGTTCCACGACCATTTCCCCGAGGACTACCTCGATGCGCGCTGGAACCCACCGCAGCACATGCCTCGCTGGGCCTCGAAATGGGGCACCATGGTCGTTCTGTCGGTGTCGATGCAGAGGCTTCATGCCATGACCGAGGTCGACGCACGCAAGGAGGGATTCGCCAGTTTCACGCGCGACTGCAAGCTGCCCAGGTTCGCCAAGGAGTGGGACAAGTCTTTTGGCCGCATCGCGCCGTGGTCCGACAACCCGTGGACCTGGGTGGTCGAGTATTCCGTCGCAGGAAAATGAACATGAACACCAAGGCGGACAGCCACAAGGAAACCATCGACGACCTCTGCGCCATGTCGACCTTCGTCGGCCAGACCGTTCGCTATCACCGTGCCACAAGTCTGCGGCACCTTCGACCGCGCTACCTCTGCCGCACGATGCCGAAGCGAGTAGCGGTGGATCGTTGCCTTTCGGCGGATCCAGCACCGAAGCGAGATGCCAGAAGGAACTCGCGCATCGTGCCCATCATGTGCATGGGACTCGCATTTGGCGACGGTATGTGGCCCCATCTTGTGCGTGACATGTGGCGGAAACGATGAGCAAAGACAAGGCACCAACCACAGCCGAAGAAGCCACCGATCACGCCAGGGAGGCCGCCGTGGAAGATCACATCGCGTTCGCGGACGACACCATCGCCGCGCAGCTCGACGAGCAGGTGCAGGTCATCTGCCGCGAGCTACGCGAGATCATGGGCATGCGACCTGCGAAGCGCCCGGCCTGGATCGCCGACTGCATGACCGTGGGTGGCCTGGTGTCGTTCCTGCAAGATGACCCGATGGATACCGAGCAGACGGCCAGGCACATCGAGGCGCTCTCCAAGCGCCTCAGCATCCCGCTCGACCGCACCATGCGGATCGTCGATGCGGCCCTCTTGCTGCGGGGCAAGACCACCAAACACAACGCATCCTGAGAGACATGTCATGAGCGAACCAAGCGCACGAATTGAGTTTGTCGACGGCCAGGTCGTGACCCACGACGAAGACGCGCTGGGCATGATTGACGTCATCGACCGTCACAACAGGGGCATCCTCGCCCAGAATCACCGTCCCGACATCGACCGATGGCTTGCCAGACTCGCAGCGTACGACTGCGCGAAGTACATGATTTTCGTCATCTCCGTCGATGATCCCGTCGGTTCGGAGATCGCGGATATCCTCGCCCCTGGATACGACTGGGATACCGTTCGCAAGAACGAGGGTCCGCCCTACGCTCGCGGCATCGTCGAGCGCGAACCGACGCAGCGCATGCTCGACGAATGCTTCCCCTCGGCCGGCGCCGAGTTGCGCGCGATCGGCCCGAAGCCGGCCGCCATGATCGTCGACAGCGGCCTTGTCTTCGTGGTGCCGGCGTGACCGCCGACCGCGACGCGCTCGTCGAGGCCGCGCGCCAGATCAAGGCCGACCTCACCGGCCCCCCGTGCCCGCTTTGCCTGGCCGAGCACGGCGAGCACCGGGTGCGGTGTCCCGCGGGCAAGGTGCCGTGCGTCTTCTGCCGCCAGACCCAGGGCGAGCACCTCTCGTCCTGCCTCGGGTTCGTCCTGGCCGATCAGGATCCGTCGCCCTCGGAGGCGCTCGTCGAGGCCGTGAAAGAGGACGCGCGGCGGGCCGAGCAGGAGCCATCGCTCGCGGGGCTGCTCGGGCACTTGGGAAGCCTGTACCAGCGCAGGGCAGACGACCTCTTTGCTGCACTGCCCAGGGCGAGGCACCGCAAGGACCAGATCCGCATCCGCGCGCAGGCCGAGACCTGGCGGGCGGCCGAGACGACGCTGGTGCGAGCGATGCGAGAGCACGAGGATCGCCAGAGGCGGCGCTGAGAGGCCAGGGAGGCGCTACGATGCGCGGCATGCACTCGCTCACCCCCCGCGTCTCCCTCACCCTCTCCGAAGGGAGCCGCCTGCTCCTGGTCTCGCCCAAACCTCGCCCGAGCCTCGATGGCCTCTCGGGACTCGCTCGCGGGACGATGGCCACCCTCGACGAGACGGAGGCCAGCGAGCGGGTGAACGAGGCCATCACGGCCTACGAGGAGCAGACCCAACGCTGGTCGTTCGCCGTCTTCCTCGGGTACAACCGGGTGCAGGAGCGGTACGAGTACCTCCTGCGGGACATGCCCGTCCAGCCCACCCACACCTGCACGATCGGCCTCTACCGTGTCGAGGGGGAGGAGTTCGTTGCCCTCTCCCGCTCGGAGCCGTGCCTGGTCCACGTCGCGTCCGACGAGCCCTACATGCCCCGCACCTGCACCGTGCAGGAGCGCGAGGACGTGGTGGCGAGGCGCGTCCGCCTCTGCTGCACCGACGGCGAGTGGACCGTGGATGGCGAACCGGGCAGCGGCTGGTCGATCGCGGCGGTGGAGGGCGAGGGGGCGGTGGCGGGCGAAGGGACGGCCCCTACCGACGCGGCGCCGACCGTGATCCTCGTGGACCTGCACCGACTGCGAACCGCCGTGGCGCAGGTCGAGTGAGGCCACCCCCGTCGCACCGGGCCCGCTGCACCTGGGCGGGGGTCGCCTCGCTCGTGGGGATCAGGATCGGCGCCTCGATGGCGGCGATGACGTCGGCCATCTCCTCGCGCTCGGCGAAGGCCATGGCGAGGTCGAGACGAGGTGGCGGGTGGAGGCTGCGGGGGAGGGAGACCCCGGCGAAGGTCTGGAGGAGACCGAGGGCGGCGTCGGCGTGCTGGCGCAGGGTCCAGGAGGTCGACGAGAAGAGGGAGGCCGGGATGGGCCCGGTGATCGAGGCGTGGGCGAGCAGGGCGTACACGTCGATCGCGACGAGGGAGACCGAGGCCCCCACGACCTCGAAGGGCACCTCGCACGCGGAGCCTTGCCGCACGAGATCGATGACGTCGTGAAACGAGATCGTCTTGGAGAGGAAGGCGTCCCCCTCGCCACCCTTGGGGTCCTTCTCGGACCGCTGGGTGAGCAGCATCGACTCGGCGGAGGCGAGGAGACGGAAGCGGTGATCGAGTCCCCGGGCGCGCTCGACGGCGCGGGCCGAGCATGACTCCCTGGAGGCCAGGATCGACCAGACGCCGCAGGACTCCGACAGGGCCCGGAGCCACACCTGCGAGGAGCGGAAGGAGAGTTTTTCCTCGTCGCTCAGGACCGCCTCGCGGGCGAGGCGCATGCGGAGTTCTTGCACGAGGAGGGGGTAGGTCTCCGTCAGGAGGATCTGATCGACCAGCCCCGAGACCCCTCTCGCCGTCACGCCCAGCGCGGCGCCGACCACGAAGGCGTGAAGTTGCTCGAAGGCCATCTCGATGGGCCCGATCTCCTGCGGGTGAATCCCGAGGCGCTTCCGGATGGCGCGCTCGTAGGGGATCTGCTGGAGGGCGGCGGTGACGACGGGCGAAGGGGGAAGGGCAACGGCGAACACCCGAACACGGTACAAGACCGGCCGAGCCTTTGCTGCACTCGGCTCGCTTGCTGTCGGCCGGTTTCTGCTTCGAGTCTTGCTGGCGACGGCGACAGGCCGCGCGTACCGTCAAAGGATGTCGGATATCACCTTCGTGCGGAGCGCCAGCGTCGATCAGGCCAGCGTCGCCACCGCTGCAGCCATGGTCGACGGCGTCTGGGCCGCCTCCGTCCCTGCCCAGCCTTCGCCGGCCGAGCGCACCCTGCTCACGGCCTGGGCGCTGGTCACCCCGACGCGGGACGATCTCGCAAGCCTGATCGACACGATCTTTCGCGACGAGGCGGCGATCGTCGCGGTCGCGCAGGGGGATCCCGAGACCTTCGCGGCGCTCCTCTTCTCGCTCTACCAGGAGGTCGTCTACCTGCCCGACGGCGGGTACGCGGCCATCCCCAGCCTGCAAACCTTCGTGCGGCAGCTCGCGGCCGCCGTGCAGCAGGTCCAGGCGTCGCCGGGGACGCCGGCCACCCTGGTCTCGTACGTCCCCCCGGCCAAACCCGCCGAGAAGAGTTGGTGGTCGCGCCTCTTCGGGAGCAACCTCTCGGCCGAGAGCGGCGACGACGGCCAGCAGCCGGCGGAGGGCGCGACCTCCCCGGGGGCGGCCGAGGCCGCGTCGCCCGACGGCGAGGTGCCGGGCGGGGAGGGCGCCGAGCCAGGGGGGCAGCACGTCGTCCCGCAGGAGGGCGACCCTGGTCTTACCAAGGAGACTGGAGGCACGGAGACGACCACGACGAGCGCGAACGCCTCGACCGCCACCTCAAAGGGCGCCCCGAGCGGTCTGCCGGTCGCCGCCAAGGCCCTCCTCGCGGTCTCGGCGATGGCAGTCGTCGCCGTCGTCGGGGTCAAGGTGGTCGCGCCGGCCATGAAGGACTGAGAGACTCAGGGCCATGGCGATCCCTCTCGACAAGGCGCAGCGGTACCTCGACGAGATCCGCAAACTCCCGAAGGCCCGGCGCGAGGCCATCGGCGAGTTGTCCTCGATGTCGGACGCAGAGATCCGCGATTTCCTCTTCAAGATGCGCGAACTCCGCCGCTTCTCGCAGGAGTCGGCGCGGGCCGAGCGCGAGGCGAAGGCCATCGAGGCCGGGCAGGCGCAAAGGGCGCAAGGCGCAGCGGCCATGCCAGCCCGGGGAAGCGGAGGTTTCCAGTTCGATCCGCGCGAGTCGGCGGGCCGGCCGAAGACGCAGAAGGAGCGGATCTACGAGACGCTGCGCCTCGGGCCGATGAAGCGAACGGAAATCTTCGTGCGGTTCATCGACATCCCGAAGAACAACATCGCGACGCACCTCGCGAACCTGCACAAGGAGGGCAAGGTCGTCCTGGTCGCCGATCACACCTACGACGGGAGCCCCGAGGCCATCGCCGCCGTGCAGCGCAAGCGAGGCCGCAAGATCGACATCTCCGCCGACGAGTGAGGGAGACGGGGGCGGCCCTCCGGATCAGCGGTAGCAGTCTTCCTTGTAGTTCCACCCGTTGACGACCATCATGCCTTCGAGGGCCTCGATGCAGACCTGCGGGGGTCTCTTGTCGTTGAGCCCCATGTGCTGCGTCACGACGTTATCCTCAATGCGTACCTCGAAGGTGGACCGGGCGCCGTTCAGGTTCATCGCCACGACGGCCGAGTAGCCCTCCTCGACGTTGCGGATGTAGGTGCCGGCGCAGTGCTTCATCTCGCGTCCCTCGTTCACGAGCGCCGACGGCGTCTTCAGGTACCGCGCCCCGGGGATCAGTTTCCACACGGCAGGCTCCTTGCCGATCGAGCGGAAGTCCTCCTCAAACCGCCGAGCGTACTCCTCTCCTCCTCGGTTCGAGGCAGACTGGAAGGCGTCCTCGATGGTGGTGTTCGGGCCGTTCACCAGGTCGGCCTCGGTGACATGGTCGATGACATCGACGAAGCGGAACTCCATCCGCTGCCCTCGTGGCCCGTACTGAACGCGGACGCGGGTCAGTTGCCCGAGACCCCCGCGCTTCTCCGCCGCCAGGAGCCACCGAGCGAGGAGGGGTGATTTGACCTTTCCTTGCGGAACGATGGTGATGTTGCGCAAGAGCCAGTCGACCGGGTACATGTCGTCCATTCCTGACGACAGCCACTCGTGCGCCTCTTTCTTGGTGAGGACTCCGTTCGACAACTGGACCGGCGTCTCGCCGCGGGCAATTCGGATGGCCGCGAGGACGAACACCTTGGGGTAGGAGGGGCACACGAAGACAATCGCCCTCCGCATGCTCCTCTCGCCTTCGTCCTCGTAGTCGCCCGTCACGTAAGGCAACCTGTCGCCGATCAGCGTCTCGATGCGACGAACCATGTCCTGGTCGAGACTCGCCAGATATCTCTCAGGATCGTCCGCCACCTCCTTCTCTAGCAAAATAGCAACCGCCAGTCGCTTGCTCTTGGTGGCGGCCTCGTACTGCCTTGGGTCCACGAAGGACAACTCGCTGCTCATCCACTCGATGGCACGCTCGTCGCTCAAGGCTTGGTGGGCGAGGTTGGAGGGACTGTTGCCGCACGCTACGAGGATGGCCCTGGAAATGTCTTTGATATTCTCGTGCTCCGGGCAGATCAAACGAACGACGCTGTGAAGCGACGGTTCATCCCCGAGAAAAGCGAAGAGGCGCTTGTCGTATTCCTTGATGGCGTCGGTGGCCCAGGAAAGTTTGATGTCGGGGAGGTCGCCGTATTCGTCACTGAACTTGTGTTGCAGAAAGAACGCGACCCTGAGACGTGGGTCTTTCTTGCACGACTTGAATTGAAGTGGCATGAGGTGGATGTCCTTGTCGTCGACCCACTCTTCGGCCTCCTTCTCGTCAAGAATTCCTTGACCAAAATAGTCCGCTACATCCACGGGCCGATAACCCACCGCCAAGAAACTGGCGCGGTACACGCTGCCGTTCTCGATCCCAGCGAGCCAAAGGGACACCTTTTTCGCTGGTATCCCTTTGTCCTGTTCGTAGGAGAAGGGAACGCCGAGACTCTCAAAGAGTTCCTTTCTTGCGGTCACGTCGACATATCTACCGTCAAAAGCTCCGGCGAACCTTTCGCTGTGGTAGGCGTTCGCGAAATTGAAGCGCAAAATGAGAGCGGCAACGCGCTGCTGAGGTGTCGTGGCGATGATGGGCAGCAATTCATTTCTGCCTATGGAACTCTCGTAATCCTTCCTTCCAAACCGGCTCGTCACGTCAGATCCGTAGTCAGACGATGACATGCGCGCCATCGACGGTGACGCACGAACCGCCGACAGGTATTGCCTGGCCTGCCTCGGCCTGACGATTCGTTGATCAGGTCCGTTTGACCCACTTCTCATGTTGGTCAAGTTGAGAAGCATGGCGTCGAGTCTCTGGAAGACCTCCTTCTCCGGCAAGAGGTACAGAAACAGCGTGTCACCGCGATCGTTGTAGTTTGTTATCCTGGCAATCTCGCTCGGGTACACGGTTTGACGAGCCATCGATCCACGCTTCTCGATATTCGTCTTCACGTCCAGCGAGTCGTCGCCCTGGTCCACGTAATAATAAGACGCGACGTCAGTGGTGAACCTATTTAGATCGATGACGCGAAGTTCCCCGAAGGATACGCCAAAGAAAAGACCCTTCAACGGGTCGTTGAACCATTCGAGAACCTTGGCAAAGTAGCCATGCAACTCAAATTGAGACAGGATCGACTCGACGATGCGTGCGACCTCTTTCTTCGACAGGACGATCGGTTCGCCCGGGGCGGTCTCGATCGCCATGACCTGCCTGGCGACCGATTCATGGAGCGCGACCGAGAGGGGCGAGGTCTTGTCGAGAGAGACGAGGCTCATGCACCCTGGTTTAGCAGGATGCCGTCGTCGTCGAAATTAGCGCCCCCATGGAAGGGCGCCCTCACGATTTGGGCGACCGACCAGGGGCGGCGGGCGGAACGGCCAAATACCTTGGGGTTCCATGATCGCCACCTTGCCGCCTGCTCCCCCCGGGGGAGACGCCGACCGGGCAGAAGAGCGCGAGCTTCTCGCCGGGCAGCCCCTCTCACCCTCCCCCCTGGCCGAGAGCGTGCCGCCCGAGGCGCCCGAGGGCGCTCCGCCGACGCCCCGCGTGCCCTCGCCCGGCGAGGTGCCTGTCCTGGTGCCGGACCTCCTCACGGTCGCCCTCTCCCTGCGCCCCCCTGTGGGGCCCTCCCCGGCCCCCCTGTCCCTCGCCGCTCTCTGGCGGGCAGGGGCGACTCCGCCGGTGACCCCTGGATCCGCCCTGGGTCTCTGGCGGGGCCTCGACGAGGATCCCGAGGAGGTCGCGCCGGCCGAGCAGGTGTCCACCCACGCGGCGGCGCCGGCCCCCGCCTCCGCTCACCTGGGGAGCGAGCGGGAAGCGAACCGCGGGCTCGTGGACGGCGCCGGCCTGGCAGCGACCACGCCGCCGCCCGCCCCCGCCCCCGCTGGGCCGGAGCCGGCGGCGGTGATCGCGCTCGCGGAGAGGCGCCCGGTCGTGCCCGACACGGTCTACGACAACCGGGACACGGTGCCGGCGATCCGTCGGTCGATGGACAAGATGATCGACCTCCTCTGCCGGTCGGAGAACATCTACATCGGCTACCTCCAGGGCCTGCGCGAGTCGCACGAGGTGATCGTCGAGGAGCAGTTCCGCAGCCTGGGCAAGGAGGGGGTCGCGAAGATCATGCCCAACGGCCGGGCGACCGAGGAGTGCGCGAGTATCTTCCTGGCCGTCGAGGCGGCCAAGCGGACCTCGAAGAAGCGCAAGGAGGGGCACACGATGGAGGACGTGCTGCACGCGGCCGACGGCGTCCCCAACGCCTTCTACTACGAGGTCATCGAGAAGGGGCAGAGCGACGCGGAGCGCGACGCCCGCCTCGGGACCGGCATTCGCCACCTGCCCCACCTCCCCACGCGCCGGCAGGTCGAGGAGACCCTGCGCGACCTCCGCGGCACCTACGCCTGGGCGCGGTTTCCCGACGCGTACCTGCGCAACCTCTACTGCAAGGGGTACCTGCGGGGGTTCAGCGAGAAGCGGGGCGTCGTCGGCAGCCCCCTCCGGGCCACCGCCTCCGACACCTACGTCCCCTTCGCGCCCCTCTCGACGACCTTCCTCATCGCGCAGCGCCTGCTCATCGAGATGTCGAGTATTCCCCGCATCGGCCAGGCCGAGGCCATCTACCTGCTCGCCCGCTACGGGAAACTGGTCGATCTCCACATGCCCCTCTTCATCGAGACGCGCGAGGACTACAACCTCCCCAAGATTTTCGACTTCCCTACCTGCCGCATGATCCGGCAGAGCCACGCCGAGATGGAAGGTCTGATCGCGAAGCGGCCGACGAAGGTATGAGGTCGACAGGTCGTTTTTCGATGACGTCGCCCGCGCGGCGCAGGTAGGGTGCAGCGATGCAAGCCTTTTTCCGCGAGACCGCGAAACGAGCGATCCCCAGCACGCTCACCGGGTGTGGCCATGCCTTGTCGATCGGCTACATCCTCGGGTTCATGCCGCTCGGTTATGGCATCGCCGGCCTCTTGCTCGATCTCGCCGATGGTTGGGTCGCTCGGCGCCTGCGGGTCGAGTCGGAGTTCGGCTCGCTGTACGACTGGGTCGGGGATGTCGTCCTCTACGCGATCGTGCTTCACCGCCTGGGCCTCGTCACCCTGGTGCCTCTCGCACTGCCGATGCAGATCGCGCTCCGCCTGAGCGGCAAGCACACCTCCGGCCGCACGCCAGCCACCATCCTCCTGATGCTGCTTCGCCTCACCCAACCCGATCACGGATGGTTAGGTAGAAGGAACCGTAGAACATGAGCCAGGAAAACGACATTCCACAGATCTCATCCAACGATCGCACGAGCATGTTGATGTGCGAGTTCCCTTTCATCGACCTCGACGACCTGGTTCGCATGGATGAGGCCATCTGGTGCGAGTTGCAGCGACGCAGCCCAGGGATCGCGAGGGCGCCGGATGGTAAAATTATCATCCCATCGGAGCAGGGAGACATTCACTTCTTTGAGTTGTTCCTGATCTTCGCAGGCTGTGAACCGCTGTGCATTTGCAACTTTTGCTCCAACGGCAGAACAGTCGGTTTTAGTTACCTCAACACCAACCGCGATTTCCCTCCAGCCATCGAGGCTCACAAGGGGACTGTCACGCGGTTTGTCGAAGACCTGACCTGGTGCATCGAACACCGGCTGACGAGGTGTGGGCGGAGAGAGATGGATGAACTCTTCGGCACCAGCATCGCCGAGGGCGCGGAGGCGTACAAGATTCTCAACCTTTCGTGGTATTCGCCGATGATGAAGAACAACGAGGCGTTCTCGCTGCGCCTTTGCCAGAGGGCGCAGATCCCCTACGAAAGCGACATGAAGGAGGTGCGGCGCCTTGCGAAGCAGAACGAGAGAACGAGCGACCTCTGGTTCAAGACCAACGGCCACCCGTCCGAGGCGAACCGCGACGACTCGCATGCGGAAACCAGCGCGGGGAATCCATGAGCAACCACCGTCGCAGGCCGTGCGTGTATCGCGTTAGCCACAGCACGATCGTTGAGCGATCGGACGTAAACATCGTGCAGATGATGTACGGCCGAATGCAGTCGAACTCGTACGAGTGCGTGAAATGCTCCATCACACGCGGACCTGATGATCACTTCAACGCCGAGGCACTCTTCTGGCACCTGGTGGAACACCTGAACCTTGGCCACGCGGTGCCTCCGCGCCTCCTGATCGACCTCGAATCCTTCGCGCGCAGGGTCGAGGAAAGTCGCAAGCAAGAGGCGGACTACCACGCGGCGATCAAGCGGCGAAACGCCGAGGCAGAGGCCAGATCGCGGCCAGCCAAGCGGGCGCGCTGAACGCGCCCGGGCGCCGCGTGGTTACTTGCCGGCCGAGATCGTGAGGGTGACCGAGGACGCGGATCCCGGCGGCGCGGGCGGAGGGGGCGCGGGGGAGGCCGCGGAAGAGGCTGCGGGCGGAGGGGACGCCGGGGCAGGCGGGAACGCCGCGGGGTTGGAGGCTCGGATGCGAGCGACCTGGACCTCGTTCCAGGCGGCGAAGCCGGCGTACGCGACGAAGGCGATCATGCCGCACACGAAGAGCGCCCTCAAGGCAAGGAAGAGTTGGTGCGGCGTATCCCGATCGCTCTCGCCATGCTCGCTGATCTTGCGGCGAGCCGTGTCCTCGCGTTCCTTGATCTCGACCCGCTTGGTCTCCTCGACCTCGTGAATGCGGGCCTTGATCGCCTCGACGCGCTGCGCGTCGTCGGAGATCATACGAAGGTCATCGACCGCGTCGACCGCGTCGCCTGGAACGTTGCCTGGTTGCATCCCTGCGATCTAATCGCGCCATAGCTCCCTGTCTCGCGATTTCGGTCTTGGTGGCCCAAGGCGTGGTGGTGACCGTCCCCGCCCGAGCAGGCGACGCGGCCTGGCGGCGGGGACGGAGGGGGCGGCGATCAGCGCGTGACGGGGCGGAGGGGGGCGACCGGCCGGAGGGTCATCGGGGCCGTCGGGCGCGAGGCGAGATCCTCGGGCGCCTCTTCCTCCTCCGGCTCCTCTTCCTCCTCGGGTTCCTCGTCGTTCTCCTCCTCGTCGCGGGGTGGCCCGTAGAGAGAGGCGCCGCCGCCGGCCGCGGGCAACATTTTGCCCTCGGCGTGGAGGCGGTCGAGCAGGGCCTGCTCGGCCTCCTGCTTGTGCTTCTCGCGGCTCTTGATCATCAGGTGGCGCGTGCCCAGGACGATCCCGCCGAGGAGCAGGGTGGCGGCGGCGCCGATGGCACCTCCGATCGCCATGCTCTTCTTCTTCTCGGAATCGAGTTCCTCGACGTGCTGCACCGTCACGTACGTGAGCAGGCGAGCGGCCGCGGGGGCGGGGATTTCGAGTTCCCGCGCGAGGTCCATCGGCGTCGGGAATGTCGCGATGTCCTTCTTGGCCTGCGCCTCGTCGGGCGCCGGGTTCGCGGTGTTCGTGATGGGGTCAGCCATGATGGTTCAGCGATCCTGGGAAGCGAGGATGACCTTGGCTTCTTCCTCTTCCTTGGACATCTTGTGATACGCCTTGACCGCGATCACGGTGCCCAGGGCAGCGAGGCCGCCCAGGAAAAGGCCGCGCCAGAAACTGCGGCTCGACGCCTTCTCGGAGAGGGCCTGGGCGTTGTCGGCCGCGTGGGCCGCGATGGTCTCGGCGGCGGCGGCGTTGACGCCGTGGTTGACCGCGAACTGCGCGACGTCGGCGTGGCCGAAGTCGTCTTCGAGATCGGTGACGAGGACGACGTTCGCGGGATCACCCAGGGAGGACAGGGATCCCAGCGACGAGGGAACGTGGATGGCGAGGTGCGACATGCGTGCGTGTCCTTGGAGAGAGAAACAGGAAAAGGGGTGCAAGACCCAGCCTACCTCGCCCGGGGAAGGACGGAAACCAACCCGGCGGCGAGGGGTGGCAGGTCAGGCGCGTTCGCCCGGGCCGCCCGCCCCGCCCGTCCCTGGGTAACCCGGGGGCAGGTGGGGGAAGTGCGGATGCACCGGCGGCGGCACGAGGAGGCGGTGAACCGCGAGGCCCAGGGCGGTGATGGCCGAGGCCACCAGGATGGTCGAGACGACGCCGCTCACGAACCCGTCGCGGTGCGCCCGCTCGGTCTTGTCCTCGACGAAGGCCGCCAGGTGCAGCGCCTCGGGAGAGTCGAGGCCGAGGTCGTGCGAGAGGTCGAACACGGAGGAGTCTTCGTACATGGGCCAGCTCGTGGTCGGGCAGGTAGGGGGGTCAGGTGGTCCGGCGAATCAGGGCGCGTTCTGATCGCGGAGGATGGTGAACGCCGCGCTGTACGATCCGGGCCCGGGGGGCGTGAAGACGTAGTCGAAGTGATCGTTGTTCGAGGTATTCGCGAAGGCGATGACCCCGATCGTCGGGTCGGACACCTTGCTGATCACCGTGTAGGTGTTGTTCCCGAGGAACCCCGTCACGTACGAGGGGAGCCGTGGATTGATGCCGACGTTTCCGGAACCCGTGTTGCTGATGGCGCTCTCGGAGAAACTGATCACGCTTCGATCGATGGCGCCGGAGCCGATGGCGCTCGGGAGGCAATTGCTGAGGTCGCACCCGCGGGCGTCGATGTCCACGCTTTCGGTGGCCGACAGGGGGAACGTGGTGAGCGACTTGGGGTCAGCGTACCCGACGTTTGTCCCGCGCAGCTTGACGAGGTACCTGGCTCCGGACGACGTGGGGGCCACGACCGAGAATCCGCCCTCGAAATCACCGCTGATGGCCTGGAACATCGTGGCCCTCGGATCGAGCGCGGACGTCAGCGTGTGCTGGAAGGTGACCAGGGCCGAGCCGTAGCAGGAGATCCCCGACAGATCGAAGCCGCCCGGGTACTGACGGACGAGGGTCGTGTTGAACGCGACGTCGGCGAAGGTGATCGAGAGCAGTGGCTGGTTGGCGGGCTGGTAGGTCTCGTTGTAGGGCCTGATCTGCGCGCTCAGGATCAGAAGCGGATCGATGACCAGGCCGGCGTTGGGCGAGAGGTTCGCGACGACGTTGCCGACGATCTGGTTGGTTCCGTCCATGTCGACGACCTGGGCGCCCGAGAAGGTCACCGCCACGCCGTTGCTTTGCCGGAAGAACTTGTTGTTCCGGTACGTGCGAAGACGAGAATTCGTCGAACCGGTGGGCGACATGCTGTCGTGGTACTGATCGATGTGGGTCGTGACCGTGTTACCGGTGCAGTCGAACTTGTCGATCCCCGTGGTGAGCAGGATCGAGATGTTCGATTGCTCGATCGTAAGGTGACCCAGGTTGACGAACTGCGAGATCCCGGAGACGCAATCCACGAACTGGACGCCGCGCGAGGTGTCCGCGAAGAGAGTGAGCGATGGATCGCCCAGGTTGACTGTGTTGCCACCCAGCGTGTTGACGAAGGTGATGCCACGCAGCACGAGCGAGGTCAGGACGACGGGAGCCCCGTTCGCGATCGAGATCGTGTCCGCGCTCGTGGCGCCCGTGACCACGACGCCGTCGGAGAGGGCGATGAGGGCGAGATCGTCAACCCTGGGAACGACGAGGTTCTCGGTGTAGGCGCCCTTGGAGATGAAGATCGTGTCCCCGGCCTGGGCGACATTGAGCGCCCCCTGGATGGTCGGGAAGGCGTTGAAGGTGCCCCGCTGCGCGGTCGCCGGGTCACCGGCCGGGTTCACGAAGATCGTGCCCGCGATGCCGCCGCTGCCGCCAGGCGATCCTGCGGCCGCCGCGATCAGGAGGAGGGCATCTTCGATGGCCTTGATCGCATACCCGACGGGTTTGACCGGGGATCCGCCGGAGATGGCGCCGTTCTGGATGATGGAGAGCCAGGAGGAAGGAATCTGGACGGGCATGGTAAATTTCCGTTGCGAGGGTTTGCTTGATCAGCCAGCAATGGCTGATGTTCGTCAGTTGTTCTGAGACCTGTTCACCATGAACGACGCGCCGCCCGCGGGGGACGATACCGAGTAGTCGATGTGGGTATGGTCGCTGGAAGGAAGGATGGCGATCGTGCTGCACGAGGGACTCGTGGGCGCTGCCGAGACCACGTACGAGTTGGTCGATCCGACGGCCCCGACGTACGACGGGAAGGGCGGCACGATCGGCAACGTGTCCGAGGGGGCAAGGGAGGCCACGAAGGCCGGGTGAAAGGTGTCGCGGTCGATGGCTCCTGCTCCTGTCGCCTGGAGCGCGCAGTTGCGCAGGTTGCAACCACGCGCGTCGATGTCGACGCCTCCGATGGCGAGAAGCACGGCGGCCGGCGCGGCCACATCCCCGGCGTCCCACCCGATGCGGCACGCCCGGAGGGAGACCAGGTACTGTTCTCCGGAGGCGGGGCCATTGACCGTGAGTCCTCCGCGGAGTTGTGCGGCCGTGGCGCCGAAGGACACGTCCCGGCTGTTGAGTGACCCGGCGAGAGGCGTGGGGAGCGAGAGCATGGAAGCGCCGTAGACGCTGCATCCCGACAGATCCATGCCTGCGGGAGCATCCGATGGCCCGCTCATGTCCCCCACGAATCCGATCGACAGCACGACCGCGTTGGTCGAGGGCGCGTCCACGACCCTCACCTGCGCGCCGAAGCGAAGGAAGGGAAGGAAGGCTCCGGCCGTCGCTGGCGCGAGCGAAGTCGCGTCGACCGAGCCAAGGACGGTGCAAGACGAGTCCATGTCGAAGAGGGGGCAACCATCGACGCGCAAAGCAGGACCAGCGCGCGAGGAGGACTGCACCGATCGGAAGCGATGCGTGCGGGACGCGGTTCCTCCGTACGGGTGCGCGGCCGAGAGGAACGAGTCCGTGATGAGATCGAGGTAGCAGTCCCTCGCATCGATCAGGTCGCACCCGTAGAAGTTTGTCTGGTACCCGACGTAGCACTGCGTCGCGGTGACAGACGAGGCGTTGTCGAGGGTGAGACCGTAGGCGTACACGTCTTCGAGGACGATGCTACCCAGCGGCGTCGAAGGCGATCCGAGGATGGCCGACACGATGCTGAACGCGGAGGAGTTGAACCCGATGTGGCGGATCGTGATGTCGCTGAGCGCACTGGCCGCTGCCGTGACGATGGCAGGCCCCGCCGTCGTCGGCATCACCACGGTCGCAAACGATCCGGAACCGATCAGGTGGATGCTGTTCTTGTTGGGCCACACAAGGTGCTCGTCCCAGGAGCCTGGCGACACGTAGATCGTATCCCCTGGCAGCGCCGCATCCAGCGCCCCCTGGATGGTCGGGAAGGCGTTGAATGTGCCCCGCTGCGCCTTCGCCGGATCGCCGTCCTTGGCGACGAAGAGCACGTCCGAGATTCCGGCGGATGCGGCGACCGAATTGCCTAGCAACCGGAGCGCATCGTTGATCGTGTAGAGGGCCAGTCCGACGCGGTTCGCGGGCCAGCATGCCTGCTGAGCGCCGGACTGGATGGCGGAGAACCACGAGGATGGGATGACATTGGCCATGGATCAACCCGAGATCGCTTTCTGGATCCTGCCGCGGAACGCGTACCCCGTCCCGGCGAGGGCCAGGGCTACCACGAGACCGATACCCCACCTGTGCCTGCTCAGAAAGGACGGTGGCGCTCCAGGATCGGACGAGTCATCCTCGCCACCTCCGCCGTCGATCTCGCCAGCATCGGCGGATGTGGCACCCCCGCCGCCCGCGTCCTCTCCCCCGCCGCCTGCGTCGCCCCCGCTACTCGACCCTGTGATCGTGACATCGGGCAGCGGGCCGCCGTCGAGGTGAGGGGCGAGGACGTCGCGGTGCTGGCGGGCGACCTCGACGATCTCGGCGAGGGAGGGTTCGAGCACCTTCCGCTGTTGGTTGTTGTGATCGTCGCCGACCTTGCCCTCGTAGGCGTCGAGCCAGAGCCACCCGACGTGCTGCGTCGTGTGTGGCATCGGGTCGTCCGAGGCCACGGCCGGCGCGTCGTCGATCTCGGCCAGCATCGGCGCGACGACCTTGGTCGGCAGGTAGCCGTAGGTGTCGATCTGGGTGTGGGTGATGCGGGCGACCCGCTGCTCGTCCTTGGCAAGCTGGCAGAAGACCTGCCACGCCTGGAGTTGCGTCTCGGGGTTCGGGGGCGAGGAGGCGTGGGTGCCGTCGAGGGCCAGCATCACCGAGGGCAGGTATCCCTGGTTCAGATGCTGCCGGAGCGCCTCGCAGCCGGCCGAGAAGCCGACCAGGATGAGCAGGCCGACCTCGAAGTCCTCGCCGGCCATCTCCTTGGCCTTCGCCACGGCCTCGGGCAGCGGCACGAGGCCATTGCGTAGCTCGTAGGCCGACGAGAGGCCGTTGTTCATCTCGACCAGGACGCAGGCTTCCGGCGCGGCCTCGGCGATCTTGGGCCCCGTCACCAACGGCGCGACGTGGTAGGCGATCACGAGATCGCGGACGGCCCCGGAGCCTGGCGTGACAAGGGTGAGCGGCACCCCAGCATCGTCACCCCCTGGCGCTCCCCTCGCCAGTATCGTGTCTCAGGAAGGTCCTCGCGGGAACAACTCGTCGAGGCTGGCCTCGCAGAACTCGTCCTCGGGCCACTCTTCCACCGGGCAGGATCCGTCGATCGAGAGATTCCGTGTGGCGCAGATCCATGTCGTCTGCATGCGCCACCCGACGACGACGAGACCGTGGCCGATAAGATTGCGGATTTCCATCCGGCCTGTGGCAACCCGCACCTCGGCGCACGAACCATCGAACCGACGGAACACGACCTCGCGCGGGGAGATCACCTGTCCGCCCGCGGGGTACTCGCCCGACGAGAGAAGATCGACGAGATCGGCGTCGCTCGGAGAGAGAATCTCGCCAGGTTGCTCGTAGGGGTTTCGGAGACGTGGCGACCTGCCTCGGGTCACGGGCAAAAGGATCATGCGAATGGTGGTCTCTGGCACGTTGTAGCGCGCCGCGATTTCACTGGCTGTGTCGCCCGTACGGAACCAGAGATCGCGGATCTCGTTCGCCTTCAAGAGGATGGGCATCCAGGCGGCGCCTCGCAGGATGCGGTTGGTGAGGTTCTTGCTGATCCCGTAGGCGCGAGCGAGGGACGCGGAAGACTCGCCGGCCAGGTGCCTGCGGCGCATCTCCTCGGCCTTCTCCATCGTCATCTTGGCGTTCCAGTGCGCCTCGCCCATGACGGGTTCCCGGGAGGCAGGCGGCGACGCTTGCGGGGCGGTATCCTTCCAGATCCTACCCATCACGATGGCCGAGATGGTGGGCGCGCTCACGCCAAATTCCTCCGCGAGTCGCACGCGGCGCTCGCCGGCCGCGCTCCGGCGCCGGATCTCAGCGACCTTCTCGGCGGTCAAAATGGCGCTCGTGCTGTTCTCGCCTTGCAGGTGGCGATTGACGAGTGGCCGAACGACCTCTTTGCGCTCCCATCGAAGGTTTTGCGGTCTGCTGTTCCCCCAGTCTCCGTCCAGGTGCAGAACGTCGTACTCTTTCCCTGGCGAAGGACCGAGGAACGCATCGGCCACCAGTTGGTCGACATGAAACAACTCTACCTGCTTATCCTCCTTGGTTCCCATGTTGATCCGGACGCGCAACCTGCCGCTCAGTGCGGGTATCTCGTCCATGCGCCGGAACATGCCGGGTGGAAGACCTCTGGACGAGTAGATGTGCCCGTCGTCTCCCGCAAAGATGCGCTTCATCCCGTCGACATTGACACGCTCTTTGCGCACGCCATCGAAGGGACCGTTTCCATGGATCCGGTCCATCCCCTTGCGGATCTCACTGATCTTCGCGACGTATTCCTTCCAGCTAAGTCGCTGTTCTCTTTCGCGACGCCTCTTCTCCCTCAGCCTTCTGTTCGTTTCCTCGACCTGGCTCTCCGTTGGCTTCTTTCGGACATACACCTTTTCGCTCGCTTCTTTCTGGCTCATCACGCTCACCTTACGACACGCCGCTTGCACGTTCCAGGACAGACATATCCAGCGACCGAGCGTGCTGCTCGAAAACAAGAAGCCCCTCGTCGCCTTTCGGCAGCGAGGGGCTCGGTTCGCTCACGCGACGTTCGACGCTGGGGTCACTTCGCCGCAGGGAGGGCCGGGTGCTTCTTCTTCCAGTAGTAGTACCCGCCGCCCGAGGCCGCGAGCGCAGTCACGCCCAGGCCGACCAGGATGCCGGTCTTGTGGCGCGACCAGAGACTGCCCGTCGGCGCGGCCGCGGGGGCCTTCTTGCCGTCCGTGCTGGTCTTGGTGGCGCCGCCCGTCGTGGTCTTGCCACCGCCGGTCGTCTTCCCACCGCCCGAGGTCTTGCCACCGCCGGTCGTCTTCCCACCGCCCGAGGTCTTGCCACCGCCGCCCGAGGACTTGCTGGGCTTTCCGCTGCCGGTGAAGTACCGCTCGCAGGCGGGGTTCTTGATCCACTCGTCGTCGGTCATGTTCGCGCAGAAGGAGTCGCCGCCCTGCGCCTTGTAGCAGTCCATGCTGTACGGATCGTCCTTGCACGGATTGGCCGAGGACGAGGACGAACCGCTGCTGCCCGGGTACTTGCCGCCGTTCTCGGCCAGTTTCTGCGCGCAGATCGGGTCGCCTCCGTGCTGCTTGCAGTAGTCGGCGCCCCCCTTGGCAAGGAAGCAGTCGTCCGAGGTCATGTCCTGCTGGCAGGCCGGGAACGGGCTGGTCGGATCCCCCGCGTGCTCGTCGAACGGGATCGCGGTCTTCGTATCTTCGCTGTCGGGGATCGAATTGCCGCTGCCCGAGTTGTCGGGGTTGGTCTGCTCGATCGAGTTGTTCGAGCCGCTGTTCGTCACGGTGTCGTAGAGGTTCTGGAAGAACCCGCCGCCGTCGCTGCCGTCACCGCCATCGCTGCCGTCGCCCTCGTCGCCCAGCGATCCGCGCCGCACGTCGGGCAGGCTGGCCTTCGAGGAGGCGGGTTTCTTGGTGATCCAGGAGGTGGGGACGCGGAGGATGTCGCCTTCCTTGATCGTGGGGACGTGGAAGCCGCCGCGCACCACCATCGGCAGGTGCGGGTTCTCGGCGACAAGCTGCGGGATCGCCGAGGGCGGCTCCTTGAAGTACCGCGCGATGTCGACCAGCGACTCGTTCCGCCGCACCTGGTAGATGTAGTAACGGCCATTCCACAGGCCGAACCGCCTCCCCTGGAAGAACTGCCGCGGATCGAGTTGGTTGTTCATGGGTTTCTCCGACATGTGACCTGGCGGTTGAGGCATGAGCATGGTCTTCGGTTTCTTTTCGCCGATCCCGACGAGGCCGCCGGCCATCTGCGCCAGGCGCTGGAGCGCGGTGTACCCGAAGAGATCAACCTCGGTGGTCTCCTTGTCCTCGTAGTGAGGTTGACCATCGACGTCAGGCTTGCGAAACAGGTAGAACGGCTTGACGTGGTATTCGCCAGAAGCGTCGAAGAGACCGTCTTGTCCCTTGTTCCCCTCGTTGGCCGCGATCCTCTTGAGGAACGACATCGCCAGGAAGTCGTACCCCGGCGCATCTCCCTTGTCGGAGAACTTGCCATGACGAATCGCGTCGTCGGCGACCTCGGCGATCGAGGAGAGCGGGTAGATGAACTTCCCGCCCAAGGCGGTGAGGTTGAGCGCCTCGTTGCCACCCTTGGGGGTCACGTAAGGAAAACCGTAGGCGAAGTCGTAGTCTACGGTCTGCGCGGCGTGCTTGGCCTTGGAGAGAGGATCGCCGATCTTCAGCGGGGTGATGGCGCCCTGGGCGGCGCGCATGCCGAAGAGTTCGGCGATTTGGTTCGGCGTCAGGTTCTGGAGAGCCTTGGGGCGGCGGCCCCAGTCCTGGAGATCCTCGACGAAGGTGTCGCGGTTGCTGATGTCGATCGCGGCCACCGCAGCGGAGAAAGGAATCAAAGGAGAAACCTTGCCGCCCCATGGACTCTTCTGCCCCACCCTCGTCGCGATCTGCTGCACGACGCCCGCTGGCAGGACGATCTTCGTCCCTGGGATTGCCACGGGACCGACGGTGCCGTGGGGCGCGGTGAGGCCACGGGCGCTCGGCGCTCCGAGGGAGGCCGGTTCACCTGCGGGGATCGAGGTGGACCGCATGGACTGAAAGGTGGAACGACGGGCGAGCGAGGACGATGCGTTGCTCGCGAAGGGAGTGCGTGGAGAGATCGTCATGGGGTATCCGTGGAGGGGGTGAAGGGGCCGAACGCGCGCAGCCAGCGGTCGACGGGGTGGTAGCCGTAGAGGTCCTCGAAGCGCGACGCGACGCGGAGGCCGCCCGCCTCGTGGAGCCCCCACGGCACGGGCGCGTTGGGGTCGACGCGGAGCGCGTACCAGGCCGCGTACGTCTCGGGGGCGTGGAAGACGTAGGTGAGGCCCGGCGAGGTGTTGCCGAACCGCCGGAAGGCCGCGTTGGTCGCGTCGAAGTAGGCGTGGCCGAAGGAGGATCGCGGCACGAGGTCAGGGCCGATCATGGCCGACGGATCCTTCGGCGCGACGTAGGGGAACCCCGGCACGAACTCAAACTCGACCGACTGCGCCGCGCGCATCTCGGGGCTCGCCGGGGCGAGCAGCGCGCCCTCGGCCGCGCGGAACCCGAAGAGTTCCGCGATCTGGTTCGCCGTGAGCCCCTGGAGCGCGACCGGGCGGCGGGCCCAGTCGCTCGGATCCTCGACGAAGGTGCCGGGCGCCCCAAGGTCGATGGCCGAGACCTCCGGCGACAGGACGCGGGTGAGGTCGACGTCGGTCGCTGCCCCCTGGTCCACCCAGAGCGCCGGCAGAAGGACGTGGCCCGGTTCGGCGTCGAAGCGCACGATCTCGGCCGTCGCCAGCGTGGGCTCAGCCAGGGTGGGTTCGGGCACGTCACCGACCGAGGAGACGATCGCCTCTCCGGAAGCAACGATGCCCTCCGCGCTCCCGAGCTGCGCGGGGGCCTCCTGGGCGGGCCGCGCGTCTGGCAGCACAGGCAGTGACGACAGCGCCGCGGGTGCCTCCTCGGTGGCCTGGGAGGTCGCGTTCTCCTCCGCAGCCGGCGCGGCGCCCAGGGACGCAGCCCCCTCCTCGACCGCGCCCAGCGACGCGCCCTCGGGGGCAGCCTCGGGAACCGTCGCCACGGGGATCGGGATCTCGACGGCGGGCGCGGTCACCGCTTGCCCGAGGGCTGCGGGGACGGCGCCCGCAACAGGGGCGGGCGCCGCCGGGCGACGGTGGGCCCGGCCATCGGTCGAAGGGAACGCTCCTGCGCGGGCCTTCGTTCGGCTCGCCGCCTGGCCCGAAAGAAGCGACGAACGAGGAGGGAATGGCATGGCCCGGAGGATACGAGGGGTCAGGAGGACGCGCGCTTATCGCGCTGCGACAGGTAATAACCGCCCCCGAGAACCGCGATGCCGAGCGCGAGGCCCACGGCAAGGCCGGTGCCGTGCTGGGCGAGGAACCCACCCGCCGCCGGGGCGCTCGCGGCGCGATCCTTCGAGGTCTTCGTGGACGACGCGGTGGACATGGTCTTGCCGCCGCCGGACGACGACGACGAGGACCCGCCGCCCGAGGACGCGCTCTTGCCGCCGCTGCCGCCGCTGCCCTGCGATCCGCCGCTGCCGCCGCTGCCCTGCGATCCGCCGCTACTCCCGCCAGCATTCGCCTGCGATGCGCCGCTTCCATCACCGCTGCCGCTTCCGCTGGACGCTGCGTCCTTGGCGGCCTGCTCCTTGACTCCCGCTTCCTTGGCGGCCTGCTCGCTCGCATTGAGTTTCGTGCGCGTCTGGTAGGCCACGGCGATGGCGCAGCAGGCCACGGCGAAGGGAGCGGCCTCGGGGAGTCCCATCGCGAAGAAGGCTCCACCAATGGATCCGCATACGTAAAGAAGATCGACGAACGCTTGCGTGAGGACGTCGTCGACCGCGCCCAGGCTCATGAAGCCACCACGCACATTGCTACCATCGAAGGTCATCTTGCGTTCGTGGCGATGGTGGAGTCCGTCCACGTCGATGCGCTCCTCGCCGTTGGCGTACCCACCTCGATTCGGGATGAAGGCGGCCGGCGCAAAGTACGGCAGATCCGGCGTGATGCTGATGGGATCCTGCTTACGACGGGGCCGCGGGGCGGGCGTCTCGGCATCGCTCAGGCGGGCGACCTCGCGCATCATCGGCGATGGGCTCCCGAGTCCCATGACCGAGGTTCCATCGTCCACGGGCGTCGTGGCAAGGTAGCCCTGGGGCGTGAGCGGCAGGCCAAGCTGGTCGGCCGTGATCCCGAGGATGGAGGCGATGAAGTCGGCCGGCGAGATCCCCGACTGGAAGGCGGCGATCATGTCCTGCACGACCGGCATGTTCACGATCTCCTCGGCGTCCGTGAGATCGATGGCCGGCAGGGAGAATCCGTCGCTGCCCTCGTCGCCGAGCGCGTTGTTGAGCGATTCGTTCAGGTGATCGAGTTCGCGATCGATCTGCTTCTCCTGGTCGGGCGTGGGGAAGCCCTGCGGGTAGCCCTGCGGGTAGCCCTGCGGGTAGCCCTGTCCCTGGTCGGGGGCCGCGAAGATCGCAAAGGGGTTCTCGAAGGCCGTGTGGTTCGGCACCTGGTGCAGATCGCGCGTCACCCAGACGCCCGGCAGCACGATGACCTGTCCGGCCTTGAGATCCATCACCGATCGCCCGTTGACCATCGACCGGGGGGCCTGGGGGTTGGCGCGCAGGAGAGAGACCACGGCGGCGCTGGGCATCCCGAAGCGGTAGGTGATCCCGAGCATCGTGTCGCCCGGAAGGACGCGGGTGAGATAGAGATCATCGACCTGAACAATCGGGCTCGTCGCGAAGATCGCGAGCGGATCGACCGACGAGATCACGTCCTCGACGTGCTGCTTGTACTCCGCTCCCATCGGGATGGAGGCCGGGGCGGGGGCCCTTCGGTTGACCTTGCGGGTGCGCTTCGCCTTCGACGGCGGAGCGCCCAGCGCCGCGAGCGAACTGCGCTCGACGTTCGGCGAAGAACCCGCGAGCGCGGCGGTCGCCTGGCGCAGGAGGGAGTGAGCGGAGGCGAGGTGGGGTTGCTTATTCATCGGCTTTCTCCGGAAGAGGTCTCGTCGTCCGTTGTACCCTCATCCTTCTTCTTCTGCGATTTGCGGCCCAGGACGATGCCGCCGTACACGACGAAAGGCAGCGCCACCGCGAGGGCGATCAGGCCGTAGGTGAGCGTCGGGGTCGAGGACTGCGCGCCGGCCGGGCGGTCGATGGTGGAGGGAGCGCCCTTCACCGGCGCGGGCGGACGATCGCCGGGCTGGGGCTTGCGGGTGACGACTGCATCCTGCGTCATGGCGGAGGTGCTGGTCGCCGTGCTGGTCGCCGTGCTGGCGCCCGACGTCGGCGCGGAGGACGGCAGATCGCGACCGCTCGACCCCTGCGCCGTCGTCGGGTCGTCAGCGGTGACGCGCCGGGCGGGCGTGCCGCGAGCAGGCGTGCCGCGGGCAGGGGTGCCACGCACGGGCGTGCCGGCGACCGGCTGGCGGCCCGCGACGACCATGGCGGGGAAGAGAGACCCGGGGCCCGCGGCCGGGTGGCGGACGGTGCTGCCCTGGGCCGGCGTCGGGCGACGCGAGGAGACCGGGGGCGCGGTGACCAGGGTGGGCGGCGCGGGCCGGACGTAGGTCTTGCCGTAGATGCGGGCGATCTCGGTGAGCAGCGCCTCGGTGGCCGCCGTGCGCTGCGCGGGCGCCGTCTCGCCTGCAGCCTTCATGGCGGCCACGATCGGAGCGGGGTTGATCGAGTCGGTCGGGATCGCGATGAAGGGGATGCGGTCCCATGGCGTCGTGGCCCACGGGATCGACTCCACCCAGGCCGCACTCACCTGATCGGGTTTGTCGGCCCACGGCGGGAAGTCAACCTCCTGGGCGTGCGACGCGACCTCGCTCGCGGACAGATCCTTGAGCCACCCCTGGATTGCGCCCCAATCGGCCATGGCGAGTGCAGGGGCGATGGCGGAGAGGATCTCGGGCCGCGCGAACGAAATCGATCCGAACGGGATTGCAGCAGCTCGCGCGGGCGGCACGAACTGGCCGTACTGGCTGTACCAGGCGAGGGCCGACTGCACGATGGCGTCGAAGTCCTGGCGCGGGAGGGTCGGGACGCTCTTCGGCGACTGGTTCGTGTACCGCTTGCGCCAGAACTCATGAACGAAGTTCAGGACCGCGGGCCGCGCAGCGTCGGCGCTCGGGAAGAGGCCCGCGCTCGCCGCCGCCTGGAGCGAGGGCTCGACGAGGTCGGCAATGTCGAGTTGGATCGGATCGAGGTTGTTCTGCTCGATCGTGGCGTTCTGGAGGATGTTGAAGACGGCCGGTTCCTTCTCGATGGCCCCGAGGTCGCCACGGACGACGGCCGAGCGCGAGAGGGCGCCCGGGATGCGGACGTCGTGGAAGAAGGCCCGCGGATCCCCGAGCCTGCCCTCGGCGATCGAGGATGGCTTCTGGCACGCCGCACACGGGCGCCACGCGGACGGGATGCGGAGGCGATCTCCCTCGCGCAGGCCGTCGAGTTTGGCGCACATGTTGGGCGCGCAGTAGTCGTAGGTGAGCATCCGATCGAGGTTGGCCGAGACGAGGTCGCCGTACGACCACGACGGACGTCCGAAGACCCGCGTGATGCTCTCGACGGTGTCACCCTTCTCGACGACGTAGGGAATGCTCAGAACAGTCCGGGCAGGACGAGGAACGATGAACATGGCTCACGGATCTCCGATGGGGCCGTCGGGGTGGAAGTCACGGAAGTTCGCGGTGCGCAGCGAGGGACCGATCTCCATCGTGAACGAGCCACCGACGCGGGTGTAGATGGCGTTCGGGTAGGATTGCAGGAACAGATCCTCGATCGAGAGACCTGGCGCCGGGGCGCTCTGCGGGATGTTCACGCGCGTCGCCGGGTTGGTCTGCTTCACCGACGCGTAGAAGACGATCTGCGCCGGACCGTCGACCGTGTAGTTGAAGTACATCTTGTTCTGACCCCAGACCGAACGAAGGTCGTGGATCATTCCGAGATCTCCGACGGGCGAACCGGGGAAGATGCCGCCGTTGAGCGGCACATACGGCACCGGCCCACCACCAGCCTTGTTCGGCAGGTACAGGATACCCGACGAGGTGCCGTTGATGTTCGTCGAGTAACCCTCTGGCTGGAGGGGATCGAAGATCACGTTCTGGTAGTACGGCGTGGGCATGACGCGCAGGCCGAAGAGCACGTCGCCGTCGGTGAACGACCAGTTGGGCGCGAAGACCTGGCGACGCACCGGGTAGAGGCCACCCTGGTTGGGAAGTTGAAGAAAGTCGCCGATCTCGACGTACTGGGCGAGCGACTGCACGCGGGCCGAGCGCCCCGGCGGGATGGGCCACCCGCAGAGGCGGATCAGATACCTGGTTTCGTTGGACGTCGAAGGAGCCCGCGGGATGGACAGGAACGTCCCGCCAGCGTCGTTGTAGAACGAGGTGCCGACACCGTTCTTGTTTGGATCACGAGCGTGACTCGAAATCTCCATGTAGGACGATTCTTCGCGCGATCCCGACAGGATCGAACGAAGAAAACGCTTGGCGGACTGCTCGAAGTCCATGACGCCTCAGCCCCCGAATCCGTTTCGGCGCTTCTCTGCCGCCAGGACCAGGTTGGGCTGCGTGAGATCGTAGCCCAGTTCCCCGAGGCCGCTGACCGCGTCCACGATGCTGATCTGCTGGTAGGGCGCCCCGAGGTAGGCCGACAGCAGCGAGAACCGCACGCGGACGGGCAGTTCGATCGGCAGGTAGGTCCGCGACAGTTGCAGGGTCATCTGGATGGCCTGCCAGGAGAGGATCGTCCAGCCGTTGGTCCACGAGCAGCAACCGCCCGTCGGGAGCATCGTCGAGCGGAAGAGTTGCTCGATCGGGGTGTACTGGTCGGCGATGATGTAGTTGCTCGCTCCGAGGCCCTGCGAGACCTGGAGACGCGCCTCGATGTCGGGACCCATCGAGTTGCCGTTGACCTGCTGCGCACGCCAGATCGATCCCGCGTACGCCCGCGGGGTCTGCACGACGAAGTTGGCGTCGACCACGTAGATCTGATCGACGATCTGCTCGAAGGTCACGGGGATCGGGTTACCCGGCGTCCCGTCTTCGATGATGCACTGTCCATGAAAGGACTGGAGTTGCCTCGCTTGCCCCTGGATGAGCGCCCAGGCGAGTTTGGGGTTGCGGTTGGCGATAGCCTGGTAGTCGGCCCTGTCGAAGGTCTTTTTGATGTCCACGAGAGAGATCCTTGTGCGGAAAAAGGAAAAGGCGCCAGCAGAGGTCCGCTGGCGCCCTTTCAGGCCGTTTTCTTGTGAGTCACCCCGCCCGGGCGAACGCGCCGCAGCGGGGGATCGTCACGGCTCGCTTGTCACTGCCAGCGGCCGAACTCCGCCGCGGTGAGGTACTGCCCGCCCACGATGTCGTGGAGCGTCTGGGCGCGGGCCTCCGCGTCGCCGATGGCGCCGAGCGCGCCGAGGCCGCCACGGCTCTCGAAGGCGGCCCGGCGAGGATCATCGGGCCCGGTGAAGGGCTTGGGCACGCCGGAGAGGCCGCACATCGCCGCCAGCGCCGTGACGCTGTTGAAGACCTGCTGGTTGCCGGCGAGGAGGGACATGTAGGGCTGGCCGTACATGAGCAGCCACTCCAGGGTGTCCGACGGCAGGATCTCGGCGCCGCGGACCATGATGCCGATCTGCAGCAGGCCGTAGTTGAACGGGACGTGGCCGATCCAGACCGGCTCGTTGATCGCAGTGGCACCGGAGGGGATGTAGTCGTTGAAGAGATCCGACGGCTTGTCGTAGGACCGCACCGTGACGTTCTCCAGGAGCCGCTCGTGGTAGACGCGATCGGTATTCTGCGAGAACACGAACTGGTAGCTCTGCCCGGGGAAGAGCACATGCGGCCGCAGCGGCATGCAGCAGCCGAAGACACCCGGGACGTGGGGGCCGCCCCACTGCACGTCGACCAGAGCGGGAGCGAACCCGGCAGCCTTGACCGCCGCCGTGCCGCCGCTCGCCACGTTCTGGGGAGCGAAGATGAACGGGCTCTTCAGGTCGTTGGCGAAGTGGTTGTTCGCCCGGTTGATGTCGATCATCGGGTCGTACTGCCCGAGACCGAAGCCGCGCATGTCCCACTGGCTGTCGAGAACGCCGATGTCCACGGCGCGCTCGTTGACGAGGTAGTAGCGGCCCTGGAGGATGTACTGGAAGGAGTACGACTGCAGCAGGTTGACGTACGCCTGCCACGCGGTCTGGCCGTTGGTGAAGACGGCGGGGCGGGTCGCGGTCGGCGCGATGTTGCCCTGCGCGTCGGGCACGCACGGAACCGGCTGCTCGACGAGCGGCGAGTTCGTCTGCGCGGTGGGGGTCGCGACGGCGCCGCCGGAGAGGGCGTAGCTGTTCGGATCGACGCGGGCGATGATGCAGATGCCACGCGCGAAGAAGGGGGCTGCGGGGGAGGCGCCGGCCACGAACTTGCCGACCACGCCCGCGCTCTGGACGTTGAGATCGGTGATCGCGAACTCGGGCGCGAAGGCCAGGTTGGCCTCGGCGTCCGTCAGCGGCAGCTCGTAGGTCCGGGTCGCGGGGAGCGAGGCCGGGATGGCTTCGAGGTCGCTGTTGGCGAGATCACCGAGGCTGCCGCCCGGCATCGTCGACCAGCCCGTGACGGCCTGGCCGCCCTGGCCCATGTAGCGGCGCGTCTGCGCAAAGTCGGTGAGGGCCTTGCGGGCGTCCGGGTTTTCCTTGCCGCGGACCCAGTCGGGAAGATTCTTGTTCTTCATGGTGTGAACTCCTGCAAACGTTGTCTCAAAAGATGCTGAATCCCGCCACTACACGGCTTTTTGCCCATGTAATTGGCGGGATTCAGGGGTGAGAAGGTCTCGTAACGGCCAATCGAATCGTCCGGTAAGGGGAGGGCAGGCAAACCCGGCACCCATCCCCTCAGCAGTCCCGATCAGGCGTTGCGGCGGGGCTGCTTGCGAGCGGTCTGGCCCCAGTGCGGCGAGCGCAGGGGGTTCTCGATCTTGCGACCGGTGGGCGAGAACACGCCGCGGAAGGCCGCCTGCGCATTGGCCTGCACCTGGCTCTGGCCGCGGGTGCCGGCCGCGAAGGTTTCCAGGATCGGAGCCCGGCCATTGCTGGGCATGATCACGCCCGACGTCGGCGCCGTGGTCGACGAGGGGACGGGCGAGTTGCCCGAGGGCTGCATCACCTGGCCGCGGAGCGGGGCGGGCGCGGCCGTGATGTCCGTCACGCCGGGAAGCATGGTCGAGGGGGCCGCGGGGGCCTGCTGCACCTGGACGATCGGGGGCAGCGAGGAACTGGCCTGGGCCGCCTGGCCGGTGGGGGCCGCGGGGGCCGACGTGTTGAGGACGACGCCGTCACGGCCGGCCGACACGGGCACCGCCGCGCCCGCGGGGGCCGCGGGGGCGACCGGCACCGGCTGCCGGGCGGGGGTCCGCGTGAAGGTGGGGATGCGGCTCGCCGGGGGCAGCGCCGCGGGCTCACGCACCGGGGTGGGGTTCGGGGCAACGTCCTGCGTGGCCGTCGGAGCCGCGGGGGCCTGGCCCTGGTTCACGATCCGGATGCCGTCGGGGGTGCAGGGCGCGGCAGCTCGGCCCGCGGCGGTGTCGGGGAGGAAAGTCCCGTTGTTGATCGGCCGCGAGCGGTTGTGAGCAGCCCGCTCGGCCTCGGCGGAGTTCGGGACGTACTGGGCCGGATCGATCTTGCCCGTGACAGGCTTGAAGTTGGTCGAGTACCCGGCCGTGTTCTTCTTCTTCTCCTCGCAGTCGTGGCAGGGATTCGCCTCGTCGCAGTCGGTGCAGTCGCCGTGCAGCGCCGCCGCCTTGCCGGAGTAGGCCGCCGCGTAGCGGTCCTCCATCGAGGTGTGGCTGCCGACGGCGGAACCGACGGCCGAGACACCCGAGACCGCGCCGCGCATGTCCGCGCGCCGCTTGGCGTTGCGGGCGTTGATCAGGTGCTGCGCCCGGTCCATCGCCTGCTTGCGGGTGATGCCCGACAGGCCGCCGGCCTTGGGGGCCGCCGCGGGAGCATCGGAACCGGCCGCGGGGGCCGCCGAGCCAGCGGGTTTCGTCGAGATGGGCTCGCCGAAGAAGGACGGGGTGAGGTTCAGCGCGAAGGCCGACCCGGTGTCGCTGCCGCCGGCCAGGAGACGGGTGTCGTCCTGCCGCACGGGGAAGGCGTCGATCTCGTTCATCTCGTCGGTCAGGACCTTCTGCGGGTACTCCTGATCGATGCCGTAGAGGCGCGTCGCGAGGGTCTTCTCCTGCGAGTCGGTCGCCTTGAAGATCATCGGCAGGAGGTGGCTGACGATGCCCTGCGCGGCCGCGAGGCCGACGTGACCGATGCCCTGGCCGACGAGGAAGGCGCCGAGGGCGGGGTGGTTCGCCTCGGCGAGCGACCCGAGGCCGACGAAGACCGCGCCGCCCAGGACCTGCACGCCCATGCGGACGGCGTCGGGCTTGCGCAGGATGCGGATGGCCGCGTCGGCGCCGTAGTGCGGGCCCTCGGCGACCGAGTTGCCCCGGCGGGTCGCGACGAAGCGGTCGAGGATCGTACCGAACACGAGGCCGGAGGTGACGCCGATCGCGCCGACCACGACCTGGCCGCGGGTCACGAGGGGGTTGTCCTTCGCCTTCGCCTTGCTCTTGGCCTTGCCCTTGCCGGCCGCCTTCTTCGCCTTCGCCTTGCTCTTGGCCTTGCCCTTGCCGGCCGCCTTCTTCGTCGTCGACTTGCCCTTGCCCTTGGTCTTCTTCTTCTCGTTCGGCAGAGCCTTGCCATCGACGAAGTAGGTGTAGGTCTTCCCGCGCTTGGTCGCGTGGACGTCCTTCGTGCCGTGCTCCTTCTGGAGACGTTCGATCTTCCGCACGACGCCGATCGGCTGGGTCTTGCCCGAAGCCTTCTTCGTCGCCTTCTTGTCAGCCTTCTTGCCCTTCTTGCCGCCAGCCTTCTTCGCCGCCGTGGCCGCCACCGCACCGGAGACGATCCGACCGCTCACGGTGAACTGGTAGGTGCCGTCTTCCTTGCGCTTGGCGCGGACCTTCTTGCCCGGATTCTCCTTGCGCAGGGCAATCAGCTTGTCCTTGACGGCCTTGGGCTGCTTCTTCCGGCCACGCCCCTTGCTGCCGCCCGATGCCTTCTTCGCGGACTTGTCCGCCTTCGTCTTGCTTGCCATCTTGTCTCCGTATTGGATATCGAGGTTCCCGTACTCATCGAGGGTCCCCGTGACCTTGAGTTCCGGGTACGCCTCCTGGGCGGCCGAAAGCTCGGCCTTCTGCTCGTCAGTCATCTTGCGCGTCGAGGAACGCTTCGACTCCCGAGCCACGCTGGCCGCGCCGCTGCCGGTGCGCAGGGACTTGGTGGCCCCTTCCTTCTTCGCACTGACCGCCAGCTTCTTCGCGCTCTCGTACTGGTCCTTGGCTCGACTCGCGAGGGTGTCGGCCAGTTTCTGCTGGCGCGTCGCGAAGTCATCCATGTCGTCCGCGCGCTGCGTGCTGATCGGATCGCCCTTCGCGCGCAGCGAGATGGCCTTCTCGCGACTGTCGCGAGCCTCGGCCGCGAGGCGGCGGGACTCCTTCGACATCTTGAGGGCCTCGTCGTGATCGATCTGCGCCTTGTCGATCTTCTCGTTGGCCGCGATCTGCGCGTCTTCCTTCTCGTGACGCTCGATGATCGAGTCGAGTTTGTCGAGGTCGCCCTGACGCTCGGCCCGCTGGATCTCCTCGGCCCGCTTGAGGTCGCGGATCTCCGTCGCGCGAGCGCGAGCCGCCTCGGCCTTCTCCTCGGCCTTGGCCCGCTCCTCGGCCAGTTTGGCCTCGTGGGCCCGCTGACGATCCTTCGCGGCCGCCAGGAGACGCGCACGGATCTCCGCCGGGGTCTCCTTGCTGATGGCGATGGAGGACACGGGTCCTCGACGCCGAGGATCAATCGACGGACCACGATCGAACGCAGCCCCGACATCGACGTTCGCCGCCTGCTGTGCCTGAATCTCGGCCACGCGCTCGGCGGAGGTCTGCCCGCCCTGGTCGACGTCGAAGGGCATCGTGGTCTGCTCCATCTCGATCTCCTCGGCACCGTTGCGGTGACGGCCCGCGAGGTCCACCGGGTTGCGGCGGCGACCCGCGCGCAGGACGGGGTAGGACGGCGCGGAGCGGCCGCCCGTGTGGCTGCCCATGTGGCCCGCCATGTGGGGGTTGGTGGCCCGCGCGTACCCGGCCGGCACGGGGATGATGACCTGGCGCGAACCCGGCCCGAGGGGGTTGGTGCGCGCCACGGCCTTGCGGGTCTTCGCCGCCGCCTTCTTGGGCGAGAACCGGCCCGAGGCGCTCCGCGACGGCGCGGCCTTCTTCGGCGCGGCCTTCTTCGGCGCGGCCTTCTTCGGCGCGGCCTTCTTCGGCGCGGCCTTCTTCGGCGCGGCCTCCGTCGCC